>OODP01000259.1_pt1 | contig 54652 bp, 54 predicted proteins | sample 1671011 | NCBI WGS metagenome assembly OODP01 (sample SAMN06348113, study PRJEB24527) | human gut metagenome | biome: human gut; feature: ankylosing spondylitis patient; material: feces | host: Homo sapiens | place: China | collected 2015-10
CCAATCCTAACTTCTTGCTAAAGAAGTATTTATTAAGCGACCATTCTGGGCGCACGGGCATGAATCAGTGAAGTCACCAAACAAACCGATAGAAACAATATAAAACGCTTCGTCATTCTTTTCTTTTTTATATACCTCTACCACCAACGGTAACCGCTACCGCAAAGAGGTTCGTCATAACAAGGATCGATCGTCCAAGCTGTGCGCGGATAATGCCTGTTCTCCCACCAACGGCGATAACGGGCAGCTGCATCCAATACTTCCTCATCTGAGAGGAAATAAATAGCTTCATAGTTTTCGGCATTAGCCTCGACCATATTGCAGCCCATTGAGGCAGGAATTCCTAACCGTATACTTTCAATTACCCACAAAATACATTCACCAAGGCGTATCTTACCACTATTACTATTGTAAACCGATGGAAATGAAGGAATAATAGTCAAATCTTCGGCATAATTAAACAATTCGGGAATATCTTCCTCCGAAAAATGAGGTACTCCTATCACTCCCTTCTCATCTTTCGCATTATAGTTTCCGGCTTTCAATTGTTTCACAAAAAGATCAACATCCGGATGATCGTAATCAAGCGTTTCTTCACTGCATCCTGTAAATACGATCACAGTAAATAAAACCAGTAACATAATCCATGTCTTTCTCATAAGGCTCTTCTTTTTAATGGTTAATAAGTCATGCGGAGTCCGCAGATCAGATTAAAATTCGTCGGTCGTTTCGTACGCACCGTCTCAAGTTTGGAATCGGTCTTGAAATGATGCGAAACACCCGGTTCGGCAAAAAGTGCAATCCGATCGTTTATTTTGTAGTTCACTCCCAATCCGGCAATCACAGCCAATTGTACAGGTTCATTTTTAAAATCATTTTCCGCAGCACCGGCTATACATTTATCGGCTATACCTCCCAATGAAGCATATAAATCCAACTTAGGCGCTTCTGCCAAATATACATTCATCTTCACCGGAATTCCAAGATAATGAAGACCTTTTCCTTCCGATCTCAAGTTCGTATATGCCAATCCGGTTTCTATCCCTAAATATTTATTAAACCTTTTCTCCAACGTCAAACCTGCCATAACCGGCATTTTACACCTTCCGTTTGCTGCCGGAAGTGCCGTCCCTACTCCGGCTTTTAAAGCTAGCCCATGATACTTTTTCACAATCCCTGTAGTTGAATTCTGTGTGCCATAAAAGACCGGCTGATCACTCTCCTCAAACTCAAAATTCTCATTGCCTGTCCCAGCTTTCCACACTTTTTTCCCGTTATCGATCATATTTGCTCCTTCTTGTATAGTCTCAGCAGAAACAGAAAAACTGAATGACATGGTGACTGTGACCGAATCATCCTCTTCTCCTTCGTGACTTTGAGCCAATGTGCCATATACGTTAGGCGCAGATTTCTGTTGCATGGGCTGGGGTTGCACAGGTGAAAAAGATTGGTTTACATGGTCACCATCCAAATCACCTACACCAGTAACAGCAAGTTGCGTAAATGCCTGCTCTATTTCTTCTTTTGGTGAAATAAACCAAATGGTAGCAGACGATGCCGCCAAGACCAACAAGACAGAGGCAGCGGCAGCTACCCGGAAAAATGCAACACGACGACGATGACTTCGAATCGCCACATCTTTGTTTAATTCTTCCCAGAATCCGTCCCTTACCGTCATTTCGGCATTGCCGAGTCGCGAACGGAACAGGCCGGTTATTTCATCAGTTTCTCTCTTCATGGTTTCTATATTCTTTAATCTTTTTTGCTAACAAATATTTGGCCCTGTGAAGTTGCGAAGTAGAGGAGTGTTCTTTAATATTCAACATTTCCGCTATCTCCTTGTGCGACTTCTCTTCAAACACATAAAGGTTGAATACGGTTCGACATCCATCTGGTAAATCAGCAACAAAAGCCATTAATTGTTCTTCCGAGATCCCACATCCATTATCCCCTAAATCCGGAATATCGGGAATCTGTTCCTCGTGAGCTATTACCTGAGTGATTCGTTTCTGCTTTCGTAAATAATCAAGTGCTTGAGTTACCATCACTCTCGTTATCCATGTGGATAATGAAGCCTCTCCCCGAAACGAGAATTTAGTAAAAATCTTGATAAACCCATCATGTAACACATCGTGTGCCGCCTCCATATCGCCCGTATAACGATAGCAAATCGCCAGCATCTGCTTGGAATAAAGGGTGTAAAGTTCCTTTCGGGCGGAATCTTTTCCTGCCCGGCAGCCCTTTATCAGTTCTATCTCGTTTTCCAATGCCAGTGCTTTTTACGGACGCCTCTTTGCGTCATTTGTTAGTTAGACGCAGCATCATGGGAAATGCTGCTAAAAGTATATTTAAAAGAAGTTAAAGAAAAAAGCTTCCATAATGCAGAGACAGCACTACATTATGGAAGCTTAGTTAATCAATGCGATATGTAGCCTTCATCAACAGGCTTTGAAACTCATATCAAGCCCTTTTACTGAATGGGTCAATGCTCCTACTGAGATAAAGTCAACACCACATTCGGCATAGTCACGCAATGTATCGAAAGTGATGCCACCTGACGATTCCGTCTCATAACGACCATTTACCATCTCTACAGCTTTCCTTGTCATTTCAGGAGTGAAGTTATCAAACATAATTCGATCCACTCCTCCTAAATCGAGTACCCGTTGGAGTTCATCAAAATTACGAACCTCAATTTCAATCTTCAAATCCTTGCCTTTTTCTTTGCAATATTCTTTGGCACGAGTAATTGCTTTCTCAATACCACCGGCAAAATCCACATGATTGTCTTTCAAAAGAATCATATCAAACAATCCGATACGATGGTTCACACCACCTCCAATCTTTACCGCCATCTTTTCAAGAATACGCATTCCCGGAGTTGTTTTACGGGTATCCAGCACATGAGTATGAGTACCTTCAAGTTTTGCCGCATATTTACGGGTCATAGTGGCAATCCCACTCATACGTTGCATGACATTCAGCATCAGACGCTCAGTCTGCAACAATGATTGTATTTTACCTTCCACCACCATGGCGATATCACCCGGTTTTACTTCCGCACCGTCATTAATGAACACCTCCACTTTCATTTCCGGATCAAAACGATTGAAGATCTCCTTAGCCACCTCAATACCTGCCAAAACACCGGCTTCTTTGATGAGAAGTTTAGATTTCCCCATAGCTGTGGCAGGGATACATGAAAGGGTTGTATGATCTCCATCACCTATATCCTCTGCAAAAGCAAGATCGATCAACTTGTCTATCAATTCTTTTTCCTTATTCATTGGTTTTATCAATCCTTATTTGATGTATTAAATATTTGTTCTGTACTCTTTTGAAGAAACAATTCACCCGAAAGTTCCCATTTGCAGTTGTCAAGGTACCGATAACGAAACTTGATTCATCTCGCTTTCCCTGATGGTTCACATTAAAACTACTGACTTTATTATCAGCAAAAAAGGTACTCATAGCACTCTCTGCTTCCTGTTTGTCAGCGCTTGCCGTGCGATTCTGAATGACGAGGTCTACCTTATCACCCAAATATTTGTTCAGCTCCTGAGAGCTTCCCTTCTTAAATGCCACAACCACTCCTACCGGAACATCTTGTGCAAAAAGCGTAGATACGGAGAAGAGCAGTCCGGCAAACCATAAAAGCACTCGTTTTTTCATAACTACAAGCTTTTCAGATAGTCGTTTTCAGCGAAAACTTCCACCTAATGATACGCAAAGGTAAGCATTTATTGCAAAATAACATAAAAAATAGCTATTTTTGTGCGATAATCATAACTGTATCAAGATGAAAACGACTTTGCTCGTCGTAGGACGAACCGTAGAATCCCATTATATCACTGCTATAAACGACTATATTCAGCGTACCAAACGCTTCATTTCCTTCGATATGGAAGTGATACCGGAACTTAAAAATACAAAAAGCCTTTCAACGGATCAACAAAAAGAGAAAGAAGGAGAACTTATCTGTAAAACACTGCAACCGGGTGATTTCATCGTATTACTCGATGAACATGGAAAAGAGATGCGTTCCCTCGAATTTGCCGATTACATGAAACACAAGATGAACACGGTAAACAAACGCCTTGTATTTATCATTGGCGGCCCTTACGGATTCTCACAAAAAGTGTATGACGCAGCGCACGAAAAGATATCCATGTCAAAAATGACTTTTTCACATCAGATGATACGTCTCATTTTTGTAGAGCAGATTTATCGTGCAATGACCATATTGAATGGAGGTCCATATCATCACGAGTGATTTCCCAAGAAACATATATTCATATTTGGTGTAACAATTAAAAAATGGCTACCGCGTGGAATTACTGAATAAAACAACGGTAGCCATTTATGTATATCATTACTAGTCTAAAACTATGGAACAACTATTTTAATAGTTCGGATACCCGATTCGGAAGATGCACGTAAAACATAAGTTCCGGAAGTCAACACGTTAGTGATCTCATCCATATTTGTACATTTTTCCTTCTGCACCATAACTTTTCCGAGGATATCGAACACTGTGATATCAGGTGTTTCATTGAACGGAATCAAAGCAATTCCCACCTCATCTTTTGCATTTGCAGAAATTGGGATATATACATCAGCAGCACCCTTAGAGGATAATCTAATATATGCTTCATGCACACCTATCTCATTAGAGGCGAATTTTAAAGTAAATGAGCCTCCTTCAGCAGGCAATGTTTTTTCTGAAACAGAGAATTTACTTTTGTTCGGACCTCCCAAACTTATTGTTATTGGTTCTGTAATATTCTGTCCGGTCACAGTGATTGGCGCTGTTGTATAGTCAGTCCCCACAAGTGCTTCAAAAGCAAGCTGCGTTTCAGACGGAGTCAATTTCGGCAAATCCGTACGTCCGAAACTTACATCATCAATGTAATAGGTTGCCGAATTTTGTGTACCCCGAGTACTCTTAAAGCGGAATCCCATAAAAAAGATATCAGCTATATCTTGGCCTTCAAGTTCAATGTGGTATTCCAGCCACTCTTCATTCATATCTTTTAAATGCGGCATTTCAAAACCACCTACCGGAGAGATATACATCTCGTCCCCTTCCATATCAATATAACAAAGTTCCAATAAATCGGTCTGGTCATCACGAAGCAAATTTCCCATAACACGGAAAGTAAAGGTCTTGGAAGCTGCGTTCTTAAAGTCCAACGGAGGAGTCACCAATAACATTTCACAAGGAGTCTCTTTTCCGGATTCCACTTGAGAATCGTATGCCGTAACTTTGGCCACTTTATTGAGAACAGTTTCACCATCTTTAAAATCATACCCCCACCATGCTCGTTTACCTACCGTTGCCACATTTTTCCATCCTGTTACAGAAAGTGGTTTATTATTCACGGCACTACTAAACGACTCGTTGAGTAATGTCGTCGGATTACTTGTATCCAACGGTAGTTCATCCCCTTCTTTCTCTTCTCCGGGATCTTCACCGGCTGTTGCCGTTCCCGTTATCGTGAGATAGAATGTTTCAAGTTCTAGAGTTGAAAACTCGATACGTTCGGTATAAGTGCCCACTTTCTTTGGAGCAAATGTAATTTTCAAATCATAAGTTCCATTTTGCAGGAACATACTGCTGTTGATACGGAAACTTCCCTCTCCTTCATTCATCATTTTGGCGTATAAATAATCAGGAAGATTGGCCGTAGTCACTTGTATCGTCTGTTCTTGAGTTTTATTTGCCTCAACAGAGAATGCCGGCAAAGTTTCAGGATTTATGGTTACCACAGGAGGATTGGCAGGATCTATGCAAACACCGCTCAATGCAATTCCCTTATTAAATTCCGGCGCACCCATACATTCAAGATTCAACCGTCCTTCATGTTTGCCTATCTGTGTCGGAGTATAAGTAACGACCAGTTCGGTCTCGCTCGTGCCAGCAGGAATTTCTTCCTTATTTATGGTAAACATTGTTCCCGATTTTCCTGTAATATACAACGATACTTTGTCAGGAAGATTATTCGCCTTTATAGTAAATGTTACAAATTCAGTAGGAATATTCAGGTGGGCAGTCTTCGATTCTACTTTTTCAGGGGTTATTTCCAATGATGGGTCACCAACCGGCAACTTCACAATGTCGGTCAAAGCACGAGGGGCAATCACAGCTGCTGCGGCAGAAGTGGAAATACCGATCAATGTAACTGTTTCTGTAGGGATAACCGTTCCCATAATATCAGTTCCTTTAAAAAGTTTCATCCGTGCATCGGCAGTTCCGTCGTTGATGGCTGGACTTACCAAATCTTCGGTAAATACAGCCCCCTCTTCTACATCCTTAAATGTAACATTTTCCATCTTTATCAATTTACCTGCATAATCTGCAGGAGAAGCAGTCAAAGCCGCAGCAGTCACAACAACCGGTTCAACCACATTTCCTTTCGAAATAACGGTTCCCAACGTTCCATCAGCAGGAATAGCGGAATTAAGCCCTGCAATGGACTCCACCGTACATATGAAACCTGTTATTTTATCACCTATGCTATAAGAAACAGTGATGTCACCAAACCCATCATAAACGGGGATTGCTCCTGTGGCATCCTGCACATAATATGTTGTCTTCGTACCATCTTTATATATATAAGAAATAACACCTTCTCCCGTGTAGCGATACGTTTTATAATCCTCCTTTTTCTTTGTACTAAGTGTTTTCAGATCGGCAACATCAATCAGTTCTATGGAATTCCAAAAAACAGACAAGGTACCCTGAGCGGCTCCTTCACTGTCAAATAAAATATTATCCGTATACAAATCGATATCTTTTGGTGTCAATGTAACCGTCACATTAAAACCTTCGGGAGCTTCTGCATCCGCTTTTGAAATGGTAGTCACAGAAGTAGTTATTTCTCCGGTTTCCATTCCACTTAAAGTGATATCACTTTTGAGATTGACGCCTTTCACATTTATCTCCTGAGTGTAAACTTTACCGATAAAGACTTCCCCGATTGCCAAATTCTTCTTTGAAAGCGTTATTGCCGGAATCGGTTCAGGTGCTTCACTGCTAAATAGCTCCGGATAACTTCTTGCCACCCGGATGGCATCAATAATAACGTTCGGAGCAACCTTACTTGTCGTCCCTCCTTGGCGGCATTCGATAGCCTGAAAACCATTCTTGGCAGAGACATCTCCATCCAATCCATCGACATATTTGGCAACAGCAGCAACAGGTTCAGTTGCAAAATTTACCGGATTGACAAATAAGGAAACCTCATCATTGGTCACACCGTCCACGCATTCATATTTCACTACTACAAGGTAGGTCTTGTTCAATTCATATTCTTCTTCACTCATAACTGGTTTTGCCGACGAACGACTCACTCCTAGCTTGAACTTTCCTTCTTCCCCGGCTAAAGCAAATAATCTTGCATATTCGGTTCCGCTTTTCCCATCCGCAACATTACCAGTAGCTGTCTTAGAGACAATAGCCATAAAATAGACTTTATCATCTGCGTCTCCTGCCGCTTTTACATTAATTAAAGCGGAATAATAAAGTGTACCGCTATTTATGTGTTCATCACCTTCGGTAAATTTTTTCTGAAGATCTTGGCCACTTGCAACATTTAATAACTCCACGGCATTCCCATTAGCATCATCCTGATAACCTGTATACGTAAGAGGATTATTCACAACCTGAATCGCCCCTCCCGAACTCGAAGCATATTTCATCCATCCCCCTTGTCCATACAAATCACCTTCAGGATAATTAAAATTTTCGTTCAAATACATCTGTGCATGTACCCCAGAAGGTGCTAACAGAAGTATTCCAACCATAAATAACACCACAAAACAGAAAGTTTTTCTTGTAAAGTAATCTTGCTTCATAAAAAATAGTTTAATAGGTTTAAATACTGATTTGATAACAATCACATAGTCTATTTTGCAATTTTAGTTATAATTTTCAATAAATACAATATAAATGCATTATATTTGCATAAGAAAAGGAAAATAACTGTATCAAAGCAGTACCTATTAAAATATCACTAACTAGAAAAATAATTTGCTTATGACAAAGAATTACCTGTTCATCATTGTATTCCTTATCTGGCTTCCTAATCTACAGGCACAGATAGTAAAAGCCAATTTTACAGCCAAAGAAAGTACAAAAGAAATCTACAGACAAGGATTTGATTCTCAGGAAGAACTCAAAGATTGGAAACTTCAAACCACCAATTCATCTTACACCTGGCATCTCGTAACAAAACCGAACATCAATGGAATTCCTCCCTTCTCTGCTATCAATGCAGACAGCAAAAACTCCCTTGCCGTCTGGTATGATGACAAAGCAGAGCAAAATGAAATCATTACCTCTCCGGAAATACTAATACCGGAAGGTGGAAAATGCTCATTTTATGCCTGTTTCGATGGAGTATTCGTCCTATATGCTAACTTAACCCTCACCGTAACAGACGGATCTGAAGAAAAAGAATTATTCAATGCACATTCATGGGCTCAGGAATCGGGACATGAAAGACCGAAATGGCTACCTTTTAATCTTGATTTGGCAGAATTCGCAAATAAAAAAGTAAAATTCTCATTTCATTATGAAGGGAAGGGAGGAGATGACGTCCTTATTGATGATTTTATCATCAGCCAAGAAGATCATACAGGAGAAAGTCCTGCAATAATCAATGAAGGGTCACAGGTGCATTTTACCGATTTATCCACAGGTACTCCTACTTCTTACATTTGGACATTTGAAGGAGGCGAACCTTCTACATCTACCGAACAAAATCCAGTAGTGACTTATCAGAAAGCGGGCACATATCCTGTAAAACTTGTCGTAAGTAATTCTGTAGGAAACGATGAATGCGAGCGTGTAGGATTTGTCGTTGTCAAAAGCATTGCACCGACAGCTATCATCGGATTTCCGGAAGAAGGATATCTGTCTCCATGGGTGGCCTGCTATTTACCACTCGATACAGAAGTCCACTTTACCGATCGTTCGAAAGGTAAACCGTCTACATGGAACTGGCAACTGCAAGGTAGTAATAAAGAAACCTGCAACGATCAGAATCCGATAGTGTCCTATCCTTCAAAAGGATTATATAGCTTATCACTTACTGTCGGAAATACTGCCGGCACGCATTCAGTCGTATACGAACACGCACTACAGGCTGGCGGCGAACAATATATATGGAATGTAGAAATGGATGAAACCGAAAATCTTGCTCCTATCGACCTTGCATTTTATGGTTATTACGGTGGCACAAACTGGCTGGATATAACAGCTTTCGCTGAACGGTTCGACAAACCCGCAGTCAAAGGACTCATCTCCGAAGTAGCCATCTATTTTGCCTCGGTAAAAACAGTTACCCCGGATGCATTAATAACAGTCTCCATTGCTCGTGAAGAAAACGGCCTGCCGGGTGAAACATTGGCTTCTGTCCAAGTACGGGCTGATGAACTGAAATATTCGGATGACACCTTTGAGGCTACTTACTTTAGATTTGCGGAAGCAGTGGAAGTAGATGAAGCATTTTTTATTACTATCAGCGGTTTCCCGAACAACAGTACAGATGAAGATACCGATGCCATAGCAATGTTCTGCTCTCCCCGAAGAGAAAACGGAGGTAAATCTACTGTTTACCATCAATTAGCAATATTGGATGATAACTTCCAACCTACCGGTGAATTGGAATGGACTAAAAATAATGATGAATTCTTATCGTTTGCAGTATGCCCACTCTTTGCATTCAAAGACAAATCAAGTTCCATCCACACCGAGCAATCAGAAACAGCCCCACTTATTTACATATCGGATGAGATTTTGTGCATAAATACCTCAAAAGACATCCAATCCATCAGTATATATACTACTACGGGACAGAAAATATACACCAATGGACATCCGTTATCCTCATTATCCATTAAGGATTGGGAAAAAGGAATCTATATAGTAGTTGCAGTGATTGATGGCAAGAAAGTGGTACAAAAAATTAAACTATAGCCTTTAAATCAAAATTTAAAGGGGAACTTATTCTTTTATATTAATAAGATCCTATGTCAAATCTGCTCGGTTTTCTTTTCGAAGGAAAATATAAACAGATTTTAAGTTCCCCTTTAAATATTATTTCCTTAAAACCATCACCTGCGAATAAAAACCGGAAGTAGCATCAATAAGTTCAAGTAACTGAGGCCAATGAGATACAGGTTCATAAGCATTCATATATTGTTTCTGTATTTTCATTACCAATTTCCGATCTGTCAAAACAATATCCGAAGTAAAAAAGCCACATCTATTCCGTACATTTACCTTTAGCTTATCCAAACTCCCTTCATTAATATGATACCCATCCGGCAAAGTAAATGTTATTTCATAATTGAAAAGGCGCGCACAGGGCATATATACGTCTTCCGTACGGTTTCGTCCATTCTCATTCAAATTCAGTTGGCAACCAATAAGTTGTCCTATAGATAAAAGCAAATTCTCACCCGCTTTTTTTACCATATTCTCCATTACATATTTCACATCATAGACCAGCACAGCACTGTCCGCCACTACACCCGGACAAACCAACCGGTATGTCATAATTTCCTTGGGCTCTTGCTCATGATAGATAGCAACTTCCGTCAAATAACTCTTTTTCAATCCTTTTCTATCCTCTTCCAATCTTTCTATTAAATTGTCTACATACTTTCGATGTTCTCTTGTATATTCCTCTATCAAGCTTGCAGGTATTTCCAAACGACGACGCATCGCTTTATCCCAATCTTCATAATTTAGTAGCAGATTCTGAAAAGGCGCTTTCATTCCTCCGGTGAGTTCCATATTCCGCTCTATCGATAGCTCAAGTGGATTATCATCTTTCAAGGATACATCCATTTTGACCCGGAACTGATTAGCCACCGCAAGAGAAGCGGGAAGTGTGTCCTTCAAAAAAAGACTTCCGGCACCATAATCCATATTCTTAGCGGGAATCAACACGACTGGTTCTCCTTCAAAACCATCCGGTAAAACTCCTGAGGCATCATACATATCAGGGTACATATATGCTTTTTTATCTCCTTTCCTCATCAAAAGGAAACTGACATCGTACATCTGGAAAAGATCGTCCATCCGCTCCATGTTACGTCCGGTTACCAGTCCTACCATATATGACAAATCAAAAGATTCCATTAACTTATGCAGACAGACAACAAATCGCTTAGATCCATAATTCGGATCGGAGGGCCAATTAAAAATGAGCGCTTCATATAGATAATCCATCAACTGTTGTTCTGTAATGCCAGGATGCGATTTCTGATATTGTTTCGCCATTTTCCGTACTTTATTAACCATATAGCCACAAGACATATAATTATCACGTGCCATCCTATCCATCAGATAAAACGCATCTTGCTGAACGGCAGCAACAGGAAGATTTCCATAAACACCGGACTTACGGGCATTTTTGGGTTTATATTCGAATGCTAAATTATTGTCTAAAACATTCATACAGATCATAGGACTTTGTCTCATCGGCACATACCACAAAGAAGCATCCTGTTGTTTAGGCAAATTGGCTGCTGTAGCATCTAACACGATGTTTCCATCAGCATCGGAAGATTCAATAAACCTCGGAGCGCCATTCATGGAACGATACTCGGTAGTCAACTTACGTGCAATCTCACAATGCACAGTATAGTTCAATATCGGATACCGATCCACGAAACAATAGATATAAGGTTCCAAACGAGCATCTTCCAAACGAATTTCTTCATGAAAAAAATAATCGAGTATATCTCCTATTTGCAAATCCGGAATAGCGAGTTTCTGTCTGTCCTCTTTATCTTTCTTACCACGGGTCACATTGACAGCCTCATCAGGGTCTACTTCATGCACCGTACCATCAGGTTTAATGATGCGCGCTCCGAAAACAATCCGCTGCCTGTTCCGGCTCATCCCAGACATCTGTTTCTTTTCCATCTGGTAATCGAATTCTGAAAACTCATCAAGAGCGGCTTTATCATTAATTCGTACCATTGCCCGATAAACCTCTTCAGCGATGATCTCCTTACTGATGGCACCCGTAGCCATCATAAACTTACCCCAATTAAACTTATTCTTACCGGTAGCATTCAACCGGTTATAGACAGCCAATAATACAGCGGATTCATTCTTGTACTCATCCGGAATATCACGTTTTTCAAATTCGGGAAGTGACCAACTCCATACTTCCTCACGTACCCTACGTGCATATTCGTCATAATTTTCAGCCCACGAAGAGACAGGCAAAAGTAACAATAGAAATACACTGACAATCCGGGTTATTACATTGAATTTCATTTTGATATATCTTTAATTAAAATAATCTGTTCGGAAGCGGCTTCCATCAACTGTTTCACATCCTTATTCCAGGTCACAAAATCGTCTCTACGGATGAAAGGATTATGAATCCTTATTTCCCGGAGATACAGTACACTATCGGCTCTCTTTGTATAAGAGAGACTAAAAGTCCCTTGTTTATTCTTCCTGACAAACGGATCCGGTAAATGGGATATCTTATAACCTTGCGGCACTTTTAGAATCACCTCACACACATAATGGTAAGGAAATGCCATATGAAAATCATGCTGCCGGTTTAACGTATCTATTTGTGTAGTATAAGAATCGAGTTGGGGATCCAGTTCAATATAATATTCATCGTCTAATTGCTGGCAAGAAGAATTATTATGGATAGTGAATGCAATTTCCAAAGCCAATGCCTGAGGATCATTTCCTGTCAGTTGAATGTCTGTAACTTTATTAACGGTCTTTCCTAAAGTAAAATGACTGCTCAGGAATTCGCTCCGTCTACTGGTTTCCAAAGCATCATATGAAAACAAGAAACAACATTTCAAATCGCCAAAAAGTTGCTCCCGCCCTACTCCCGACAGCCTGCCATTCTCTAAGGAATATTCGTAATGAATACTATCAGTATTCTGATTAACATCTGATCTCGGCAAAATATCGACAATACAGCTATCTCCATTCTCTATCAGTACCTGTTGCCCTTGAATATGATAAGGATAATAACCTAACGGAAGATACCTCATGGTTGCATCCAGATAATATTTCTTTCCGCCAAAAAATAATGCGCATATCATATGATTGCCCGATGCCAGTGTTGGTACATCTGTGAATCGAGTAGCAATTTCATTCGTACCCATCCAACAGAGACGGGCATCAAATTGTAAAGCAACGAGAAATGCTTTAAGCAAAGCAGACATCCCCTTACAATCCCCATATCCTTTACGTAACACTTCCGAAGGGCGATCCGGCTTATGCCCCGATTCACCATCTTCAAACGCAATATACCGAATATTTTTCTGTACCCAAGCATATACAGCCTCGATCTTCTGTTCCTCCGAAAGACACCCTTCGGTAATTGCTAAAGCTTTCTGTCGAACAACCGATGAATCTTCAGTATCTACCAGCCCACTCAACCAATGATATAAATCATGATATGAAATAAATGCACCCAACACCAGTAAATGTGGATAGACAAAAGCGCGGCCAGGCATAGAATATTCTTTCTTAAAGGGTTTTTGATCAGTTACGAAATAAGTATAAATCGTATTCCCGGTTTTCGCATCCAACACTTTCTTAACCGTTATATTTGAAGAGAAATTTTGTTCAAGCAAATTGATATTTAATCCGGGAGGTATGATAATATTAATCTTTTTCTGTTTTACAAAGTAAATATCAGGCAAATACACGGAAGTAAAATAGCGTATGTCATGATAAGTTTTCTCAAAAGTCACTTCCGCTTTTTTCCCTTTTCGATCAAAATAAAGATTAAAGAAGCATACTTTTGTGTCATCATAAAACACGTTTTCAGGAATAACCTGCTGGTACAAAGCCTTATTAAACAAGCTACCGGCACTTGCCTTATCAATCGTAATGTATTTGCCGTAGTAAGTAGCCACTTGTATTCTCTCACCTGCCTTTGTCGCTTCATATTCAGTCGAAAGGCGTACATGAAGCACCGGATTTCCCGATTCCAACGAAAAAGTATAAGTTTCTTCCGCTGATGTAATAATGACATTATCACTGTCAATAGACTGTGCAGTCACAGGTAACAAAGTGAAAAGGAATACTAAGCAGCATAGTATCAATCTATTATCCATAGTATTATGATTTTTCAGTATTTTACGCCTAACTCATTCTTAACCTTGTTAATATACTTTTCCAATTGGTATATAGTTGTCGTAAACATAGGCCGTTTTACACCATAAAAATAGGTATTATTACAATATGAAAGAACTTATTTAACATATACTTAAAATACATCCTTTATCAGAGATCAAAAGTAATGTTTATTTTCCTATAAAATCTTTCATATCACACTAATACATACTTATTTATACATCTAATCTTCTTTTAGATCCTTTCTCATTACCAATTTCCTTCGCGTAAGACTTTCTCTAAAATCCTGCTCCGTTTTCGATTATACTTATTGGTTTGTTAATTTCAAAATTTAAAGAATCTGCTCATTTCTTTTTCATCATTCATGATTCATCAACCGATGTGCCGCCATTTGCTCATATTTCGTACCGGGACGACCATAATTAGCATAAGGATAAATAGAAATTCCTCCACGTGGTGTGAAAATTCCAGTAACTTCAATATACTTTGGGTCCATCAACTTGATTAAATCTTTCATGATAATATTTACACAATCTTCATGAAATGCACCATGATTACGGAAACTGAACAGGTAAAGCTTCAGACTTTTGCTCTCTACCATTTTTATATCCGGCAGATAGCTAATGCGTATCTCTGCAAAATCCGGTTGCCCAGTAATAGGACAAAGACTGGTAAATTCGGGACAATTAAACCGTACCCAATAGTCATTTTCAGGATGCTTATTATCAAAGGCTTCCAGTACTTCAGGAGCATAGTCTTGTTTATACTCGGTTTTTCCACCCAAGAGAGAGAGTTGATCTTTTAATTCGACCATAAAAATGAGATTTATTATCTTGAACACATACCTCTATAAAAGAGGCACATTGAATGCAATATTATTTTTTTATTCTGATAAAGCAATGGAGTCTTTCTTCCTCAAATATTCTTCCAAACCTTGACGACGCAGTTTACAAGCCGGACAATGGCCACAACCATCACCTTGAATTCCATTATAACAGGTCAATGTATCCTGCCGGATCAGTTCGAGTACCCCCAATTCATCAGCCAACGCCCAAGTTTGTGCTTTATCAATCCACATTAATGGAGTATGAATAACAAACTGCTCATCCATAGCCAAATTCAAAGTAACATTGAGAGATTTGATAAAAGCATCCCGGCAATCAGGGTATCCGCTGAAATCCGTTTGTGAGACTCCGGTAACGATATGATTGATTCCTTTTTCACGAGCGTAGACTGCTGCAATGCTAAGGAAAAACAAATTACGTCCCGGCACAAACGTATTCGGGAAACTGCCGGCAGGTTTATCCTGATCCATTGCAATCGAAGTGTCCGTCAGAGAATTATGTCCCAACTGACCGACAAAAGATACGTCCATCACTTCAAACTCTACCTCAGCCTCGCAGGCAATTGCCTTCGCAAGTTCCACTTCTTTTTTATGCTTTTGCCCATACAGGAAACTCAATGCATATACCTTCTTAAATTCACGTTTCGCCCAAAACAGGCAAGTGGTGGAATCTTGTCCACCGCTAAATACAACTAAAGCAGATTCTTTATTCACGTTCGGATAAAGTTTAAATTTCTTTTATTTTCAAGACATTATATGAAATGTTTTCATCATATACATCACTGCCATCAATCCGTTTAATAGCATTCACCACCCGGATGGTAACTGGAAGGATGATGACTTCATACATTGATTTCAAAACAATCTGTATTCCCATCATTAATAACAGTTCGGGCCATGCAATGATACCACCGAAAGCAATGGGGAAAAATATAAACGAGTCTGCCGTTTCCCCTACCAATGTAGAAAGGATGGCACGAGCCGAGAAATTTTTCCCGCCACTGGCCACTTTCATCTTACTCATGACATAGGCATTGAGGAAAGAACCGACCAAAAAAGCCATCAAACTGGCTGCTACAATACGGGGTGCCATCCCAAAGACAAAATCGAAATGCTCCTCCCCTTTCCAGAATGGTGCCGCAGGTATGGCAACAGCAATCAAGCCAAGTGCCACAACAAAGAAGTTCATGGCAAATCCACTCCAGATAATGAGGCGTGCCTTCTTGAAGCCCCAAACCTCGGCAATGCAGTCATTAATAATATAAGAAATGGGAAACACAAGCAGTCCGGCTGTAACCGTGATACTGCCGATCTGAATCACTTTTGTTTCAAGAAGATTGGCTGCTATCAGGCATACATTGAATAATATGCCGAGCAACATGAAGGGAACTGATACTTTTTCTTTCATACTCCTGTTTTTTACGTGGTGTTCTAGAATACACGACCGCTATTCACGGCATCATACATTGATTAATTCGGGCGGCAAAGATAAGGCTTCTTTTGAAAACAGGCAAATGAACGAGTACAAATTACATAAATTACACAATCCCCTCCATTAGATTTACGAGAAATCCTTCAGATCTTTCTGTAGCCTTTTCCGCACAAAGAACAGACGGCTTTTTATCGTTCCCACCGGAAGCCCCATCTTTTCAGCTATTTCATTATATTTAAATCCTGCTACATACATCAGAAAAGGACGTCTCATAGATTCTGGAACAGAATTGATTACTTTATACAGTTCTTTAAGATCATATATGTATTCGAACCGTTCGGCATCTTCCGACCCGATCAGACTCTGCTGGCTGATGGTGTAATCATCATCTATCATGGCGGTCTCGCGGAGAGCCCGACGGTAATTATTAATAAAAAGATTTCTCATAATGGTATACATCCACCCTTTAAAGTTTTGCGCATGTACGAATTTCTCCTTATTATCCAATGCCTTCAGCATGCAATCTTGTACCAAATCATTTGCAGAATCCTGATTAGCAGTCAATTTGAATGCAAAGTGACGCAGTTCCGATTCCATTGCTACTATCTTACTTGTTAATTTATCCATCGTTGTCTTGTCTTCTATATTAATATCGGATGCAAAGATGGACTAATTACAACTTTTATCCTATAGCAATATTTCCGCAAAATTTGGCTATTTTTCCTTCGATCTTCAACCATTTCGCATTTAAGTTGTTCTTAGCACATTCACCTAAAACTTAACTTATAATGAAAACAACATTTAGATCAGTAGCCCTGCTACTCGGGGTCGGATTGCTGCCACTCTGCGCAAATGCCCAGAAAAAAGTAATCATCGAAGATGAAGAACCAAACTCGATTATGTTCGTCTCAAGGGACAAAGCAGGAGACGAAATCATACGGATCATGGAAGATACACGCTTAAAACGCTTCCAAGAACCGAATACTCCCCGCTTCCTTTTGACAGACCGCCAAGGGAAATTCGCCTTGGGCATCGGAGGCTATGTACGAGCAACGGCCGAATATGATTTCGGAGGGATCGTGAAAGACGTGGATTTTTACCCGGCACTAATCCCCAATAAAGGGGAATCTTATGTTAGAAACCAATTCCAAATGGACCCTACTACCTCCACACTTTTCCTGAAATTGGTAGGACACACAAAGCATTTAGGGGACTTTGTTATTTATACAGCCGCCAACTTCCGTGGCGATGGCAAGACGCTTGAACTTCAGAATGCATACGCTTCGTTCTTGGGCTTCACCTTGGGATACAGTTATGGTAACTTCATGGATTTGGCAGCGTTGCCTCCAACAATCGACTTTGCCGGCCCAAACGGTTCCGCTTTCTACCGGACCACCCAACTGAGTTATTTATATAGCGGAATAAAAAATTGGAAACTAGGAATTGCGGCTGAAATGCCAGCGGTAAACGGCACGACAACCAGCAATTTATCAATCGGGACTCAACGTATGCCGGATTTTACAGCATCCGCACAATATAACTGGGCAAAGAACAGCCATATCCGTGTAGCAGCGATTCTCCGCAGCATGACTTATTCAAGTGAAGTTCATCAGAAAGCTTATTCCAAGGCAGGCTTTGGTTTGCAGGCATCTACCACATTTTCCGTCACTCCTAAATGGCAGATATACGGTCAGCTTAACTATGGTAAGGGAATCGGGCAGTATTTGAACGACCTCAGTAACCTAAATGTAGACCTCGTACCCGATCCTGAAAACAATGGAAAGATGCAAGCTCTTCCAATGTTGGGTTGGTACGCAGGATTGCAGTACAACTTGACTAAAAACGTATTCGTTTCGGGAACTTATAGTTTATCAAGACTTTATTCAGAGCATGGCTATCCCAGCGAAGACCCATTATATTACCGGAAAGGGCAATACTTGGTTGCCAACGTATTTTGGAACGTAACGAACAATCTGCAAGTCGGAGCCGAATATCTGAGAGGATGGCGTACTGACTTTAATGACCTCACCCGTCATGCCAACAGAATGAACTTATTGGTTCAATATTCATTCTAAAATAGAAGAAAATATTCAGAACCTGTTTTAATGCCCACTCTAAAAGAACTGAAATCCGAGATAAATCATCAGCTTGCATAATGTCAACAAATTTCAGTTTTCAATAGATGTGCTGCGAAGCCAAACAGGAACAGATAAATAGTTGATAATCAAAGGATATTCCCTCTTGTTTTTACCTCGGTGATGAACACCCCCTTGGGCGGGGATGAAAGGTCCCTTCATCACCTACCAAGGGGGTGTTCATCACCGAGATCCAATGCCTTCAGTCGGAAGCTAAATCTATGTAAGGAACTTTCTATCGATTAAGCAACAGACGGAACCACGGAAGTAAGTATAAAGGTTTATCCGGTACTTAAGTTAAAACATTAAAATCAAGTTCCCATCTCAATAAAAAAAGGAGGTTTCATTGACTTCGATGACCGAAGTAATAATGAAACCTCCTTACATATATAAAAAGAATTATTTCGCCCTATCAGAACTTATAGTCAAGTCCGATCCCGAACACCTTATTTGTACGGCTAAATACGTCTTTGCCCGGAATGGCTTGACCCGCCAAAGCAGAAATATTATTGTAATCATCCCACTCCTTGGTATAATCTTCATAATTAGTCCAGAAGTAAGCTACATTAAGTTTCAGATTTTTAGCCAAAGTGAATCCTGCACCAAAACCAAACGAATAAGAACTTACAGCAAAGCTCATGTCACTTTGGTAACTGTCTTCGATGCCGTATTTGGTACGTTGCATACCTGCACTGACCTGAGCCCATTTACAAACATCCCATTCAACACCTGCCAGATACTCATTGGTACCTTTATCAATAAAGTTTTGCTTTCCGGTTCTTTCACCTGTGATCAGATTGGTCGCATCAGCCATTCGTGCGTGTGTATCAAAGAAATGATGGTATCCAACAGAAGCACGCAATACCGGAAGTATTTCATAAGAAACACCCACTGTCAACAAACTCGGAATATCATGGGGCGTATTAACACCCGGTGCGAACAATCCGGTATCATCTACGCGGGTTTTATTTTCAACATTCAATTTGGTATTGAATTCATACTTTACACCGACATTCCATTTGCCCATTTTAAAATCGGCACCGATAATAGGCGTTACCCCCCATCCGGACTGGTCACAATCCAAATATTTATCTTTCGTCATCCCGGCATATTGGCTTGCCATCACTGCCGCTGTTTTATATTTTTGAGCGTCTTCAATTTTACCGGCAATTTCAGCAGCAGCAGCCATTTGTTTAAACTGCTCCGCATAAGTTGTCAGCATCTGATTGACATTTACCATCTTATCATCGATATTTGTCTCGATGTTGCGGATATGACCTTCATAGCCATTGCTTACATAGTTCATACGGAGTCCACCGAATACGGACAGGAAATCCGTTATTTTATAAGTGGCACCCAACTGAAGACCGAAAATCATCTGTTTTCCACGCATGTAACTGTCTACTGAATATCTGTTGGTCTTGGCAAAAGGATTTACCTGCAATACCCCTCCATCAACCAAACTTTGTCCGGCCTGGAACATCAATTTAGGAATCATGGACACCTGTGATTCAAAAGAACCGAGACCTTCGTTGAAAGTGGCCTTACCGCCACCACCAGTCACGGCAAAATTACCGGAAAAGGCCCAATTACCTTTCTTATATGCAGCAAACAAGCTAGGAATAAAAGGGGCGGATGCCTCACCCTTATATACTTTTGTGCCATTATTACCAAACCCGGCGAACGGTGCAAAGGTAGAAGTTATGGTTCGTGTCTGGAATGCACTCTGACCATTGAAAGACAGATGAAAGCCATCTTCAAGGAAAGCCAGACCGGCAGGATTGGAATATACTGCATCAATATCAGTGGAAGCATCGCGTGCCAACATTCTTAAAAATAAAACGTGTTGATTGGTATTTGTCAGGAGACCTCCTGCAAAAGTTGGAATTGAAACGATTAACAACACAATGCTAATCAACGATAATTTTCTCATCTAAATATTTTTTAAATTATTTCGGCTGCAAAGGTACAACAAAATTGCACATGACAAACTAATATGTGCATCTATTTTCATTACAGCCTTCAATTTGATTGAAACATGAAATAGTTTTTAATGAAACAAACCCTGAAACATAGACCTACTCCTGCCCTTTAAACATTCCATCCACCCGGATTGTTAATAATAAGAATTATAAAGAAAAAATGAATTATGGCCTATACAATTGCATTCTTCGGAACCAAGCCTTATGACGAAGCTTCCTTCAACGAAAAGAATAAAGAATTCGGTTTTGAAATCCGTTATTATAAAGGACACCTGAACAAGAATAATGTACTTCTGACCCAAGGAGTGGACGCGGTATGTATTTTCGTAAATGATACGGCTGATGCGGAAGTTATCCGGATAATGGCAGAAAACGGAGTAAAACTTCTGGCCTTGAGATGTGCAGGATTTAATAACGTGGATCTGGATGCCGCTGCAAAATACAATGTAACGGTAGTTCGTGTTCCCGCCTATTCGCCTTATGCAGTAGCCGAATATACGGTAGCCCTGATGTTATCACTGAACCGAAAAATACCACGTGCCTCCTGGCGTACCCGTGATGGCAATTTTTCCTTGCATGGATTGATGGGATTTGATATGCACGGCAAGACAGCCGGCATTATCGGTACCGGGAAAATAGCTAAGATACTGATCCATATCCTACGCGGATTCGGAATGAACATTCTGGCATATGACCTCTACCCGGACTATAACTTTGCCCGCGAAAATCAAGTGGTATATACTTCCCTGGATGAATTGTACCACAGTTCGGACATCATCTCCCTCCACTGCCCACTCACGGAACAAACGAAGTATCTGATCAACGACTACTCCATCAGCAAAATGAAGGACGGCGTGATGATCATCAATACGGGACGTGGACAACTGATCCACACGAATGCCTTGATTGAAGGGTTGAAAAACAAGAAAGTCGGCTCGGCAGGACTGGATGTTTACGAGGAAGAAAGCGAGTACTTTTATGAAGATAAATCAGACCGTATCATCGATGACGATGTACTGGCACGCTTACTTTCCTTCAACAATGTGATCGTAACCTCCCATCAGGCCTTCTTTACGAAAGAGGCGGTAGGAAATATCGCAATGACTACTCTTGAGAATGTCCGTGATTTTATAAATCATAAACCGTTGCTAAATGAAGTGAAGAAAGAAAACCTTTCTTTTTCCTGAAATGTTAAAGACGCATATTAACTTATTAAAAACAAAGGAGACTATATGAAAAAGGTTATACATAAAGCTGACACACGCGGACGTTCACTTAACGATTGGCTGGACAGTCATCACACTTTTAGTTTCGATGAATATTTTGATTCCGACCGTATCAACTTCGGTGCGCTCCGTGTATTGAATGACGACCGCGTAGCACCGGGCGGTGGTTTTCAAACCCACCCCCATAAAAATATGGAGATCGTATCCATCCCCCTGAAAGGGAAACTGGAACATGGAGACAACAAAAAGAACAGCCGCGTCATTACAGTGGGCGATATACAAGTAATGAGTGCAGGTACGGGGATCTTCCATAGCGAAATGAACGGAAGCAAAGATGAACCGGTTGAATTCCTCCAAATATGGATCATGCCGCGTGAAAGAAATACGCATCCCCGTTATAACGATTACAGCATCCGCGAACTGGAACGCAAAAACGAACTGGCACTGATCGTATCTCCGGACGGAAGCACTCCCGCCTCATTGTTGCAGGACACATGGCTTTCCATCGGGAAAATCGAAGCAGGCAAAAAGTTAGGTTATCATACGCACCAGACGCATGGAGGCGTATACATCTTCCTGATAGAAGGAGAAATCGTAGTAGACGGAACTGTGATGCACCGCCGGGACGGGATGGGAATCTATGAAACCAACAGTTTTGAATTCGAGACTTTAGAAGATTCGCAAATCCTTCTGATAGAAGTTCCAATGTGACCAATTATGAATTACTAATGATGAAATAACAATGAAAACCGACTTAGCCGGTATCCGGCAAGAATATACAAAAGGCGGATTGAGGGAAAGCGATTTACCCGAAGATCCGCTTTTACTGTTCAGCAAATGGTTGCAGGAGGCAATAGATGCCAAGGTGGATGAACCTACCGCTGTCATCGTAGGCACCGTTTCACGGGAGGGACAACCTTCCACTCGCACGGTATTGTTGAAAGACCTACATGATGGTAAGTTCATTTTCTACACAAATTATGAAAGCCGCAAAGGCAGACAACTGGCAGACAATCCGCATGTATCCCTTTCGTTCGTATGGCATCAGCTAGAGAGGCAAGTCCATGTAGAAGGCATTGCAAACAAAGTCCCAGCTTCCGAATCAGACCAGTATTTTAAAACGCGCCCCTACAAAAGCCGCATCGGTTCGCGCATCTCTCCGCAAAGCCAACCCATCAACAACAGAATGCAGTTGATGAGAGCTTTCGTAAAAGAAGCCGCCCGGTGGATCGGGAAAGAAGTAGAACGGCCGGAACAATGGGGAGGATTCGCTGTCACGCCTCATCGTATCGAATTCTGGCAAGGCAGGCCGAACCGGTTGCATGACCGTTTCCTCTTCACTTTGCAGACTGACGGAACATGGAAAAGGGAACGCCTTGCACCCTGATTTTTCAGATTTTCCTTGTTTGTCAAACTAAGAATATGTAATATTGCACATCTAAACCAATAACTTATGAAACTGGATTATATTTACCACAGTGGTTTTGCAATTGAAGCCGAAGAGGTGACTATCCTCATTGACTACTACAAAGATTCATCGGAAACCGAACATAACCGAGGCATCGTACATGATTATCTATTGAAGAGACCCGGTAAGTTATACGTGCTTGCCACCCATTTCCATCCCGATCATTTCAATCGTGAAATACTGTCATGGAAAGAGCAGCGTCCGGACATCATCTACATTTTCTCCAAAGATATCCTGAAACACAAACGAGCCGCCAAAGATGAAGCAATCTATATCAGCAAAGGAGAAGCCTACGAAGACGAATGCTTGCGTATCGATACATTCGGTTCGACGGATGTCGGCAGTTCTTTCCTCCTCCATCTGCAAGGCATGAAAATATTTCATGCAGGCGACCTCAACAACTGGCATTGGAGTGAAGAATCCACCGAAGAAGAGATACGGAAAGCAAACGGTGACTTCCTAGCAGAAGTGAAATACTTAAAGCAACAAACTCCCGGCATCGATCTCGTCCTATTTCCCGTGGACAGAAGAATGGGAAAAGATTACATGAAAGGGGCGAAACAATTCATCGAACAAATAAAAACTACTATATTTGTACCCATGCACTTCAGCGAAGATTACGAAGGAGGAAACGCCTTCCAGAGCATAGCCGAAGCGCACGGTTGCCGTTTTATTCGTATTACCCATCGCGGTGAAAGTTTTGATATAACTAAATAAAACATAGAATCATGAACAAATTAACACACTTACTTCTTGCAATTTTCCTATTTTGCCTGCCATTAAGCATAATGGCACAAAAAGATAATGATGACGATGATAGCAGATATCTTGTAGGCGCTGTTCCCTTAATAGAAGGAAAAGTTATCTTTTCAAAAGAATTCAATATTCCGGGAATGTCACAGGAGGAGATTTTCAACCGTATGATGAAATGGATGAAAGAAAGACTGCATGAAAACAAGAATCCAGAAAGCCGTGTAGTTTATTCGGACGAAGAAAAAGGTTCCATAGCAGGCATAGGTGAAGAATGGATCGTATTCAAATCCACTGCTTTGTCACTAGATCGTACATTAATAAATTACCAAGTCACCGTGGGGTGTAAACCGGGACAATGTTTAATGGAGATAGAAAAAATACGTTTTACGTATCGGGAAAAAGAAAAGTATAAGGCAGAGGAATGGATTGTCGATCAATATGCATTGAACAAGAGTCAAACAAAACTGATACGTGGTTTGGCTAAATGGCGCAAAAAGACAGTGGACTTTGCCGATGACATGTTTGCAAGTGCTGCTCGCGCACTCGGTGCAGCAGAAGTGAAAGAGGAACCGAAAACTCAATCCGGCAAAGTAACAGTTACTACACCCGAGCCAGTTGTCATTGCTCCTTCCCATCCTGTAGAAGCAACGACTCCCGCAACGAGTATTATTGCTCCTTCACCTTCGAACAACATGCCCGGTTATAAGGAAATAGCCCCTGAAAAGATTCCGTCTGATGCTATCGGTATGGGAACGGGTAAACTAGTAATTGCCATTGGCAAAGATGCGTTTAATATGACTATGATGACAGCCAATGCAGGTGGTTCTTTGGGAAAAATATCAGGAAAACCTGTCGTGTTCACCATTCTCTCTCCCGATCAGGCATATGAACAAATGGATAAGGCTGAAACGTACTCAGTCAGGTTTTATCCGATAGGAGCCAATGAACCATCAGTAATTTTAGAATGTAAGAAACTTCCGGCTCCTGCAGCTATGGAGGGACAACCCCGTACGTATGCAGGTGAAATTGTAAAAGCCTGGATTAAATAATTTAATTGATTATGGAAATAAAAAGCAGATTCGATCATTTCAACATCAACGTAACTAATCTGGAGCGAAGTATCTCCTTTTATGAAAAAGCGCTCGGATTGAAAGAGCATCATCGCAAAGAAGCCGAAGATGGTTCATTTATATTAGTCTATCTCACAGACAATACTACCGGCTTCCTTTTGGAACTTACGTGGTTGAGAGATCATACAGAAGCCTATGAATTAGGTGAAAATGAAAGTCACCTATGTTTTCGCGTTGCCGGAGATTATGATGCCATTCGCGAGTATCATAAGGAAATGAACTGCGTTTGTTTTGAAAACACCGCTATGGGACTATACTTTATCAATGATCCGGATGATTATTGGATAGAAATACTTCCTTTAGTGAGAAATGAATAGTGAATAGTGAAAACGGGCTGTACATAAAATATAGTATTACTGCGCAGCTCGTTTTTCATTATTAATTATTCATTATTAATTTCCCACTATTTTTTATGCCTATTCGCCCGTTTTCTCCTTATCTCAGCTTTCATCTTAGCAGCTCCGGAGCCATGCAAACCTTTGATATAGGTTGCCTTTTTAGCTTTCGTCTTTACTTTATTTTCATCTTTTTGGGGACCGTCTTTCTTTCCTTTAAAAACGATACCACCCATCATTGCATCTTCAATACTCATAATATATCTTACTTCACTAATTCATAAATTTCTGTGGACAAAGATAATCTTTTTCCACGAAATATCTATCTTTGCCATTCATAACAACAAATAACGACCTGATGGATACAACCATACTCACTGCCGATAAAGATCCCATGGGAGCAGCTATAGCCGATTATTTCACCCATCATAAAGCTAATAAACTACGTGTCTTCTCATCACAATTCGATGAAGACGAGATACCAGTCAAGCAATTATTCCGTACAGCAGCAACAATGCCTATATTGGAACGTACGGCATTAGAAATTGCCAATGGAAATATTCTGGACGTTGGTGCAGGCAGTGGTTGCCACGCTCTTGCACTTCAAGAAATGGGTAAGAAAGTATGTGCCATCGATATCTCTCCCCTTTCTATTGAAACGATGAAGCAACGTGGTGTATACAACACTCGGCTTATCAATTTGTTCGATGAACAATTCACTGAAACATTCGATACCATTTTAATGCTGATGAATGGATCAGGCATTATCGGACGATTGGAAAAAATGCCCGATTTCTTCAAAAGAATGAAGCAATTGCTTCGCCCCGGTGGTTGCATATTAATGGATTCAAGCGATTTAAGCTATCTTTACGAAGATGAAGATGGTAGCTTTGAGGTCAATCTTATGGGTGATTATTATGGAGAGATTGACTTTCAGATGCAATATAAAGATATAAAAGGAAACCCTTTCGAATGGCTATACGTTGACTTTCAAACACTCAGCCTCTACGCTTCCGAACACGGGTTCAAATCTGAACTTGTAAAAGAGGGAAAACATTACGACTATTTGGCTAAAATAAGTCGGATTAACGATTAAAAAAAACGTATGAAATAAATGAGTGATAATTTCTGTTTGTCTTGAGAGAGCTAAACAGCCGTTCAAAAAACATATGTTTGCTCCTTCTACAGATATGAAATATATCCCATTTCTGGAATGTAAGTCATGCCGATAGAAGGAGCAATTATGAAATACTCCTTCTTCTTAACTGCTCTTATTTTTTCAACATTTCATCGATTTTCTGCACTAACAATGTGAATTCTTTTTCATTATAAAGGCGCGTCAACATACTAATTTTACCATCTGCTCCGATCAATACATTTCGTGTAATTCCCGAATCACGCAGAGCGTATTTAGCAAAAATGTCGGCACCCGGATCAAGTCCTAACGGATAAGTGACTCCAGTAGATTTGGCAAAAGCAAGTACTTTATCCAACGGTTCGTCTCGATCAATACCAATTAACACAAAATCAGGATTATTCCTATGTTTCAGCCAAATATCTTTTTCTATAAAAGGCATTTCTTTTCGGCAAACGCCACACCAACTGGCAGTAAACTGCAACATCACTACTTTGCCACGGAGGGAAGAAAGAGTGATAGTTTCACCATCGGTAAGAGTAACCGTAAAATCAGGCGCCATTTCACCAACTTTTACAATATAGCCGGTACTATCTGCCTTCTTTACATTATTTTCTTCCATTTTCACTTCAATACTATCTTTCTCGAGAACTGTATCATTGTTCTGTTTTCTCTGTCCGGTACAAGCCATGAAACTTATAGCTACCAAAGCCAATGAACATCCATAAAAAAAATTCTTTTTCATATATCTTTCTAATTTATTGATTTGCAAATATAAGTAAAACCAAAGATTTATCAAACATATGGCTCATCATCTTTTTTCCAAACCAGAATTTGGATTTACAAAAGAAATCATTACCTTTGCACCCGCTTAGAATGAAACGCCTCTTTAGCTCAGTTGGCCAGAGCACGTGATTTGTAATCTCGGGGTCGTTGGTTCGAATCCGACAAGAGGCTCACTTATCAAGAACGTTTTCTGTAAATCGGGAAACGTTCTTTTCATTTATTACTTATTTTCAAAATTCATTGATATTGCTTCGAAATATTCCGAAATAAGGAACAATTCAACTTCCCATACGTTCACTATGTAGCACAATAATTTACTTTTTTCGAATTATCTTTGTTATATCATCATCAATTAAAAATATAAGAATTATGGAAAAATCTAGAATTGGAGAAAACTCAGGAAAAGTGTGGCATGTTCTCAATAATATAAAAATAATATCCGTACATGAGCTTTGTAAAGTCACCAATTTAGCAACAGAAGATGCAATGTTAGCCATAGGCTGGTTAGCTCGTGAGAATAAAATCTTCATTGAAAAAAGAGGAGATAACATTTATATCAGAAATGGTTCAGAATCTCACTTTTGCTTTGGCTAAAATCGGAATATCCGATAAAGATTTAGCTTTATGGAGCTGACAAAATATTTAAATCCGTTTCACCCTCTTTGCAAACATTTAAGTCAGCTCCAAACGATTAGGTATCAAAAAAATTAAATCAAGCTTGATATAAATCTTTTCTTATTAGGATCAAAATCCTTTTTATCGCTTCCTTATCACCAGGTAGATTGGGTAAAAAAGATTTCCCTTGTTACTTAAATACTAAAGAGAGCAAATATTTGATGATTTTTATGGGAGACAATCATATTCCTCATTATATATATTGTTAATTATCAAACAATTAACAACTACATAGGCTATATCAACGCTGCTCTAAGTAAATCAAAACAACTTTTCAAATTATTTTCAGACAATATCGGGTTAAGATAACTACTGGTAGAAAAACATTTTTCATAGTTCGCTAATTCTGGCACTGCATTGATCCACTTCTTTCTACTTCTTAAAATAACAATAATAGCTCCGCGTTCGATAGCTCTTCCAACCAAATAAAAATTATACAATTGGGATTTTAGTTTTTGTTTAGAAATTCGTACCGGAAAATCTTTATACTTCATTGAATGATATGGAAAGAATTGAATCACAAAAATCGAATTTGCCACTTCTTCTTTACTGGATATAGCAATTAGTGGACTAAGCTTCTTTAACCAATAATCAGAAGATTCACAGTATTCCTTTTCCAAACAGAATAGTCGAAGGTTATCGACAGAGGATTTATGCTGGAGTTCATTTTTCCAAAAATGGGCATATCGTCTATAATAACCCTTTTCAAATTCGTTATTGTTAAATCCCGGGTTAAGAGCGAGCAGTACAATAGGTGCATCCACATATCCCATAAATGGAGCTGGAAAAATATCTGTGTGAATTTTATATTTATCACTAACCGACTTATTAAAATCTTCAACGACACTCTTATCGTCAGGTAAGATGAATGTACCTTTATCAAAGTCATCAATAATTTGTAACCAAGGATTCTCCATAATCAAAAAAAGCTTCATTTAAGCATTCACAATTTGCGATACAACTATCGCAAAATTACAACTCTAGTATTATTGCCCTAAACAAAACAAATATTTAAATTGGTCTTCAATCACCCCAATAAGAACCCGATTGAAAGCCATAAAAATTAAGATCCTTCAAAGTACTTAACTTTGAAGGATCTTAAAATAATTGTTGAGGTTCCTGGCGAACCTCTTTTTTATGCTTTCATTTGTTGTTTAGATAAAATCTAAATACTAATTTATTGATATTCAGTATGTATAATATTTTAATAACCAAATAAGACAAAGCGAAACAAAATTCTGTGGTAACACCATGGTAACAACGAAAAAGATTTTGTATCTTTGCATAGTGAATTTAAAATCAAACAATTATGGCAACATTCATTTTACGGTGTAAAGAGGAAAAAGGTACTGCAAACGTCTATGTTCGGGTTCATTCCAACAAACCCAAAATAAACCTGTGTGTATCGACTTGTTTAAGCGTTGATATAGAGACGTGGAACAAATCACAAAAGGACGTAAAACAGATGCTTAAATTCCGAAAAGAAGATCCGCAGCTGTGGAATAAGCTGGATTCTATTTCCGCAATGCTGGAATCATTCGTGAAGCAAGAAATAGCAATCACTTCGGAAATAGCAAAAGAACGTATTCACTCAATCGTGTACGCTGAACAAATCGCAGCCGAGAAAGAGCGTGCCGAGGCTGAAGCTAAAGCTCTGGAAGAAGAACAGGCAACTAACTTCAATGATTTTATATCCCAGTTCATTCGTGAGTGCGAAACCGGGAAACGAAAGAAGAAAGGCGGTACAACCAATGTCGCACCTGGAACAATTAAAAGTTACAAGGGTTTTCAGAGCCAGCTCAAGGAATACCAAGAAACCCGGCTACGGGTGATTGACTTCACAGATTTGACATTGGACTTTTATAACGATTTTCGGCTATTCTTAACTGATAAAGAATATTCCCCGAATACTATTGCCCGAATGGTGAAGATATGCAAAACCATCTGCTATGCTGCCGAACAACTTAAACTTATGGATGCAAAGAACGTTCGTTCCGGTTTTGATGTAATTTACAAAGATGTTGACAACGTCTATCTAACAGAAGAACGCATACAGGAACTTTACGAGTATGACCTATCCAACCGTCCGGCATGGGAGAAAGTAAAAGATGTGTTTGTAGTTGGTTGCCTGACCGGGCAGCGTGTTAGTGATTATAAGCGTATCAATTCAAAGATGATTGTAACTCTGACTGATGGGAACCGTTACATCAAACTAAAGCAAGAAAAGACCGGGAACACGGTTTACATACCTTTGGACTATCGGGTAGAATCCATCCTCAATAAATATAAGGGTGAATTACCAAAGGTTTATGACCAAAAGATTAATGACCATATCAAAGAAATTGGAGAGGCTTTAGGTTGGACGGAGACAGTAGAATTAGAAGAACAGCGGGGAGCAATGGAGTACACCGCAAAGAAACGTTTCTGTGACCTCCTTAAAACTCACACGTGCCGGAGAAGTCTTGCAACCAATATGCAAAAAGCAGGAGCATCCCTTAGCTCCATCATGGCAATAACCGGGCATAGTAGCGAACAGCAGTTAAAAACATACCTCAAACTTGATGAATCGGAAAAGAGTATGCTTGCTGCAAAGGAGAACTACTTTACTAAGTTAAGGATAGCAAAGTGATATAATGATGGGCGTTTCAGTTGGATATGTTATGCACAGCGATATTCCTCATACGGAAGTTGGTAGGCTGAACAGATACAAGAAGCCAGACATTGTAAAACTTATGAATAGATGAGTTTTTGGACGTTTATAATAATATGGTTGCTTCTTAGTGCAATCGGCAAAATAGGCAAGGAGGATTAAGATATGAACAAGACAATAGAAAATAGATTCTTTGGCATATTCATTCAAGGTGGTATTGCATCCATGTGCGTGGATGTACTTAGGAAAAAATACGATTTAGGTTCATCGAAAAGGAAAGATCCGCTTTTGGGTGAGTGGCAAGAATTTTACTTTAATGAGTTGTCACAAAAGATAAAAGAAGCGGAAGGGGCTTTGGAATTTGATGATAATGCCCTATTCTCCGAGATAGAGAACAATATCGAAGAAATAAAAAACAACCCTAAGGAATTGGATAAATATTGCGCAACCCTTCTGGCACCGTTTGCTGAGTTCCTAAGAATGGTTAGACCCATTAAACACCGAAAAAAAGAATGGCAAAAGAGAATGGAGGATGCGGAACTACTATTGAAGTCAAACAATGATGAGGATAAAGAGTTTGCCGAGGAACTAAAATTGCGTGCGAAAGAGGAAGAAGAACGACAGAAGGAAATAGAAATGGGATATTGGGAAATAACACAAATGGCTACCAAATGCCCACCAACAGAAAACTTTGACACTTATCTTGCTGAACGTCATGTTGAAGCCGTATTTAACTACATAATGCACATCTTAGATAATTATTCTATTAGGTTAGACTGGGTACTTGCCCAAAATGGCATAGACTTGATGCGGTTGCAAGAAGAATGCTCGATTTACTTGTTGGAGGATAGGCTTATGCCTCGTTACACCCACATTGCCGGGACAACAGAAATAGCACGAAAAGTTTTTGGCTCTTTAAGAGAACAGCAAGGGGCTTCTAAAACGGAGGAAGTTGCATCTGACAATCAGCCACCACAACATGAGCGTATTATCAATAAAGAAGAATTAAGAAACTATTTCAATAATGAATTTTGTGGAGTTAAACCGTCAATCGTCAATTACTTCAAGTACTTGATTGATGATTTGAAGATAGACAGAAACGGTAAAGATGCGGCTTGTATTGCAAAGCTGATTTATGAGAGCAAACACATGACAAATAAGCCTAACACGTTTTCTGCATGGCATAGAGCATTTTGCAATTTAGCCGACTTTCCATATGTAGAATATCGTCCAAACAAAATCAATACGGACAATATCAAGGAAAATTTCAAATATTTGCTGTAATTTTCTCGGGGATAGTATTAAGCTATCCCTTTTTTTATATCCCATTCCCAAGACAAATCCCCGTTTTGTTGCATTTGTCCCCTATAAATCCCCCGACATAATCCCGTATGTTTTTGATATATCACAGATATTTAAGCATTTAAAATTGAGGGATAATCCCCTTTTCTTGTGCCTGTAATGTTTGCTCTACTTTTGCATCAAGAAGCCGAGAGGTGCGCACCCAAGAGCTTCATAACAATTAAATTTTGATTGATTATGAACGAAAATTTTACTCTCACTTCAATGCAGATGCAACAGGCAGTAACGGCTATCGCAGCGTTATTTATGCCACTAATTCAGACAGCGGTAAAAGATGCAGTAGCCGATGTTATTGCTGAACAGCAGCGTGAACACGACAACCGTACTTATACCCGGCAAGAAGTTGCGGAGCTGTTGACAATTACTTTACCCACGCTGGATAAATTGGTAGCCAATGGAAAACTTACTTCAATTCGCTTAGGCAGAAGAGTAGTTTTTCCAGCCAAAGAAGTAGATGCCATTGTGGCAAGTGGTAAATCTCTTAAATACGTAAGAAAGGGCTAAGCTATGGTAGAAAAGAAGAAAGCTGCCATAACAGCAGCCCCCAAGAATACCACTACAAAAATAGAGAAAGACAATGACATAAACAAGGTGTTTAGATATTTTCTTTCTGAAACAGAAACCACTTTAGGCTGCATGGTTTTCACTGGTATATTAAGGAACAGCATTACTTTTTATGTGCGACAACTTGAACGGTTGGGATTATTGCAGGTTGTGTACCGCGCACCAGACAAGCGCACACACCGAAAGGCAAAGCACTATTCAAGCGATAAATCACAATGGATTATAAAGGATGCGCAACTTAATCTTTTCGATGGTAAGGAGGACAGAGTATGAGATATAATTTAAAAGAAGAACCGCAAGAAAATGCCGAAGTTATCAATCGGATAACAAGAGAATTTGACGAAAGGGCGCAAGATGATGCAGATCGTAAAATTGTGCGAGCATCCGATTTGCTGAAAAGGAAGGTACAAGAAATCCCGATGCTATTCGCCCCTGTTTTCCCACGAAAAGGAGTAGCCTTGTTTGCTGGAACATCTGATGCCGGAAAGTCTATGCTGCTTCGGAATATGGCTATCTCAGTGGCCACAGGACGAGATTTTTTGGGATGGAAATTCAAAGGTGTACACCGTTCTTGTATATTTGTCGCAACAGAAGATGATGAAGATGCTACATCTTATTTACTTGGTAAGCATGAAGAAAGGTATGGAGATGCTGCCGATGATTTGGAAAAACTTCGCTTTCTGTTTGATAGTGAAAACATAGTATCGGAACTTGACAAGGAACTAACGTTAGAACCTGCCGACCTTGTTATTATTGATGCCTATTCAGATGTATTTGACGGAAAGGAGCAAAACAACGCAGCGCAGACCCGTACCTTTATCAATAAGTTCAAGAACCTTGCAGGAAAGCACGACTGCTTGTTTCTGTTCCTTCACCACACTGGAAAGAGAACGGAAGACCTTGCACCTTCAAAAAACAATTTCCTTGGAAGCCAGTCCCTTGAAGCATCCGTTCGATTGGGTATAGAATTACGAGCAGACCGTAGCAATTCCGATTTACGTCATTTTTGCATCGTAAAAGGTAACTACCTCGGGAGCCAGTACAAACAATCCTCATTTGTCCTCAAAATGGATAAGAGCTTTACATTTACAGAAACGGGTGACAGAGTACCGTTTGAAGATTTGGCTTTGCCGAATACAGGGAAAAATCAGCCAAAAGGGAAACACCCGGAGGACTACACAAAGGAACAGCACCTTTCCTTTTTACGGGATGCAGTCCAATATCCAGTATCAAAAAATAAAATGACGAGTGCCATACAGGAGCGTTTCGGTGTCAGCGACCAACCTGCACGGAAATTCGTTGATTATTATATTGAAAAGGAGTTCTTGAAAGCAATAGAAGGTGGAACTTATCCAGTATATCAAATAAATGAAGGGGAACTTCCTTTTTGACGAAGGTATGGTATGGTACACTACCATAGTACCGCACCACAGATAATAAGGTGTGGTATGGTACTCCCCTTATAGGGAGTACTACCATACCATACCTTTTCTTTATCATCTGACTTTTTTAAAAACTTAAAATTATGGATAACTTTAGATATATTCTTCAACCATACAGACGTAGCAGTGACAGGCACATATGCCCTTCATGCGGTCACAAAGGAGAGTTCTCTTTTTACATAGACAGAGAAACAGGACAACCGCTTCACCCATCAGTAGGAAAATGTAACCGTGAGCAAAAATGCGGCTATCATTACAGACCATCCGAATTTTTCAAAGACAACCCGGATGCACGACCAAAGGACGACTGGAAACCAGACTATGTAATGCCAATGCCTCAGCAAGAAGCAAAGATTACATACCTGCCCAGTTCTTTTTTGATAGTTGACAACCAGCGTTCCCGAAACAACCTTTTTCGTTTTATTGCCGGAAAGTTCGGGATAGATAGAGCTACTTCTGTTTTTGATGCTTATAATGTCGGCACGTCTAAACATTGGCGCAATAATGATGGTGTCGCAACATCATTTCCCCAAATAGACCACAAAGGACGGTTGTGCCAAATTAAAGTCATGGCATACAACCCAACAACCGGGAAACGACTGAAAAAGCAGGATTATGCAGAATATTGGAATTTCGCCCGAAAGGAGTATGTAGGCGACAACAGGCCGCAGGATAAAATTTGGTTTGCAGGGAAAACACTATTAAACAACTATGATGCCCATTTAAGACAAACATTTTTCGGATGCCATCTTATTCCAAACGCTTCACGTATCGGGGTTGTGGAGAGTGAAAAAACAAGTCTGATATGTTCCATTTTGATGCCGGAGATAACTTGGATAGCAACAGGAGGATGCCAAGGATGTAAATGGACTGAGCCAGCCGTTTTTCAACCATTAATCGGCAAACGGGTAGTTCTTTACCCCGATAGTGGAATGCTGGCAAAATGGGAAGATAAAGCATCAATTTTACGCAATGGTGGTGTGAATGTTTCCGTAAGCCGGATATGTGAAGGATTGGCAGACAATACCGATGTGGCAGATGTTCTTTTGGAAAAGAAAATGCCAGTGGAAAAACCGCCCACGATAGGCGATATTTGTCAATGGATGAGCGAATTAAATATACCGAGAGGACGTATTACTTTTAATATTTGAAGCTATGGAAGTAGAAGTAATACACGGTCAGATCATCGCCAAGGCCAACCATTACCAAGCCGTGCCGGGAAAGTTCGGGCAAAAGCGCATTATCAAGGACGAGATTATAAGGGCTTATGAGCGTTCTTTCATGGAACAATGCAAAGTGTATCGCAACAGGCGCATTTCAAGCCGTTTCCGGCTCTTTGTCCGGGTGTGGCATAGTTCGGAACGCTTCGACCTTGACAACTCGCTAAAGACGCTCCTCGATTGTCTGCAAATGGCAGGAGCGATAGCCGATGACAAACTTTGCTATCAGATTGAAGCGGAAAAGCATTTGGATAAATATCGCCCTCGTATTGAGTTTGCAATACTGGAAGTAAACGAGCAGAAACAACTTTTTAATAATTGAAGATATGGAGTATAAAAAGATTATAGAACGGACAGACCGTTACGACATCGTGCAATGGGAATTTCAAGGAATGCCAATCACTTTCCGCTTATGGAAAGACGGCAGCGGAATTATAGAGATTAAAGTAGATAAGTACTTTGCCATCGCCAACGGCTACAAATCCGTCTCAGACATGGCAGAAAACACTATCGGTCAAGCAAAGTTCAACGAGATGTTCGGAGGTGTGCCGGAATGGATAAGGGCAACTGGGAACGGAGATCTCCTCTTTGTCGGACTGCCAAAGCACCTGCAAAATTAATTGTCAAGAACAAGGAGGACGGTTGCCGATTGGTAGCCGTTCTTTTTTCGCACCCTCACTAACGGAATGTTATGCAGGGTGTAAAACATTTAACACCCGTTGGCGTAAATGCTTGATTACCAATTTTAGGGGAATTTTCCCCCTTACAAGAAAATCCGTTAATTCCCGATATGCAGATCCACATATCCAAACTACAAAATTATAGTTTGGCGAAATCAGCACCCCTCACCTTCATGCGCCCGCAAGGGTTGCTCCTACCTCATCCACCAACTTTTGAAGGTACTCCAATCGCTTGCTGTAATCCTTGTAGTCGTGTTTATTATCCTTGTTTTTGCGGTAACGCTTTGTAGGCGGTATTTCAATAGAAGCAGGCTCTAACCGTCTATAATCACCTTCCACAATCATTTGGTAAGTTTCATCAGTCAACGTGCCGACCATCAAAGAAAGATGTTCTACTTTGCGACCAATCAAACAGCGTATCAGATAGATAAACATTGCAGATTTAAGAAAGAAAAGCACATGGTACTCATTCGCCTCATCTTGCAAGGTAACGCGCCAGTAGGGGAACCCGTGCCACTTAGTTTTTGATACAGATACAAGCTTACCCTCTATTTGCGTAAACTCCAGTTCCTGGTCTGCATAAGGCGGCACGCAACGCAACCGGCCACGTGAAACCCGGACATCGATAGGAACACCGCCAAAACATGGCATATCATCGTTTATGTTCATCGCCTTATCAATTAGACATATTAGACATTCATAGGGGTATGCCGATTTTTCAGCCAACCCGGTTTGAGAATTAAAAAGGGGAGTAACGTTTTGCTACCCCCCCCTCATTTGCGGATTACAAGCACTGGAGTTACCTCGCTCCCTCACACCGCTTTAGGTTCTTTCATCGTGCCGGCCATTCGGGATTTATTTAACGCTGCCCGGGCAACAGCTTGCTATAATGGAGATTTAGAGCCTATTCTCTAAGCTGGTCTAACAGGTAGGGGTTCGGCTGATACACTTCCCCCGCCTTGCGGTCATTTATGGTAATGTACCCTTGCCACCGTCCCCAGCATTCCACACACTCGGCAGAAGCGTTGTTAAGACGTATCTCTTTATCCAGATCGTTCAAGACCTTTGCAGCCTTCACACTCAACTCATACACTTTCTTTGCCTTGTCGTTGCCGTAGATGCTACAATGCTTTTTGAGTACTTCCTTTCCGTCCTTTGTCAGCGTACAAACACCGTCCACTATTTCGTTTGCATCAAACGACATTCCGAAAGGCTTGCTCAACTTCTTGTGTATCGCCAACACCTTTGCAGGAACACCGCCATCGGAGAACGGAGAAGATGCTTTAACGCTTTCGGGCGCATTACTCATCCATCGGTCATAGTCCGCTTTTGCTTTGCCTACAAGTTCACCCGCAAGGGATTCGGGTGCAGATAAGAAAGTTCTAAGTTGCTCGTCCGTAAGCTCGCCTGCAAGGAGTTTCAAGGCTGCAATGGCATTGTTCACTTGCTTTGAGTAGTCCTCATTATAGGAAATCTGCATTTGCAGTTTCTTCTCGTCCGTATAAATCAACTGATTATTCATTGTCGCCCCCTTTCTTCATTGATTGTTCGCAGATGCGCTTTTGTTCACCGAATACACTTGAAATAAAGTCCGGGTATTTCGGGAGTTGGCTTTCCCTTTCGTCCTGCATGGCTTCCACTATATCGTCAAAGTCATGCGTTTGTTGCTCTAAATTCTCCATTCCGTTATCCTTTTTAGTTTTACCTATCACAAAGATACGAATAAATAACGGAATTACAAATAATTACATTGTAATATTAAAGTAACACTTTAAACAAAAAGAGCCGTTTTAAGGCGTTATCTCAAAGCGAGGTTATAACTTGTATTGCCAAAGAGGAAAAAATGGCTTAGAGGGGCTGAGATGAAGCGAGAAAGGGCATAAGGACTATTTGCAGGATGGGGGCAAAAAGAAAAAGGGCAGGCTACTATTATTCACCTACCCATAGAACTGTTGCGATGCAAAGGTAATATTTCCTTTTGACATTCCAAAGTAATGCGCTGATTTTCACCAATGTCGGTTTTTGACCTATGGCTTCGGGGTGTCCCCCAAATTGGTGGTACTCGGAAAATTTCAAAAAAAATTTGGGAGAGGTCGGTTAAAATCCAAAAACCACCCATACCGGGGAGGGGGGGGCTAACATGGTGTGCCGTTCTCAAACAGGTATTCGGGGGCAATGTCCGCACCGTTCGCCCAAAAAACCGTGCCATCCACCCCGTAACGCTCAAACTCGCTTTCGTCTTTCAGCTCCTCAAAAGCCGGGTATTTTAAGAGCGGTGTTAAATCTACCTTTCTTCTTTCTCCGTTACTGAATGTGCATATAAGCGTATAGTTGCCCATGTATTCAGCCGATTCTACTAATAGTATCACGCCTTTTCTATTGTTGTCTTGATGGTTATCGGTTTACCGCAATAAGGGCAGGTTTCGCCCTTGGCTTCTTTTGTCACTTCTGCCGGTGATGCAAAGAGTTGCCACATAGGAACATCTAAGGCGGTGGCTATTTTTTCATACGATGTTATGTTTGCCGTTCCGTTTATTTGGGTGGATAGTGTAACTCTATTTAAACCCATTGTTTCGGCAAGTTCATTAATTGTAATTCCCTTCTCTTTGAGAATGTCTTTAATTCTATTCATACTTAATCCTTATTTGTTTCTACAAAAATAAGTAAAACTATTAAATGTAGTTAGTTTATGCTACAAAAGAATGTTAATTGCAGTGTTTTTGTGCTTCAAATACTTGTTTGTGTAGTATAAAGTAGCTACATTTGCAATACAATAATAAACCAATAAGATATAAGCCTTATGACAAGAGAAGATTTAAACCGGATGTGCAGAGAATACCAAGCGGTATTATTAATGAGCGAAACGGAAGTGTTCGCCATGTACGAAGAAAGCAAAGCGGAGTGCATGGCTTCTTATGAGGCTGAAATTGACTATTGGGAAAACTATTTCGGATACAACTATTAAAACATACGATTATGAGAACGAAAGACTTTCATTCACTGGAAACACTGATTTCCGCAGCGGTAAAGGTAGGGCACAACAAGCAGGAAGCAACCGAGATTATCGCAAAGAGCTATGACTACATTAAAAGGGTTTACCCTAACGTGTCCGCAAAGAAAGCGGTACACATTGCCTATGTAATTTACTAACCCCAAAACGCTAAGGATATGAGTACACAATTTAAAAGCCTGATGCGTGAAGTTATGCGCATGGCTTGGCAGATGGTCAAGAAGAACGGTTATTCAATGAGTGAAGCCCTTAAAACGGCTTGGATGAACATCAAACTCAAAGCAGCCATGAAAGAAAGAATAGTTAAATTCTACTTTCAAAAGGTGGACGGCTCGATACGTGAGGCTTACGGAACACTGAAAGAAAGTTTGCTACCCGAAAACAAGGGCACGGACAACCGAAAAAAGAGTGAGACGGTACAAGTGTACTTCGATACGGAGAAAAGCGAATACAGGTGCTACAAAGTGGCAAACCTCGTAAAGATAGCATAAAGTATTAACACGGTGGGTATGCCTCAACGTACCCACCACAAAGAAGAAAGGAAACATCATGTTTTTTATTTGTGTAGTGATATGGTTGCTTTGCGGAACTGCAAAGGAATTGACCGGGAAGAATGGTTTTTAAAGTGTGGGTTATGGAAATAGTTATCATGTTTCTTTCGTTGGCACTGGGAAAAGTGCTACACGACCACAATAAGAGATTCAAAGATTTTATAGACAAGGAAGATTATTAATAATACAAACTTTATTATGAGAACAAATACATCAGATTTGAGGAGCCAGGTAATTTCTTTAGCAGAAGAGCATGAGCAGGTTCTTAAGGAACTGAAAAACATACAATCCGTTACAGGATACATAAGCCGCCTGCTTGATGCGTACGGCATAATGTCTAGGAGGGTGGATGAACTTGAAAATGAAATACAGGAGATAAGACGTAACAACTCCAATGTAAACGCCTCAACAAGAAAGATAAAGGAAGCCGGGTACAGGATAGAAAAAACAAAGTTTCCTAATATGGAATTAGTATGGACGGGCAACAGATAACACCGCATACTACATCCCTGCGGACGGATTGAACGGCATCGGGTAGCGAGAACCCGGCAGGGAACGAATACACAGCTTTTGGCGGATCGTCCTGCTTTCCGATGCAGGATGCAGCAGGGGTTGATATATCAGAAAGAAAAGCCTACCTTTGTGAACAAATGCCATATTAGCATTTTAAATTCACTTTGGAGGTCGTGTTGTCGTGAGATAACGTGCCTCCTTTTTTATGATAGCAATAAATACGCCATGGTAACACTATGGTAACATTTCTTTGTTTTGGGCAAAAAGTAAAACGCTAACTACCTGTTTATCAGTAATTAGCGTTTTACCATTGAGGTTCCTGGCGGATTCGAACCGCCGTACACGGTTTTGCAGACCGCTGACTAAGCCACTCATCCAAGGAACCTTATTTCTCGTTTGCGGTTGCAAAGGTAGTACAAATTTTGAAACTACCAAACTATCCACAGCAATTTTTGTTTGAGTTTCCTTTGATTTCTTTACATTCCTGCTGTTTTTTTTCAAGCTGACGCTTTAATTCACAACCACTTGCACAACTTGCACAAGGATTATCATTATTTCTCACATGATGGAAAAATTTATAAAATCCATAAAAGATACGAATTATGCAAAGTAAAATCAAAAGAGCAACCGCCCATTCCTGCCAATTCCAACTCATAAAAATAATCCTCCTATCTGATAAACAGCAAAAGTTAACGCCCATGCCAGAACGGTTGTATACCCCGCAGTGAAAAGTGCCCATTTCCAACTTCCGGATTCCTGTTTGATAGCCACCAACGTTGCAATACATGGAAAATAAATCAAGACAAAAAGCATATAACAAAATGCAACAAACGGGGTTATCGGTATTCTCTCTGCCAAACTTACCGAGTCTGCATCAGCATCATTCGTATACAATACACCAAGTGTACTTACTACCAACTCTTTAGCACCTACTCCAGAAATCAAACCGATACCGAGTTTCCAATCAAAACCTAACGGCTTGATAACAGGTTCAATTGCTTTTCCAACTTGCCCGATATATGAGTTTTCCTGTTGCTCTGCTACGGTTGCATAGTCCTTATGATTGGGGTAATAGCCTAAAAACCAAATAATAATAGATGCAATCATTATTATTCCACCCATCTTGCGCAGATATTGCGCCCCTTTTTCCCAGGTGTGGCGTAAAATAGATTTCGATGTAGGCATTCGATAAGGCGGTAGCTCCATTACAAAAGGAGTATCATCCCCCTTCACCAAAAACTTACTGAACAGACGCGCCAATAACACTGCCAGCAAAATGCCAATGGCGTAAATTATCAATAACACAAAACTACCATTATTCGGGAAAAATGCTCCTACCAAAAGTAAATAGATAGGCAAACGCGCACTACACGACATTAAAGGATTGACAAGCATCGTAATAAGCCGACTTTTCCGGTTTTCAATGGTACGCGAAGCCATTATAGCAGGTACGTTACATCCAAATCCCATTATCAAAGGAATAAACGATTTACCATGAAGACCCATTTTATGCATAATCTTATCCATAATAAAAGCGGCACGCGCCATATAACCAGAATCTTCCATCAATGAAATGAAAAAATATAGTATGAGGATATTAGGAAGAAATACAATAACTCCCCCTACTCCACCAATAATTCCATCCACCAACATATCCTTCAATGGCCCCTCACTCATATTGTCCCGGATAAGATTACCAAACGCTTCTACCAACCATTCAATACCCATCATCGGATATTCACCAATCACAAAGGTCCCTTCAAACATGATATACATAAAAAGAAAGAAAATAGGATATCCCCAGATACGATGCGTTACAATCGTATCAAGCACTTTGGTTATTTGCTCCTTCTCCTGATGATTGTTTGTAAAGGTTTCTTTCAAAGCGCCACTAATAAAACCATATTTCGCATCCGTTATAGCCGATTCACTATCTTCATTCAACGTACTTTGTATACGTTTGGCCACTTTATCACGAATAGCAACCACAGTTTCCCCGTTAGGCAATGTCCTAATGAACTGCTCCACATCAGGATCATTTTCCAACAGTTTTATTGAAAGATAACGAGTAGAATATTTATGTCTTATAAACTCATTTCTAGATATCGCCTCTTTCACTGCATCAATCGCCTTTTCCAAATCAGGTCCATGATTGATATGTATATGACGATAAAATCCACGAGGATGATCGTTTTCCTCCTTATGGCTACCGAATTCATGATCCGGAACATAAGTTTTGTGCCAATCTCTCAGATCTTTTAATATTTCTGAACGAATTTCACCTTTTTGATCCAAGAAATCTCCCCCTTCATAGATACCGATAATGACATGAAATAGTTGATCGATTCCTTGTCCTTTGCGACTGACCGTCGGCACCATCGGAACTCCAAATAACTGACCAAGTTTCAAGTAATCCAAATCATTCCCACTAGCTTCCAGCTCATCGTACATATTCAGAGCCACCACCATGCGCACATTCATGTCAATCAGTTGTGTGGTCAAATAAAGATTACGTTCAAGATTGGAAGAATCAACAACATTCACAATTACATCCGGTGTCTCCTCGATAATATGTCTGCGAACATAGATTTCCTCCGGAGTGTATGCAGAAAGAGAATATGTACCCGGTAAATCGACTATTTTAAAATGATAACCTTGAAAATCAAAATATCCTTCTTTGGCATCTACGGTAACACCGCTGTAATTACCAACATGCTCATGCGCCCCTGAAGCCAGATTGAAAAGTGTAGTTTTCCCACAATTGGGATTACCAACCAACGCGACATTGATCGTTCTGCGTTTTCCAAGGGCAACTTGTTTCAATTTATTTCCTTCAGCACGGATACCTTCAAGCAAACCAGGATGATAATCAGATTCTTTAATGTGTTGCCTTGCTTCCTGTTCACTAATTATTTCAATCATATCGGCCTCTTGCCGACGGAGTGAAATTTCATAATCTAATACTTTATACTTAATGGGATCTTTGAGAGGTGCGTTCAGCAGTACTTCTACAGTTTTACCTTTGATAAAACCCATTTCCACAATACGCTTACGAAAGCCTCCATGGCCAAGTACTTTAACAATAACGCCCTTCTCTCCTGTTTTCAATTCGGACAAACGCATACCTTGTTCTCTATAATTTTTGCAAAGATAATAGATTAGTTCGGAGCTTACAAATTATTTAGAATGTTTTTAAATAGCGCATCTTTTCTACTAGGAAATTGTCTAACAGAAATCAACATAAAACTGACTTATTAATAAAAAGTAAACATTATCTTTGCACTATGTTAGAAAAGAAAATTGCAAAATATATCGATAATGAACACTTACTCTCCAAAGAAGATAAAGTGATCATAGCACTAAGCGGTGGAGCAGATTCGGTTGCTTTGTTACACGTCATGCATTCTCTTGGATATAAGTGCGAAGCGGCTCATTGCAATTTTCATCTCCGGGGGGAAGAGTCAAACCGGGATGAAACTTTCGTTCATGAATTATGTAAATCCATGCAAATACCTTTACACATCATTCATTTCGAAACCGAAAAATATGCCATTGAAAACAAAATATCCATTGAAATGGCTGCCAGGGAGCTTCGTTATCAATGGTTCGAAGAAATAAAAAAAGAAAGTGCAGCCAATGTTATCGCTGTAGCCCATCATCAGGACGACAGTGTAGAAACCTTACTACTAAATCTTATTCGTGGTACAGGACTTAGCGGCTTATTAGGAATACGTCCCCAAAATAAAGATATCATCCGCCCTTTATTATGTGTTAACCGTCAAGATATTATTGAATATCTAGGTAGTATCGGTCAAAACTATGTAACCGACAGTACTAACCTCGAAGATGAATATATCCGAAATAAAATACGACTAAACCTGATTCCACTAATGGAAGAGATCAATCCATCTGTGAAAAAAAACATTATTGCAACCAGTAATTACTTGAATGAAATAGAGCTTATATATAACAATGAAATAGAGAATGGAAAACAAAGAGTGTTAACAAAAGAAGGAATCCGTATCAGTGACCTGTTAAAAGAACCTGCACCCAATGCTTTATTGTTTGAGATTCTACATCCACTCGGATTTAATTCGGCTCAAATCCAGAACATCTTATCCTTATTATTAAAAGGACAAACGGGAAAACAGCTTATCAGCAAAGATGGCTGGAGAATTATAAAAGACAGGAATATGTTATTGATTCAACCAAAAGAGAATTTAGAAGAAACTCCTTTCCAACTCATTCGGGAAGAATTAATATACACAAAAGACTTCGTAATACCCCGTGAAAAAAATATAGCCTGTTTTGATGCGGACAAATTGGAAGATACAGAATTTACTATCAGAAAGTGGAGGAAAGGAGATACATTTGTTCCCTTTGGCATGAAAGGGCAAAAAAAGATTAGTGATTATTTAACCGACCGTAAATTATCGCTTATACAAAAAGAGCGTCAATATGTACTTTGCCAAAGAGATAAAATAATATGGGTCATAGGTGAACGCACGGATAATCGCTACCGCATAGACGATAAAACAAAAAGAGTTATAATAATAACAATGCGTGAAAAGTGAATGATATTGATAATATCCAATATGATCACTTTTCACGCATCGCTCAAAGCCTACTTAAATTCCATCCTATTTTCTTTACATAAATTCTTCTTGAATTCCCTATTTACACAAAAAACATAGCAGGCTATATGACGAATAAAAACGAGAAAACAAGCTGAGAAGAAAATCAAAAGAAGCTGAATAAACTACTTTTGAGGAAAGTTCAAACCGGCTCTTAATTACTATAAAATACTTTTGGGTTCTTTTTGACGCGTAAAGCACTGAGATAATAAAACCGCAAAAGGAGTATCAAATACTCTTGCCTTCTGAGAACATGATTTGACACAAGCACAACATTTGATACATTTATCCGGATCTGTATGTGTCTCATCTCCTTTTATTATGGCTCCTGCCGGACAATTACGCACACATGCCCCACAATGCGTACACTTTTCTTCATCTTCTATCCATGGAGTACGCGGTAATGGCACTCCGCTTTTACGTAACTTAACAGCCTTCCGAAGAAAACGGAATAAAGGAAGAAAGGATTGTTGCGGCCGGGGAATAGACCGAAGATTGACTGGATAGAGTGTTTCAATACCGGATGCAATATCTACTTTAGTCCTAAGTTTCTTTCCAAAATCTACAGCCAATGTAATATCATGTTCATCAGGGCGACCTGCAGCAATGGGATATTTGGTACTACTATACGAATGCTCACCGATGAAAGTCGCTCCTGCGATTACTTTAAATCCACGAAGAAGAACAAATTGATCCAACTCCTGCAACGCCTTTTCATAAGCGCGATTACCATAAACAACCACTAAAGCAACCGGTGTATCCGTACCTTTGATACACGCCAAACGCTCCAAAGCCAAGGGAGCCACATGTCCGCCATATACCGGCACAACGATTACCGCCAAAGCAGATGCCGGTAATTGCATTTCATCAATCGGGCTCAATGTTAAATCAGTAGTTATAATATTTGTTATTCCCAGTCCGTGAACAATTCCATCGCCCACTTGTTTAGAGGTATGGGTAGGTGAAAAATAAATAAGATGAGCTTCAGTGATTACCATAATGTTTCTTTTTGAAAAACAAAGATACACTTTTAAATGGAAAAAAAAGACTATTTATTTATGAAATCAGAATTATTTATTATCTTTGCACCGTTGAAACACTCTGATATTTTCCTAAAAGGATTAGTAAGCAGATATCCAATTCAACAAAAACATCCCTGATTCATAATAACTAAAAGAATATGTTCGCATAACCCCGTCATTTGTGAAGTCGTGTTGTGCCATCCATATCTCAACAGAAAAAAATATTAATAAGTTACTATACTGTATGTATAACATTATCCAATTAAACGACAAAGATTTGTCGGAATTGCAAACTATTGCCCGCGAACTGGGAATCAAAAAGACAGAATCACTAAAAAAAGAAGACCTTGTTTACAAAATCCTTGACGAACAGGCCATCGCTGGTGCTACAAAAAAAGTGGCAGCAGATAAGCTGAAGGAGGAACGTAAAGAAGATAAGAAAAAACGTTCGCGTGTTCCGGCAAAGAAGGAAGATAAAGTATTCTCAGCCAAACAAAACGGTGAGTTAACAAAAGCGGAAACAGAATCTCCCAAACCAGTAGCCCAAGCAGCACCAGCTTCTCCAGATACCATACAAAAAGAAGCAGAACCTGAAAAGAAAACCGATACTCCCGAACCAGAAGCGAAAGCGCCATCGGCACCAAAGAAAAAGGTTGGCCGTCCCCGTAAAAATGTTCTGGAAAATAAGAACAAAGAGGAACAACCAGTCAAAGCAACCACTACTGAAATAATTGAAATTCCCGCAGAAGAAAAGCCTATCGAGGAAAAGGTGACTGAAACGGTTGTAAAACCCATTATTAAGCCCAAAGCGCCCGCTGTAATTGATGAGGAAAGCAATATACTGACTGAAGGCGGTGATGATGATTTTATCCCCATCGAGGACCTTCCTTCCGAAAAAGTGGAGTTGCCTACCGAATTATTCGGCAAATTCGAATCCACCAAAGCTGAACCGGTAGTTCCTCCTACTCCCGAACAATTACAAAACCAACAGCGTCCACGTATTGTCCGTCCACGTGACAATAATAGTAATAATAACAGCACTAATGCCCCTAGAAGCAATAATAATCCCCGCCTGCCTATGCCTAAATCCGCACAGCAGCAAAACATGGGTGAAAATGCTCCAGTACAGGAACGTAAAGTAATTGAACGAGAAAAGCCTTATGAATTTGACGATATATTAACGGGAACCGGTGTTCTGGAAATCATGCAAGATGGTTACGGATTTCTTCGTTCTTCCGATTATAACTACCTTTCATCTCCCGATGACATCTATGTTTCTCAATCGCAAATCAAACTATTCGGCTTGAAAACCGGAGATGTAGTAGAAGGAGTCATCCGTCCTCCAAAAGAGGGTGAAAAATATTTCCCTTTGGTAAAAGTTTCAAAGATCAATGGTCGCGATGCTGCATTCGTACGTGATCGTGTTCCTTTCGATCATCTTACTCCACTTTTCCCGGATGAGAAATTCAAACTTTGCAAAGGAGGTTATTCAGACTCTATGTCGGCACGTGTAGTCGATTTGTTTTCACCCATAGGCAAAGGGCAACGCGCATTAATCGTGGCTCAGCCCAAAACAGGTAAAACGCTGTTGATGAAAGATATTGCAAATGCCATTGCAGCCAACCACCCGGAAGTATATATGATCATGCTTCTGATTGACGAACGCCCGGAGGAAGTAACAGATATGGCTCGCAGCGTCAATGCCGAAGTCATTGCTTCCACATTCGACGAACCTGCCGAACGCCATGTGAAGATTGCAGGTATCGTACTCGAAAAAGCCAAAAGACTAGTCGAATGCGGACATGACGTGGTTATTTTCCTTGATTCGATAACTCGCCTGGCACGCGCATACAATACTGTCTCTCCTGCATCGGGAAAAGTATTGTCGGGAGGTGTGGATGCCAATGCACTTCATAAGCCCAAACGTTTTTTCGGTGCTGCACGTAACATTGAAAACGGGGGCTCACTTACCATCATCGCTACCGCTTTGATAGACACCGGATCTAAGATGGATGAAGTCATCTTCGAAGAATTCAAAGGTACGGGTAATATGGAATTACAGCTTGACCGTAACTTGTCTAACAAACGTATTTTCCCTGCTGTTAATATCGTGGCATCGAGTACACGTCGTGATGACTTGTTGCTTGATAAGACAACACTCGACCGCATGTGGATCTTACGCAAATATCTGGCCGACATGAATCCGATTGAAGCAATGGATTTTGTAAAAGACCGTTTGGAAAAGACCAAGGATAACGACGAATTCCTGATGAGCATGAATAGCTAAACAAATACATTTCTTGGCAACCCATATTTGGAAAGTACTAAAGTGCAAGCTAGCATAAAAAATAAATTATTAAAAAGAGTGGAGAATACTTAGGTTCTTCACTCTTTTTGTTTACATTTGCAGCACTACATCACAAACAGTAATCAACAACAGTGAGAATTTATATATTCTACATACTTGGAACACTCGCCGGACTCTTCAATATCCAGCCGATCAGTTCTATGAACGATGATACTAATCACCTTGCAAAATTACAACACCTTATAGACAACAATCTTTCTTACACCAGAGATGTTACAGCAGATAGTATTATATCATGGGAGAAAGAACTTGATTCGCAATTAGAAAAAGAAAAGAAATATGACTTGCTTTTCTTTGTCAAACAGCTTGTAGCCAGTTCATACGCCACCCGTGGAGATATTACCATTGCTGTAGAGCGCGCCCACGCCATGTATGAGCAAGCTAAAAGGATAAATTACGAACCAGGAATAGCCCTTTCTCTGAGAGCTATCGGAAATGCTTACCTGGAAGCAAACATGCAACAACAAGCCATCGACTCATATAAAGAAGCAATAAGAATATTGCAAGGTAGTACGAACAGTACAATCCTTCCTAAAATGCAGATCATGCCAAATCTTATTCTCACATTACTGAAAATGGGAAAATTGGATGAAGCGTCCATCTACCTGAGAATGTTTGAAAATCTCGTTGATGAACATCCCGGAAGTACCAACCTCTTCTACGCCTCAATATGCCATTGTTATTATAATATTATCACGGACAATCCTAAGAAAGCTCACAAATTTCTGAATGAAGCCGATAGTTTGTATCAAAAGCACAACTTCATATATTTGAGTTATATTTTGAGTTTTCTCCACGCAAGTTACTATGAACTGACACAACAATATGACTTGGCTCTCCAACAATACAATTTACTCACTGAAAGCATTCGACCCGATTACGCACCAAACCGATATACCCAACTAAAGTTACAGCAAGCTCAGATATTATCACTGTTGGGTAAAACCGATGAAGCGTGCTTCGTTTATCAAAAAGCGAACGCTTTGCAAGACTCTCTCGACAATATCAGTTACACAAGACAAATCAACGAATTGCGTACACTTTACCAAATTGATAAATTAGAACTAGCCAATCAGGTAGAACGAAATAAAACCATAACCTATGGAATATTGGCCGTTCTTATTTTATTAGGACTGATCACCAGCCTTATTTTGTACTTACGAAAAAAGAATAAACATCTTCTTCATTCAAAGATAGAATTGGAAAAAGCACAAAAAAATGCAGAAAACTCCATCCGGACAAAAAGCCTTTTCCTATCCAATATGAGCCATGAAATCCGAACCCCTTTGAATGCTTTATCAGGATTTTCCGCTATATTATCCGATGATTCTATAAACAATGAGACAAGACAACAATGCAATGACATCATTCAGCAAAATTCAGAACTGCTACTCAAGCTCATCAATGATGTCATAGACCTATCCAGCCTGGAAATAGGAAAACTTACATTCAATTTCAGAGAATGTGATGCTGTCATTATCTGTCGGAATGTCATCGATACTGTCGAGAAAGTGAAACAGACACAAGCCGGAGTACGTTTCCTAACCACATTAGAAACCTTACCTCTATTGACAGACGATTCACGTTTGCAACAAGTTCTGATCAACCTTCTCATCAATGCTACAAAATTCACTACAGAAGGGATGATTACTCTTGAAATAAAGAAAACATCCGAGGATATGGTTCTATTCTCGGTCACCGATACCGGCTGCGGCATTCCTTTAGAAAAACAGGGACAGATATTCAACCGGTTCGAAAAGCTGAATGAAGGCGCCCAAGGCACGGGATTAGGCCTATCCATTTGCCAACTAATCATAGAACAAATAGGCGGAACTATATGGATTGACCCGGAATATACAGATGGCGCACGTTTCATATTTACACATCCTGTTAATCCATCAGTGATTGACTCAAAGAAAAAAGCACTATGAAACGGTTGATACTCATACTCATTCAGTGTTGCTACATATTATCATGTGCTGCTGCACCGTCACAAACAGAAACAGATAGCTTGGAAAATCTATTGCCTATTCTTCCACACGATTCCACCAGACTTGACTTAATACAAAATCTGACACGAATGCAGCAATCGACTCCGGAATGCATAAGGTACTCAAATATGCTTCTAAAGGAAGCCGTTATTCAAAATAAACCCCGATATGCAGGTACGGCCATCTACTTCCAGGTAATCTACTATTATAATCAGAACCAACCGGATAGTGTCGATCTGAAACTTAGAGAGATGGAGCCATTCGTTGCCAAAGGTAATTTATGGGATTACTATTTCGATGCGCAACGGTGCCAAATAGATCTCTTATCTTACGGAGAGCAATTTGAACTGGCCATAAACAAAGCACTTGAAATGTACAAAAAAGCAGAGAAAGCCCGTAACATACGTGGTTTGATCGGTGCTAATCAATGCTTGGCCAATGCATATATGGGTACAGGACGCTTGGAAGAGGGAAAGAATGCGTTGAAAGAAGCTCATAAATTACTCTCTAGATCAGATAATACTGTAGTAAGCAATTCCGTCCTATGCCAGCTTATTTCATTGAGTAAAGCCAACGAAGATTTTCAGAATATGAAAATATATCTCGATGAGCAACAAAAACTCCTTCAGGATTATGTAAATTCAAACCCCAATATGATAGATGCGTTCAGTGACCCGTTGATCTTCAATGAAATCTACTACGCATATTATTATGTACACATTAATCAAGCACAGAAAGTACTGGAACACTTACAAGAAGGAGCCAAATACCTCAATCCGCACACTTATTTCATGTATCAGGTACTCTACCACGATGCTTATGCATACTATTACCGAATATGCAAAGAATATGATCAGGCCATCAGCCGATTGGATACCACCATTGTCATCTTGAAAGAGACTGCCAATTCCGATTATATTTCTCAATTATCCGTAAAAGCCGACATACTAGTAGAAGCCGGACGAAGCCAAGAAGCGCTCCCCATCTATCAAAATGTTTTTCAGTTGAAAGATTCTGTTGTCAACGAAGTATCGAACAAACAGCTGCAATTAATCCAGAAAAGCTACCATATGGATAAAATGATACTGGAAGAGCAAATCTCACGGAACCAAATCCAAATAGTGATTCTAGGAGTCATTGCCGTTGCTTTAATTTTTCTCACTTTCGTTATGATCCGCGTGTATCGTATCCGCAGGGCGTTAAAGAAAGCGGAAAGTGAAACACGGACAGCAACCCGAACGACTGAAGAGGCTAACGAAAGCAAAAACCGGTTCCTTTCCAATATGAGTTACAACATCCGGATCCCGCTCAATGGCGTTGTCGGGTTCTCTCAACTCATAGCTTCTGAGCCCGACATGATTGAAAGCACCCGGAAAGAGTTCGCAACCATCATCCAAAAGAATACTGAAGAGTTAATGCAATTGGTCAATGACGTACTCGACCTATCACGTCTGGAAGCTAATATGATGAAATTTCAGATACATGAATATGATGTTGTTTCGCTTTGTAACGATGCCATTTACATGGCACGGATGAAGGGTGAAGGATATATCGATATTCTGTTCAAGACAGATATCCCCATGCAGAATATTATAACCGACACGGCAAGACTGACCCAAACCTTGCTGGATTTACTAACTTATCCCGACAGATGCAACAAACAAAGAGAAATCACTTTCACCCTGTCAAGGGATGTGGAAGCCGGGCTGATACGTTTCCATATTGTCAATTCCCCGTTGGCAGATCCGGAATTCATATCTCAAAAAGTCAGTATCCGACACGACATCAATCGTTTACTTTTGGAACATTTCGGAGGAAGTTATATTGTCAGCACCGATGAACAGGGACGCACAGTTATCGATTTAACATATCCATTCGATTACAGATCCGAATAAAAGCGCTATCTTTGCAAATTCCAAAACTAAACGCTTATTTATGTACACCAACAAACAGATTTGGAGTGTCAGTTATCCGATACTCTTAAGCTTGCTTGCACAAAATGTCATCAACGTTACCGACACTGCTTTCCTCGGACATGTCGGAGAAGTTGCTCTCGGAGGTTCGGCCATGGGCGGACTTTTCTATATTTGCGTATTTACCATTGCTTTCGGTTTTAGCACCGGTTCGCAAATAGTTATTGCACGCCGTAATGGCGAAGGCCGTTATTCAGACGTAGGGCCGGTAATGATGCAAGGAGTCATGTTTCTTCTAGTCATGGCATTACTGCTTTTCGGCTTTACAAAGGCTTTTGGAGGAAATATCATGCGTATGCTCGTGTCTTCAGAGTCCATATTCGATGCCACAATGGAATTTCTCGACTGGCGTATATACGGTTTCTTCTTCTCATTCGTCAACGTCATGTTCCGTGCATTATATATCGGAATCACCCGCACAAAGGTACTTACTATCAATGCAGTAGTCATGGCAATAACGAATGTCATACTGGACTATGCACTAATCTTCGGACATTTCGGCTTGCCCGAAATGGGCATTAAAGGTGCTGCCATCGCTTCGGTGATTGCAGAAGGCAGTTCCATTCTTTTCTTCCTTATATATACATATATCACGGTAGATTTGAAAAAATACGGGTTGAATCGTTTACGTTCCTTCGACCCTCAATTATTGATGCGTATTCTGAGCATATCCTGCTTCACCATGATGCAGTATTTCCTGTCGATGGCTACCTGGTTTATATTTTTTGTTGCCGTCGAAAGATTGGGACAGCGCGAACTTGCTATTGCAAACATTGTACGAAGCATCTATATCGTCATGTTGATACCAGTAAACTCACTGGCAACCACCACTAACAGCCTGGTAAGTAATGCCATCGGTGCCGGAGGCATCCAACATGTAATGGCGCTTATCAATAAAATAGCCCGTTTCTCCTTTTTCATCATGTTAGGACTGGTCATCATTACAGCACTCTTCCCACAGGGTATGCTTTCCATATATACAAGTGACCCGACATTGATTGCCGAATCCGTACCATCGGTATACGTCATCTGTTGTGCCATGCTGATTGCTTCAGTTGCCAACGTCGTATTCAACGGAATATCCGGTACCGGTAATACCCAAGCAGCCTTATTACTCGAAACGATTACCATTGTCATCTACGGTTCGTATATCATTTTCATCGGAATGTGGTTGAAAGCTCCCATTGAATGGTGCTTTACCATTGAGATCGTGTACTATACGTTGCTGCTCACCACAAGCTATATTTACTTCAAAAAAGCAAAATGGCAGAATAAAAAGATATAAATACGAGAGATTTTCGTACATTTGCAACCCGATTTGTAATTCGTAATTAGTAATTTGTAATTAATATACCATGTTCGATAATTTAAGCGAGAGACTAGAGAGGTCGTTTAAGATTCTGAAAGGTGAAGGTAAAATCACCGAAATCAACGTAGCAGAGACACTGAAGGACGTACGTAAAGCCCTGTTGGATGCCGACGTTAACTACAAAGTTGCGAAAAACTTTACTGACACAGTAAAGGAAAAAGCATTGGGACAAAACGTACTTACAGCCGTGAAGCCAAGCCAACTGATGGTGAAGATCGTTCACGATGAACTAACCCATTTGATGGGAGGTGAAACGGTGGAGATCGATATCGATTCACGTCCAGCAGTAATCCTGATGTCCGGTCTGCAAGGTTCGGGTAAGACAACATTCTCGGGCAAATTGGCACGTATGCTGAAAACCAAGAAGAATCGCAAACCGCTGCTTGTTGCCTGTGACGTTTACCGTCCGGCCGCCATCGAACAGTTGCGTGTATTGGCAGAACAGATCAATGTCCCTATGTATTCCGAACCGGATAGCAAGAATCCGGTGGAGATTGCCCAAAACGCCATCAAGGAAGCTAAAGCTAAAGGATATGACCTTGTCATCGTCGATACAGCCGGACGTTTGGCCGTAGACGAGGAGATGATGAATGAGATTGCAGCTATCAAGACAGCCATAGAGCCGAACGAGATCCTTTTTGTTGTCGACTCCATGACCGGACAGGATGCTGTAAACACTGCCAAAGAATTCAACGAACGCCTTGATTTCAACGGTGTGGTACTTACCAAACTCGATGGTGACACTCGTGGTGGTGCCGCTCTTTCCATCCGTTCGGTAGTCAACAAACCTATCAAATTTGTAGGTACGGGTGAAAAGTTAGATGCTATCGACCAATTCCACCCTGCACGTATGGCCGACCGTATCTTGGGAATGGGTGATATCGTTTCGTTGGTAGAGCGTGCGCAAGAGCAGTATGATGAAGAAGAAGCGAAGCGTCTTCAGAAAAAGATTGCCAAGAATCAGTTCGACTTTAACGACTTCCTCAGTCAAATTGCTCAAATCAAGAAAATGGGTAACCTCAAGGAACTTGCTTCCATGATCCCGGGTGTAGGAAAGGCCATCAAAGATATCGATATCGATGATAATGCTTTCAAAAGCATCGAAGCTATCATCTACTCAATGACACCCGCAGAACGTTCTAATCCCGAATTGCTGAACGGTTCACGCCGTACGCGCATTGCTAAAGGCAGCGGCACCACTATACAGGAAGTAAACCGCCTGCTGAAACAGTTCGACCAGACTCGCAAAATGATGAAGA
>OODP01000268.1_pt1 | contig 53087 bp, 33 predicted proteins | sample 1671011 | NCBI WGS metagenome assembly OODP01 (sample SAMN06348113, study PRJEB24527) | human gut metagenome | biome: human gut; feature: ankylosing spondylitis patient; material: feces | host: Homo sapiens | place: China | collected 2015-10
TACACATCGATGTGACTGTATGTGGATAGTACTTCATCATAGTTATTGTTTCTCGTTACTGTTTGATAAGATGTCGCAAAAGTAACAATAAAAACGTTCAATCTATCACTTTTTATGATATTTTTCTATTAAAAAGATTCTTCGTTCCCTCAAGCGATCAATAATGCGGTTGCACTTTTATGACATTTTGTTAGAATATACAAGATATATCACTATCTTTGCAGTAATTAATCGTAGAATTAGCGTGTATGAATCCCTCAAATACTTCCGTATTGTTAATATATACTGGTGGCACAATTGGAATGATAGAAAATGCCAATACCGGAGCACTTGAAAACTTCAACTTCGAGCAGTTGCAGAAACATGTCCCTGAGCTAAAGAAGTCTGACTGTACCATACATTCCTATCAATTCGACCCTCCGATGGACTCATCGGATATGGAACCTGAAATCTGGCGCAAACTGGTAAAGATCATCAGTGACAATTACGATAAATATACAGGATTCGTTATTCTGCATGGTACGGATACCATGGCATACACGGCATCGGCACTAAGTTTTATGCTGGAAGGGCTGGATAAGCCCGTCATACTTACCGGATCGCAACTACCCATCGGTGTACTCCGTACAGATGGTAAGGAAAACCTAATGACAAGTATCGAAATAGCTTCCGCTTTGGACAAAAACGGTCGTCCGCTCGTGCCTGAAGTATGCATCTTTTTCGAGAACCATCTGATGCGTGGCAATCGTACTACCAAAATGAATGCGGAGAACTTCAATGCATTCCGTTCATTCAATTATCCTTTATTGGCAGAAGCAGGCATACATATCAAATATAATCACTCCGTCATTCACCAGATCACGGAGAGGGAGGAGCTAAAACCCCATTATCTGTTAGATACCAATATTGCAGTATTAAAACTGTTTCCCGGCATACATGAAAATGTAGTGGCGGCAACGCTTGCCATCGATGGGTTAAGAGCCGTCGTTCTCGAAACGTATGGCTCAGGAAATGCGCCACGCCGCCAATGGTTCCTTCGCCTGCTGCGTGAAGCCAACGAAAAAGGCATCGTGATTGTTAATGTCACCCAGTGCAACGCTGGAACCGTAGAGATGCAACGTTACGAAACCGGTTACCACCTGTTAGAGGCAGGTATCACTTGTGGATACGACAGCACGACAGAGTCGGCAATTACTAAACTTATGTTCCTGCTTGGACACGGATACAGCCCCGAAGAGATCCGCGAACGAATGTCGCTTCCCATAGCAGGCGAAATCACCATATAATCCTAAACCTCGTTATATAGATCGGCACAGATTATTCCTTATTAAGAAAATAATCTGTGTCAATCTGCATAATCTATAAGGTAATATCCCTACTTTTGTCCTGTCAATAAAGAAGGATAAAAGAATGGCTAAAGAAAAAACCGTATATGTATGCAGCAATTGCGGACAAGAATCGCCTAAATGGGTGGGGAAATGCCCTTCCTGTGGAGAATGGAACACGTATGTAGAAGAGATTGTTCGCAAAGAACCTTCCAACCGCCGACCTGTTTCCGGAATAGAAACAGCCAAGGCTAAACCGATCACTTTAAAGGAGATAGAAGCAGATGACGAACCACGTATCGATATGCACGATGAAGAGTTGAACCGTGTGTTGGGCGGTGGACTCGTCCCCGGCTCATTGGTGTTGATCGGTGGAGAACCGGGAATAGGCAAATCGACACTTGTCTTGCAAACAGTTCTGCACATGCCCGAAAAGCGCATCCTTTACATATCCGGTGAAGAGAGCGCACGCCAACTGAAACTTCGTGCCGACCGGTTGAGCAATATTTCCAGCGATTGCCTCATCGTGTGTGAAACTTCCCTGGAACAGATCTTTGTTCACATCAAAAACACGAATCCCGATTTGGTCATCATCGACTCCATTCAGACAATTTCCACAGAAAGCATCGAGTCCTCTCCCGGAAGTATATCACAGGTCCGCGAATGTTCAGCCTCCATCCTTCGCTTCGCCAAAGAGACGCACACACCGGTACTCCTCATCGGTCATATTAATAAAGAAGGAAGCATTGCAGGCCCGAAAGTACTGGAGCATATTGTCGATGCCGTACTGCAATTCGAAGGAGACCAGCACTACATGTACCGCATCTTGCGAAGCATCAAGAACCGTTTCGGAAGCACTGCCGAGCTAGGCATTTATGAGATGCGGCAGGACGGGTTGCGACAAGTAAGTAACCCATCCGAACTTTTGCTAAATCAAGATCATGAAGGGATGAGTGGTGTCGCCATTGCTTCTGCCATTGAAGGCATACGTCCTTTCCTGATTGAAACGCAAGCTTTGGTAAGTTCGGCTGTTTACGGTACTCCTCAACGCTCGGCTACCGGATTCGACATCCGCCGGATGAACATGCTTTTGGCCGTCCTAGAGAAACGGGTCGGATTCAAACTGGCACAGAAAGATGTATTCCTGAATATCGCTGGAGGATTGAAAGTAAATGATCCAGCGATCGACTTGGCCGTGATCAGTGCAATTCTATCCTCGAACATGGATGCATCCGTCGAACCGGAAGTATGCATGGCAGGTGAAATAGGTTTGTCCGGTGAAATACGACCGGTAAATCGTATCGAGCAACGTATCGGAGAGGCCGAGAAATTAGGCTTCAAACGTTTCTTACTGCCCAAATACAATCTGCAAGGGATTGACACCCGGAAATTAAAAATAGAATTGGTTCCGGTTCGGAAAGTGGAAGAAGCTTTCCGGGCATTGTTCGGATAATAAAAGCCATTACAACTTAATAGACTACCAACCAATGATACAGGAATATCAACTACGTATATTGCCCGAAATAGCTGCTAACGAACAGCGTTTGAAAGAATATTTAGCGGAAGAAAAAGGGTTACGCCTGTGTGACATCACCGCCACCCGCATTCTGAAACGGAGCATCGATGCCCGTCAACGAACCATCTTTGTCAATCTGAAAGTGAGGGCATACGTCAACGAGATGCCTGCCGATGATGAGTTCGAACGTACTATATATAATAAGGTGGAAGACAAACCACAAGTTGTTATCGTAGGTGCCGGTCCCGGAGGATTGTTTGCAGCCTTGCGACTCATCGAAGCGGGTTATCGGCCTATCGTTGTGGAACGGGGGAAAAACGTACGCGACCGGAAGAAAGATTTAGCTCTGATCAGTAGGGAGCATACAGTCAATCCCGAATCGAACTATAGCTTCGGAGAAGGGGGGGCAGGAGCCTATTCTGATGGGAAATTATACACCAGAAGCAAAAAAAGGGGAAATGTGGATAAAATACTCCATGTGTTTTGTCAGCACGGAGCCTCTACTGCTATCTTGGCGGATGCTCATCCTCATATCGGAACGGATAAACTGCCACGCGTTATCGAGAATATGCGAACTACGATCATTAACTGCGGTGGGGAAGTACATTTCGAGACTCGAATGGATGCTCTCATCATAGAAAAGGGAGAAGTGAAAGGCATTGAAACCAATACCGGAAAAACGTTTCTCGGCCCTGTAATATTGGCTACCGGTCATTCGGCACGGGATGTATATCGCTGGTTGGCGACAAACAAGGTAACCCTCGAAGCAAAAGGAATCGCTGTAGGTGTCCGCTTGGAACATCCTGCCACACTGATAGACCAAATACAATATCATAATAAAAACGGAAGAGGAAAATATCTTCCGGCAGCAGAATATAGTTTCGTCACGCAGGTTGAAGGCAGAGGGGTATATAGTTTTTGCATGTGTCCCGGTGGTTTTATAGTTCCAGCCGCCAGTAGTCCGGAACAAGTGGTAGTAAATGGAATGTCTCCTTCCAATCGCGGTTCAAAATGGAGTAATTCGGGAATGGTGGTGGAGATACGGCCGGAGGACTTGGAGAAGGAAGATGGAGGACGAGCGATTGGAGAAGTTATGGACGCGAGGGATCAGCAAGGGAATGGGGCATTGGACATGCTTTATTTTCAGGAAGAGCTGGAACGTCAGTGCTGGTTGCAAGGAGGCTGCCGACAGACGGCACCGGCACAACGTATGCTGGATTTTACAAAGAAAAAACTGAGTTATGACCTTCCCGAGTCATCCTATAGTCCCGGACTTGTCTCGTCTCCTTTACATTTTTGGATGCCGGACTTTATTACTAAACGACTTGCGGCTGGTTTTCAACAATTTGGTAGAATGAGCCACGGGTTCCTGACAAACGAAGCAGTGATGATTGGAGTGGAAACCCGTACTTCCTCCCCTGTACGGATTGTCAGAGATAAAGATACATTGCAACATGTAACGGTCAAGGGGCTGTTTCCCTGCGGGGAAGGTGCCGGATATGCGGGAGGCATCGTTTCGGCAGGAATAGACGGAGAGAGATGTGCGGAAGCAGCAGTAAATTACCTAAATAATAAGAAATAATGAATCATAAACCGGAAATTGCCATCATCGAACCAAACACGCTTACCGCCCTTGGTCTGAAAAACATACTGGAAGAGATCATCCCGATGGCAGTGATCCGCACTTTCCGTAATTTCGGTGAACTGATAGATGATACTCCCGATATGTATGCCCATTACTTTATCTCAGCACAGATCTACGTCGAACACAATACTTTTTTTCTACCACGGAAAAAGCAGACGATCGTACTGGCGGGAGAGAGCCAATCTCTCCAACTATCGGGTGTTCCCATATTGAACATTTACCAAACGGAAGAACAACTGGTCAAAGATATCCTGAAGCTTCACCAGCACGCCCATCACAGTGGTCATCCATCGGAAGCGATCCCTCCACGGACAATCGTAGAACATGAGTTATCCGCCCGCGAAATAGAAGTATTGGTATTGATAACCAAAGGACTTATCAATAAAGAAATTGCCGACAAGCTTAATATTAGCCTGACAACCGTCATCACCCACCGGAAGAATATCACCGAAAAACTAGGCATCAAATCTGTCTCAGGCCTGACCATTTATGCAGTAATGAACGGGTATGTCGAAGCCGACCGTATATAATCCTAATAAATGAGGATTGCACAATTATGAGATTTGCCTTTTCTTTGCAGACAAATAAAGTACACAATGAAAAGAAAGAGCATTCTCATTGCCTTGGCTCTCATGTCGATAGGCAGCACACAAGCTGAAGATGTCCGGAAAGACACAATCAAAGTAATAGATGTGGAGGAGGTAATAGTCATTGCTTCCCCGAAGGAAAACCGCAAGTTACGCGAACTGCCTACCGCCAGCACACTTCTTTCACAAAAAGACATGCAGGCAAACCAAGTCACCAATCTGAAAGGACTGTCTGCCGTTGTGCCTAATATCTTTATTCCCGATTATGGCTCCAAACTGACTTCCGCCATTTATATCCGCGGCATCGGATCACGCATCAATACGCCTTCTGTAGGATTGTATGTAGACAACATCCCTTATATCAACCAATCCGCTTTTGATTTCAACTATTCGGACATAGAACGTATCGACGTACTCCGCGGTCCGCAAGGAACACTTTACGGCCGTAACACGATGGGCGGGCTTATCCGGGTACATACAAAATCCCCTTTCAGCTATCAAGGAACGGACATCCGTTTAGGGGCTGCCACTTATGGTAATTACAATGCATCACTAACCCACTACCACCGTCTTTCGGATCAATTAGCCTTCTCTGCCGGAGGATTCTATGAACATGCAGACGGTTTCTTTAAGAATTCATGGTTGAACAATAAAAAGATAGACCGCATCAATGCCGGTGGCGGCCGACTCCGCAGCATCTACTTGCCTTCTGAAAACCTGAAACTGGATTTTAACGTAAACTATGAATATAGCGACCAGGGAGGATATCCGTACTTCTATACCGGTAAAGTTGACGAAGCTGACAGGGAAAAAGATGAACGTAAAGACAAAATAGGCCTGATCTCATACAACGATGAAAGCAGCTATTACCGTAATTTGCTGAATGCAAGCGTCAACATCGAATATCAGGCTACTAATTTCACACTGAGTGCAGTGACCGGATACCAACACCTGAAAGACCGCATGTTTCTTGATCAGGATTTTACAGAAGAAGACATCTTCAATTTGGAACAGAAACAGAAGCTGAACACGATCTCTGAAGAAATCGTCCTCAAGTCAAAACCGGGCAGAAGATGGGAATGGGCTACCGGAGCTTTCGGCTTCTACCAATGGCTGCATACAAGCGGTCCGGTAATGTTTAAAGAAAGAGGTATACAAAGCATGCTGGAGGATGAGATAAACAACCATATTCCGGATATGGGCAAAATGGGGCAGATGAGCGTGGATATCACCACTTCCCCACTCTGGGTAAGTGGAAGCTTCGACACCCCGATAGTTAATGGTGCCCTTTTTCATCAATCCACTTTCCACGATTTATTGGTGAAAGGACTTTCTCTCACAATCGGGTTACGACTGGATTATGAAAAGAATTCCATGACATATTCGTCACGAAGCGACATCAATTATAACTTTAACATGAACAGTGTCATGATCAAAGATCCGATTAGCCAGGCACTCTCTCTGGCTCCTGCCTTCAATGGCAAATTGGATAATGATTATTTGCAATTACTTCCCAAATTTGCCTTACAGTATGAATGGAAAAAGGGAAATAGCGTTTATGGCACAGTCTCGCGCGGGTATCGTTCCGGAGGATACAATGTCCAGATGTTTTCCGACCTGATTAAAAGTAGTATGAGAAACGGCATGCAAGGTCAGATCAAAGAATCACTGACCGAGATTTTCAGTCACATGCAGGGAATGCCGCCCAGCGTAATAGACAAAATTCTAGCTAACATTCCCGGTGCCGGTCCCGAACCGGATGTGGCAGCAGCAACTACTTTTAAACCGGAATATACATGGAATTATGAGGTAGGGGCACATTTAACACTATTCGATAATCGGCTGTTTGCGGACATGGCAGCTTTCTATATGGATACGCGCAACCAACAAGTGGCCAAATTTGCAGAAAGCGGTTTAGGACGTGTCACCGTAAATGCCGGAAAGAGTCGCAGTTATGGCGCAGAGATTGCCTTACGTGCCGCTATTACAGATGCTTTCAGCCTGAATGCCAATTATGGTTATACCTATGCTACGTTCAGGGAGTATGCAGTAGACAAGAATACCAATTATAAAGGCAACTATGTACCTTTTGTGCCTAAGCATACTCTCAATGCAGGCGCTCAATATATCTTCCGAATCGCTCCCCGCCATTGGTTGGATCGGGTACAACTAAACGCCAACTACAATGCAGCCGGACGCATCTATTGGACAGAGGCCAACAATGCCAGCCAATCGTTCTACGGGACACTGAACGGCCGAGTAAGCCTTGAGAAAGGAAACGGTGCCATCGCTTTTTGGATTCGCAACGCATTGGATAAGAAGTATGAAGCTTTCTATTTCGAAAGTATGGGAAACGGATTTATGCAAAAAGGACGCCCAATGCAATTGGGTATAGAAGTACGTTGCCGATTTTAAAAAGAAAGAGATAAGTTTAGAGCCGGCTTAGATTTTCTTCCTGAATTTAAACCGGCTCTACAACAACTATTCTTTACAAGAATTCCACACACCGAGGAAGGCATTCGACCTCACCGATGAAAGGGGTGTTCATCACCGAGGAACATGGCCTTCATCACCGACCAAGGGGGCGTTCATCACCGAGGTAAAAATCGCACCTATTAGGCATTGGATATCAATCTTTTACAAAACACATTTCACCCTAACAGGCGTACATATCCACAGTTATTTTATATTACAAATTTAAAAAAAGGAGATTATCCGGCAACGATCGATCTACTCATTGATTGCTCCACAATGCGGGCATATTCCTTTCTCATAGAGCTTAGCCCCACAATGCCCACAGCGATATTTATAGCCACTATTTTTACGGACTTTCTTCACAAATAAAGCCATGAAGCACATCAAGAAAAGATATCCTACATAAATGTGCGTAGTCAATATGAAGAAGAAATAGCAAAAAATGCAACTGGACGTCAAACCAAGCAAATAAAAAAGCGCAGCCGTGGGTGTAAGTTGGCGAAACAAATCATCGAGTACAGCCAAAAAGACAATCAGAAAGATCCAAATGCTCAATAAAAAGACAGACAATATAAATGGTACTTTAAAAGGAGAAAGTGTAGGATTATAATAAAAGTGCTGCCAAGTATCAGGCGCAAAAACCTGTATGGATTCATAAACAGTGGCACTGAATGCCATCAACAGACAGAGGAAAAGCGGGTAGATGCTGTCTATATCATTAAAATAAACCATCTGTAACTGCTTGCGGCGGAAAGCACGGAATAAATAAGCCCCCACAAACAGGGCAAAAACCACTACAAAATAGGATGCATGCGTATTACTGAAAAGGTGAATGAACTGTGATATACTGTCGGTAGGCACAAACGATTTCCGAAGGTCTCGTTCTCTAACCCATCCCTGTACCTCCTGTGAATGAGCCAGTTTAACCCAAACACTGTCTATACTGTCTGCCGGATGAACCGCTAATTCGGCTACTACCACCCTGTCACCTTTATAAAGGTTCACAAAGGAGTTCTTTACCGGCAGGCACTCTAAAGTCACAGAATCAGCTTGTACTTCAAGATTGGTATTATATGTATAATGATGTTCATAAAAATAACTTATAGAATCTTTTGTACTCTCTTTCATCTCCTCAGAAGAAAGATCAGGCTGAGGATAATGGCAAGAGAGAAGGAAAAAGGACGAATTAAAGAGGAAGAGGAAAGATAACAAATGACGTAGACAAGGCAGCACAGAAAATAGTCTATGCCGTGACCGATTGCTACGTATTATATGCTCCATAAATTTCTGAACTCTGTTCCCCATCTTCTTTTTCCCCATATCCAATTCTTAATTCTCCCTTCTTCCTTCTTAACTCTCCCCTCTCTCTTCTTTTCCAATTGTCATTTGGCAGTTTTTGCAATCGAATGACAACCGGAACTGCTTACCATCGGTTCCTATTAGATAATAGGGTTCCCGGTAGGGAGAACGCTCACGATGATGAATGGGACACCATCCCATACTATAGCGCAAACAATGCTTACAAAACATTAGGATAGCTTCTTCTACAGGCTGTTTTTCATATGCCGGGGCAATTGCCTGCACACCATGATCTTTATAAAAGGAAGCGGCACGGGCATTCATGACATTCCCAAGATATGTAAGTGTCTGTTGGGGATAAGCATGAGTAGTAGGTTTAAAAACTGCTATTTCCCGTTGATAAGTCATCCTTCGGGCAGTTATTAGCTTATCCACCGCTTGGCGACGTAAATCTGTAAGCACAGAAGCAGGAATAAACCAGTTCTCTTTAAAATCCACATCGATCCGTGTCGCTTCAAAGGGAGTATTACCCAATTTGGAAAGTTGGTTCCTGAGGTTTTCCTCCTGTGGCGTGCGGGCTAGTTCTTTATCACGAGGCAACGTCAGAGTTATGCTGTTATCATCCTCATCCGTCAGTGACAGGGAAAAGCCGAAGTTATTTTCCGAAAGCAGGATGACCACTGCTATCTTCCTTTCAGACGATTTACGAGATAGCACCCGTTCAAATTCCTGGTCGAAGTTACGATAAAGCACCGTACGAGGTTTGATGCGAGGCATCTCCTGTGGATAGAGCTTGTTGCCTTCCACACGATTGATACGAAACCCCTGCAACCGACCTTGCTCATCAATATAACATACACCGTCACCGTTATTGAACGATTTGATCCCAGCCACAGTAAGGTAATTTCCACGTGCCTCTTTCATCGTTCCCATCTCCTCACCAAGCGACTTCGGAGTATCGAAAGAGGATATACTTTTATCCCGTCCATGCAAGAAATAGTTTGTAAAGCCACGGCTGAAACTCTTATCTAGCTGAGGACGAAAATCCAGATGGCACACACCGGAAGAAGCGCGGGCATACTCTTTCCGACGTACAAAAATGGCATCCAGCTTTTGACGGTAAGCTGCCGTCACATTCTTCACATAAGAAACATCTTTCAGCCGTCCCTCTATTTTCAAAGAAGATGCACCGGCATCGAGCAAAGCCTCCAGTTCGTCACTTTGATTGAGATCCTTCAATGAAAGAAGATGTTTGTTTTTCACAATCACTTTGCCATCCGCATCCACCATACTGAAAGGCAAACGACAAAACTGCGCACATTCACCCCGGTTAGCACTTCTGCCGAAGCAGGCTTGACTGACATAACACTGACCGCTGTAGCTGACACATAAAGCACCGTGTACAAAGACCTCAAGAGGCGTATCGGGACAAGCCTCATGAATCTTGCCGATCTCTCCCAAAGTGAGTTCACGGGCAAGCACCACCTGACGGAATCCGGCTTCGGCGAGAAATTTCACTTTTTCTACCGTGCGGTTATCCATTTGCGTACTGGCATGAAGTGGAATAGGAGGCAAATCAAGTTGCGTGATAGCCATATCCTGAACAATCAAAGCATCCACCCCTACCCGGTAAAGCTCCTTTATCATCGCTTCCGTCTCCTTAAGTTCCTCCTCTTTGAGAATCGTGTTGACGGTAACGTAGATACGTACATTATATAAATGCGCATACTCCACCAAAGCGGCAATGTCCTCGAGTGAATTAACCGCAGCGGCACGTGCCCCGAACTTCGGCGCTCCGATATAAACGGCATCCGCACCATGATTGATGGCCTCTATGCCACATTCCAGATTCTTGGCAGGAGCCAAAAGTTCTATCTTACGCTGTTTTATCATTCGATGTCATTAATATTATAAGGTGTTTCCTGGTATACGAAATAGTTCAGCCAGTTGGAGAATAAAAGATTGGCATGCCCCCGCCAACGAACCACAGGCCCACGGTCGGGATCATCGTTTATATAATAATTACGCGGCATTTCTATGGGAAGCCCCTTTTCAAGATCGCGACGATATTCCGTATCGAGTGTCAACGGAGAATATTCCGAATGACCAGTTACGAAAAACTCACGCCCTCCACGAGCCATTACCATGTATACGCCCGATTCATCCGATTCGGAAAGTAAAGTCAGTTCCGGAACTTTGAGGATGTCCTCTTTCCGCACTTCTGTATGACGGCTGTGAGGCACATAGAATTCATCATCGAATCCACGGAAAATAGGATGCAACGGATCGAGCGTCCGATGCTTAAAAACCCCGAACATCTTCTGATTTAAAGAGTATTTAGGAATGCCATAGTGATGATACAACCCGGCTTGGGCAGCCCAACAAATGTAAAGCGTAGACGTGACATGGGTACGCGCCCAGTCGAATATACCGGTAATCTCGTCCCAATAGTTGACCTCCTCAAAATCCATTTGTTCCACTGGGGCACCGGTGATAATCATACCGTCATACTTCTCATCACGCATTGCGTCAAAATCGGTATAGAACGCTTTCATATGTTCGACCGGCGTATTTTTAGAAGTATGACTCTTTATCTTCATAAACGATATTTCTACCTGTAGGGGCGTATTCGACAATAAACGTACCAGATCCGTTTCAGTAGTGATTTTCAACGGCATCAGGTTGAGAATAATAATCCGCAAGGGACGGATATCTTGTTGCGTAGCACGCGAATTATCTATCACAAAGATATTTTCTTCTTTCAGTAATTCTATTGCAGGTAACTTATCGGGTAAATTTAATGGCATAGAAGTATCTACTATTTTACTAATTAACTATTTATTGTTCAGAATGCGGTGCAAAAATAACGATTTCGTCACAGAGTACGCAAAGGCACTGAACTTTTCTTGTAGATTTATTCGAAGTAGAAAGTCAATACGATCATACGCGACTTCACCTTACCGATAGATTCGGTAAACTTCATCAATGATTTATCGGTAAGATCCGTACGATTCTTTTCCAAAATATTGGACAATCCGAAGCAGAACTTAAGTTCCGGTATTAATTTAAAAAAGGGAAGGTAAAGGTCGCATCCAAGCCCCACTTCAATGTAACAATCAAAAGGTTTCACTAGTAAGGGACGAGATTTTTTCACGCTCAAATCATATGTAGGACTTAAACCGAGTACTGCATAAGGACGGTAATTATTAAATCGTTCCGCACTGAATTTCACATTGATGGGAAGAGATAAATAAGCCGATTTCACATTCTGTGACTCTTGGTCGCCACTTGTCTGTTCTCTGAAAATAACCTTTTTATCTCCAAAATGCAACGTAGGGATCAGACGCAGGGACATATATTGATTAAGGTATAACTCCCCCAAAACCCCTACAGAGAATCCCGGTGAATATTCGGGAATATCGGCAAACCATACTTGCCCGTCTTCTGTCACAAAACCATTGTTCACAAATTTAAGATCCTGCATGTGGATACCGGCTAAAAATCCGTAATGCCAGACCCGCTGGTCAATATAGGGGCGGTTCTGTACCTTACGCTTCTGAGCAAAAACGCCAGCAGTCAGGAGCGAAACAATGAGGAGTAGTACGATTCGTTTCACATCCTTAAAAACGATTTTATTGTTAAATTATTGCCTCGCTTATTTAGAAGCGGTACAAATTAAAGGATTTTAATCAAGAATGAGAGCAACTAATGAATAAAACATGTATTTTTGCCCAACAAATTAGTACTAATAATTAAAATATTAAAGAAAATGGCTTACGTAATTAGTGACGATTGTATTGCTTGCGGAACTTGTATCGACGAGTGTCCGGTAGGAGCAATTTCTGAAGGCGATATCTATTCAATCAACCCTGACATGTGTACAGATTGTGGTACTTGTGCAGATGTTTGTCCGTCTGAAGCAATTCACCCGGCAGAATAATACGATCGACAAGAGACAACAAAGGCTGCTTTTCTTTTCAGAAGGCAGCCTTTTTTATTATGGATTGTTCCGAACCTTATATTTCATCCGGCCACGGACAGGGTTTATTAGTCAATTTGAAACTCGGACGCTGTGCGCCTGTTGCACGCAAATAATTGCCTAATTGTTTTGAAAGGTGTGTTACAATCTCCGGATTCTGGTCAGCAACGTTATTTTTCTCACCGATATCATCAGGGATATTAAACAGCTCTTTCTTTCCCGTTTCATAATAGTAAACCAGTTTCCAATCGTCTTGACGGATCGCACAATCCAAATTTATACCAGGTCCGTCATTTCCCCAGATATTAGGAAAGTTCCAGACCAAAGTACGGCCTTTGGATGGATCTCCCATACCTTTCAGTAACGGCATAAAACTTATCCCATCTACCGGACTCACCGTTTTATAGTTTTTGATTCCGGCTATCTCGAGTATGGTAGGATAAAAATCCTCAATCATGAGATATTTATCACAACGGGTATCAGCGGCAACGACACCGGGCCAACTGACAATCATCGGTTCACGAATTCCGCCTTCATACAAAGAGCCCTTTCCACTGTTCAAAGGATAGTTTTGCGTATGTGGCGTGCCATCACGCCATGCAGGTTCTGCTGCCAATCCCCCATTATCACTCATAAAAAGAATGACTGTATTATCGGCTTCACCATTCTTCTCCACCCAGTCCATCAAGTCGCCCAAACTCTTGTCCATGCCTTCGATCAAGGAAGCATAAGCTGCTTCTTTGTCACTCAATCCCTTTCTGACATATTTTGGATAAAAGCGCATGTCTTTATCAACCGGTACATGGATGGCATAATGCGCCATATATAAATAGAAGGGTTGGTTGTATTTCTTTGCCCTATCCAATGCTTTGATGGCTTCCTGCGTCAAAGCTTCCGTAGCAAACACACCGGTTCCCCAATAATTCTCCAAACCGGGAATAGCCATTAATGAATAAGGTTTGCCATCTCTTGAATGCCCATAGTTCTTTTCACTGAGATAAGTCGCCAACCCTCCGGCTGCGTGTCCGGCTATATTGACTTCAAAACCCCAATGAGTAGGATTCTCACCGGGAGTATCTATAGATCCGAAATGAGCTTTGCCGCAGTGAATGGTGTGGTATCCGTTCTGTTTCAATAGTTCGACAAAAGAAGTGCCGACAAATGTATTAGGAGTACCCGGTACTTGGCTCACACCATTATAATTCCAGTCAGGTACTTGTATGGTCTCACTGCTACGATCCGTAGCCTTATCTCTTTCCAATGTCCAATTGGTCACCCGATGGCGGCAAGCATTGGCACCTGTAATCAGACTGCATCGGGTAGCGGAGCTGATGTTACAGGCATATGCTTGCGTAAACATCATTCCTTTCTTTGCCAAACGCTCCATATTGGGAGTTTCATAAACCTCATTATAATGAGTTTCCTGCGTCCAAAAAGGTAAGGAAGTATCTTGCCATCCCATATCGTCCACAAGAAAAAGGATAATATTAGGCTGCCTGCTTACCCGTTCTAAAGAATTCTGCTTTTGCGCATTGCCATTTGCGATGGTTAGTGATGCCAAAGTAACACTAAAAAGGATTTGCTTATTCATGGTATATTATAGTGTAAAAAGAATTATTTCAATTGCTGTTTATTGTGAAACAAAATATGCGCTGAAGATTATGATATCCGGTGTTGCAGCTACTTCTGTCAAAGTTAGCCGCAGTTCGGTAGCCTGCACTGGTGCAAACTTAGCGATTCGCTTGTGCCCGACCGATTCACCGCTGCACACTTGCCGCCACTTTCCATCGACCTTTGCTTCTATTTTATATTTACGGATGCGCTCTCCATAACAGATGTTTTCTTGAATAATACAATAGTTTACCGGCTGTCTTTTCCCTAAACGGAGATTGAGAACCTTTTTATTTCCGTTGACAGTTGCAATGGGAGTGGAAAAACGGTGATTAATTTCATCTCCCATCTCCTTTAATCTCTGAACGTCACCTGTAGGAATCAATCCTGTCGTGTCAGGAGTTAGTCCTAATACAAGAGTCGCGTTTCGCCCAACCGATTTCTCATATTTATCCATCAATTCATCCAAAGGATAGACATTGTTTTCGTCATCCGGTTCCCAAAACCATTCATGTCTGCCGTTCGCTCCGCGAAGAGGAGTATCCGCCATAGCGGGAACCCAGTATTTTCCATCCTTATCACCATGCTTTAACAAAAACAGTTGTTTCTCACTGGATTCTAGGCTTTTATTATGCGAAGAGAGTGTAGGAAAGGTAGACCAACACGGGTATTCTACCGTTCCCGTTTCTGAACCTCCCCAACGAATATCGGCACGGTCCACATTATGATAAAACAAACAATTTGGTTGATAACGGTTCACGATAGGCTCTACGTCAGGTCCTTCCCCACGCGGATCATCGGCACCACCGTCAAACCAGATCATAAATAAATCACCATAACGGGTACACAATTCTGTCACCATCTTCTCACAAAGTCTCTTGTACCAAGCTTGTCTGTTTTGTGCAAAATCGCCTTCACCTTCTGCTTTAAAATTATGAATACCTAATAGAGAATTCCAACGAATACCTATATAAATTCCTGGTTGGATGCCATATTTCCTGCAAGAGTTCACAAAGTCACGTACTATATCCCCTTTTCCATCACGCCATTTTACAGCTTTCAGGCAATACGGATTGACATCGCTCTGCCACAAGCCAAATCCGGTCTCATGAGTAGCAGTAAGTATGGCAAACCTGCATCCGGCAGCCTTAGCCGCCAGTACCCATTGATCGGTATTCAGCTCTGTGGGATTAAAGATATTATAATCTTCCATAGGATTAATCCTGTTGTTGCCTTGCCCATACCGTATGCCGTCGAACACATGTAAATCATAATGGAACACAGCACCCATCTCAGCTTCATGCCATTTCAGTTGATGAGGCTTCGGAATAGTAATTTCTTGTGCCTGAAGAAATACTATGACGAGATTCAGTAACACAAGCGCAGAAAAGTACTTTTTCATGTTTTATAATTAATTTATCAGGTTTATATGCTATCAAAAACAATAGGTAAACGGATCATCAATCTTCACTAGTTTAAACGATTAGGATTTCTTTCTTATTCTTTTGAAACTGGGACAAAAGTAGAGAATTAGATGCTTTTACAACATACATATTCCTCTCAATCGATATACATATTTAATTCAAAACCCGTTATTTTAGAGTTATACTTGCCTTTTACTTATTTATTTCGTTTATTTGTATTCAAAACAATACTGTGATGAACCGAATCCGACTATTCTTTTGGACCATACTGTTACCATTGATCAATAGTTATGCTTTTCCTGATTATGACATGACACTATTGACTATGCAAAATGGATTATCGGACAACACAGTAACTTGCATATATAAAGATGCTGATAATTTCATGTGGTTCGGTACCGACAACGGGTTGAACCGATACGATGGAAAGACAATCAGAAACTTTAGTAATAGTTCTTCCCATATGCGAATCTCGGAGATTAAAGAAATCTCAGATTCTTATCTGGCAATCCTATCAGATGGAAAACTTCAATGTTTCGACCGTAAAAGGGAATGTTTTATACCCATAAGCCATACATCTGACCACTCTGCCGTACAAATTTCTCATCTATTAACGGACTCTTCTTCCCAAATATGGGGGATAACGGGCAAAAGAATGATCTTATACCAATATCAGGAAATAAAAAATCGGGAAAATGAAGTAACAGAAATCCAATTAAGTGTCCTCAGACAAAAAGAATTCTTCCTAAATAATGATCAAGAAGCATTGGCTGACTTCTGTTACATCGGCAGTCTGAAAAAAGCAGGACTGATAACGAACCGTGGACGCTTGATTCTGATTCCCCTCCACTCTCTTGAAACGGATGAAATTATCAATCTGACAGATGATCTTTCTTTTTTAGAGATTACTTCCGTATATACGGACAAATATTCCTTATGGGTCACAACAATCGCCAAAGGCATATACCGCATTCATTTTCCAAACCGGGAAATTGAACACATCACCTACCAAGACAATCCGGAAAAACAACAATTGTCACATACCGATGTATATCAAATAACCCCTATCAATGAAACACAATATATAGCTGCAACTTGGAGTGGATATACCCTACTGACTTGTGATAAAGACACCCACAGGATATGCAAAACCAATATATATAAAACTCTTTCTCACACCTACCGAAACATAGAGACCCGGATGTTATCGGCTTATTACGATCGGCACCATCAACTTTGGTTAGGTACTAACGGAGGAGGTGTGATACATATGGATTTGCAAACACAACCGTATCGACAATTCTATCAGAAAAGACATAATGAAATCTGTGGTATCACAATCGATAACGAACAATACATTTGGTTGGCAACCTACCATCAAGGCATCATGAAAAGTATAACACCTTTCAATGATTACTCTGTACCGGATTTCCATCCGACAGGTCCGGATGATGTACGTTCAAAGAAAACGGTGCTTTGTACGGTCAAAGAAACCAACGGAACGCTATGGTTCGGTAATCATGACGGAACCATAACCTCTTATCATCCTGACACCCGGAAATTCCAAATTCATACGATCGAAGACGGAGAAAACAACCTGAATTCTCCTGTTTGGACTTTATTCATTGATTCTATGCAGCGAATGTGGGTAGGAACAGAAAAAGGCCTGTTTCTCTATACGCTCCAAACAGGTAAATTCAGGCGTTTGCATATAGAAGAGTCTTTGAAGAACGAAATAACAAAAGGGCTGCTAATACGAGCTATTACCGGTATGGCTAACGGAGATATCTGGTTGGGAACCAGCAATGCGGGGATTTGCCGGGTAATACTCTCTCCTGATGGAAATATATCTTCTGTCCGCAACGGTTATGAAGCGGATGCAAAAATCGCCCCTCAATCCGTACGTTCTTTGGCAGCATCGTCCGATGGCAATCTTTATATAGGATATATGGACGGCTTTGCAGTTTTAACTCCTGACTCCGACCGGATTTCAAACTTTTATACAACATACAACGGTCTGCCCAATAATTATATAGGTGCGATCACCGAAGATGAAAAAGGCAGGATATGGCTCGGAAGTAACTCAGGGATTTCTCTTTATAACCGTAATCAGCACCTGTTCTACAATTATTATTTTACCGGAAGTAACCGTTCCGTCCTATCATACAAAAACCTTTTGTTGTGGGGGAATAACCGAAGCCTGACTTATTTTGAGCCTGACAACCTTAGTCGATCGACTACAAATGAACAGGTGCTAATTACCGGAATGGAAGTCGAAAATAGAACAGTTCCTATAAACAAACAGATTCACGGACAAATCATCCTGAAAAGGAGCATTACCTATACCGATTCACTGGTACTAAACTATACTAACAGGGAATTTACTCTCACTTTCAATAATTTATCATACATCCCGGAACTACAAAAATACACGTACCACCTCCTGCCTGTTCAAGAAGAGTGGCTGGTTGCAGAGGAAGATGCCAAAGCAACTTATAGCAATCTGCCCGAAGGAGACTATCTATTTGAAGTGAAAAGTATATTCCCCGACGGACATAGCGGCAAGGCGACTTCACTGAAAATAAAAATACTCCCACATTGGAGTCATACACCTCTTTTTCGACTATCCTTTTTATTAGGCCTAATAGGATTATCGGCATACGGATTTCGATTGCTTCTAAAACGCAAAAAGCGTAAAGAAGAGGAAATGCGGATAAAACAGGAACTGCTCACTGTTAACGAACAACACGAACGGCTGAAACATATCTATAACGCCACATTGATGACTAAAGAAGAAACCGCGGATGAAGAAAAAAACAATCCGTTCATGCAACAAGTCATTCATGTAATCGAAACGAATATTCCAGATGAGAACTTCAATGTAAAAGCACTGGCAAAAGAGTTGAACATGAGTCAGCCTACCTTATACAGACGCATGAAACAATGTGGTGAACTAACGGTGATCGACCTTATCCAAAGTGTACGCATCAATAAAGCAGCTGCCCTACTTATGGAAAACCGGTATTCTATCCAAGAGATTTCCGCAATGGTGGGTTATAGCGATGCACGTACCCTCAGAAAACACTTTACAGAGCAGTTCGGGATTCCCCCTTCCAAATATGCTGAAAAGAAACAGAATGCAAAAACGGACTACCTTCTTTAAATACATAGAGATAGTCCGTTATCTTTTTGGGAAAATATTATTCCTTATTTTAGCTTCGCCAATGCCTCCTTGATACGGTGAATAGCCTCAACAATATTTTCATCACTGGTTGCATAACTCATGCGGATGCATTCAGGAGCACCGAAAGAAGTACCACCGACACAAGCTACGTGGGCTACTTCCAACAGATACATAGCCAAATCATCCGAATTAGTAATTCTACGTTCACCATCCGATTTACCGAAGAAAGAATCACATTTCGGGAACAGATAGAAAGCACCCTGAGGCACATTTACTTCAAAGCCCGGTACTTCTTTCGCCAATTTCACAATCAGATCACGACGACGCTCGAAAGCCTTGCGCATCTCTTCAACCGGTGCTTGTGAACCCGTATAGGCAGCTTCGGCAGCTTTCTGAGATACCGAACAAGGTCCGGAAGTGTACTGTCCCTGAAGTTTATTACAAGCTTTTACAAGCCATTCCGGTCCGGCAATAAAGCCGATTCTCCAGCCTGTCATTGCATAAGCTTTTGAAACCCCGTTTACAATAACCGTGCGTTCTTTCATCTCGGGGAACTGCGCTATGCTCTGATGCTTACCAATATAATTGATATGCTCGTAAATCTCATCAGCAATCACAACTACCTGCGGATGTTTAGCCAATACGGCTACAAGTCCGGCAAGTTCTTCATGAGTATAAACCGAACCGGTAGGATTAGAGGGTGAACAGAGAATCAGTGCTTTCGTTTTCGGTGTAATAGCAGCTTCCAACTGTGCAGGAGTAATTTTAAAATCCTGTTCGATACCGGCAGGAATAATTACCGGAGTCCCCTCAGCCAGCTTTACCATTTCCGGGTAACTTACCCAATAAGGAGCAGGTACGATCACTTCATCTCCTGGATTAACCAAGACAAGTACCGCATTACAAACCGACTGTTTGGCACCGTTGGCACACGAAATCTGAGCGGCTGTATATTCCAGACCATTCTCTTTCTTCAGTTTCTCTACGATCGCATTGCGCAACGCTGGATAGCCCGGAACCGGTGAGTAACGTGAGAAGTTGTCGTCTATTGCCTTCTTCGCAGCTTCTTTGATGTGATCGGGTGTATTAAAGTCGGGTTCTCCGACACTTAAATTAATTACATCGACGCCTTGCGCTTTAAGTTCGTTACTTTTCTGCGACATGGCTAACGTTGCCGAAGGCGACAAGCTGTTCAAACGGTCTGATAACTGATTCATTTTGTATCTATTTTATGGTTGTTGAATGAAATTCGCTGCAAAATAAGCTATAAAATCCGACATATGAAAGCAAATCGGCTTTTTACTTGTTAAAATGCAGCGTATGCCCCATTCGTTCCTTCTTGGTTTTCAGATAGCGTTCGTTGTAAGGATTAGGCACTGTTTCAATGCCGACATTTTCTACAATTTCTAACCCATAAGCTTCCAGACCGACACGTTTAACAGGGTTATTAGTCATCAAACGCATTTTATGTATGCCCAATTCACGCAAGATTTGCGCACCTACACCATAATCCCGTTCGTCAGCCAAATGTCCCAGACATATGTTAGCATCTACAGTATCCATGCCATCTTCCTGCAATTTATAAGCCTTCATCTTTTCCATCAAGCCGATACCTCGTCCCTCCTGGTTAAGATAAACAATCACTCCTTTTCCCTCTTTTTCGATCATCTCCATCGATTTGCGAAGTTGTTCACCGCAATCACAACGCTTAGATCCCAAAATATCTCCTGTTGCACAAGAAGAATGTACACGAACCAGTACCGGTTCATTCTCATCCCAAGTACCTTTGAATAGAGCCATATGTTCCAGGCCGTTCGATTTCTGGCGGAAAGGAATCAGACGGAAATCACCGCACACAGTAGGCATATTTACTTCCACTCCCTTTTCTACAATTGACTCTTGCTTTAGTCTATAGGCAATCAGGTCATTGATGGAAATTAGTTTCAGATTGTGTTCATCTGCCATTTTACGAAGTTCGGGCAAACGAGCCATCGTGCCGTCTTCACTCATAATTTCCATTAATGCTCCCGCAGGATAAAGTCCGGCAAGACGTGCCATATCAATGGTGGCTTCCGTATGCCCGGCACGGCGAAGTACTCCTTTTTCCTGTGCATAGAGAGGATTGATATGTCCCGGGCGACCAAAAGTAGCAGGCGTAGAAGCAGGATCGGCCAATGCAAGAATAGTCGCAGCGCGGTCGGAAGCGGAAACACCGGTAGTACAACCTTCCAGCTTATCGATTGTCACGGTGAACGGTGTGCCCAATACCGATGTATTGTCACTCACCTGATGAGGCAAGTCCAGTTCTTTACAACGTGAAACTGTGACCGGCGCACATAATACACCACGTGCATGTTTCAACATGAAATTTACTTTCTCGGGAGTTATCTTTTCAGCAGCAATAATCAGATCCCCTTCATTTTCACGGTCTTCATCATCTACTACAATAACAAACTTACCTTCTTTAAAATCGGCAATCGCATCTTCGATTCGATCCAATCTGATTCTTTCCATATCTTTATCTATTTATAAATTATTATTTGTTTTAATAATGTCCTGTATTTCCGCGTTGTTCTTAATGATCCGTTCCATGTCTTTGCTCAGTCGAATCCGGAAAGCCCAAATACGAAAATAAAAGAACAATCCCACTGGAACAATCACTCCCGCCAACAAATTGAGCCAATATATATGGAACGGTCGTACATGAGCCGTTACTGCTATGATGGGATAATTATTTAAAGCAGTCAGCATGGTGACTGATTTAGAATTAGACATTTCTTCTACCAAGCTTTCAAGTTGTTCATTAATAGCTTTCATCTCATTGTCCTCGCCAACACTCATCCAGAGTTTAAAATAATTGGGGATCTTTCGTAACGGGTGGGTATTCACATAGGCCCGGCACCGTGCGGTCAATGCATTCAGTTCATCCGAGATCCGTGAGTAATCGGGATCATGAATAATAACCTCTTTTCTCGCCAAATGGCGTACACTGCGGATTCCGACAATCCGTTTAAACCATGAAATATATGCATCGGCATTCAGTACGACAGAATCATTATTGGACTTATACGTCAGAAAAAAGCCTAAAGGAGCCAAAATGGACGAACTTAACCATACCCCCATCCAAATAATCCACTTCCCATCGCGAGCCATCTTGTAACCACTATTGTCAATGACGTAATAAATGATAAACACCAGTACGGACACGATTACCGGCATTCCCAGACCTCCTTTACGGATAATCCCCCCTAAAGGCGCACCAATAAAGAAGAAAAGCAAACATGAAAGTGATATCGTAATCTTCTTATGCCATTCGATACGATGTCTGCGTATCTGATAATCGTTGGTTTCAAGCGTATAAGTTTTGAAACTATAATCACCTTGCAAACTCCCCGTACGACTTACGGCTGAAGATATTATTTTCTGTTTTTGCATCAAAGTAGCCGCTTCAAAAAGACTGTCTACATTATAAGATGCTATATTTGCCTCCGCAATCCGAAGGGTATCATTCTTCGACAGACCTGAAGGTTGGCTGTAAGCCCCCCCCATGGCCTCTTTAAAATATTGCCTGCCGATACTGTCACCATAATGTGTCATGGAATCGATCGATGCTTTAAGAGTTCCCATACTTTTGGTCGTTGCCTGATTGCTCATGATACTCGCATCCGCCATATTAAAATCAGAGTCAAACTCTATAATGGTATGTTTCTCACGAAAAGATTCTCGCCGGTAGGGTACGTTTTGGGATTTTACATTCTGACTTTTCAAATTCTCAAACAACTCCCCACTATATAAATGAAGGTACAAATGCTGCTTGTCGGCGGTCATTTCCATTTTACCGGAATCGGCATAAATAATGTGTGCATTTTCCGCCCCATCCTTGAAATTATAAATCAGCACATCATATAACATGCCGGTCTTACGGTCTTTCTTTCCTACTTTAAGATTATAGTCGGGGATTTCAGAATAAAAAACTCCCTCCGGAATATCGAGTTCTGGTGATTTCTGTTTCATGGAGATTAGCAGAGTACCCAACTTACCTTGAGCAATCGGACCGATTACATTCTGAAAATAAAACGAAACAACACAAATGAAACAGACGAGTATAATGAGAGGACGCATGATCTTTAATAAAGAAATGCCCGCCGCTTTCATGGCGAGCAATTCATATCGTTCTCCGAAATTACCAAAAGTAATTAATGATGCCAGTAATACAGCCAACGGCAAAGAGACCGGTACCAAAGTCAAAGCGGAATAAAAGAAGAACTGAGCCATCACACTCATTTCCAACCCCTTTCCTACCAATTCGTCCACATATCTCCACAGAAACTGCATCATAAAGATGAAGAGACAAATGAAGAATGTTCCAATAAAGAGCAACAAAAAACTCTTTACTATAAATATATCTAATCTTTTTATGCGAAGCATCTTATAATCCGTTTCATGCGATTAAGATGCAAAATTAGCACAAAAAAAGAAGTGAGGAAAGTTTTCTTATGAAAGTTAACTAAAAACCACAAGTTCTTCTTAACTTAACAACTTGAGATTCCCATAATTCCTTCATATCCTCCACCTCGTCCGGTTCGGCAAAATCCGTTATTTCCAATACAAAGACATTTGTCAGTTCATTGAAATTCATTTTAATTTCAAAATAATCCCGTTCGTTTTCATCGTCCAACCAACGGAACCGGATAAAAGAATAAGCACGAATGGCTATTATCTCGGCATCCCTGCGTTCTGTTTTTCCCCAATGGAATTCAACGATCTTATCATTCGACACCACTCTATCAGCGAACCAGTCCTCCAGACCGGTCGGGGTGCTTATAGCGGACCAAAGTATATTTTTTGAGGTCGCATTCAATAGATATTCTAAACGAATTTTCTCTCTTTTCATGATTCAATTAACTTTTTGTGTGTGCCAAGATAGGTACTTTTTTCTAATTACATGGCATAAATTAAGTACTTTCTTTCATTTCTCTTCCTTCTTGCGGTTCTGAGAGGGGGAGTTTCCCTCATTTCATCCCGAAAGAATAAAAGAAAAACAGTTTTTTTCTTCAATTGTTTTGGAGTTTTAAAAAAAGTATCTATCTTTGCACCCGCAATCGAGAAATGATGGCGGGATAGCTCAGCTGGTTAGAGCGCATGATTCATAATCATGAGGTCCCCAGTTCAATCCTGGGTCGCGCTACTTGATAAAGAATAAGGCATTTGGGAGGCTTCCACTCTTGGGTGCCTTTTTCTTTTGCTAACCTCCTTTACTCTTCCATTTACTAACAAGGTTGTTAACAAAGTTATTAACAGGTTAATTTACTGTCATCATGATATATAAGTATTTTTTCTACTAAACAAATTAAAGTACTACACAGTTATCAACAATCCTTTTCTAACAAAATTTCTCATAATCTCATAATAGTATGTACATATATACTTTCAGTTGATTCACTTTACTGGTTGTAAAAATACGTACTTTCACAGTATAGGTATACATACTTTATACACTGTTAATATACATCTTAACAATGGCTTAAATACGTACTTTTATAAAATGAAATGTTGGAAAATTCCTATGCTTTCAATTTTATAATGAACCGACTTCCTTTGCCCAATTCACTCTGCACAGTCAGAGTGCCGCCATGTGCCTCAACAAAATCCTTCGAAATGGAAAGTCCCAAACCACTACCCTGAACCTTGGTTCCCGGCACACGGAAATAGCGGTCAAAGATACTTTGATGATACCGAGGATCTATTCCTTTACCGAAATCCTGTACATAAAGTTCAATATATTCACCTTCCTGGGAAGCACCAATGATAACACGACCATTTTCTTTGGAATAACGTATGGCATTGCTCAAAAGATTGGTCAATACCCAAGCTATTTTCTCACTGTCAACGAATAGTTTACTCACTTTTTCTTCCGGATATTCCACTTCAATCTGAATATTAAATTTATCAGCTTGCACCTGATTAGCTTTAATGGCATATTCAATCAATTCGACTGGTTTCGTTATCTTCGGGATCATCTGCAATTTGCCTGCTTCTACCTGAGTCATATCCAACAACTCGCCAGTAATCTCCAACAATCGCTGACTACTCTCCCGAATACTTTTGGAGAGCTGTTCCTGCTCTTCATTCAAATCGCCTACCCGTTTGTCTTCAAGAAGCTGAAGACTCATCATTATTGCCGAAATAGGGGTTTTCAGTTCGTGGGAGATCGTGGATATAAAGGTCGTCTTGGCCGAATCGAGTTCTTTGAATTCTGTTATATTTTTCAACAAGATTACGTCTCCCAGTTTCCGTGGTTCATCTCCGGTTGCCTCTGCATTCGTAATAGGAATGTACGATGCTTTAAAATAACTCTCTTTATTATCAGCGTATATCTTCAAGGGTTCTTTTTTATCTCCGGGAGTGACCAATTCACGGATCAGACGTCGCAATAAATCATTCTTCAACGAAAGCTCTTCAGCGGATTTCCGAATGACGTTTTCCCGTTTCAAATTAAGGACATTGAGTGCTTCTTTATTGATAAAAAGTATCTCTCGTTCCATATTAAGTCCGATGATCGGCTCATTGATGCTGTTGACGATCGCTTCAAGAAATTTCTTTGCCGCCAGGATATCCGCCAACGTGCTGGCACGATATTCCGTCAGGCGTTCCGCCATGCGGTTGAAACTATCTGCCACCTCACGGAACTCCTGACTGTTCTTCATATCCAGCCGCTTCTCATAATTATGACCAGCTATCTCGAGGATACCTTCTTTCAATTCCTTAATGGGGCGACTGATGGAGCGGGGCAACCAGAAAAGTAATACCAGACCCGTAAGGACACAAATCCCACCCGTAATGGAAATCCATAAAAGTGCGCGTTCCAAGCCGGGCATAGCAGCCGGACTATCCGGTTCGGTAGCTGTAAGAATCTGGAGATTAACGACCGAAAGTGTAACCAATAGAATAATCATTCCGGCTAACATCCCGATGCCAAGAAGCAATTTAGTTTTTATATTCATAAAGCTCTAATCTTAAATATTATGCAAGTATAATCAAATCTACGTTCGCTTGTGCCAGATTCTCTAAAAACTTTTTATAATGCATGACGGTAAAAAGAGCCTGTGGCAAACGTAAGCACGGGCTCCCCATACAAACGGTAGTAATCTGCCTTTCCCGGCAAGCACACACAATGCTGCCAAAGACATCCCGGGATTGTATTTGTAATACCTCGCCTCCCAGTTCGGCCACAAGCTTGAAATGATTCAGCAGATGCCGTTGGCTGGCAAGGTCAATGCGATCCATACTTTCCCGGGGAGTCTGCACATACAGGGCGATAAAGGTCGTGTTGTATCGTGTGGCAAGACGGGCAGCTTTCCGAATAATGCGCCGAGGTGTCTTTTCATGACTGCTAATGCAAGCCATGAACTTCTCATGACGGATGCCTACACCTGTCACCACCTCATTTTCCACCTTTTTCTCGACACGCAAAGCCACTTCTTTCAGAGCCAGTTCACGCAACTGGAGAATATTCTCGGTCTTAAAGAAATTATTGAGTGCCACCACTATCTTTTCCTGACGATAAATCTTCCCTGCTTTCAACCGGGTAATCAGTTCTTCGGCAGTCAAATCGATATTCACCACTTCGTCAGCCTCCTGAAGTACACTGTCGGGAACCCGTTCCTTCACTTCGATGCCGCATATGTCCTGCACTTCCTCATTCACACTTTCGATATGCTGTATATTGATGGCTGAGATTACATTAATTCCCTCCTCAAGCAGAGTCATCACATCCTGCCAACGCTTCTCGTTCAAACTCCCCTCCACATTGGTGTGTGCCAGTTCATCCACAATCACTATTTCAGGACGAATGCGGATAATTGCCTCGAGATCCATCTCTTCCAGTTCCTTTCCTTTATAGAAAACCTTGCACCGGGGAATCACAGGCAGCCCGTCCAACAATGCTTCCGTACCGGCACGGCCATGTGTCTCCACATAGCCGATTTGCACCCCTACTCCATTATCAAGCAGGTCGTGTGCCTCCTGAAGCATACGATAGGTCTTTCCGACACCGGCAATCATACCGATGTAGACCTTAAACTTTCCCCGACGCGACTTCTTAATCAAATCCAGAAAATGCTGCACGCTCTCCTCTCTGTTCATCAGTCGAATATAAATGATGGTTTCAAAGTAATTCCAAATACTAAATGCGCATCTTCCAGACGCGGATTCCAGACGGCCTGTGCAAAAACAGGGAGGGCAAACCTGTCGCTTAATCGTAACTCCGCTGTTCCCTTTAAGGCAACATTGGTGACAGCGAAACCCTTGCAATAATATTGAGGAGCTTTATAGGGAACCACGCCACAGGTAAGATTCAAAGCCACCGATCTTACATTGAACGGATAATTAAATTCCACATAAGAGGAGTAGTTCTGTTTTTCTTCTCCCCGATCATTGACTGTCTTGTCCTGACCGGCAAACATCGTGTACCAGGCAACCGAAAGTGGAAACTTTTCAACAGGTAACGTATATGCCAGCCCGGCTTCAAAATGATGGGCAGTCGCATGACTCTTGAAGTTGAAATACTTACCTGCTCCTTGTCCCGCCCACCAAAGATCGGCAACGGAAAGAGTAAGTCCGGAGTCACCGAATGTATATGCCGCAGTCAAGTCGATCTCTTTGCTTGCCATTCCTTCGGATGACCGGCAACCGTCAAAGTCGGTCGATCCCCAAGCCGTAAGCGAAAAACCTTTGATGCTGAAACCTAATGTCGGCTGAATACTCACCCCGGTCTGATACATCCCCCGCCAGATATAAGAACTGACTATATCTCCCTGTATCGCAAATTCCTGTGCATTTGTGCCGGCTACCCCTATAAAACATAAAGCAGCGGCAGCCAAAGAACGTAAAATCGTTTTTCTATCAGTCATTTTCATCATTTATTGTATTTCCCTGCTTCTTCCAAAGCGATATTCAACTCCAATACATTCACCTTCTCAGTTCCAAACAGTCCCAACAAGGGTTTCTCTACGGATTTATCAACAATCTCTTTCACCACTTCCTCCCGCATACCGCGCGCTTGTGCCACCCGTTTCACCTGTACATAGGCAGAGGCAGGTGTGATATCCGGGTCTAAGCCCGAAGCACTGGCAGTCACCATTTCTGCGGGCACATCTTTACGGTTCAGGTAGGGATGATGCACTAGGAAAGTGTCGATACGTGCTTCTACTTCGGCCAGATACTCAGGATTTGTAACTCCTTTATTACTTCCGGAAGAGCCGGTAGCATCGTAACCGTCACCGGCACAGGAAGGTCGTCCCCAGAAATAAATATCTTTCGTAAATCTTTGCCCTACATTGGCGGCTCCTACCACTTGCCCATCCAACAGAACCACTTCGGCATTGCCCCTGTTAGGTCCGGCTACCTGCGCAAACAGCCAAAGGACAAGGACATAAAACAGTGAAAAGAATACGCAAAAAACAAGCGTTATTTTAATCGATTTCAATAAAGTCTTCATTACTAATCTGTTTTAAAAGAATAAACTTACTATCATATCTATCAACTTAATTCCTACAAAAGGAACGATCACGCCACCCAAGCCGTATATCAGCAGATTGCGGCGTAACAAAGCACTGGCACCTATGGGTTTATATTGTACCCCCCGCAATGCCAACGGGATCAGAACAGGGATAATGACAGCATTGAAAATGATCGCTGAGAGGATAGCACTTTCCGGACTATGCAGCTTCATGATGTTCAGGGCTGCCAACTCGGGAATAGCTACCATGAAAAGTGCCGGCACGATGGCAAAATACTTGGCTACGTCATTGGCAATAGAAAAGGTAGTCAACGTGCCGCGTGTCATAAGCAACTGCTTGCCGATCTCCACGATCTCGATCAGTTTTGTCGGGTCATTGTCAAGGTCTACCATATTGCCGGCTTCCTTGGCAGCTTGTGTACCGCTATTCATTGCCACACCTACATTGGCCTGAGCCAGAGCAGGAGCGTCATTCGTGCCATCACCCATCATGGCTACTAACTTCCCGGCTTCCTGTTCCTTTTTTATGTATTCCATCTTATCTTCGGGCTTTGCCTCAGCGATATAATCATCCACTCCGGCTTTCCCGGCAATGTATCTTGCAGTCAAAGGATTGTCACCAGTCACCATTACTGTCTTTACCCCCATCTTACGAAGTCGTTCAAAACGTTCCTGAATACCCGGTTTGATGATATCCTGCAATTCGATAACCCCCATCACCTTCCGGTCTACACAGACTACCAACGGTGTACCACCGTTGCCCGAAATCGCTTCAATCACCTGTTCCACTTCACGGGGAAATACATTTCCAGCCTTTTCTGTCATCTGTCGAATGGCATCAAAAGCACCTTTGCGGATTTGTGTGCCATCGGCAAGATCGACACCGGAACACTTCGTTTCAGCGGTAAACTTAATCATCTTTGCCCCGGTGGTATTGAGGTTTCTCATACGAAATCCGGAGTCACGCCCCAGTTCGACTATCGATTTGCCTTCCGGTGTTTCATCCGATAAAGATGCCATCAGACAAGTTTCCACAAACTTGCGCTCGTCCATCCCCGGAGCTACATGAAACTTGGTAGCTTTACGATTGCCTATCGTAATGGTGCCGGTTTTATCCAACAACAGCGTGTCGATATCCCCGGCCGTCTCGACAGCTTTCCCTGATTTGGTAATCACATTAGCCCGCAAGGCACGATCCATACCGGCTATACCGATGGCGGAGAGCAAACCACCTATCGTTGTCGGAATGAGACAGACGAAAAGTGAAATGATAGCTGCAATCGGAATTGCAGTTCCCGGATGATCGATGTTCGTATAGTCGGCAAACGGAATCAACGTGATACAAACAATGACAAACACCAAAGTAAATCCTGCCAGCAAAATGGTCAATGCAATCTCATTCGGGGTTTTCTTGCGGCTCGCCCCTTCCACAAGGGCGATCATCTTATCCAGAAAACTCTCTCCCGGCTGTTGGGTGACCAATACCTTGATAGTGTCCGAAAGCACTTTCGTACCGCCCGTCACAGAGCTTTTGTCACCTCCTGCTTCACGAATGACGGGTGCGGACTCCCCCGTGATGGCACTTTCATCAATAGAAGCCAGTCCCTCTATTATTTCTCCATCTGCCGGGATCGTATCGCCAGCCTCACAAACAAAGACATCTCCTTTTTTCAGCTTTGAACTGCTTACCGTTTGGAGTTCTGCACCTGCCACCAACTTCGCAGGAGTCTCTTCACGTGTCCTACGCAGACTGTCCGCCTGTGCTTTCCCCCGTGCCTCGGCTATCGCTTCTGCAAAATTGGCAAAAAGCAACGTGAGGAATAAAATCACAAACACCAACAGGTTATACCCAAACGAACCGTATTGCTCCGTCCCTATTGAAAGGAGGGTGACCACCAGCATAATGAGGGTTACGATCTCTACGGTAAACATAATCGGATTCATCACCATCGTCCGCGGATTTAACTTTACGAACGACTGTTTCATGCTTTCCATTATTTGCTCCTTTTGAAACAAAGAAGCTGATTTATTATTTTTCATACTCTTTCTCCTATCCTGATACTACTTATAGACTAAAATGTTCAGCAATCGTACTCAATGCATGTACGGGGAAAAATGACAAGGCAGCTACGATAAAGATCACCGCAAATGTCATAGCTCCGAATGTAGCTGTATCGGTTTTCAACGTCCCGGCACTTTCGGGGACATATTTCTTCTGAGCCAACAACCCAGCTATCGCCACCTGACCGATAATCGGGATGAAGCGGCTCAGGATCAAGACAATGCCGCAGGAGTAATTCCAGAAATACGTATTATCGCCCAGCCCTTCAAAACCGGAACCGTTGTTGGCCGCCGAAGAAGTGAATTCATAAAGCTGTTCGCTCAATCCATGGAAACCGGGGTTGTTCAACCACCCACCTTCACTTGCAACGAATTCCGGATGATGGGCATACAGATAACTCGAGAGTGCCGTACCGACCAGAATGACAAAAGGATGGAGCAGTGCCACAATCGTGGCGATCTTCATTTCCCGGGCTTCCACTTTTTTACCCAGGAACTCAGGTGTACGTCCTACCATCAGCCCGCTGATGAACACGGCTATAATAATAAATGTATAGTAGTTCATCCATCCCACACCGACACCACCGAACCAGGTATTGATCTGCATGTTCAGCATCTCCATCATACCACTAAGCGGCATGGTAGAATCGTGCATACTATTTACCGACCCGTTGGATGTAACCGTGGTCGTAATGCTCCAGAGTGCTGATGAGCCTGCACCGATACGTACCTCCTTACCCTCCATCGCTCCACCGCTTTGGTTTATTCCCATTTCGTCAATGCGGGGATTACCTCCCATTTCCTGACTGACATTGATTACTACCCCAACCAAATAGGCAGCCAGCATGACTCCGAAAATACTATAAGCCAGCTTTTTCCGCTTGATATAAAAACCGAATGCCAGTACCATTGCCATCGGAATGATCAGGATAGACCAACATTCCACCATATTTGTCAGAAAGGTCGGGTTTTCCAAGGGATGCGCGGAGTTGACACCAAAGTAACCGCCACCATTCGTACCCAACTGCTTGATAGGTACGATGGCTGCCGTAGGACCTTGCGATACCAACTGTTCCTGACCTTCAAGAGTGGTCAGTTTCATTTTACCATCAAATCCCATCGGAGTGCCCTGCAAAATAAGAATAAAACCGACAATCAGAGAGAGAGGCAACAGGATACGAGTACAACTCAGTACCAGGAAGTTCCAGAAGTTACCAATCGTCCTTGTCGTCTTGGCTGCCATTGCCTTCATCATACCTGCCATTGCAGCCATTCCCGTGGCAGCGGTAATAAACTGGAAAAGCATGATGACAAATAACTGGGTGAAATAAGTCAACCCGCTTTCCCCGCTGTAATGCTGCAAGTTACAGTTTACCATGAAACTAATACAGGTATTAAAAGCCTGATCGGGTGTCTGCGCTCCATTCCCATCCGGATTCAACGGCAACCACCCCTGACTGACCAATAATACCATTCCCCAGAAAAACCAGAAAGCATTTAAAATCAGCAATGCTTTCAAGAACTGTTTCCAGTTCATCTCTTCCTTCGGCCGGATACCGCTCACTTTAAAAATCACTCTCTCTACGGGGGCCATGAAGTCCGACCACGTCTTCTCTCCTTTATAAACTTTGGCTATGTATTTTCCCAATGGAAAGGCAAGCACCACCATCAGGAGAATCTGCAAAACCACACCTAAAATTTCCGTATTCATCTGCTTTTATTTATTAGCCGACAGATAACCGTCCTAAAACCATTATCTGTTGAATTAAAACTTTTCGGGTTTGACGAGTACATACATCAAATAGCCGAAGATCACAATCCCTGTTGTAAATAGTACAGTGTACATAATTCAAATCTCCTTTCCTTTCTAAATCTTCTCAAACCAATCTACACATTTCCAAAATAGCCAGAAGCAGGCGAAGCCGCTTAAAAGGCAGACAATAAATGATACTGTAATTCCCATGTTTTTACCTTGTTTTAAAATGTTACTAATTGTTTTTACCTGAATCTCTTTGTGCCAAATATATGCCAAAAGAAGAAGGAAAGGGTTAATCTATTATTATTCAAAAGATTAAAAAGAAGGAAGGGAAAAAAGACACATGCCGTATCCTTTCATTTTGGTAGGGTACATACTATTTTGAAAAGGATACCGGGGAAATTTGAACAAAACAAAGTTGCAGGAACGTCGGACTGAGATAATTATAGAACCATGATGGAACATAAGAAGGTACTGCATGAGAAGACAGTCTCCCGTAGAGCAAGTAATCCTTTCCCGGTGGGGCAGCTTAAGTTTGTCCGGAACATAGCTTGTTAGACATGCCCATGTTTCACTGTTAAACATGGGCATGTCTAACAGTGAAACATGTACATGTCTCGCAGTCAAACACCCCCATGTTTGACATGAAAGGGTACGACCCAACGATGCGCAAGGTTATAGTGAGCGATACACAGAGTCCGGCTGAATGATAAGAAAGGTCATAGTATCTACTCCAGCCCCAATCAATTGCACACCATTGGAGACACGCTGTTTGGAAAGAGATAATGTATTATGGTCTTTTCTTTCTATGATAATTTATACTCCTCTATTTTACGATACAATGTGGTCAACCCGATTTTCAGCAATCGCGCTGCTTCCGTCTTGTTGCCTTTAGTGAATTCCAATACCCGGACAATGTGCCTACGCTCCATTGTGGAAAGTTCAAAACTTCCGGGAGCCGCCTCATCGGAATGTTCGTAATGGGAGTTTTGTATCTCCAACGGCAGATCGGATACATCGAGGCATTCTCCGTCACAAACGATCAGGCTACGTTCGATCACATTACGCAGTTCACGGATATTCCCCTTCCAGACTTGTTGATTAAGTGCGGCAAGAAATCCTGCAGACATTTCTCGTTGCGGACGGGAAAGCTTTTCGGAGAAACTGCGCACAAATGCTTCTGCAAGTATTTTAATATCTCCCGTACGTTCACGAAGAGGGGGCAACAGCACCTGAAAGACGGAAAGTCTGTAGAATAAATCTTCCCGGAAACGTCCGGCAGCAATCTCCTCCGGCAGATTTCTGTTGGTAGCGGCAATGACACGTACATTCACCCTCGTGGGTTTCGTATCTCCAATCTTTATGTATTCTCCCGTTTCAAGTATACGAAGCAGCTTGGCTTGCAGTTCAAAAGCCATCTCTCCGATCTCGTCCAAGAATATGGTACCGTTGTCCGCTTCCTCGAAAAGTCCTTTCTTATCCTTCAAAGCACCTGTAAACGATCCGGCTTTATGACCGAACATCTCGCTTTCCAGCAACTCTTTGCTGAATGAAGAGCAGTTCACCGCCACAAAACTCTGTTTGCTCCGCTTGCTATTGTAGTGTATGGCTTGAGCAAAGACTTCCTTCCCGGTTCCCGTTTCTCCCGTCAGCAAAACCGGTACATCGGTTACAGAGACTTTCTTAGCCAACAGGACAGCCTCCTGCAATGCTTTCGATTCGCCCAGTATAGAATCGAAAGAATACATCTGCCCCACCTTCTTTTCCAGTTTCTCCAGACGTACATTCATCCGCGCCTTCTCCACGGCACGGCTGATAAGCGGGATGATCTTGTTATTATCATCTCCTTTGGTTATGTAATCGAACGCCCCGTTCTTAATGGCTTGCACCCCATCGGGAATATTGCCGTGCGCAGTCAACAGAATGACTTCCGCATGAGGAGATGCTTTCTTCAACGAAAGCACAAGATCGACACCATTTCCATCAGGAAGAAAAACATCACACAGCACTACATCAGGAGCTTGAAGTTCAAGTTGCTTCATGGCCGATTTACAATCACCGGCCTGGCATACTTCGTAACCTTCCAGTTCCATCATCCGTGCCAGAAGCTTACGAATCTGGACTTCGTCATCGATAATAAGAATCTTACTCATGATTCAATAAGAACGGTAAAAAACAGGGTGCGCAAATATAGTGCTTTTCACGGGACTGCCAAAACCTTTGGCAAGGTAGTAGAATCGCCTAACAGCAATTTACTTGAAAAAAGTAGAGAATTAGTGAGGATAGAATGCTATAATTTGTATATTTGCTGCATAAATATCAAACCTATAACAAATATATGGGAAAAGCACTACACACATTAAGGCAGTTTTGCAAACCTGCCACCCGGTTAGACTGGTGGGCCTCATGGGGAGGAATACTTTTAGGCAGTACAATTCTTGCTGCCGGTTTTGTTTTCTTTATCAATCCTTATAATATAGTACCGGGAGGAGTATACGGTGCAAGTATCGTGCTTCACAACCTTTTTCCTTCCATTCAGGTGGGAACGTTCGGCTATATGTTCGATGTACCGTTGCTGATTCTTTCCGTAGTATTACTCGGAGCCAAACTTGGCTCACGTACCATTGTGGCGGCATTAATCACTCCACTCATCATGAATGCCCTGTCCAAGTGGGTCTACCCTTCACAGGAAGCACTCGAACAACTCGACCCGGCACAACTATTGGGAGGCAGCATGAATATGACCGACCATCTGATGCTGACTTGTATTATCGGAGCCACGCTGATCGGCCTCGGCAGCGGTATCGTTGTACGCAATCAGGCAACTACGGGAGGAAGCGATATTATCGGTATGATCTTGCAGAAGTATTTCCATATTCGTTTTTCGAACGCTATCTTACTGGTAGATGCCACCGTAGTCAGCTTCGGACTGGTAGTGATCGGATTCGGTGTGGGAAGTGCGGATGATATCAGCCAACCCACATGGTATCTGTCATTCTATTCGCTTATTGCCATTTTCGTTATCTCACGGGTTATCGCTTACGTAATAAACGGGGCAAAAGATGATAAATTATTCTTTGTCATTAGTGAGAATAAGATGGAGGAGCTTCACCATTATATTCTCAAAGATCTGGATCGTACCGCTACTTGCATCAAAAGCAGCGGGCTATATACGGGTGCCGATAAAGAAATGCTTTTCCTTGTTGTCAGCCGCAAAGAGGTGGCCGGTGTAAAGCAGAAAATCAAAGAAGTCGATCCGCGTGCTTTTGTCGTAGTCATCGACGCATACGCTACCTTCGGCGAAAGGTGGAGAGTACTTCCTTCTGCCAGTGAGTTGCAGCCCGAATAATTGGAAACATACGGAACTTATCACCGGATATTGTACCTTCTGAAAACCTTATCTTTTGAAATTCGTATCTCGAAGACAACTCAAAAATGCTCTTTAAAGAATTGAATCTTATTGTACAAAGAGGATATATCCCTACCCGAATATATCCTCTTTGTATTATGAGAGTACGTTGATAATCTTACTTCACATTGAAAAACTTCGAAGTATTTGTTGTCCCGTCATTATAAGTACGGACAACCATATAAAGAACACCATCGTAGGATGCCGGCTTCGGAACTTCAATGCCGTAAGTATTATAATAAACCTCTTTCACTACAATCTTGCCGTCAATGACATCACCGATACCGGATAGCTTATTACAATTGATTTCGAACATTCGTGCCAGTTCACCTGCCGTTGCAGTCAATGTTGCTTTATCAACACATTCTTTGTCATCGAACATAGCGTTGAAACCGGAGAATGAAATATTAGCAACGGAAGATGTCCAAACGACTCCTTCGGGTGTGCCTACAAAGAAATCTTTCGTAACCGAATTTTCGGAATCACCTTCGGCAAACGCAATCGTGACAGCATTAATCAAAGCATACGGTTCGGATATTTGTGTTTTCGGAATCGGTAATGTATAGTCATCACCCGATGTCCATCCATTACCTATGTCGATCTTTGCAAGTTCGGCAATAGTAGTGGCCGTTCCTACTGTGTTATTGTGATAAGTGCCGTAATCGGTAACGAAATATGAATTTTCCACTTTATTTTCATCATTCCAGTATGCGCCATCGCTTAGGTCTACTCCGATAAGGGCTCCGCACTCATCGGACAGGGCAACTATCTTACCGGCATTGTAACAACAAAAGATCTGTGTATGTCCACTTCTCGACACTCCGACAAGACCACCTACTTGATTTGCTCCAGTCACGAGACCCATGTTGTAACAGTCTGTAAATACAGCAGTGCCCTCTCCTGCAAGACCACCAATTCCGTAACCTGAAGTCTTATCTGTCCCTATTTCAGTACTTAGGGAAGTTATATCGCCTACATTGAAGCTCGATTCAACGACTCCCTTATTACCAAGACCAACAAGTCCTCCGCCACGGTTGGTCGATGTAGCGACTTGTCCTGAATTCCAGCAGCTCTTTAGAGTGCTTGTCACTCCATTTAAGTATCCGCAAATACCTCCAATACCGAAAGAGCCTTTGAGTTCCGCTGTATTATAACAGTTTTCGGTAATCGTGTAATCAGTACTATAACCTATTATACCTCCTATATGATTACCATCGGATTCTATTTTCCCGGTATTGTAGCAATTGCTAATGACAACAGGGCTGTCTTCATTCGGTGCATTCTTATAGTAAGCTACGATACCTCCGGTATTGATGTTGGTCGTACTGATAGTTCCGGAGTTCCAGCAATTTGTGAATTTAGAGCCAGCTGTGTAAAAAGCAACTAACCCTGCAGTAGGAGCGCCTGAACTCGCTTGCGTTGTAGTGGGTCTTGCCGTGATGTCACCCGTATTATAGCAACCTTCGAAAATCAACGGATTGGTGATTGTAGTTCCACTGGCATTTGCATTCGCAATCAGACCGGCCACAGCAGCCGAACCTACAATATTGCCTTCATTGTAGCATCTTGTCAAAGTCATGGTATGTTTCCTTGAATTGGAAGCATTTGCGTATGCTATAAGACCGGCTACATATTTGGTCTTGTCAATGTCGATGGTTTCTACATTGCCCTTATTGTAGCATTCTTCCATCATTATCGGTTCGGATTCCGCTATCAGACCTGCCACATAAGATATTTGATTTGCATTGCAGATGATCTTTCCCTCGTTTCCGCAACGTATCAATTCCACACCTTCGGCAGCCTTAGCTGCTATGCCGGCAATATCATTGCCGGTACCCGAAATCGTTCCTTTATTAATAACATCGGTCAATCTGGCGGTAGCATACAATTGTCCGAATCCCGAAGTACCTTTATCTTTGGAAGAGGTAACGTTGATTTCACTTACACAGTTGACGAGCTTTCCATATACGGCAGCCGTGAAACCACCTGTGGAAGCATAGCTGGAAGTTACCTCCCCTGCCATCGTAAGGTTAGAGATAGAACCTGATTCGCCTAAGATACGTATTGCCGCTTGTCCGGCATTCGTAGTAGTCAATTTTATGTTACTGATTTTCTTATTGTTGCCATCGAGCGAAGCCTGCAATGGCGTTACCCCTTCAGCTGCAAGCATCTTAAATTCGGTATCGGCAAAATCAATATCTGCTGTTAATTGAAAGAATTTCCCTTCGAACGATTCTGCAATTATGTCGATATAGTCAGAAAGGTTATTCCAATCGGTAGGGGAAGAAATCAGATACGGGTCTTCTTCCGTTCCTGAACCTGCCAACGGTACATCCGGTACTCTTTTTATCTCGATCTTTTTCACATAGTCACCGAAATCTGCGATTAAGTTATCTATGGTAAGTTCTTCCACCTCCTCAGGAGAGTAGAGCGTACTACCTCCGATAGCAAACTCTTTATTTTCTTCCAACGACCAGGTAAGGCCATCGACTAATGTAAGCTTAGCGTTCTGGTTCATATCCTTAGCTGTTACACCCGGCTTCATGGTGACTACTACTTTGCGGGCTTTGGTCATTTTGTCTTCATTGGCAAACTGTTTCAATACCGGATATTGACCTTTGGTGAAATCCCAAATAGAAACATCGAATCCTTCCAAAGCAGTGCCGGAAACAAGAACTGACGTTTCAACACCGTTCATACCTTCCATGTCGACATTGCTTATTGCGTTCAACATAGAAATCTGTGCGTCCCAATAGTTGTTTTGAATGATACCTTGTGTACCTCCCTCACCGGCAATTGCACTGATGGTATTCTTATCTTCACCATCAGCCGATACTGAACCGAAGTTGACAGCGTTATACATGTCGTTATGTCCTGAAACATCAGCCATAATCACCTTCGAGTAAATACCGGCAATACCTCCGGCTCTTTCACCCCAAGAGTATATCGTACCTGCATTCACACAATTACGGATCACACCGCCTGTCGATGAACCTGTGATACCTCCAGCGGTCTTGATCATTCTTTGCATTTTTTGGAACATAGAGATCTGCTTTACCTCTACATTTCCAGCGTTGGCACAACTTTCTACGAATCCATAGTTAATGCCCGTGATACCACCTACCGTATTGTATCCGCAATATATGTTTCCGGCATTATAACAATTGGTGACCTTTCCGTCCTTACGAACATATCCGACGATACCTCCTATGTTATTGCTATAGCCTCTTACATCAGCATAATTCTTACAGTTGTCAACCAACCCATAGTTCTCCCCAGCGAAAGTTCCGGCTGTAGCCCAAAATTCAAATTTACAATCAGCGGCAAATGTAATGTTCTTAATAACGCCACCGGCTGCTAATCTGCCGATGAAGCCACCGTTACTGCGGCTATTCATATTATCGGGCGTACCTAATCCATCTTCCGTATCTTCCGGACGAATTTTCCAAAGTACCCTGTCAATCAACATCCGGCTTATGGTATGACCATCACCATCGATATTTCCTGAGAACTGACAATCGTTGTTATTGTAAACAGATGATATACCGTCAAATTCCGTAGTATATTCCATATCAATGTCATTAGCCAATTTAAAATAAGTATCGGTGAACGGCTGCATTTTAATATTGGTCATGTTTCCCAATTCTATCAAATCATCTTTGTTTTTTAGTAGGAACGGATTCAGCTCCGTACCATCTCCTTCAAATGAGACAGGTACTATTTTGATGAAATAAGCAAAGCTTACGTTTCCGTTTTTTACGACAAGAGTATCGGTCCCGAAACTGTCCTTTATCTTGATTTTACCATCATCAATAGAACTGGAATAACCCTCAGTTCCGTATTTCTTGTCCTTATAAAGAGAATATTGCGTATTACCAAGCGGTTTGAGAATAGCATCTTTCGATATCTTTCCCAACGAGTTTCCGCTTGCCAAACCTATAACCGAAGCTCCCATTTTAGCCGCTTCATTGTCATCCAATCCTTTAAGACGGGGATATTGCCCTTCGGTGAATGACCATACAGAAGCATTCAATCCGGCAATTCCGGACACTTTGGTTAGGTCGGCTGTTTCTATACCTGATATTTTTGTGTATTTGGAGCCGAAGTTTGACATCTGTTTGTCAAAATAGATATTGTCGATAATCGGAGTAGAACCATCCTGTATCATACCGAGTGTTTCGCGTGCCTCCGTTTCAAGATTGTACTGATATGTATCGGCAAATATTTGTGTGGAAGTGTAGCAACCAGTCACTACAGATTGCTTCTGCACTTTTTCTGCATCCGTATAACTACTCACAAATCCAGTCAGACCACCGACTCTTTTCGAAGCCTTGGCCTGTACGGAACCGATGCTATAGCTATCGTTCAATTCTCCTGTGAGAGAGCCAGCGATACCTCCGACAGCTGTATTAGTGTCGTTGCATCCTAGTATTGTTCCGACACTGAAACATTTCGTGATAATGCCTTGGTAGCAATTTCCCGTGATACCACCTACGCACAAAGCTTTTGCATTCAGAGACTGGCAATCGACTGTTCCGGAGAAGAAGCAATTCTCGGCTTTTGCATAATATAATAGAGCCGTTAAGCCTCCGGCAGGAGAATTGAGCGCGCCTGAAGAGTAAGCTATTACGTTTGTTTCAGTCGCACTACAGTTTTGTATCAATTCATCGACTTCACTTGCGAGTCCGGCAACATTTCCTACCAAGCCAATAATACTGCTGTTTGTTACAGAACTGTTTGTTATGGTTTTCACCACGCCTGCCAATCCGGCTGTGGCTCTTTCTGAATTTTGTACGTCGGCATTTAAAACGTGACAATTGTCGATGATACCGTCAGACCAACCGGCAATGGCTGCCGCATAATAGTTGGAAGCTCTAATTACGGGATCTTCCGCATTGAGATTCTTGATTACACTTGACTCACCGGCACGACCGAACAGAGCCGCATATCCGGCACCTCCCGTCGATACATTGATGTTTTTAATTGTATGGTTATTACCGTCGAATATTCCGTCAAAATGATGGAACCAGTCTTGTCCTATAGGGGTAAAGCGGTATCCTGCCATGTCAATGTCGTTTTCCAAACGGAAATATTTGCCGGTAAAGGCACGATTGTATTTCTTTCCGTCTGCATCAGTTGAATTATAGTCGGATTGCTTAACGTCATTGACTTTGTCGCCAAGTAAGACCAACTGATCGATTGACTTAATCAGATATGGACTCTTTTCTGTTCCTTCGCCTTCAAAGTCACTTACGGAAATCGTAGGATAACTTATGTCGAAGGGAACAGTCAACTTACCTTCGGTTATGATTGCGAGATAACTAGACGAGTTTGTCATGGTCCAATTTTTCCAAGCCATACTTCGGTTATCTGTTGCCTTTTCGGTAGCGATTGCATCAGCATAACCGGTAATTCGTCCTGTCGAAGGATCATAAGTAATAGCATTGGTGTAATAATTATCGCCATTGTTGGCGTTACGAACTAATTGTCGACCAATTACGGCCTTTTGGTCGCGTTTCAATTCCAATTCCACCGTCATTCCATAATTTCCGAAATTTACGACTGTCAGAATATTAGGTGAGGTTTGCTCCGCTATTACGCTATAAGTAAGTTCTTCTTCTGTAAAGGGTGAATTCGTGGTCACGAGTCTTGTCTGTGACATTGTGGCATTGGCCCTTTGAAATTCAGTTTGGTAGAAACATCCTACGTACGAGTTAGTAGATATTTGAAAAATGCCCCACCATGAAGTGATGGAAATTGAACCATCATCGTTAATAACCCCTTCGATATCCTTCGTGCGGTTCGGTTTCGGTAATCCATCGTCACCAACTTCGACAAAGGCGATATCCAATTTACCAAGAGCCGGGGTTTCAATAATTTGTTGGTTTGGAATTGTAATAGTCTTTGTAGTGAAATCTACTGTTGCCATCACATTTACACCTGTATCGTAGAAGTTGATGAACTCGATGTTATTAGGATTTCCATCGACAGCCTCAATCGTAACACTTCTACCCCCATCGGCACCCGGGTTTAAAAGAGTTTTGTAGGTTTGTACGTAATCTCCTGTAATTTCATTCACGGAGCTTACCAAAGCAGCTTTTAAAGGGAGCTTTTTAACAGTAGTAGAAGTTTCCTCCTTGATAAACTTACCATTTTTACTCAACCTGAGAATCGGCTGTTCTTGCAGTGTTTTAGGCGAAAGTTTTGCGGACTTCGGGACAGTGGCAACACTTTGCGTAGAATAGTCCATTGCAAGAATACTTAATGGGAGCCACAAGCATGCAAGCAGCATCCCCAAAAAAGAAGTAATCTTTTTCATAAGTAAACTATTGATTTATAACATAGAACAATCCACAAAGTTATACATTTTTTTATTATTTCCAACTTCAAATGACTGTTTATCAAGAAAAGTGCTAATATATAAACAATGCAAAAATAAGGGATAGGCATGCAAATTTCTTATAACTGACCATGAACTTTTTTATCTTCATCTGCGTTATTATTTCCAAAGGAAACTATTTACTAAAACAACAAATATGAAGATTATCATCATCGGAGGCGTAGCAGGTGGGGCAACCACTGCCGCACGTATCAGGAGAATGGACGAAACAGCAGAAATTATTCTTATTGAAAAGGGAAAGTATATCTCTTATGCCAACTGTGGTTTACCTTATTATATAGGAGACGTAATTACCGATCGGGAAAAATTATTTGTACAAACACCCGAATCATTTTCAATACGTTTTCGGGTAGATGTCCGTACCGAGAATGAAGTTATTTTTATAGACCGGAAGAAAAAAACCGTTACCGTACGCATGAAAAGCGAAGATACTTACGTAGAGAGCTACGATAAGCTACTGATTTCTACCGGAGCAGTTCCAGTAAAACCGCCTTTGCCCGGTATCGATTCGGAAGGTATTTTCACATTACGTAATATCAGAGATACAGATCGCATCAAAGAATATACGAATCAACATCCCATACGAAGGGCTGTAGTGGTAGGTGCAGGCTTCATCGGACTGGAAATGGCGGAGAATCTACATGACCTCGGTGCAAAAGTATCCATCGTAGAGATGGCAAACCAAGTGATGACTCCCATTGATTATTCTATGGCTTCACTGGTTCACCAGCATCTTATGGAAAAGGGGGTAAACCTCTATCTGGAACAAGCAGTGGCTTCTTTTGAAAAAACGGGAAAAGAGATAAAAGTGATCTTTAAAGATGGACAGTCCATACCGGCAGACATAGTCATTCTTTCTATCGGTGTACGACCGGAAACAACCTTGGCACGTGCAGCGGGACTTACCATCGGAGAAGCAGGAGGCATTGCGGTAAACGATCATCTGCAAACATCGGATGAATCCATCTACGCTATCGGAGATGCGATCGAATATCCCCATCCACTTACAGGGAAACCTTGGTTGAACTATCTGGCTGGTCCGGCAAACCGGCAGGGACGTATCGTTGCCGACAATATCTTAGGAGCGAAACTCAGTTACGAAGGAGCCATCGGCACTTCTATCGCTAAAGTTTTCGACCAGACGGTAGCCGCTACCGGACTTCCGGGAAAGAGGCTGAGACAAGCTGGCATTAAGTACATATCGTCCACCACACACTCATTATCGCATGCAGGATATTATCCGGGTGCTACCCAGATGAGCATAAAGATCACGTTTGAACCGATAACGGGCAAATTGTTCGGCGCACAAATCGTGGGATATGATGGGGTGGATAAACGCATTGACGAGTTTGCCCAGGTCATCAAACACCAAGGGACCATCTACGACTTGATGGAACTCGAACAAGCTTATGCTCCTCCCTATTCATCAGCGAAAGACCCTGTAGCCATTGCGGGATACGTAGCACAGGATATTATTTCCGGTAATGAGAAAATGGTTTATTGGCGTGACTTACGGGATATCGAGTTAGAAAATGTATTCCTACTGGATGTACGTACACCCGATGAGTTCTCGCTCGGTTCGTTGCCCGGTGCTGTTAACATTCCGCTGGATGAAATACGCGACCGCATAACTGAAATACCGAAAGATATACCGGTATATGCATTCTGTGCAGTCGGACTGCGCGGTTACCTCGCTTATCGGATTCTGTCGCAACGTGGATACGATAATGTTCGCAACTTGTCTGGTGGTTTAAAGATTTACAAAGCAGCAACTGCCCCTATCATACTGAATGAAGAGGACTGTGAACGGGAAGAGGAGCCTGTCGCGAAAAAAGAAAAGCGGACGATAACAGAAAAAGAACAGAAAACAACTGTTGCGGTTGATCGGAAAGCTGCAACAGCGACATCTTCTACAGAAACCCTTGTGATTGGACCTATGTCAACCATTGAAACCGAAACAACCGGAGAGGACGATAAAAAGCCACAGAGAACCATTCGTGTAGATGCCTGCGGGATGCAATGTCCCGGTCCGATCCTGAAAATGAAGAAAACAATGGATACACTAGCCCCCGGAGAACGGGTTGAAGTCACTTCCACCGATCCAGGATTTGCCCGGGATGCAGCCGCCTGGTGCAATTCAACAGGTAACAAACTCATTTCCAAAGAATCCACAGCGGGAAAATCAGTGATTGTCATCGAAAAGGAAGAGCCCAAAGCCTGTAGCGTAGTGACCAGCTGCGAAGGCAAAGGAAAAACATTCATCATGTTCAGCGATGACCTCGATAAAGCTCTCGCTACATTTGTCTTAGCCAATGGCGCAGCAGCTACCGGACAAAAAGTAACCATCTTCTTCACTTTCTGGGGACTGAACGTCATTAAACGCCTCAGCAAAACGAAAACGGAGAAAGACATTTATGGCAAAATGTTTGGCATGATGCTTCCTTCCAGTTCACAGAAGCTTAAACTATCGAAAATGAGCATGGGCGGTATAGGAGGAAAAATGATGCGCCACATCATGGGCAAGAAAGGAATCGAATCGTTGGAATCGCTTCGGCAACAGGCATTGGAGAATGGTGTAGAATTCATAGCCTGCCAGATGTCGATGGACGTGATGGGCGTAAAACGAGAAGAATTATTGGATGAAGTTACTGTAGGCGGTGTAGCAACTTATATGGAACGTGCCGATAATGCAAATGTCAATCTGTTTATTTAACGAATAAAGATGAAAACAATATGCCTGATGCGCGATATATTCAAAGCCCTGTCGGGCTTTGAAGCGCAATTTGAAGAGATATATGGACTGACACTGAACGAAGCAATGATATTGTGCGCTTTGCAGGAAGCAAGGGAAGAGATGACTTCCACCGCTCTCTCCTCCCGAACGGGAATGGCACCTTCACATACTTCCAAAGTGATCCGGGCTGTGGAAGAAAAAGGATTATTGGAACGGTCGTTAGGCAAAACCGATAAGCGTCTAATGTATTTCAAACTGACTCCCGATGGGAGAAAAAAGCTAGAAGAAGTTAACCTTGAAAAGGTAGAAGTGCCGGAGATGTTGAAACCTCTATTATAAACTTTAACATTTTAACATCCGCTATTCCGAACCTTTTGTAACAAAACTTGTTGTTTCTATACAAAAGCCTAAGGTACCAGGGCAGGATTTTTTATTTAACCTAAACATTATAAAAGATATGAAGAAATTAATTCCTATTTTATTGGCGGTCTTTGCACTCGCATCATGCGAGAAAGACCCTGACATGGACAAATTGGACAATGACTATTTAGTTTACACCAATTACGACAAGAAGGCAAATTTCAAAGAGTTTCACACCTACTATCTGCCTGATAAGATTCTCGTGATCAATGATAAAACCGAACCGGAATATCTGGAAGGCGAAGGCGCACAGGAAATTCTAGCTGCGTATAAGAGTAATATGGACGCAAGAGGCTATACAATGGCTGCAACTAAAGAAGAAGCCGATCTTGGCGTGCAAGTAAGTTATATTAAGAGTACCTATTATTTCACCGATTACGGATATCCACAATGGTGGTGGGGTTATCCCGGATATTGGGGCTCAGGTTATTGGGGCAACTGGGGTGGCGGATGGTACTATCCGTACGCTGTAAACTATAGCTATAGCACCAACTCATTTATTACTGAAATAGTAAACCTGGAAGCACCCGAAGGAGCTAAAGAAAAGCTTCCCGTACTGTGGACAAGCTACATGAGCGGACTCGCTTATTCCAGCTCTATCAATAAGACTTTAGCTGTAAGAGCAGTCAACCAGGCATTTGCCCAGTCACCTTATCTTACTAACAAATAATAAAGTACAACCATTATGAAGACAATAAAATATGTTTCTTTCAGAGTGATGGCCATAGTGGCTCTTGCACTCGTCTTTGCCATGCCGGCAAAGGCACAATTATCAGACAACGGATACGCTAATATCGACTGGCAGTTCAATGCGCCATTAAGCAATAATTTTGCAGATAAAGCTAGCGGCTGGGGTATGAACTTCGAAGGTGGTTATTTTGTAACTCCGAACATCGGTTTGGGACTGTTCCTGAATTATCACAGTAATCATGAATATATTGGACGCGAAACTCTTTCGGTAAACGGTGGTCACATTACTACCGACCAACAACATACTATCTTCCAGTTACCTTTTGGTATGGCAGCACGCTATCAGTTTAACCGCGGTGGAGCATGGCAACCTTACTTTGGCGTAAAATTAGGTACCGAATATGCCAAAGCACGTTCCAATTACAATATATTCCAATCCAGCGATGACTCTTGGGGCTTCTACGTTTCTCCTGAAGTTGGTTTAAACGTTTATCCATGGGCTTACGGACCGGGGCTGCACCTTGCAGTATACTACAGCTACGGAACTAACAAAGCTGATGTATTGACCTACAGTGTTGACAAACTGAATAACTTCGGTTTCCGCGTCGGTGTATCCTTCTAAAATTTGAATACAGATAACAACGTATAGTAAGTAAATAATCATTTTAGGTATCGCCCTTTCGCCATTGGCTGGTGGAAGGGCGATTTGTTTGTAAAGCCCTAAACAAATTCAGAGTTGGAAAAAGAGAGATTATTATTCCTTTTTCAACGCTTTATACATTATTTCCTGAATTTGTCCCCTGATATCCATCTGCATCAATTTGCGATTAGTGGCATCGGGATACGTCCGGTTACTAAGGAAAACATATACCAATCCGTTATCGGGATCTACCCATGCACAAGTACCTGTAAAACCGGTATGACCGTAAACAGATGCCGGGGCAGAAGGAGCGCATGGACTTTTATCCGGTGATTTGGCATCGGCATGGTCAAAGCCAAGTCCACGATGACTGATCTTAGAAACTTCTTTTGTAAACAGTTCACACGTTTCCCTGCCCAGATACCTGTGTCCATTCAATTCACCACCGTTCAACAACATCTGATAGATTTGCGCCACTTCCCGTGCCGTAGAAAATAATCCGGCATTCCCCGAGACACCGCCTTGAAAAGCAGCAGATTCATCATGCACATATCCTTGAAGAGTACATTTCCGGAGAAAAGGATCTTTGGCAGATGGAACGATCTCATTTTTGGAAATACGTTGCAAGGGAAGATAAAGCGTACGCTCTAACCCCATCGGTTCATAAAATTCCCGTGCCAGATACTCATCCATCGGCACACCCGCCAACTGTTCGACAAGGAAACGAAGCAAAATAAAACCGACATCACTATAACGATATTGCTTTGTATTCATCGGAGCCTTCACGATCTGTTCTTCAACGACTCTACGGAAGCTCCGGTTGAGCCAGAGACTATCACATACCTGCAACGTACAATCAGCCGTACGTACTTTAGAAGTCAGCCCTTTCAGAAAACGGAAATTCGGATTCGCCCACGTATTCATACCCAAACGCAATGAATGCACTGCATCACGCCGAGTTGTGAACAAACGTCCTTTATAACTGTCGGAATCAATGGCTTCGCGATAAAACACGATACCGGCAGGCAAACCGGCTTGATGAAAGAGTACTTCACGGATCGTAACATCTTTTTTATTCGTATTTCGTAACCAAGGCAGGTAGTCGGATAGCTTATCCGTCAGGTTGAAACGTCCGCGGTCATATAGCTTCATCAAGGCAAGCAACGTACCGGTTGTTTTAGAAAGAGAAGCAAGATCATAAAGATCGGTTGGCCGCACAGGAGCAGAACCTTTACCGGAATGGGTTCCATAAGAACGGTCGAACATGGTTTTACCCTCTTTCAAGACCACTACCTGACAGCCCGGATAAGCCCCTTCTTTGATTCCCGCTTTTGCCACAGAATCAATGCGCGCTAATATCGTAGAGGACATACCATACTCTTCGGGACGAAAATACAAGGGTGTCTGCGGAGAAATAGTCACACCAGCACCCGTAGGGAATAAGCCTCCCAGACTAGCAGAAAGCCTTCCATCGGCCGTAGCACGGGCAAAAAGAATGTCCGCCACCTGACGTTGAACTTCCTGACCTGCAGAATGTGCCAATATCACCGACCGGGCAGCTGCTACGGCACGCTGAATCTGCAGCATCATTTTGCCGGGAGTAAAAATAAGATAGACGGCCGGAGGCATTTTCTTATCCGCTGCCAGATCGGCAAAGAAACTTTGATAAGGAGCAAGCCGCTGTTCGGAGACAGCCACTATCACACGGGGATAACCCGCTAAAGAATCTCTTAAAGCCTTTTCTTGTGCTGCTGTCATCTCTTTACGAACACGAAAACGTACCAAAGGCGTATATTTCTCCAATTGAGTAGCCAATGCATCCGTTTCTCCCGGATCGCCTACTTCCAAAAGAGCCATAGAAGAGGCATTGGGAATCGTTTTTCCATCTCGTTTGCTAGGGTAAAGAGGCAGCACCTGGTCCTTATTGTTCAAAACAGTAATTGCCGCAAGGTTCAAACGTCGGATAAGATCACGTGTCTGCGGAGTATTGATCCGGGTTCCTAATCCGGAAACCTGAATCACCGGTTTCCGCTTCAAGCCGAGGATATATTTATAAGTCAGTACTTTCCGGCACTTACGGTCGATTTCTTCCCGTGACAAATCTCCCTTTTCTATGGCTTCGATAACTGCGGTAATTTCCGTCTTTAAATTGTGAGGGCTCAGCACCATATCATTGCCAGCTTTCAGAGCTTGCAAACAAACACTCTTATTACCCGAAACACCTTTCATGGCAAGGGCATCGGTAAAGATCAACCCTTTAAAAGCAAACTCTTCCGTCAATAATTTATATACGACATTGCGCGAAAGAGAGGAGGGCAACCCTCCTATCGGTTCAATGACGGGAACCTGCAGATGCCCCACCATCATTCCGCCCAGACCGGCACGAACCGCCTCTTTGAAAGGATATAGCTCCACACTGTCCAATCGTTCCCGGCTAAAGGGCAACAAAGGTAATGCTTTATGGGAATCTACATCCGTATCACCATGACCGGGAAAATGCTTGCAGACAGACAGCACATGTCCCCCTTCCAATCCGGTGGCATAGGCAATCACTTTATCAGCTACACGCACAGGATCTTCACCAAAAGACCGGGTATTGATAACAGGATTCTTAGGATTGATGTTAACATCGGCAACAGGGGCGAAATTGACCTGCACGCCCAATTCACGGCATTGACGCGCCATCTCACGTCCATACTCATATATCAGGCGGTTGTCTTGAATACATCCCAACACCATATTCCGTGGAAAAACAGGTGTTCCCTTCAAACGCATAGCCAACCCCCATTCACCGTCAAACGTTATCATCAATGGCAGCCGTGCCATACGCTGTGCCTGGTTCGTTAATGTAGCTTGTGTCTGCATTTTACCCCCTGAAAAAAGAAGGGCACCGACTTTATAGGTGTCTACCGCTTCCCGCAACAGGGCAAGATTGCGCTTCGTTTCTATCGGTGCAATCGTGTAGACGAAAAGTTGACCTACTTTTTCCTTCAAGCTAAGGCGGTTCATCACAGAGTCCACCCATTGTTGGCAACAGGTATCCCGTTCGGCTTTATAAAGTAAAAGAGGAGTCACATCCGAAGGAGTGTTCACCGCCTCACAAACAGAAGGGAATATTCCGGATAAAAGGATAACTAAAAGTAGAGTTAGAATACGTATTCTCATGCTTATTTTATTGAACTATATATTATGTTTTGTATAACCGGACAGATTTTCATGGCATTCAATTTACTATTCCATACATCGGGACAAAGGCGGTTACTGAGAAAGACATAAACCAACTTTTCTCCGGGATCAGCCCAGACACAAGTTCCCGTCCTTCCCGTGTGCCCAAATACCCGTACAGGAACATCTGGTGCGCAATTATTGGCCTTCGCATCTATCAAATCTGGTTTGTCAAAACCTAACCCACGATGGCTGACAGCAGATGTTTCAGTTGTGAACAACCTGACCGTATCTTCATTCAGATAACGTTGACCGTTCCATTCACCGCCATTTAACCACATTTGATAAACAGCGGCCACTTCACTGGCGGTGGAGAACAAGCCGGCATTCCCTGAAATTCCCCCCATACAGGCGGCTGTTTCATCATGAACGTAACCACATATGTCCTGACGACGAAGATAATCATTTGCCACCGTTGGCATTACTTCTGATTTGGGATACCTATTCAATGGCAGAAATAGTGTACGCTTCAAACCCATGGGTGTATAAAACTCTTTCTCAAGAAATTCATCCATCGGCTGTCCGGTAATGGCTTCAACCACTTGCTGTAGAATTACAAAACCGATCTCACTGTATACATATCGCTTTTGCCCCATCTCTGACCGGACAATCTTTTGCCGGATGGTATTTTTAAAACTTTCATTCAACCACATATCTTCTGCCATATGTAAGGTATAAACAGCTGTCTGTTCGGGTGAAACCAATCCTTTCTTAAACTTGAAATCCGAACAGGCATACGTATATTCACCGATACGGGTATGATGCCATTCATCCACAAAACCTTGTGTGAAAGGTCCCGTCACCGTGTTATCATCAATCGCTTCCCTATAAAATCGAATGTAAGGCAGAAGGCCGGACTCATGCAATAGTAATTCACGGATAGTGATTTCTTTTTTATCGGACGCACGCAACCAAGGTAAAAATGTCGATACCTTGTCCGTTAGTTTCAACTTTCCCTGATCATATAGTTTCATTACAGCAAGCAAGGTAGCCGTTGTTTTGGTGACTGAGCCCAAATCGAACAAGTCCGTAGAACGTACCACCGTGCGATCTTCGTACGAATGTGTACCATAACAACGATTGTAAACGGGAATACCGTCTTTCAGCACTAACAACTGGCATCCAGGGTAAGCTTCGGCAACAATCCCTTCATTCACTACAGAATCAATGCGTTGAAGAACGTAGCCATCCATACCATGTTCTTCGGGTTGGGGAATAGGTTGCATGCCCGGAACTATATCGGTACCATCACCCGCGTGATACAAACCATGAACTGCAACCGGAAGTCTTCCTTGCGTACCCGCTTTGGCAAAACAGACATCCGCCACTTGACGCTGTACTTCCTCTCGGGCAGTATTTGCCAGTACAACGGTTGCGGCACGATTCAACGCCCCCTTCAATAAGCGTAATTTATCATAAGGAGTAAAGAAAACATAAACGATAGGCACTTTAAGTTTCAAATCGTTGAGAAAAGTAGACACTTTCCACATCCCATATCCGTCAACAGTCACACTGACTACTACCCTACTATAATTTTGCAGACCGCCAACGATCTGTTCCCACTCTGTTTCCGATGTTTTCTCTGTCAACCGAAAACAGGCAACAGGCTTTGGGTACTGGCTGAAACGAGCAATAAACGATTGATCCGATCCCTCACTTCCCACACTGAGAATAGCCATCGACTGATCTTCCGGCAAAGGCAATGTCCGGCAACCATTACGTAACACAACTACATCGCCTTCTTGCGAAGAAAGCAAATAAGGAACTTGTTGCGCCACCAGTACTTCCAATGTTCCCAATAGCACAACAAGCAAAAATATCCCTTTTTTCATTCTTATTATTTCTCTGTTTTACTGTTCAAATGTCAAGTCTAGCTTTCCGACAAAAATACCGTTCTTTCCGGTATGAGAAACAGGCACGCTCTCTCCGTTCCTATTCAGAAAGACGACAGGCTCTTTCATAAACGTATGTGAATGCCCCCCTAAAACGACATCGACATTACAGGTGCCACGCACTAAAATCTCATCTTCTGTAATACCTAAATGAGAGAGGCAAATTACCACATCGCAACCTTCCTCATCTTTCAGCTTAGCAGCCACCTCGTTGGCTACCGTTACAGGATCAAGATAAGTAACTCCTTCGCACTTATCAGCCTGAACCAAACCTTCCAATTGCGCTCCCAATCCGAAAACACCGATCTTCAATCCATCACGTTCAATGGTAATGTATGGTTTCACCAATCCTTCAAGCACCGTACCTTTCACATCATAATTGGCACAAACAATCGGGAAATCAGCCTTTTTGAATAACCTGGCCATATTCTCCAGACCGAAATCAAACTCGTGGTTTCCAATAGTAGCCGCATCATACTTCATCAAGTTCAGCATTTCCATCTCAACTTCACCTTTAAAAAGATTATAATAAGGTGTTCCCTGTGAGAAGTCCCCGCAATCGAAAACTAATGCATCTGGAGTTTCTTTCCTGAACTGATCGAGCAGAGTAGCGCGACGTACAAACCCACCCATACCGGCATATTTATCAGCGGCATGTTTATCAATCGGTTCGATACGGCTATGTGTATCGCTGGTTTGCAGCAATGTTAACTTTTTGGTTTGCTGAGCATACCCACAAAAGGAGATGCAGAGCAGAAACAACATGATTACTGATATCTTATTTTTTTTCATATTCCTTTTCTCCTACAGTCATTTAATGGTTATTCTGCCTTCCATACTTGAAGTAATCTTTTTGCCGGCCTTTGTCTGCTGTTCCACATAGTCCATGAACAGGCCACGCAAAGTAGCCTCCTCAGGACATATCCGTTTTTCTGCCTGTACCAAAGGCTTCATGCCGTCATTTCCGTCAGCAAGATAATCAATGGTAGCCACCGTATAGAGGTCCTCATCTTTTATTTCTTTCCCACCTACGGTGCCATTCAACAGTTTGCCATCACTTGTAATCTCCAAGTAAACTCCACTCACACCTTCTCCCTTACGGGCAGCAATGGCTGCAAAAAGTTCTTTTAGTATACTCCCTTTGACGGTGAGTACACAAAGCGAGTTTTCAAAAGGCAATATTTCATAGATGTTGCCACAAGTAATTTCACCTTCGGAGAGTATGTTTCGTAGCCCTCCCATATTTACCAATCCCATATCGGCTGGCTTGCCAAGGGTTTGTGCAGCAGCTCCCC
>OODP01000272.1_pt1 | contig 52543 bp, 38 predicted proteins | sample 1671011 | NCBI WGS metagenome assembly OODP01 (sample SAMN06348113, study PRJEB24527) | human gut metagenome | biome: human gut; feature: ankylosing spondylitis patient; material: feces | host: Homo sapiens | place: China | collected 2015-10
AAAGCAGCCCTCTCGTGGGAAACCCTAACGAGAAAACTGCTCGATTTTATCAATAGCGGTTTCATCTAGTTGTAGAGACGGGGCGTGCCCCGTCTCTACAACCAACCGGAATTTATATCTCTTTTTGCTTTCTAGCTTTCCAAACCGAATATCCTACCGCACCAATCAATAACAACAAGATAATCAACGAACTGAAAGAGGTAATATAAGCCGCCGTAATATAACCTTGCGGTCTAAACTCAAATACGATCTGATGCTCGCCCGCAGGAACTAACATAGCCCTTAATATCCAATCCGCCCGGAAATGCGAAGCGGGCTTACCATCAATAGTTGCCTCCCATCCCGGTTGATAATAGATCTCAGAGAATACCGCTAATTGCTCAGAATTCGTCTTCGTCGTATAAACTAACTTATTAGGGCGATAACTATCCAATGTTATCGTAGCGGTAGAGTCCAATTGAGGCGTGAAACCTTTCACCTCATTGGCGAAACGTTTATCGACAACCGCCGTCGTTAACGGATTAATCGTATTCAACGCCGCTATTTCCGCATCCGCATTCTCCACGACCTCCACTTTATCCACAAACCAAGCGTTGCCGAAAGCAAACGGATTCCTCAAAGGCGGTTGCTCCGGATTATAGATAATATAACGTGTATTGAGCATATTCAAGGACGGGCAAGCAGCGAACGCCCCCATCAAATCCTCTGCGGTCTGCGCTTTCTGGAAAGCCCCGATAACCGAGTTAAGCTCTCCTTGCAGACGGTGGTCGATCAATTCTTGGTACCGTCTCAGCTTCGCAGCGTAATAACCACCGACGGAATGGTGATAGTACGAGGTCGTTGTCTCCAAGAAAGGATTATTCAAATTCAAGACACGATAAGAAAGGTCCTTATCCTTCATGATTTCTTGATCGGCTACCGTCTCTTTATATACCTCTGTAGGTTTCTGACGGATAAAGTTACTATCGTTCAAATACCGTTTATCCACCGTCCATAAGTCAACCAACATCAAGACCGCAACACCGATCCCTACGAATGTCGCCACCTTTTTCCGATCTTTCGAAGTATAGAACCAGAACAACAAAGCCGCCCCTAATAAGATAAAGACCAAAGAGCGCAACGCATCCGCCGAAGCCAAGGAAGCACGATCCATTAACAAGGCGTTGTAATACCAATCCGGCAACTGATATTGAGCGTCGAAAGAAGAACGGAAATCCAACAGCATACTCGGCATCAACCAAAGGATTAAAGAAAGCCCCCCCGTGATAGCCAAAGCAACGATCAATCCTCTCTTCAACAAGGCATCGCTCACGGTCTCCGATAGCACCTCTTTCAATCCCCATATAGCGATAATAGGAAATACCATACCCGGAATAACCAATGCCATCTCTACGGTACGGAACTTATTATACATCGGCAAGTAATGGAACATAAAGTCATTGAAGCTATCAAAATTACGTCCCAATGCCAGCAATATCAAAAAGACAGAACCTCCGAATAACCACCATTTCATCGGATTCCGGATCACGAACATTCCCAGAACAAACAAGAAGCAGACCAATGCCCCGAAATAAACCGGCCCGGAAGTAAATGTCTTCTCTCCCCAATAGGTAGGAGCCTGTACCTCTTTTCCGACTTGAGCGCCTTTCGCCCTTAATTCCTTATATAACTCAGAATCCGGGCCTAGCATTCCACCCGAACTTCCACCATAGGCATTCGGAACCAACAAGGTCAACAACTCCCCTTTTCCATAGCTCCAAGCGAACGCATAATCCTTGTCCAAGCCGGAAGAGATCTTCTCGCCCGAAGGGGTCGTTGTCGTTAATTCCGTAGCCCCACGGATAGAGTTCTGTCCCAAATCCCATTGAGCATACATATTCTGGGCATTCGGCAACACCGCCAATATCACGCATCCAGCCATAATAGCGGTTACCGTACCCAGTTCTTTATAAGCTTTTTCCTTCAGTTTATTGAACAAATATCCCAAATAAACGAAGAAGCAAAGTAATAATAAATAATAAGTGATTTGCAGGTGCGTATTCGCGATAGAGAAAGCGACACCCAACAAGAACACGACCGCCCCCCATAAATACTTACGCTTGAACAACAGGGCCATACCCGCCAACGTTAATGGCATATAAGCGATTACATACGCTTTCGTGACATGGCCGGCCTCTATAATGATCAGATTATAAGACGCTAAAGCGAAAGCGATAGCACCAGCGATCGCCAACCACCAATTTACGCCCATGACACACATCAAGATATAGAAACAAACGAATCCGGTAAACACCATCCCCGCATCCATATACCCCAGCGCTTTTAAAGGCTTCTCCACTAAAAGATATCCGGGAAATCGTGGAGCCGGATTTCCATATCCCGACACATAAGGCATTCCGCCAAACATGGCATCGGACCATGCGCTGAATTCTCCCGGTTGGGCCGTCTTCTCATATTCATCCATCTGGCTATTCCCCATACCGATAGCCTTTTCCGTATCCCCTTGCCGGACTACCTTACCCTCAAATACGGCCGGAGAAAAATAAATCACTGTCAATACCAAGAATACGGCTATCGCTGCGATATGTTTTCCCCATTTACTCATTATACTCCGCATAAAACTTATCTATAATTTATTGTTTATACTCTACCTTTAAACCATTTGGCAAAATAGAATCTCACGGCGAACCAACCATGCAACAGAATCGTCGACACCTTGCCATAATACTTACACATGACCTCATATCGCTCCTTTAAGGAAGCTTTCCGGTTCACACTACTTAACCCTTCCTCCAAAAAATTAGACAGGATCAAACGTGTATTATGTATTCTTTTCGATCGTCTCAGACATTGGATACACCAATCATAATCCGCCGTCAAACGGTATTCCGTATTATATAACGGAGCGATCTCCCGTTTTGATATAAACGACTGGTGACAAACCAACATTCCCATCCGGAAACTTTTCCAAGTCAGTTTCTCCGGTGCTTTCAATCTGCGCATCCCTAATGATCTACCCTCCGCGTCAACGATCCGGGTTTCTCCGTAAATCACGTCTGGCAAAGATACTTTCTTTTTCAAAGACGCCACAATTCTTTGCACGGTATCTGCGGTATAAAGTGTATCACCCGCATTCAAGAACCACACATAGTCCCCCGTAGCCAGCTTCAATCCCTTATTCATAGCATCATACAAGCCTTTATCAGGCTCGCTTATCCAAGAAGCGATACCGGACTCATATTGCTTGATGATCTCTACGGTCTTATCCTTCGACGCTCCGTCAATCAATATATACTCGATATTCGGATACGACTGGCTAAGTACGCTCAATATCGTACGTTCCAACCATCGCTCCGCATTATAGGTGATCGTTATGATCGAAAATGTAGGTTGCTGATTCATTGTTGTTTCTTTTTATATGCTTGATTAGGATGATTTGGAGTAGTAGGATATAAACGTTCTAAAAGCCCATCTTTCAATAATTGAGATACTATCTTATTCTTCAGATATTTTGAAGTACGTCGGGTTTTTACCGCGATCTCCTCGATTGTTAAATACCTACTTGAGCAAATTTCTACAATATAAGACTTTAATTCTGAGCTTTTAATTTCTTGCATATTTCTGCCAAGGTGTCCATCTTTCTTGTCCGAGGTGTCCATCTTTTCATTAAGGTGTCCATCCAAGTTCTCAAATAAACTTCCTTGTTTAAGTCCTATTCCCTTATTCAAATGATAAGAAGTCCAACGTCCCTTATTCTCTGGATTTAAATATCCTTGCGAACATAAATCTTTTAACATAATAGATATCTCCGAGGAATGTTTATTAAGTAAACCCTGTAATCGAAGATTTGAGACAACCCCTTCTATCTCAGCGGTAGACAATATAACCAAAGCATCCCCATACATATTACGAACATCCTTCCCAAATATATATTCTAAGTGCTCCAAACTATCCTTAGGCAACAATACTTCCATTTTTAAATCTAGACAAACACGATCCGGTCTATTGGTCATAGATATAAACGGTTTTCTCCAATGCGCACTAGCCCAAGCCGACATTATCCGAAGACTACCCGACCCTGCTTTTTCACCATAACCTAATAAAGAGAACATGGTTTGTATCGTAGTATTCCTCGGGACACTACATCCTCCTTTATAATACTGTTCCAAAGGAACTAACATATAACCCGGATTCACGAACAGGAATCGATCCGGATATTTCTTTATAACAATTCCTCCCTGCCCCCTATAATCCGCATGAATAATACTGTTTGCAAAAGCCTCACGCAAAGCTTCATGGATAGCACCTTCATCACGTCTCCTCCCATTCTCCAATAAAAATGGTTTGGGCAAAGAAAAACTTAATTTAGGCCATACCCTATGAAAAAATTGAAAAAGATTAGCCTCCCATGTACCATCTGGATATATACGGTCTATCCAGCGACTCCCTTGATTGGATATCTCTTGGTAATCGACATGATAGTCCGGGAAAAATTCTTGTATTGATTGTGTTTTTCCGAACATCAATAATCCTGCGGCAGTTAAACCATAAGTTCCTGTCGCTCGATTTACTTTCCAAGCTCCCAACCTCTGCAAAAAAGGAAGATTATCAAGTGTCAAAAAGGGATGCATGGGTTTAACACTTCGAAGAATATTTCGATATTGATCTAATGTTGGCAAATCCAAGTCCTCTATCGTCGAATGTTCCAACACAAGAGAATCGGGTTTATCAGGCAAGGAATCTGCCAACATTCGCTTTACTTCCTCTGGCATGCACCTATAGTCTCCAGTATGATCTCGCCTATAAGTTCCTTTTAACATATCCGTTCCTATATAAACCGGACGATAACGAAAACTTGCGGGAGGCACCCTTATGATTAATACATTAATATCATCTTTCACCTTTTCTATACGAACATCCTTAGCCGTCAAAAGGTTAATGCTCACTTTTTCTTTATTGTTTATCTGATTCCAAAAATCATCAAGCCACTTACGCACAACATCCTCTTCTAAACCATCCAAATAACAATAATTATCTTTTTCGGAAACGCCAAGAATAATTGTACCTCCCTCGGAATTAGCAAACGCAGAATAAGACTCCCAAAGAGACCGAGGAAGCCCCCCCTTCGCACTTTTGAACTCCAGATCATACGATTCGTTCAAAACGCCTTTTTCTTCCAATATCTCTAAAACATTTGATAAATACTCTTTCATCTCATAGCATTCCTTCCTATACTATATAGTAACTTCCATTTTTCACAAAAGTAACTATATTCTTGATATAGATGAAATATCCAAAGAATTCATTCTAAGGCGAAGTTAAACTCCGATACAAATCAATATACCTCCCCGCTACAACCGATTCTTGATAACAATCATGGACCTTTCGAATGCAAGCCTCACTTAATTGTAAAGATTCCCGACTATCTATTATCCACTTAATTCCCTCCGCTAGATCTTCAGTATCCTTATATTTAGCTACATACCCATTCTTCAAATGATCTATCATCTCCGGAATCCCTCCTGTCTCAAATCCCACACAAGGCGTACCGCATGCCATCGACTCCATAATCGTATTGGGTAAGTTATCCTCCAACGAAGGAATAACGAACATATCGGCACAGGCATAAACGGAAATCATAGAGTCTTGATCCGATATATATCCCAGCGTATTCACCTTAAAAGGAAACTGGCTAATCAATTCTTCCGAGCTATTTCCCATCAACACGATTTCTATGCGATCTTGGTATTTCTCTTTTAGTTTTTCGCAAGCCTCGATCAAAAAAATCGCTCCTTTCCGAGTATCTGAAAGCTTAGCGGCGGCAAAAAGAAGAAGGAACTTATCTTCCGGCAGGCCGAATCGTTTACGGGCCACCTGCTTTTCCATACGCTTAAAGGCTGTCACGTCAATCGGGTTAGGAATCGAGGTAAAACAGGCTGTTCTCAACCAATTGCCTTTTTGGGCCTCTTCCATTATCCATCGGCTGCAACCGACAAACGTAATCTTAGATAACCCAATTTTCCCTTTCTCCTTAAAAACAGAAGCCGCTAAATCAAAAAACGGATTTCGTTTCAGCATCGGGCACTGATAACAATTCGATATATACTTCTCACATCCTCCCGGATAATGACAAATAGCCGTAGCTGGCCACAAATCATGCATAGTCCACACAATAGGTTTTCCGGTATTTACTAATTTCTTAATATCAGAAAGACACAAAAATCCTTGATTCACCCAATGCAGATGAATCACATCCGCCTGTTGCACTAATGGGTGCTTCGATAAATCCGTGCCTGTATTGGCTATGGAAACTTGAAAAAGGTTCTTCTTGCTAAAGAAGTTACAGATAAAGATTATCAGTCGTTCCCAAATGAAGCGAAAAGAATTAAGCCTATGTGAAATCCATGAATTATTTACAGAGAAAACTTTTACATGGTCTGTTTTCCGATCACGTACTAACATAGAAACCTCTACACCAGATTTACCCAATGCTTTCGCTAGTCGGTTCGCAGCGACTGCCGCTCCACCGGTTAATTCAGAAGTATTTAATATCAATATATTCATGGCTTCTCTATTATTTTCCAATAACCATTTTTCTTAGCTCCAATGCGTTCAATCCAACCATGCTCTTTCAATTTTTTTATAAGCTTCCGGATATACTGCTCTGTCAAATCCAAACGATTTGCTAAATCTATTTGACGGATAGTAGGCTCCTCTCGCAAGATCTGATATACCTCCCGTTCCATATCCGACAATTCATTTATCCGCTCAAAACCAAGCACTGATAAAAGGAATTGTTCAGGTTAGGCCGATTATTATATAATTTATCCATGACATCCTAAGTTATTATTAGAAGTATTGATTATCCGATGAAGCTCTACGTCTTTATCAGAATAGAGGTCATACAGCTTACATATATTCTTTTCACATTGCTCTTGCGTAAAAGCGTTATTCCAAATACGCATCCCCCCCGCACTCAAAGAAGAAAACCCCGTCTTATACCAACCCACTTGGCAACCATTCAACCATGTACGTAAACACAGCTCTACATCATCGAATTGGAATGGAGCAAAATCAAAATCAATATGTTTTAATTTCTCTAAGAAAAGAGAACGATTAAGCCACATCGGAGCTCTATTAACATGAGGGACAAAGCAAAAATCAATATCCTTCGTAGGAAGATCATAATCCAATATATCAAATCTGCCTTTTTGTTTATCTATAGCAAAATCAAGGCAATCTCGTCCTCCCAAAATGGCCAACTCAGGATATTTCTCAAAATAAAAGACTGCGTCATCTACCCACGACAAATCCTTAAAATCATCATCATCCTGTAATAACGCCACAAACCGCCCATTTACCATGCGAATTGTTTTGTCATACATCACATTCTCATACAAATCATTTGCTCTTAGTAGAAACTCATTACCCCTATTTAAAAAACGCATCAAGGAGATATGGTGATTGTAATCCGAACCATCATCTATTACAACAATCTCGGCTCTCGGGTAATTTCTCAATTTATTAACAACATGTTTTACCTGTACACTTTTATTATGAGATTGTATGATAAAACTCACTGTAGGATCATTAATGTATCCTTTCGCTTTCCAGTCTCCATACGTTTTCTGCTTTTTTTTCAAAAAACGCTTTACTAACGCCCAATACAACCTTTCCCAAATTAAACGAATATCCATTTTGTATCAATTAATTGACAAATATAAACACTTTAACAAACAATCCATCCTCTCCGCATATCGAATTTGCATCTTATTACCTTTCAATGCTATCTCTTCAAGTCCAACAGCACCCATCAGTGCTTTTTTAAGCTTATGGTATAAACCGGACTCATTAGAAGGATCAAATACTAAACCATTTTGGGGTTCATCTATTAAACAAGCCGATCCTGCGATAGATGAACACAAAGTATAGCAACCAGACAGTAGCGCCTCATTCACAACCGTACCAAAAGGTTCATATAAACTAGGTAAAACAAAGATTTGTGCTAAATTATAATAAGCCAATAGGTCTAAACCTTCTTGTTTTCCCATAAACCGTATTAAACCCGCAGATATATAGTCTTGTACCTGAGACTCCAAATCTTCTCGTAAATCTCCATCACCTACAATCAACAATCTAGCATCTGGAAAATCAGCGTTAACTTGACGAAACGCCTTTAATAAAAGAGATACGTTTTTTATCTCAACCAAACGCCCCACATATAAAATATTTTTTTTCCCTATTAAACTATACCTATCAGCTATAGAAACAGAAATTGATAAAGCTTTTAGCAATCGTTCTCTAAAAAAGTTGTCTGACTGAATGATCGGGAAATAAACATATTTCGACTTAAATCTCAAATTGCTTTCATACCAGGTCAACACATTATTATCGGCTAGTACCACGATCGAAAGGATATGTAACATAACGTAACGGGTAAGCTTTTTAACAAAATGCGTTCCTTGAGCCATCGATACGTTATCATCGCATATAGATACCACTGTTAGATTCCAGTTAAACAACAACTTATAAAAACATACTAAAAGTCCTAACAAATTATACTCTGAAACAAAAACAACATCAGCCTTATTCTTCCACAAAATAGTCAGTACCTCAAGCCTCAGATTCTTAATACCCATAAAACCTGAAGAAAGAAAATGAGGTGCGAAACACAATCGTTTTCTAAGTTTTTCCTGATCAAAAGCCTGTTCCAAAGCATTATCAAACTCAAAATAAAAGCTTGCATCAAACTCTTTAGCTAACGAATTAAAAAAATCAACTCGATAAGGAGCTATCGCCGGATGTAGTATAATCGCCCGTTTTTTCATATGACTCTATCTGATATCCTTTTGCAAAGCCGTACGTAAAGCCTCCAAATAGCCTCTGCCAAAATTCAAATCCGGCTCCACATAATTTCCTTCAGCCCATTCATTCCAAGACTTCAGAATCACGATCCGATGATCATCATCCTTGTTTAAGATCAAATGAACTGTTTGCTCTACATGTTTCTGGAAAAGTTGAGGAGTCGAATCTTTTAAAATAGCACCATAACGTCCTGTCCTAGGAGAATGATCCCAATTGGGAATTATTGTAGGATAAGCATTCTCTCTCTCATCCTCTTTACCAGAAAAATATTTCATCGCATCTTTGTACTGACACCAAAAGCCATGTTTAAAAACCTCCCTATTTACCTTATTAAGAACTTTCTGTACAAAAGATATTCCTATTCTCTGGTACTCAAACAATCTCACGACATTAACTGCGTCATATCCCATTGACAGAAAGTTATCTATATCATTTGGTTGATACGTATGAGCGACAAAATGAATACCCGTTAAACCATTCCGGGCAGCCAAACGTTGCCAACAGTCTATAAACTCCCTTGAATCCGGAATTTCCGCTGGAGCGAAAATTAAGAAAAAAGGTTTTCCGTCAACAGTCACATATCTCTTATCCTCAAACGCTGGCAGTACGTCATAGAAATGACGCTCATAATCAGAAAGTCCACCATAAGTTTGATCGATTAATGACTCTTTCGTCTTAACTCCATTATAGATACCTCTCCAAGAGTGATTGGCCCAAGCTAGACAAAAGGGGAAATCTGGCTTACCCGATTCTAAGACTTCATTAAAAGGCCTTTCCAACAAACGCCTTCCATTCCCAAACCAATAATGCCAATAACAGAATGCTTCCACCCCATACTCTCTTGCCATATCTGCCTGAGCCTGGCGTGTTTCCGGAACTCGCAAATCATAATATCCCAAGTCTGCCGGAACCCGTGGTTGGTAATGCCCCCTGAACAAAGGCTTAGCTTTACCTACGTTCGTCCATTCCGTAAAACCTTTTCCATACCACTTATCATTTTCGGGTATTGGATGAAATTGTGGCAAATAAAATGCCAAGACTCTTATTTTATTTCTATTCATTATCGTCAATAAATAATAGACTAATCCAAATTACGAATTAAAGAAAAATCATTATACCAATGATAAAATTTCAAGTTTGATTGAATATAACTCCGCAGCCAAAGAAGAATAAGAACTTGCTAAAGAACCATAGATCTTTGAGGTATGAGCCAGAGTGTACAATTCAACTAAAGCGTCGACAATACCACTTTCGTTATCTCGCCTAACTTCATCAAATCTAGTAATAATCCTTTCGCCAAACAGATCTTTTAGTTTTTTCTTTTCCGAGAACGAGTCTGAAGCTACATAAAAATAAGTATTCGGATCAAGAGTAACCTCCTCCTCAATTTTTGAAATAAATAAAGACAAAGGACTTCCTAATGTAGGAGTCGTATGATCTCCTCTCCTAATATGCATACCTATCACATGTTTGTCCTCAAAAAACTTCGTTCGTTCATCTATCTGCTGTTGAATAGGTTTTATCGGAGATAAGCATTTAAACGTTATTTCATTTTTATAGAAAGAACGAAATTGGACCAAATAAACAGAATCATGCTTTTGAAACGAATTTAACAAGCTCTCCACCGAAAACCGGTTATAAATATCTTTTTCATAAAATCTTTCCGGGAAAGCAACTTTTTGATATAAATAAGGGAGCCAAAAATTTCTCTTCCTAGGCCGATCATAAATATAATCTTGCCAATGCGCATCCACAACTTTTATATTTGATAAAATCGGAGCTAAGTCTAATAAAGAATGAAAGTCAGCCCCCATCCCCCAATCTTTAAACCAAATGACATGAAGCCGGATCCCATACATTTGACAAAATGATATAGCTGATGATATTGCATAAAATCGATTCGCCAACCCCCCGATCGGAACTAAGACTAAAACTTTCATCTTACTCATATTATTCATAAACTCTTATTATAAACGTTCCACTCTATTTCGAACAAAAAAAAGAAAATCCTTCCAATATTGTTTCAATGGATAATATTTTCTCAAAGTTTCCCCTCGATCTCTTTTAGCCCAAATCGGATAATATCCCATAAAGAACCAAGTGTATGACCATATATGAGTTATTGGATATATCTGTGCCTTATTCAATTTCATCAAAATTGAAAAAACACTTTGATCATGCCTATTCTCCTTAAAATCCAAAGCATTAGGAGTGGATGAAGGGGAGTCATCTATCAAATTTCTATTTTCCATCATCACTTTTTTCCAACATTCTACAACCTTTTGAGTATGATCATCTTTTCTTAGAAAAAAAGTGGTAGCATGTATTTGTCCGCTATTATAAATATCATCATCTTCTTGTATACCAAAGTATGAGAAAATATCACCTTTTGTATATTGTCTCTCTAATGAACCTTTGCGAGCGCCAAATACCAAAAATCCCGAAGGATGTTTTTTTACCTCTTTTATATATGCAAGAAACATATTCTTCCCCACCTCATTTATATGACAACCAGCATCTGTGTAAAGCAAAATATCGCCATATTCCATTTGTTGTAAGCATTGAAGTAAAATCTGGGGTTTCCAAATCCAATATCCAAACCCTCGCACTTCCTGTTTTAATAGATCCGCAGCCTCTTGCCGGAAAAAGGCAGATAGATTTTTTTCCGTACTACATTCGACACGATAAAACCAACCTGTCTCCTCAGCCTGAGCTCTCAAACGAGATAAAGAAGACAAATAACTGGAATTACCAAATGAGCATAAAAATATCCGATCCATACTAATCTTACTTATCTAATATAGTTTTTTCACCCCACAAGCTCCTGATATATTTCCATTTGCCATACAAAAATAATGGAAGAAAATAAGCTCGCACTTTATTCATAATACTTTTTGTATTCCCTCTTAACTCAGACCGGCAGACATAAGTGATCCACCCCGCTCTAAAAATGCCTAGAATCCTACCCGACGAAAGATACAACGCATATTGATAAACTAAAGGCTCCTCCATACTTAAATAAGGAAGCATTAGCCGGTATCGATCAGATATCTCCAAACGGTTTCTTTTACCCAACGATAAAAACCCATCCAGATAGCCTCTAAACCCTCCTTTCACATTTTGCAACAAATTAGAGCTAGCATGAGGATGGCGTCTAAAATATGTTAAATTCTCGACCTTATGTAAAAGACTGCGTTTAGATCTCGCTACTAAAGCCAACGCAAAATCATATACAAATTTCTCCCGCACCTCTTTAGGTGTTATTTGGATCAGCTCTTTCCGCATGAGGCAATCATGTCCCAATACACCATACTGCAAAGAAATGAATCGTAATCCCGTAAGAACAAACTCTTCTTTCCTCGCCGCAACATAAGAGGGAATCTTATCGAAGAAACTCACAGAATCCGCATAAACCATCAGATAATTTCCTATACAACCAACCAAGACCTCTATCTTGGTATCTACCCAAATATCATCTTGATCCGAAATCGCAATATAATCACCTGTTACTTTTTCGAAAGCCTTCCAAAAATTTCGATTGAAGCCCAGATTATTCTTGTTTCGATAAAATCTAATAAAAGGATATTTTTCCTTATATTCCTCGATTATTAAAGGTGTCGCATCTGTGCTACAATCATCCTGTATCAATAATTCATGGATAGGATAAGTCTGAGATACGATAGATTCCAGCTGTTCACGGATATATTTCTCACCATTATAGGTACATAATACGACAGAAACTCGTTTCAAACTCATCTTTTCCATAAGAACCCTATGCATTCTTTAAAAATTACAGACTTCACACCCCACATAATTCCAATGTATAAAATCGCAGACACAATAATCTTCAAAGCAAACCGTATATAAATATTCCCCGAGAAGAAAGAGACCCACCAAGCGCAGCTCAAAACTGAGAGAGTGATAAGAAAATAAGGCAATATGTCTCTTATTACATGATATAATCTAACACCTATCAAATGGCTCGCAAAACAATGCCACACAAGCAGCCAGCAAAGGTAAGCGAGCACATAAGCCGCAACCATCCATAAAATTCCATAAGGCAACATCATTATCAGCAACAATATCTGGAGTATGCCAAATATTACGTTAGCATACAAATAAATATTAGATTTCCCATGACTGATCACGATATTTTTATAAAGCTCGCATATCGGGGAAAAAGCTCCCCAAACGCACAGTAATTGCAAAATAGGAACACAAGGCGCCCACTTTTCCGTAACCGTAATCAGGATCAATTCATTTGCGACCAACGCCATGCCAAACATCAATGGAAAAGATATAAAAGCCGTAAAACGGATCATCTTTCTTAAAACCTGTACTTGCCTCTCCTTCTCGTAAGAGACTTGAGCAAATACCGGCTGGGCTACTCCTGATATCATTCCCGTGATAAAACTCCCCCCCATATTCATCCATTTATAGCCTTGGGAATAATAACCGACTTGCTGAACCGTATAGAACTTACCCAATAGAATAGAGAATATATTCGTAGACATCTGGCTAAACAGATTTGTCAATAACAACCTTGCACTAAACGGGAACATCTCCCTCAAAGGCTGAAGGTTAAAAGAGAAAGTTGGCCTCCAAGGTGAATAATACCACCTAAGAAAAGTGCCTAAACCGATATAAAGTACTCCTTGAATAGCAATCCCCCAATAAGCCATACCATTCAACGCCATGATCAGTGCAGCCGTGTTGGATAATAACAACGCATAGATATCAATCTTTGCCCTTTCCTTGACCATCAAGTTTTTAAACAAATAAGCGGCTTGAGCTGTTCCAAAACAACCAAACAAAAAACTTAAAAATACGATACGGGATACCCACAACAAATCCGGCTGATCAAAAAAAACGGCAATCAAAGGCGCCGAGAAAAACAAAATCACATAAAGGCCAATCCCTACTACTATATTAAACCAAAATACCGAGTTATAATCCTCATGCTTAATATCCAACTTATTTGTCAAGGCCGCCGAGAAGCCGCTTTCTTGAAGAGCATTCGCAAAACCCGTAAAAATAGTTAGCATCCCGACCATCCCATAATCTCCCGGCGATAATATGCGAGACAAAAAGATACCAAACAGCAATGCGAGTATCTGCTGCACCCCATTGCTCACCCCTCCCCAGAAGAGCCCTTTCGCTGTCTTATCTTTTAGTGATTGTTCTGCCATTTGATATTTACGGTAAAAGTGCCACAAAGATAAACATTTACTCTTGGGTAACGGGCAAAACCCGGAAGCTTTTCATACTTTATGTATAAAATAACAAATAGTACGTATGGAAATATGAATTAGTATCAATAGAAAACACCAATTAGTATCAATAGAAATCCGGATTTCTATTGATATTAATTAAAAAGTCTCGCACCTACTAGATATAATAAACTAATAATCAAAAATATACAAAACAGGCCCATTCTAATATAGCTTATTGTACATTTTTACATTTTACTAGTCTTGCGAACTAAAGGATGCGAAACAGGCACTCGTAGACTAATAGGCACATACACGGACATTGACAGACATAAACCAACACAGACCGATTTGCCTCATACGGCTTGCGATACCTTTGTCATGCTTTCGAAAACAAGGTAATTCATTTAATCATCTTTTAAAATTTAGAAATTATGGCAGTAAAGTACAGATTGATCGAGAGAAAGAACTTGGGTAACGACAAGACAGAAACACCCAAGAAACAGTATGCGCAAGTGATCTATGGAGATCTTGTAGAGTTCGAGACTTTCCTCGAGGAAGTGGCAGATGGAAGTGGAGTAGGCTCCGCCCAAGTCAAGGCGGTACTCGACCGTATCAATATCGTGTTGAAACGAAATCTCGCGCAAGGGCGCAGGGTGAATGTAGGCGAATTGGGCAATTTCCGTTTTGGGGTAGGCTCTACGGGAACCCCTACCACCGAGGAATTTACCACCAGCTTGATCAAAGAACCTAAAGTTGTCTTTAGCCCCGGAAAGGCCTTGAGAATAGCTAAGAAACTCACTAATTTCGAGAAAAAGGAACTCTCCGAACCGCAAAGCGGGGGTAGCCAAGACAGCGAAAGCCCTGACGAGATCTAAAATCTCAATCTCTATTCGCAGTGGATTTATGCTTTCAATACGTAAATCCACCGTATTGTTTCCAATATAAAACAAATCATCCCCATTTTATTTCGCATACAAAATAAAATAGCTTATTTTTGTTTTACATACAAAACAAAAAGCAAGCGGATGTGTTTCTATATCTTAAACGTATGATGATTATCACTCGAGACGAGAAACGAACCATCCAAGTCCAAGAGAGAACGATCGAGGTAGTCCCTATCTGGGAATGGATTCTCACGCCTTCCCCGCATAAATCCTCCGTATAATATCCACCACCTTCATACCTTCCAAGACGTTGGTCGTTATGATCTCGCCGGGGGCGCCGGAAAGGACATTGACCACGTTACGGATCACGAAGTTGTGGTTTTGAGCGGAGCCTTTGTAAGGGCCATAATCATTGCCGGGGTTGGTAGGGGCCAATTCCGGCATCTCATAATCCTTGATATGGCAATATTCTACCTCATTCATATATTGACCGCCGATTTTCACGCTGCCATTCTCGGCCACGATCAGCATGCTACTTTCCAGATTCTTGTCCCATACCGCCGTAGAGTAGCTCAAACTGCCCATTCCACCGTTCACGAAATTAAAATTCACGAAACCGGAATCCTCAAAGGCGGTCAGTTTCTCGTGGTTGAAGTCGGCGAAACGGGTCTGGATATTACAGATATCCCCGAATAACCAGTACATAATGTCGATGAAATGGGAGAATTGGGTGAATAAGGTACCACCATCCAAGGCAGCGTCGCCATGCCATCCTCCAGGTTTATAGTAGCGTTCATCACGGTTCCAGTAGCAATTCAGCTGCACCATATAAATCTGGCCTAATTTTCCGGACTCAACCATCTCCTTGATCCAGACCGAAGGCGGGGAATATCGGTTTTGCATTACGCAAAATACCTGCTTACGGAATCTCAACGAGATATAAACCACTTTCTCGGCATCCGCCAAGGTCAAGGCCATAGGCTTTTCTATGACCACATGATGTCCGCTCTCTATCGCTTGGATCGCCATCTCGGCATGTAAGCCGTTAGGTGTACAAATATTCACCACATCTATATCCAATCCCAAACGGAATAGTTCATCTATATCCCGGGCGAAAGGGACCGCATAAGCCTCGATCCCCAGCTCCTCTTTCGGACGGATATCACATAAAGCGACCAACTCCGCTCCTTCATCCCGGGTAATCATCTCGGCATGACGCTTACCTATATGACCACAGCCGATCACGGCGAAACGTATCTTCTTATTCATAAAACACTCTTTATAGATTCTATAATATAGGCCTGCTCCTCTTCTGTCATCTCCGTATGAATCGGCAAGGATAATACGGATCGGCTCAAGCGAGAAGCGACATTCAAATCCCCGGAAATCCGGCATCGACCCCTCATCACCTCTTGCTCCTGCAAAGGCAATGGATAATAAATCATAGAAGGAATGCCTCGTTCTTTTAACGCAGCTTGTACTTGATCCCTCTTTTCTACAGCTAGCTGTACCGTATATTGATGATAAACATGCGATGAAAAGGCTGATTTTAGTGGTTTGCGTACAGCATCCAATCCGGAAAAGGCAGCATCGTATCTAGCAGCCACTTTACAACGAGCGGCGGCAAATTCATCCAAATACCGAAGCTTAACATCTAAGACAGCGGCCTGCAAGGTATCCAAACGGGAGTTGCAGCCCACCAAAGCATGATGATATTTTACCTTTTGCCCATGATTGGCGATCATTCGCAGTCGTTCGGCCAATCGTGCGTCGGAAGTAAACATCGCCCCACCATCACCATAACAAGCCAACGGTTTCGAAGGGAAGAAGGAGGTCGTTCCTATAGAGGCGATCGTACAGGCTTTCTTCACCGTTCCATCCGAGAAAGTATAATTAGCACCGATGGACTGGGCATTATCCTCGATCACATATAGATTATGACGGCTGGCGATACGCAAGATCGGTTCCATATCACAACACTGGCCAAAAAGATGAACTGCGATAATAGCTCTCGTCTTTTCAGACAAGGCATCTTCTATCTTTTCCGGGTCTATATTGAATGTACCGGGATCTACATCCACTAATACCGGCACTAGGCCAAGAGCCAAAGCGACCTCAGCCGCGGCGATATACGTAAAAGCAGGAACGATCACCTCATCGCCCGGATGTAAGTCTAATGCCATCAAGGAGATTTGCAAAGCATCCGTACCGTTGCCGCACGGGATCGCATAAGGAATACCTAAATAATCTGATAAATGGTTACAAAATCCCTTCACCTGAGGGCCATTGATAAAGGCACAAGCATCTATCACCGTTTGCATGGCGGGATTGATCTCGCTACGCAAACGTTCATACTGCCTCCGCAGATCTACCATCTGTATCTGTTTCTCTAGCATCTTATCCATTCAAAAAATAGGGCTATCCCGTCGTTAAAACGAAATAGCCCCCTCATTAATGCGTTTATCTTATTATTTCACCTCGCTACCCGGTTTCACCTCTTTCTCCGGGGTGATAACGGCCAGCTTTCCATCGAAATTCTCGGCGGAGAGAATCATGCCCTCGGAAACAATACCTTTCAGCTTACGGGGAGCTAAGTTAGCGATGAAGCAAACTTGCTTGCCTACCAATTCCTCGGGTTTATAATGCTGGGCGATACCCGACACGATCGTGCGTTTCTCCAGGCCATCGTCGATACGGAACTGAAGCAGCTTATCCGCTTTCGGAACCTTCACACATTCCAGAACCGTACCCACACGGATATCCAGTTTCATGAAATCATCGAACTCGATATTCTCACGGATCGGTTTCGCCTTATAATTCGCTTCCTCATTCGCTTTCTTCGTATCCAATAATTTCTGTACTTGGGCCTCGATCACGCTATCCTCTATCTTCTCGAACAACAACTCTGCCTTGCCCAATTGATGACCGGCCTCCAATAGATCCGTAGCACCTAGGCGATTCCATCCCAACGGCTCTACATTCAGCATCTTATTCAGTTTCTCCATGCTAAACGGCAAGAACGGCTCAAAAGCGATCGCCAGATTAGCCGTAATCTGCAAAGCGATGTTCATGATCGTAGCGACACGAGGCATATCCGTCTTCGCCAACTTCCAAGGCTCCATATCAGCGAGATACTTATTTCCGATACGGGCCAGGTTCATCGCCTCTTTCTGAGCGTCACGGAAGTGGTAGGTATCCAACAGGCGTTCCACGTTCTCTTTCACATCTGCGAAATCCTTCAAGGTCTGGCGATCATAATCTGTCAACTCGCCAGCCGCCGGCACCTTACCCTCGAAATACTTATCCGTAAGGACTAACGCACGGTTCACGAAGTTCCCTAAGATAGCGACCAACTCATTATTATTACGAGCCTGAAAATCTTTCCATGTGAAATCATTATCCTTTGTCTCCGGCGCGTTGGCCGTCAAGACATAGCGCAACACGTCTTGCTTGCCCGGCATATCCACCAGATACTCGTTCAACCAAACCGCCCAGTTGCGGGAAGTAGAGATCTTGTCACCCTCCAAGTTCAAGAACTCGTTGGCGGGGACATTCTCCGGCAAGTTATAAGAACCTTCCGCTTTCAGCATGGAAGGGAACACGATACAATGGAACACGATATTATCTTTACCGATGAAATGGACCATTTTAGTCTCCGGATCCTTCCACCAAGTCTCCCAGCTATCCGGCAGCAACTCTTTCGTATTAGAGATATAACCGATCGGAGCGTCGAACCAGACATACAGCACCTTTCCTTCCGCCCCTTCCACGGGAACAGGGATACCCCAATCCAAATCACGACTCACCGCACGGGGTTGCAGTCCCATATCCAGCCAGCTCTTACACTGCCCATATACATTAGGTTTCCATTCCTTATGATCCTCCAAGATCCATTTACGCAAGAACGGCTCCCACTTGTCTAAAGGCAGATACCAATGCTTCGTCTCACGCATCACCGGCTTGCTGCCACTGATAGCGGATTTCGGATCGATCAAATCCGTCGGGCTAAGAGACGTACCGCAAGCCTCGCACTGATCGCCATACGCCTTCTCGTTTCCACAATGCGGACAAGTACCCGTGATATAACGGTCGGCCAAGAATTGCTTCGCCTCCTCATCGTAGTATTGCTCGCTTGTTTTCTCGATGAATTCACCTTTATCATACAATGTACGGAAAAAATCCGAGGCCATCTGATGATGCGTAGCGGAAGTAGTACGAGAATAGATATCAAACGTGATACCGAACTCCTCGAACGATTTCTTGATAATACCGTGGTAACGATCCACCACATCCTGCGGCGTGATCCCCTCCTTCTTCGCTCTCAACGTGATGGGTACCCCATGTTCGTCCGAACCACCAATCATCAACACTTCCTCCCCCTTCAAACGAAGGTAACGGGCATAAATATCAGCAGGCACATATACCCCGGCCAAATGGCCGATATGCACCGGTCCGTTCGCATACGGCAACGCCGTAGTAATCAGCGTTCTCTTAAAATGTTTTTCCATACCTTGTGTTCTCTTTTTGAGGGGCAAAGGTACGGAATAATTTGGTTAGATAAAAAAGATTGGAATATCATTCAAGGATGGATATATTCCTCTTTCGATCGCATAGTATATATTGCCGATCAAGACATAATAGAATAATCAACAAATGTCTCATGTCTTGTCCTTTACATTAGAGATTAATAACTTCCCATGTCTTACAAACTTTTCCTGCCGCTATATACACCACATACGCTCGCATGCGGTAAGCGGGGAATTGCCGATTGATATCAGCGGCATATCTTCTCACCTGATCGGCATCTTCGGGACGAACGACCTTCAAGGCCTCTACCATGGTAGCGTCTTTCGCCTTGAAATACTTGAACTCCACCACCCGGCAATCGTTGTGGAAGGCGGTGCCCGATATGCCCGTCAATACCAGATCCGCACGGCCGCTTGGCAAGTTCTGCTCCACGGCGAAGGTATAGCAGTTGCTCAAGTAACGACTCAGTACCTCGTAGAAAGAGCAACGAATAAAGTTCTCGTTGATCTTGTCGAATACTTGCGCCGGGAACTGGCCGAGATATTCCTTGAAATAATTTTCCACAAGCGGCTCCAGCTTCCGATGATCCATAAACAGGCGATAAGCGGGAACAAAACAGCGAGCGTCATCGCTAATCTGATTCAACTCGTTGTAATAATTCATGTAGATGCTCTGAGCGGTCAAGTTGGGAAGCACCATCACATAATTATCTTTCAACGTTGTCATGCCCAAGTAATATAGACTGACGGGGTAAAAATCCGGATCGAAGAACTTCTGCTTATTGAACTTACTCCTAAGATCCGGTTGAGAGTAGATCAACTCGCCATCGATCACCAAGGCATCCAGCATCTCTTTCGCATTCTCCAAGGTGATGGTAAGGCGGCGGATCCAATTCACGTCCGTTCGAAGGTTCTCGTCCACCATCTCATCGGGGACACCACCGGACAGCTCGGCGAAGTTCTTGAAAAAATAAGTCAATATAGTGGAATTAAATAACGGATGCGCGTTGGGCAGAAAGCGATAGCCATCATAGTTGTTTACGATAAGCGTCCACAGCTCGTCGAAACGATCCTCATTATTGCCATATTTACGAATAACATAGCGCAGGTATTCGGCAGCCTCCTCATGATTGAAACCCAACATCTCCGTGAAGTCAGGCTTCAAGGTAAGAATTTCGGCGATATTATAGCCGCTCGTCAAGTCATCCATCGTAACAGGCAGCACACCCGTACAAAAGCAAGTACGGATACTTCCCTCGCCGATACCCGCCTTGATAGCCTTGAAGAAGGTACGCAAGAAGCTCTCGCCAGTGGTGACAGACTCGTAAAGCGGGTCCTTATAGGCCGTGAGCAATTGGTTGGTGAAATTATCGTACTCATCAATAAGGATATAAACCTTGGGCAAGCCGCGCATACGGACATAAGCCAACGCCTCCTCCAGCATCTTGGTGGCATTACCTCTCACTGAGAACTTAAAATCACCGAAAAGATCACGGTTATGCTCTACCATGATCTCCACGGGGGAACAATTCAGATCATTAAAATTCTGCTCTAACCCGTCCATCGTGCTATCCATCACCATCTTCGAGAAGTCGTAGCGGATAATCATGTATTGGTTATGCTCCGGCGTAGGATTGGTCCCGATCCAAGTCCCCCCAAAAAGTTCCTCAAAGCGATGAGACTTACTGCGATCGTAGTAATGGGCGAGCATAGAGACCAACAAGCTCTTACCAAAACGCCGCGGACGCAGAAACACCGGAGCCTTATACCGCTCCAAATAAGGGATAAACCGAGTTTTATCCACATAATAAAAGCCACGTTCGCGTATTTCAGCGAAATCAGCCACGGCATAGGGAATGGTTATCTGAGGTATCATAAGATCTTCCTTTCTTTTTGATGTATACTGACAAACTTAGATAAAAATCTCCAATTCTTATACCTGTTCGCTAAGAAATCTTCTTTTATCAAGAAAAGGTAAGGAATAATTTGCGAATAACGGTTGGGACACGAGGGATGGAAATTGTCCATATGCTTTAATACATATTTGCACCTAGGTGCATTGGCCAACGAAACTAAGATACTTGGCCAACACACTTAGTTTCGTTGAACGATACAGTTAAGATACTTTTTAATCCAAAAGGGGAGAAAAGTAACTGGATATGTTTTTGGATTTGCCTTTAAAGAGAGAGACTGTATATTTTAATGTACGCACGTACGTTTTATATTATATGTAAAGAACGACACCCCCCTTGTTTATAGCTTGTGAAGTGAATAACTAGCGGCTACCCCCAGTGGTAAGCTAACGGCTTGGGAAGCCGTTAGTTATTCATTTCATAAGCCATATTTAGCATTAACAATCAACCCTTTAGTCGCATAGCCATAAGAGATTTCATATATAGTTCCTGCCACTGGTGATTTGATCGTCTTTGAATTCGTTTTATTTTCACCATCGTTATTTGTGACACTTAAAATGTAAGTTACTTCACTCGAGGGGAAATAAGCGGTTTCTCCATTGGATATTTCTACGGATCGGTTTCCGAATTGTACGGTAAAATGATAATCCTTAAAGCGATCACTAAAACCTTCCGGGAGTTTTAAGGAAACACCGATATTCACCATCGGGACTTCTACATTCAGATAGTTTATTTTACCAGCGTCTATCTTAAAATTCTTTTCAGCATAAAAGGCTGCTCCACCAGTTTCTGTATCTACCCAATTGGGCATGTCTTTATACGCTAGGTTATAGGTTTTCAGCAGATAGCTTCCGGCAGGCAAATCCAGCTTAGCAGGCACTTTTCCCGGTTCATATTGTTGCCCGCTCATTAATTGACCGTTTTGCCAAATCTCCACATATAGATCATTCTGAACTGCCCGAGTAGAAACAGTATTGACATTTTCTGTTTGAACAGAAAGATTTTCCAATATTAAAGTTCCTTTGCCTTCTGAAATATCAAAGGCTTCATCCTTTTGGCAACTTGCCAAAAGGATGAGAGTTAATAGAATATAAACGATATGTTTCATTCTTCTTTATCTTTATTTGTCATAAACAAGGGAAATATCATCAATATAAAGCTCGCTACCATAATGTTCATCAGCTCCATTCCCCCTAACTTTAGCTTTTACAACATTAGTATGTTTAGATCCAGATTTCAATGTTAAAGTCAACTTAGTAGCAACTACATTCTCTACCATATAATTAATTGGTATTTCATATAATTGATATTCAGTCTTACTAACAACATTTGTAGCCTCATATAAAATAACATCTTGATCTTGATCTTCATTTTCTATTTTTAGTTCTATTACCCCTACATCATCTCCTTCTGGAATATAACGATAATAAAATTTCACTTTTGTTGGACGTACTTGAAAATCTCCAGAATAAGACAGTATCCCTATTGTATGAGTTCCCGTAATAGAACCATTCATACCTAGAAATGAACCTACATTTGTATTTGCTACACCATGCCCTATAGTTCTAATCAAAGCAGCATAATTACCATTATACTTATTTTCAGAACGCTTAACAGCAGATGCAGAGCAAAAGGATTCTCCTCTATAATTTGTGGTTTCCAGATTATTAGTAATCCATTGAAGACTTAAATCTTGAGAAAACGGGAACCACAAATTTTTATGATCACTCTGATCTTCCTCATGCCACTCCTCCATCCCAGAATTCGGCAACTGCACCGGATTCTCTAGCTCCACATCAATAGCATCCGTCATAACCACATCACGATAAACCGCTCTCACTTGATATGATCTATTTTGGGGATGTTCATTGAATAACACTTTCATATCTTGAATGTCTTTCCAAGTATCATCACCTCCGGACTTTTCTTTATACTGATATTTCAACTTAGACTTGATAACCTCCGGATCTCCTGTAGTAACGGTCAGTTCATCAATCGTAAACTCTTTCGTCCAGATATTTCCGGGTTGAACAGATACTGCCATTTCCGGCTTATTACACCTCAACGTATAAACCCGGCTTGGGTTTTCTTGCCCTTTAATCTCCTCACTACTCCAGCGATTATTCGCTCTCACATCTACTTCAATCTTATTTTCTACTGTCGTACCCGCATCTGTTCGCAACTTAGCGACAATGGAAGTCAAATCTAAAGAGGCTTTATCTACACCAATCTCAGGCAATACAATGCCTAACACATTTTCCATTTCCGCTTTATCTGCCGGAACAGATAAAAGATAGTCCTTATCATTCAAGCTTGAAAATTGCGGATCACCAAAAGTAAATTTCAGCTTCAAGTCTTGCAGTGCTGAAGCCGTATTTAAATTCAATATTGCCGTTTTAGTCTCTGTCTCAGCAAAGGAAAGTATATTATTCTCAAATCCTTCCGCCTCAACTTTCGGCTTAGGCAACCAATCCATCGGGATATCGCTCGTTATTGTCTCCTTTTTAATTTCAACTTTAGCGACATCCAACAATAAATCATCCGATAACTTCAATGTCAGTTTAACATGATGTCCGGCTTTCAATACCGAAGGCAAATCCTTATGTTTTAACTCCTCGGAAAAATCCTTACCGCTCACCTTTGTTCCCTCAAAATAAAAGGCAACCTGTTTCTCTGCTTGAAAATAGGCACTTTTCTTACTATCAGAAGTCAATTTACAAGAGGACTTCCCAACAACTACTTTCACCCAATAAGAAGAGAAGATTTTCTTCAACTCCGTATCAGTGGGGAAAGAGGCAGAAGCCAACGCATTGGCCACCTTGCAACTCAAGGTAATTTTCTTCTGCTCGCCCTCCTTAATCACCACATTAGTAGTGTCGCCTAAATAATAGGGCGCATCCAACGCTAAAACCGGATTATCTCCATAGGAAGCAGATATCGTATAAGTACCGGCCGAAGCAGGTATCGTCTGGCTGGTATAATTACCATCAAACAACGGAGAGGAATCCCCGTTCTTCACGACCTTAAGCTTAAACTGATCCGCTAGTGGCTTTCCCAATTCCGCTGGCGTACTTTTCGTCTCAATGGCAACACCCATATCCTGCAAGGATACCTGAAAGCCGGCGGTTTTATCCATTATTTCTTCCTCCTGACAGGCCACCATGAGAAATAATGAGAATATACAACAACAAAATTTATCAATCTGCTTCATCATATTATTTAGTCGTATATAAGTTCGAAATCATCTACATACAATATGCTACCGTCACCTCCGGTAAAATAATCGCCATATTTACTGGCACTTGCCACTACGATAAGATACATATCATTGGGCTTCTCCAGCGTCTTATATTCCAAATCGATCGTAAATTCTTTCCATGTTCCATTCGTTGAGACACACTCTTTGAGAGGAAGCTCACCATAAGCTATAATATTATTATCCGTCTTAAATTGGATAAACGTCTCAGCCTTGGTATTATCCACCGTATAAGACTCTTTAGCCAATGCGATATAAATCGAGCAAACATCCATATCTCCTTTTGAAAGCGTCCCCGCAGGCTGATTATCTCCTATATGAGTTACCGCAACCGGAGCGTATTGGAAAAAGCCATGCAATGCGAACGGGCGCGAAGCGAACGACCTTCCGAATTTGATCTTCGCACCATTCATTCCAACCAAACTGCCAAAAGATCCGGTATACAGGCTCGCAGCGGCAAATTTCACCTTAAACTGCGATTTCAACTCGGCAGATTTTCCACCCGGCGTATGCACAACCGTTGAATTTCCTTGAGTCGGGTTGATATTGACCACAGCCCCCAATCCAGTTGTCGTACCCGGATTGCTCGTATCCCAAAATGAATGACCCGCCTCACCGGCATACCATGTTTTCCCATCTTGATGCCACAGATCGAAATTACCATTATATAATGGTGTGGCAGTCTCTGTCGTGAAGGTAGACTCGCCCAACACGCTTCCCGAGGCATCCACCAGTCGGCATTGATAAGCCGTGGCGGGCTGCAATCCCTCGATCTTCGCAGAGACCTTCGAACCGTCTGCCTTCGCAGAGACCTTGTTCCAAGAAGTCTCTCCCTGTTTCACATACTCAAACGAACAATTAGCCTCCGTTGCTTTCCCCTCCACAAACGCATACTTGCTCCAGGCATTCACGGAAAGGTCTCCGGCTGAAGGCTGCGAGCCTCCCTCCTCATCGGTCAGACGGACATATACCGTCCATATTGTCCCCTTATTGGGCTCGCTCCAGGGATACTGAACCAAAAACTTCTGTGGAGAGGTGAAATCTTTCACGGTAGTAGGATTTGGCGTCACCTCGCCATAGGCTCCACCCAAAGCCAAAGAGGTTATAGAGATATTCTTCAGGTTCTCTCCTTTCCCTACATAAATAATCACTCGATTATCCAGTTCGTCAATAGAATAGTCTATCATACCCTTGGCCTCGACCTTCCGGTCTATGATTTGCTTCACCTTTACTTGCCATACATAATCTTGATAGGTTTTTATAGTAAAATTGACCGGTTTGGTAAAATCGACCCTCGTATTGGATGACATAGGAATACTATCCAATGAGGCGAATCCGGCAAACGGGAATTTATTAGGATTAGCACAGAGAGCCGAATCAACCAAAACCTGCGCATCCCTTGGATTCACCACCAAACGAGTAAGTTTCAATCTAGAAATATCAACAGAATCATTTACATACAGTAATATGGTCTTTGCCGAAGCATCAATTAATGCCGCATCATCCGAAGAGCCTTCAGCCGGACGCTGTCCCTCCACACGAATGTCCGTGATACCCGCATTGACGATCGGATAGGGTATATCATTCTCTATCGCACAGGAAGCCAGCACGAAGAAAACAAAAAGGCAAAAGCGACAGGTCGCTTTATATATATCGTTGATTATTCGCATATCCAATTACAAATAGAAAGTCATACCTATGTTAATGGAAAAAAGATTGATCTTGAAATTACCGGACGATGTACGGCTCGAACCCTGCTCCACTTGGTTGGTCGTCTGGTCGATCCATTTGAAATCGAAACCCATCACGCCGACCGACACCTCCACGGCGCTCCAATCGGTGATAAAGGCGGCCAGTCCGGGGGCGAAACCAATCTGTAGGTTCTGTACCTTCTGGTAAGTACCATCATAATTAGCCCCCGAGCCTGTGGAATTCTTGCCCGTACCGTAGCCATAGGTCACACGAGCCTCGTTGAAGAGACCGAATATCTTGCTCTTCCCAATCGGGATATAGGTACGCAGGAAACCGGATGTCTCATATTTATGCTCCAGATAATAGAGGTCCTTGAACGAGATGGTAATGTCGCCCAAATTGGCATCCACATTCCCTAGATCCAAATAGTTCCTACGGTAAGCGAAGCGAACACCGGCCGAGATATTATCCCGGAAGAAATAGCCCACGTACGGACTTATCGCAAAATTATAGCCATTCCCTTCCAAATCCTTTATAACAAGAAAGTTCAAGTTGCTCTCGTCATGCTCGGAATACGATACGGCACCTCCGGCCATCCATGTTCCTTTCGGGATGAACACAGCCTCCTGTACCTCTCGGTCGATGCGCTTAATGGCGCGTTTACCGCGTTGTGCATTTACGGTACCGGTCACTATTGCTAATAACAGCAATAAGGTAAATAGTTTTCTACTCATTCAAATAATTCGCTCTATTGTTATTGCCATTTTCTAGTTCTATCCTTTATATTGCCACAAAGATATTTAAAATCTACTTAGCAAGGAAGATATCCTTACTTGCCAAATAGATTTATAGTAAAAACTTATTGTTCCCTACATAGACTTTCAGCCTATGGTTTATTTCCACATTGTAGGCTCGTCATCGTAAATGAGTGAAAAATCATCGAGATACATTATGCTGCCATCGCCTCCGGTGAAATAGTCGCCATACTTGCTGGACGAGCAGACCACAATGATATGGGTCGGTTTCTCCGTCAGATTCTTATATTTCAAGAGGATATTGAACTCCTTCCATTGTCCGTTGGTACTTACGCATTCCGACACAGGCACCTCACCATAGGCGATAATGTTCGCATCATTCTCAAAATCGATCGCAGTTTCTGCCATTTTGGTATTATCTATAGTATATTGCTTTTTAGACATCGCTATATAAATAGAACAAACATCAGGATCTCCTTTTTCAACAACTGCGTCAGCCGGAAGATTATCCCCTACATGAGTTACATTTACCGGAGCGTATTGGAACCAGCCCTTTAATGCTGTTGGACGAGAAGCGAACGGCTGACCAAAATTGATCTTAGCACCATTCATACCAACCAGCCCACCAAAAGATCCGGTATACAGGCTCGCCGCTGCGAATTTCACCTTAAACTGGGATTTCAACTCCGCAGATTTTCCGCCCGATGTATGCACAACCGCTGAACTACCTTGGGTAGGATTGATATTCACTATGGCTCCCAACCCCGTTGTCGTACCCGGGTTACTCGTATCCCAGAATGATTTACCGGATTCCCCAGCATACCATGTCTTTCCATTCTGATACCATAAATCAAAATTAGCATTATATAATGCGATAGCCGCCTCCGTAGTAAACTCTACGATTTCGCTTGCCACCTCTTCCGTATCCTTATAGATAAAACGGTATTGATATTTTGTTGCAGGAGTCAAGCCCGTAATCCTTACCGAATAGGTATCGTTTTCACCTACGGTCAGATACGCAACCGGAGTCCAAGCCTCGTCTGTTGCCAGTTTATATTCCATCGCCAACTTGCTTTGATCCAAGACACCTGCCTTTGAAAGCACCTTCCCCTCCAAGTAAGCAAATGAACTCCAAGCGTTCGCCGCACTTGCCGATAGAGTTGTCTTAGCGGTCAGAGGCACACCTATGGTGAAATTATAGGTCTTGATTGTTCCGTCCAAAGTAATATCAATACTGGTAGAACCATTTGGCGAGTCAGCCACTTTATACATCAAGCGAACATTATCTCGAGCTTTTACCGCACGAACGGTATCTTTCTTAGAATGTAGTGTACCCTTTTGATTCGTTACGCTCGTTGAGATAATCAACGACTTCTCGGGAACTGGGAAATAGGCCTTTGCTGTCTCGTTCTTACCTAACTCAAAGGTAAGGCGGGTTCCAGTTTGGTCTGCCGAATCAGCCACAACAATGGTCGCAGACTTAAAGCTTTTCTTGAACAGCTCGTCAAATTCAACAGTCACCAAGACATTCGCCAATGTACAGATAACTTCGGCCGTCACATCCTTTCCTGCCATAACCTCTACCTCAGCTGATCCCACATAATAGGGCTTATCAAACTCGGCAGCTTTACCATCGAAGCCATTTGAAGAGGCTTTCACCACGTATTTACCCGTAGGCAAGGAAAATCGCTCTCCATCCCACGCCGTATAGTCATCCGTTTCCTTAACAACACCTCCTTGATCATTCAAGATTTGTACCGCCAACTGTTTGGGATTATAAACAACCTCCTCACTTCCCGCTTTGGTGGCTGTGGAATTATTGGTCGTTATATCCATACTTAAATAACCGGTATTTTTCATGGATGTATCATCCTCGGCCTGGCAAGCGACCAAACCTAATACCAACACAAAAAATAAAAGTGTATATATTGTCTTCATATTATTCAGCCACTTTTACACTTAATTTATCTTTTACGACTTTACCATCATTATCTTCCACCGTAATATTAAATACGTGTCCTTCTGGATCTGTTGTAACACCTCCACCAGTACTTGGATCTAGCAACAAACTAAAAAAGGCATGTACCGGAAATTCATAGCTCTTTTCTCCACCAACAGGTAAAGTTACACCCATTGACGTCAACGTCTCTCCTAAAGCTTCATTTCCTATCAATTTAAACTCTTCACCAAATAGATCTTTAACTATTGACGCAAAAAGCTCATTTCCTCCCTTTATCGCGACAGTGATATTTTTCAAGCCGGCAGGAGTTGATATAATAACATTTGCATTTTTTTGTTCATCAGCGGGCAACGTATAAAGAGCTTGCGGTATCGTGATTGTCGGATCATCACCCGTCACCGGTGGTGTCGGAGGTTCAGGATTCTCTTCGCCACTATCACCTTCCACTTCTATATCAATATTCTCATTTGTCTCTTGGTTAAAACCGTTAACCGTGATGGTGATACCGGTTTTATTGAGATCCACTTCTTTTCCGGGAGCCAACGAGATCGCCAAACCATCTCCTCCTACAAAATAGGGGCTGTCGCTTTCTACAAAATCAGCACTTTCCTTCTTCGTTAATGTCTGATTTATAATAACTTCTTCACTCGTTTCCTTCACTATAGCTGTTCCCGACACATAAATCTTATCTGTCTCAGCAGCCATTTTCCAATAAATCGGAGTTGGGTTTGGATTTTCTTGCGTATAAATATCTGAATGACCGCACTTGTCATCCACCGTAATAGACCATTTGCTATAATAGTTTATAAACTCGGAGGTAAAATCCATCGCAATTTTGACATTCTGGATCTTACATTTCACCGTAGCGGTTTTTTCCACACTAGGCATTATCTCTGCTTTTTCTACACCTCCATAATAAGGATCGTACATCTTTTCGGCAAACTCTCCCGGCGAATGCGCCTCTATCTCATAATTTCCTTTCGGCAACTCAATCACACCATTCGCATTTTCTTCTTTAAACTTAGCAAACGACTCATAGTTTTTAGTAAGATCAAAATCCATCGCCTTGATCACGAGCGGAAAATCTTCTTTCTGATCAGTTGCTCCTTTCGTTGCTAAAGAAGCAGAGGAACCTGCGCTCACGTCAAGTGTCAAATAGCCAGTTTCCTTTGGGATCTCTTTCCCGAAAATCTCCTCTTTCATCTCACACGACATCAAGCCGGAAAACAAAACCGTGCTCAACATCCATATATTGATCGCTTTCATATTCTAATCTCTTATTATTACTGTTATATATATTTATACCCAATCCCCCGGAATAACGATATCTACCGGATGATCAACCGTAGTCTCCTCAATTGTAATCGAAATTCCTAAATTGCCATTGTTGACTACTGGTTTCAAAGTAAGTTTCAAAGCATCCGCTGGACTTAACGTATAGGTCTTAACCGTCCCTTCTGCTTTTACATTCTCTTTCTTAGTCAAGCTTACCGTAACCTGGACCTTTTCCTGATTACCTACCTTAAAATACATCGGACCGACTGTCGCCTTTGCCCAAACAAAAGAAGAGGGTTTCTGCGCCTCTGTCTCAATCTTCAAGGAATAGTCGGAGAAATACTCATCCATCTTCGGATCGAACACAACATTAATTCGAGCTGAGCTGGGCTTACATATTACAGGAGCTGTCACCTCCTTTCCCTCCTTCACTTCAAAAGCAGCTTCGCCAGAAAAATACAACACATCGGAAGAAACCGGTTTATCTTCACCCGTAAAGGCTTTCAACACATAGTTACCAACATTCAAAGAATATTTCTCTTCCAAATTCTTATACAAATCATTAATAATAAGATTCTCCTCTTGCCCGGATTTAAACACTTGCACAGTATAATTGTTCACATCCTTATACTCACTCTCATCCACGGCTTTTGTTTGAAAACCGACCTCCGGTGCCAGATCTATTTTCACGAAACCTTTGCCCTTCGGAATATCCAAATTATCCACTTCAGAGCTACAGCTACCCAACATCAAACAACAGCCCAGTAAGCAGGCCATTCCCATAGATGTAAAATTCTTTTTCCTCATATAAATGCTTTTTTCAATTACTTCAATTCGTATAGATCCATTCGATCCCAATTCGGATGCAAAAGAATATATTTCACAAAGATCCTACAAGGTCTATTTGTCTTATTACCTATTCCTTTTTTTAGATTCCACACCTCACCCCTACACATACAGAGCCATTTATAAAGAGTGACCATATCCTATTTTTACAACCCATTGTTCCTTTTATTAGAAACCGTGCCTAAACAGAATGCGCTCAGACAAGAGCCGCCCCTAGAGAAAGCAAGATTACAAGATAGTCGCTTCGATGGAAGAAAAAAGGATTTGACAAAATGGCAATTTGTAATCTCAACCTCTTGAGTATCGATTATTTCGGGGCAAAGTACTACTTACTTCCAAATTCATAAGAGAAAATTAGCAATTATTTGAATGATAGCCATATATCAAAAAACGACATTTTGTTCTAGCAAAAATAATTCATCGTAATTCATATTATGGGGAGTGAGAGAGGGAAAAAACAGTCTTACAATAGGGTTATAACAGTATAAGAATGCCTATTCACGACTACTTACACCCCTATTCACGACTACTCACGATGCCCAACGGCAGTATAGGCATTGCCCAATGCTGCCTATTGCATACATATTCGCCGTCTAACGTGTACCGAAAACGTTACTTTTTAACATAAAAGGCCACTTATCTTCCTGATTCTTTCGCTATTTTGATAGGTCAAGGAAATATCCCTGTCACAATATACATCCAAATTCAATCAAAACGAAACAGAAAAGATAATTCTAATGGCAACTACTTCCCTCGACAAGAAACCATACCAGTCCAGCCCAAACACCCAAGCGACTCCGAAAAGCCTCCGGAATACCGCAAGTTTCAGACGCTCGTATAATTTTCCTTCCACAAGACACGGCAAATCTTTAAAAATGCCTATTTTTGTCAAACGTTCCCGATAAGTGAATAATTAAACAAACATGGAAAATGACATTCCCAAAATAGACCTGCCTCAAGATTGGGTGATCGGGAAGCTCTCGATCGAAGATATAGGCCTGCTGAATCTGTATGCGAATTACCCATGCCGATTGAAAGCGGGGATTTTCGTGCTATGCCTAGGAGGAGAGATCGAGGCATCCATCAACTTAACGCAACTCAAGGTAGAACCCGGAAGCTTCATCACCATCATGCCCGGATCAATCCTGCAGATCCATAGGGCAGACGGGGACCTACAGATCTATTTCATGGGATTCTCATCTGATTTCCTCAGCCAAGCGAACTCCAGCAAAGCTGTCATAGACATGCACTATATCGTGAAAGACAATCCGGTGTATAAGCTAAAAGAGAAAGCCCAGCCTCTTATGAAAGATTATTTTGAGTTATTACTCAAAACATACGAGTTTTACGCCACGAAAATAAATCGCGGGATTACCAACCATTTGTTTACCGGTATGCTGATGGGGATCAGCAGCATGTATAAAGACCAGACGGAAGACCTGTCAATGCTCTCTAAAGCAGAGCTAATCAGTAAGAATTTCACTCAACTAGTAATGCAAAACTATACCATGCAACGATCCGTTGCATGGTATGCCAAGCGGCTTGGCATCACGCAAGCACACCTAAGTACGATCGTCAAACAAAGTACGGGAAAAACTTGCATAGAGATTATCACCTCGATGGTTATCATGGACGCAAAGGCACAACTAAAATCGACGAACCTTACCATCCACGATATCGCCTATACACTGAATTTCACTAATATGTCCTTCTTCGGAAAGTATTTTAAACGCCATGTAGGTATGAGTCCGCAAGAATACCGCAATTCCTAAACAACCCTAAAAAAGTAAGCTAGCTTACTTTTAAAGCACTTCCGGCCGGGTGTCTTTTCCTGAAATCACTGGTTCTTCTTTAATTTAGCTGAAGAGCTAGTTGAACAGTAAAACTCGTTTACCGAACAAGATTGGTATACAGCACGTTAAGTCATCCACAAAAGACTTCCCAAGTGATTAGTTATTCACTTCCCAAGCCGTAAGCTGACCACTAGGTATAGCCGTCAGTTGTTCACTCGACAAGCCGTCAGTTATTCACTTCAACAGCCATAAATAGCGCGATTTCCAACTAATATAAAGATAGTTTTCCAGCTTAGTAACTGCACTATTTTTGCATGTTCTCATTTTCAAACCGCACTATTATGGTTATTTCTAAGTGCCCTCTCACATCCCCCAATTCTCCCTATCCAAACTCCTATACTGTATCGCCTCCGCCAAATGCCGGACTTCGATATGTTCCGAATTATCCAAGTCGGCTATCGTGCGGGAGACTTTCAGGATACGGTCATAGGCACGGGCGGAGAGGCAGAGACGTTGCATGGCGGTTTTGAGGATGGAGAGGCCGGAAGCGTCGGGAACGGCGTACTGATGGAGTAGCTTGGAGTTCATCTGGGCATTACAATAAATACCCTCATAAGCGGCAAAACGCCTTTCCTGGATCGCACGGGCTTTTATGACCCGCTCACGGATAGCGATACTAGACTCTGAGGGCTGTTGCTCGGAAATCTTCTCGAAAGGGACAGGGACAATCTCTATCTGGATATCGATACGATCGAGTAATGGGCCGGAAATGCGGTTCATATATTTCTGGACGGCTCCGGGAGAACAGAGACAAGGACGGTCCGGATGGTTGTAGTAGCCGCAGGGACAAGGATTCATGGAGGCCACAAGCATAAAGCCGGCCGGATATTCCACCGTGAAACGGGCACGGGAGATATTGATCACTCGATCTTCCAATGGTTGCCGCATGACTTCCAAGACACTCCTGTTAAATTCCGGCAACTCATCCAAAAAAAGGACACCATTATGAGCCAAGCTGATCTCTCCCGGCTGCGGGAAAGTGCCACCTCCTACCATGGCGACATTAGAGATCGTATGATGGGGAGAGCGAAAAGGACGTTGTACCATCAAGGAGGCGCCACCTCCTATCTTACCGGCTACGGAATGGATTTTAGTTGTTTCCAAGGACTCATGCAAGGTAAAAGGGGGCAAGATCGTGGGGAGACGTTTCGCCAACATCGACTTGCCACTTCCGGGAGGACCTACCATGATCAGATTATGTCCGCCGGCTGCGGCCACCTCCATCGCACGCTTCACGTTCTCTTGTCCCCGGACATCGGAGAAATCGCAATCAAACAATTGCTGGCGGTCGTAAAACTCCTTACGGGTATCAATAACCGTAGGCCGCAATGTAGGTTTCCCCTCCATAAACTCCAGCACCTCTTTGATATTCGAAGCTCCATACACTTCCAGATCGTTCACCACCGCAGCCTCACAAACGTTTTGCTTGGGTAAGATAAAGCCCTTAAAGCCTTCTTCCCTAGCCTTGATAGCGATAGGCAATGCCCCTTTTATCGGTTGGAGGCTCCCATCCATAGAAAGTTCGCCCATCAATACGAATTTGGATAAGTTGGATGAATCTATCTGCTCTGCCGCCGCCAGAATACCGATCGCCAAAGGCAGATCATAAGAAGACCCTTCCTTACGGATATCTGCGGGGGCCATATTAATAACGATACGATTACGGGGGAATTTATAACCACATACTTGAAGAGCCGAGATAATGCGTTCATGGCTCTCACGAACAGCCACGTCCGGAAGACCGACTAAAAAGAATTGGATACCTTTGGAACAGTTCACTTCTACGGTAACGACCGTAGCGGAAATCCCCTGCACGGCAGCGGCATAAGATTTTACTAACATAGTTAAGAATTTTGAGTTACTAATTACAAATTAAAACCGGAACCTCCTGTTTTCAATCGCTCAGTCTTCGAACAAGTTCTCCAGTGTTTGCTTGATCTCGATTCCATTCTCTGTTTTCATCAAGATCTTATGATCCTCATCTATCAAGAAACAGCGTGGCAATACGCTTACGTTATACAGATCTATCAACATAGCCGCTTGTCCGGCCGAATCCGTTACCAGATTCCACGCTATACTATCCTTCTTCAGTACATCCCGGACATTATCCGGATTATCGTCCAAGCTAACCAAAAGAATATCCAACTGATCTTTCGGATATTTCATCGCTACCTTATCCAGATATAGATCCTCTGTCTGGCACATATCACACCAAGGAGCGGTAAACGTCAGCAATAAATATTTCTGCGGGAAAGAGTCCAAACTTACCGTATTCCCATAAATATTCCTTACGGAGAAATCTGGGGCTTCCGCACCCAAAGCCGTACGTTTCGCACGGGCGCTATATTGCTCCAGCTCCTTCACCAGATAAAAGTCTTTCAACCTTGGATTCAATAACGCCAACAACTCATCAATTTTACGAGTATCATCGGGATCTGAGAAAAAAGATTGAATCAAGACAACGGATGCCTCTTCATTCGGGTTCTCTTTCACGTACCGGATCGCTTCCTCGCTCAATTGCATATTAACATTCGCCAAACGAGCGGCGATATCCGTCTCCTCGATCGTATCGTTCAAATCCTTGCTATTTAAAGAATTTGATAAATTTGTCAATTCCGTCAATAAAGGAGCGATTTTTTTCTTAAAAGCGGTCAACTTATCATTTGTCCGTCCCCCCTTTACCTGCAATAGCAATGGAGAGTTAGCGTCGCCCGTGATTTTTACGGTTTCTCCCGGTTCCAGATAAGCCGTAACCCAATGCTCTTTATCCGCAAAGAAGATAGTCACACAATGGAAACCCGCTTCATTTTGATCGATCTGGAACTGCCCGGGTTTCGTACAAGCCACGGTATCAACCACTTTATAATTATCCTTCTCAAATACAGCATATACGGTTTGATCTTCCAGATTAGAAAGTTCCCCTTCAATCCGATAGACATAATCCTTGCCACAAGATGACAAACAAATTATAAAGCCAATAATAAGTGCCAGTTTTTTTATCATTACTCCTTTTTAAGCTCTTCTTATAACAGATAATCCGGTCTAAAGGTAGGAATATTTTTTAAAACTACTTTACATTTATAATAAAATTAACGTAGTTATCATAAAAAAAGCGCAGAATTAGTAATTCCACGCTTTTTTATAAAGATATTTTTAAACCTTGACCTTTTTTGATCAAGGTTTTTTAAGCAATTATAACTGAGGACCAGCAGCAACCAATGCCTTACCAGCTTCGTTGCCCGTGAACTTAGCAAAGTTCTTCTGGAAGCGAGCAGCCAAATCCTTCGCTTTCTCATCCCATTGAGCAGGATCAGCATAGGTATCGCGAGGATCTAAGATCTTCGGATCTACGCCCGGTAATGCAGTCGGAACCTCGAAGTCGAAATACGGGATCTTCTTTGTCGGAGCCTCGTTGATAGAACCATCAAGGATAGCGTCGATGATACCTCTTGTATCTTTGATAGAGATACGTTTACCGCTACCGTTCCAACCGGTGTTCACCAAGTAAGCCTTAGCGCCAGTCATTTCCATCTTCTTAACCAACTCTTCGCCGTATTTTGTCGGGTGCAATGACAAGAAAGCAGCACCGAAACAAGCGGAGAATGTAGGAGTCGGTTCCGTGATACCACGCTCTGTACCTGCTAATTTAGCGGTAAATCCAGACAAGAAGTAGTATTGAGTTTGCTCCGGAGTCAAGATAGATACTGGAGGCAATACACCGAATGCGTCAGCAGACAAGAAGATAACTTGTTTTGCGTGCGGGCCTTTAGAAACCGGCTTAACGATGTTCTCGATGTGATAGATCGGATAAGAAACACGAGTGTTCTCTGTAACTGACTTATCAGCGAAATCGATCTTACCATCAGCGGCAACTGTTACGTTCTCAAGAAGAGCGTCACGTTTGATAGCGTTGTAGATATCCGGCTCGCTCTCTTTATCCAAGTTGATAACCTTAGCGTAGCAACCACCTTCGTAGTTGAATACACCTTCGTTATCCCATCCGTGTTCGTCGTCACCGATCAACTTACGTTTCGGGTCAGTAGACAAAGTAGTCTTACCTGTACCTGACAGACCGAAGAAGATAGCTGAGCTCTTGCCTTCTTTATCTGTGTTAGCAGAGCAGTGCATAGAAGCCATACCGTTCAAAGGCAACAAGTAGTTCATGTAAGAGAACATACCTTTCTTCATTTCACCACCGTACCAAGTATTCAGGATAACCTGGATCTTTTCAGTCAAGTTGAATACAACTGCAGTTTCTGAGTTCAAGCCCAGTTCTTTGTAGTTTTCAACTTTAGCTTTAGAAGCGTTCATGATAACGAAATCAGGTTCACCGAAGTTAGCCAGTTCTTCAGCTGTCGGACGGATGAACATGTTTGTTACGAAGTGAGCTTGCCATGCTACTTCCATGATGAAGCGCAGTTTCAGGCGAGAGTTTTCGTTAGCTCCGCAGAAAGCGTCAACAACGAACAGTCTTTTGTTAGAAAGTTCTTTAGTTGCCAAATCTTTCACAGCTGCCCAACATTTAGCGTCAACTGGTTTGTTGTCGTTTTTGTATTCTTCAGAAGTCCACCATACTGTATTTTCGCTGGTTTCATCTTTTACGAAGAATTTATCTTTAGGAGAACGTCCTGTATAAACGCCAGTCATTACGTTTACAGCGCCCATGTTAGTTACCTGGCCTTTTTCGAAACCTTCCAAACCTGGTTTTGTTTCTTCAGCGAACAAAACGTCGTAAGACGGATTGTGCACAATCTCGGTCACACCTGTGATACCGTACTTGCTTAAATCTAAATTTGCCATTTTTTTTGAATTAATTAAAATTGGTATTTCGTTTTATTATCTCTTTTCACCTGAACATGAGGAGCTTTGGGTGCCTCCTTGTAAATCCGGGTACAAAAGTAATACTTTCTTTGAAAAGGAAGAAGGGATTAGAGAAATTTTTCCCTAATTGAATCTCTTTTATAAATTCCTAACAATATCTGCAAACTGAATATTGCAATTTGAAAGATTATCGTTTACTTTGCAAGCCAGTATGTTATCAATACTATGAAAATGAGATTAAAATTTGATTAAAATATAATATGAAAGTAATTGATTTTGGCCAAACTAATTCGATTCTAAACCAGTACATATCCGAAATTAGAAATGTAGAAGTTCAGAACGACCGCCTGCGTTTCCGCCGTAACATCGAACGGATCGGAGAAATCATGGCTTATGAAATGAGTAAAGAGTTTAAATACTCGGTAAAGAACATCCAGACACCACTGGGAATCGCTCCGGTCAGTACACCGGACAACAATTTAGTAATCAGTACGATCCTGCGTGCTGGTCTGCCTTTCCATCAAGGTTTCCTTAGCTATTTCGACAGGGCGGAGAATGCGTTTGTTTCCGCTTATCGTAAATATAAAGATACGCTAAAATTCGATATACACATAGAATATATCGCTTCTCCCCGCATTGATGACAAAACGCTGATTATCACCGATCCTATGCTGGCAACTGGGGGGAGTATGGAACTTAGTTACCAGGCAATGCTGACGAAAGGACACCCTGCTGAAATTCATGTTGCTTCGATTATCGCCAGCCAAAAGGCTATCGATCATATAAAGAATGTATTTCCGAAAGACAAGACAACAATCTGGTGCGCAGCCATCGATCCCGAACTCAACGAACATTCTTACATTGTTCCGGGACTGGGCGATGCGGGCGATCTTGCCTATGGTGAAAAAGAATAAACGTTTAAAGATTCTTCCGATATTGCTGCGGTGAAACCCCAACCTGCTTCTTAAAGAACGTACCGAAATAAGAAGCATTGGGGAAGCCGAAGGCATTTGAAATCTCCTGAATATCTTTCTGCGTATTTTTAAGCAATGAGATGCTCTTACGAATGATAGCTTTGAATACAAGTTCCTGCACGGTATATCCGCAGATACTTTTAGAAACGGCAGAAAGATATTTAGGAGACAAGCACAATTTATCCGCATAAAACTCAACACCCCGTTCCTGCATATAATATTTTTCGATTAACTGGATCAAGTGAATAAAGACTTCATTTTTGCGTCCTCCCACTTCCCGCCCGTCATTGACGAGTTTACGATTATAAATAGAACAAATCCTGTACGTCAATGCAAGTAGAAGTAATTTCTGCTCATAAAGTTTAAATGAATTTTCTTCCGACTGTAACACATTATCCAATAAGGACATATACTTTACGATCTCTTCTTCCTCACCAGTAGACCAGACACAAGAAGGTTCTTCGGGAGTAAGACGGGAATACATATACATGGAAACAACCAGATTCCCCATAATATCCCGGATCGGTTCTATCTGATAAATCAAAATCCGCACCTCCATGTCTTCCGACTCTTGCAAAACCTGAAACTCGCCGTCTTCGGGAATAAACAAACTTTCGCCTGCTCCTGCGAAATGCTTTTTCTGATTAAGCGAAAACTGGAAATTACCCTGGCGGCAAATAATCAGCCCCAGTCCTTTCATTTGAAAAGGTCTCTTCAGTGAGGGTGGAAAATTTACAAATATCCCTTCGGAGCTACATATATTTTTCCCACTTAACAAATCGCGTTCAAACTGCAATAAACGATCTTGTCCGCTATCCATCATACTAATATATTAACAGATCATTATCAAAAACGACGCTAAGTTAGCAATTTTCGTTTAGGATAAGGAACAACGAGCACAAATATCATACAAATTAACCCACCATAAATTGTCCATCCCGCCATCTCTTTGAGTGCAGAGAGCGTGGCCTGCACCTGAATACGCCCTTTGGTAGATATAGCAGCCATGTTACGGGCTTCCGTCTCACTCTTTCCCTGATATTTCATACCTTGTACCGTACCAAGGAAGGAAGTGGAAGCATCCGGATTAAGCAGGTCCACATTTTGCGCATAACGGGTTATATAGTGTTGTTGCCGCTCCTGCAAAACATTTGTATAAATTGCTCCGCCGATACTCGGTCCCACAACCATACGCACAGTAAGCATAATACAGATCCAGGTGGAAAGATATTTAAAAGGCATACGTTGATTGGCATAAGCAGCCGTCAGCGCATACAGAATCATCATGCCTGTGGCACGGATGATAACTGCATATTTCAGACGCTCGTAAACTCCTGCCGTTTGTACCTCGAAATACATGAAAACAGCTGATAAAGACAGGAAGAAGAATCCCATCGCAAACAGATACTTAAAATGTAACCCTTTACCTCCCAACACCATAGCAATCACGGCACCAATAGCATAACCTACCATACACCAATTACCTAATGAAGCATTTTGCAGATTATCGAGATGCATCCCCACTCCTGCAAACACATTGACAAACATAGCACTGGAGTTTATCACCATCAATAATAAGTAAAGTAATGCTCCCATACGTATAGTACGCAGTTTGAACGCATCCAGCAAAACATAAGGCGACCGGCGCGTTACATCCATATATAGAAAAATTCCCGCAAACAGAATACTTACAGCTGTCGCCCAACGGATAGATTCGTCATCATACCAGTCGAGTACTTTTCCATAAACCAGCACATACGTGAGACAAGTCAGCGAGATGCAAAATGCAGTGACATTGCCGAACTTACGGAAATTAATAGGAAACCTTCCGGGAAACTTATAATTCGGCATGGTAATAAACAAGAGCAAAATAGAGATCAGGAGAATCCCCATCATAAAGTAATACACATATTTCCACTCATATTCAAAGGACAGCCAAGCCGTCAATGCTGTGCCCGACTGTCCTAGAATCATAAAAAACAGATAAACAGCCGGCTGACTCACACATCTTTCAATGTCCAATTTATTCCAACCGGCAGTATCTTTCGGCTCCAACCCCGGAGTAATATTGCGGGTAGCTTCCATTCCACCCGCATACCAAATGAGTGTGAACAGATTGACCATCATCAGTACCATACGCAAGAACCCCGTCAGAAGACTACAAAGCGCCAACAGAAAAACGCTGTCTGTCTTTGCACAGATATAACTGAATATATACATGAACGCAAACCCGACAATACACATCATCTTCTCCCGCCGCACACACACCAACTGATATAGGAAAGGAGCAAAGGCTGCCATACCAATAGAAGTAACAAAGTTGGCAAACTGGATATGCTCGGATATAATGCCAAGCCCGCTCATCATTTCGGTGCTATTCACCGAATAAACCCCGCCTACCGTAAGAATCGGCAGAAAGAAAAATAACAGAATGATAATACCCAACGGTTTGGGCATCCAGCTATAGAAAGGATAATTTTTAGGATAAGAGGGCATTAATCTTTGATTTATGAATTATGATTTATGAATTATAGGTGCGCGGTGGTTAGAGTTTGGCTTTCACTACTACCATCATGCCTGCTGCTAATCGTTCGTTGTCTTCTTTCGATAAATCGGTGAAGTCGATGCGTACGGGGATGCGCTGTTGGATCTTCACAAAGTTGCCTGCGGAGTTATCGGTCGGCACTAATGAATATTTGGAGCCGGTAGCTCCTGATATAGAGGTGACTTTGCCTTTAAACTCTTTATCGCTAATGGCATCTACTGTGACAAATACTTCCTGTCCGATATGCAGGTTCTCGATTTGTGTCTCCTTATAATTGGCAACGATCCATTTCTGGGTATCAGGAAGAATATAGGTGATGGTCTGCCCTGCCGAAATAAACTGTCCTTCCTCTAATGAGCGACGGCCGAGTTTTCCGTCACAAGGAGCTATTACAACCGTATAGGAAAGATTCAACCGGGCCATTTCGAGCGCAGCTGTTGCTCTTTGAATAGCCGCTTCGGTATTCATGCGACGGTAGGATACTTCATCTACACCGGAAAGAGCTGCTTTTTTCTGCCTTTTCGTAGCTTCCAGCTTCTTACGCGTAGCTTCATAATCAGTGACAATCTGTTCAAGTTGGATAGGAGTAGCCGCATTTCGTTTCACGAGGTTCTCATACCGTTTCCGGTCTTTTTCCAGTTTCGCCAACCGTACTTCAATTTCGGCAATAGACGCATCGTAAACAGATGCTGTTGTCTGCGTGGTATTGAGTGTAGCATTGATGACGGTCGCACCGGCTTGCGCATCTTTCAAGGCAGCTTCAGCCTCCATTACGCGAATTTTATATTCACGATCATCCAGTACCAGCAAAGTATCTCCTTTATGTACCTCCTGATGTTCTGTAAAGTAGATTTTGTCAATGTAACCTGAAGCACGTAGATTGATAGGAGACACATATTGTTCTATTTGTGCATCGTTACTAGTCTCCGTCTGGCTATAATTCAAAAAAAGGCAGATCACTTCAATCACTCCCCAAACAATAATAGCCACTCCGAGAAGGCTGATAGCAATCTGCCAGCGACGAAGTTTCTTCATTTTTTTTGCTTTCTCCTGATGAGTAGCGGAAGGAAGGTTATTTTCCATTGTTTCCATATTTATGATTGTTATTTGCGTATTATTTGACTAATGATTCTATTTGTCCGGTTAGTTTAAGCAGCATCAGGTTAGTCACCCGATAGTTATAATGTGCGCTGATATAGTTGTTTTGAGCTTCGCTCATCTGCATTTCATCTTGCAGCACTTCCGTCATAGAAGCAATGCCTTCCCGGTAACGGTCGGAAGTGACTGCGTACACATCTTCGGCAAGCAAGTAGTTATCCTTCTGTTTCTTAAAGTTACGCTGATTGTTCATCAGGTCGTTCACAGCATTCAGATATTGAGTTTGCAAATTCTTCCGGGCATCTTCCCATGCCAGTCTTTTGTTCTCTATATCGATCATCGCCTTCTTTATTTTATAGGTTTTATCCAGTCCGTCGAAAATCGGAATACGCAAGGTTAGCCCCACTCCATAGGAACGAAACCATTGATTGGACGGACCGGAGTGGAACCAATGATAACCTTTATCCGTATATGCGGCATATCGCCAGCTGCCTGTCAGACTAAGAGAAGGGATATATCCATTAGTAATGATCTTCTTTTGCCGTTCCGCCAGTTGCACTTGCGATTGTGAGAGTTGAAGTTCATAGATATTTTCCGACAAGCCGGTCAGGGCTACCGTAGTAATGCTATCGGTATTTACCGGTGTCAACGCGATTTCCTTTTCAGCCGGATAATCCATAATGTATTTCAGCATATTCAATTGCTGTTTCATCATTGCTTGTGCATTGTCATATTGCACCTTCAGATTTTCCAAATTGATATTGACTCTTTTCAGATCGACTTCCATAGACATTCCATTATCGAAGAAAGCCTGTGTAATATCTCTCAATTCTTCCAGACGGGTGATATTTGCTTTTATCAGCATGATTTGTTCGGCCGTGACTTGTCCGAGATAATACATCTTACTGATTTGAAGAATAACATCTTCCCTGGCTTTTCCATAAGACAGACGACTGATTTCTTCCATCACTTTAGCTATGGACATAGAAGTATAAAGAGTCTGATTGAAAAGCGGCATCTGCATTTCCAGTCCTGCATTAGCAGAATGTTGCAGCGTCTGCGTTATATTATAAGGAACACCGTAAGATGAACCGTCTGTGACTGACACCGGAGGATCAAAATTGTTATTATAACCGGCTATCGCATTAATTTGCGGCAGCAGCTTCGAACGGTTTTCAGATACGCCATATTTACTTTTTTGTATTTCTTTACGTTTCCCTTCTAACGACAAGTTATTGTCAATACCAATGCGGAGACAATCCTCTAATGTCAGAATCTCTACCTCCTGTGTGTTCCCACGTAACACGAACAAGAAAAAAAAGGAAAAAATGAATAGTAGTCTTTTCATAACATAATGCTCTATTATTGGCTACAAATTTAGTAGCTTACAGCATAATAAGACTATCCACAAACTATTTGTTTATATTCATATTTTCCTTTTTCAATGAACAAACAATAAACAACTACTCTCATAAAACATCACACTTAATATGTTTCTATGAACAGCGTTTGTTTTTTCATATTTTTTTAGTGAATGTAAAATAAGGGCGGTGCTCTTTGTGAGGAGGAGTGCCGCCCTTATTTTATAACCTTACCATACATTATGAAGGTTAATGACTATTACATTTCGCTTAAGACTTCTTCGCAATCTTGTTCCGCTGCGTCCACGCAAGGACCATAACTCCGATCAGCAACAAAGCCAATGCTGCATAAGCAATACTTTCTGTAACCTGTATGCTTTGTGGATCAAACCACATTTCGATGGTATGTTCTCCTGCCGGTACATTTATCGCACGCAAGATATAATCTACACGGGCAATATCGACGGGCTGACCGTCAATAGTCGCCTGCCATCCCGGATAATATATTTCGGAGAAGACAACAACTCCGTCTTTAGGAGTGGAAGCCTTGTAAACCAGACGATTCGGCTCATAACTAGTCAACTGGATGGTAGATAGAGAATCTTTATATCCTTCTGTCACACCTTTCAATTGTTCTTTAAACTTCACATCCACTACGGCTGTTTCCGTTGGAAGAATATCATTCAAAGCGTCGATTTCTTCATTTGCATTATTTACATACTGCACCTTATCTACGAACCATGCATTGCCGTATGCATAAGGATTTACCACAGGAACAGCCTGCCCTTGCTCGCCGGCAGGGAAAATGAAGTATTTTGTATTCAGCATATTCAGTACACGGAATTTGGAAGCGTCTACACTGTCCATCTGTCCGCCGGCAGTAGCCACAGCCTGATAGGTTTCCTGCATTTCGGGCATGATATGATGATCTATCATTTCCTGATAGCGACGGAGCTTCGCTGCATGATAGCCACCGACACTCTTATGCCAGTATGCTGTATTGTTTTCATTAAACGTATTACCGGGAAAGCCTATAAAGTTCAACACACGATAATTTAAAGTAGTATCCTGAAGAATCATCTCATCCGCCTGTGTTTTAACAAACGCTTCCGTCTGTTTGGATTTCGGCACAAACTGTTCGTCATTCAAATAGCGTTTATTGACGCTCCACATATCTATCAGACATAAAAGCGCAATACCAGCCAATGTGAAAGAAGCTTTCAACTTCCGCTGTTGATAGAGGAATAAAAGCACGCAACCTATCACGATAATAAAGAAACTGCGCCATGCATCTGAAGCAACAACAGCTTTACGCATTTCGGTCAGATTGGCTACAATCGGCGCAAGATGTTGGGCACGGGATTCGGCAGGAAGCACTTGCTCCAAAGTAGCTATTTCTTGTGCTGTAACAAAGCTGGAGGAAGAGACTCCCGGAGCAACCGCCAGAATCAACGCAACACCGGCAGTCAATACCAGAGTAGCAATCACACCCCCGCGATTCTCTTTCAATTTCAACGTATCCGGCTTGTTCAAAATCTCTTTCAAGGCAAAAATCGCCAGCAAAGGAATGGTAAATTCAGCAATCACCAAAATGGAAGAAACAGCGCGGAACTTGTTGTACATCGGAACGTAATCGATAAAGAAGTCTGTCAGCCCCATGAAATTCTTTCCCCATGAAAGCAGAATCGAAAAGATAGTAGCTCCCAGCAATGCCCATTTGAGAGGACCTTTCACAATGAAACAACCTAATACGAACAGGAACATTACAAATGCACCGACATATACCGGTCCAGCAGTCCATGGCTGTTCACCGAAGTATTGTCGTGGAAACTGTGAATAAATACCGCTATACATTGGATTGGCTTTTGCCATAGCAACTTCGCTTTGCGACATCGTAGCCCCTGATCCTCCTCCCTTTACGTTCGGAACCAGCAACGTCAATGTCTCGCCGATACCATAACTCCAGTTGGTTATGTAGTCACGGTCCAACCCGCTACTTGCCTGGCTGGCCGCAGCGCCCTCCTGCTTCAATTCGCTCTTGCCGCGCATCGTCTCCTTACTATATTCATAAGTATGATACAGATTGGAGATATTGATACAAACTCCTACCACGGCAGCCAATGCCAAAATTGCGCTGGCCTTGAAGAAATGGGGCAGTTCTTTCTTTTTATAAGCATCTTCAAAGTACGCTCCCACAAAAAACAGGATCACAAACATGAAATAATAGCTCATCTGAATGTGATTCGACTGAATCTGAAGGGCAATGAACAGCGCTGTAATAATTCCGCCCAACAAGTATTTCTTCCGGTAAGCCAGAACGACACCCGCAATCGTAGGTGGGATATAAGCCAACGTCACAAACTTCCAAATGTGCCCTGCCGGTATCAGAATGAAGAAATAGGAAGAAAAAGCCCATATCACTCCGCCCAATCCTGCCAACCAAGCCGATATTCCGAAAGCCCGCAAAAGAATATAGAATCCGAGCATCATAATAAAAGTCAGCACTACATAATCCGGGAGAAAGAGGCGATAAACCTTCTCCACCCCTTTCAGGGACGTTGTCGAGTCGTAACTCGGAGACATCTGATAGGTAGGCATACCTCCAAAAATCGAATTCGTCCAGCGCGTACGTTCTCCGGTACGTTCGAAATACTCTTTCGATTCTTGTCCCGCGCCGACTCCGGCAGCCGTGTCATGCTGAAACAAGATACGACCTTCAATATCAGCCGGAAAAAAATAGGCGAAAGAAAGAATGATAAAAGCCAGAATGGCTATTAAGTCGGGAAGAAACTTTTTCATTTGCAATGACACGATTTACTATTTACGATTGAAGTTTGAATATAAAATAAATTACGATCTGACAATCCAATATTTACAATTGATAACGGTAGAATACCGATCTCCCACATTTATCAATCGCAAATAGTAAATCGTCAAATCGTAAATCTAATTAGTATCTATAATGATCTGCTTTATAAGGTCCGTCCACTGACACACCAATATAGGCAGCCTGTTCAGGAGTCAACTTAGTCAGTTTCACACCGATCTTTTCAAGATGCAGGCGGGCAACTTCTTCGTCCAGATGCTTCGGCAAGCGATATACATTGATATCATATTTCTTGTTGAACAGTTCCATCTGTGCCAATGTCTGATTGGTAAATGAATTACTCATCACAAATGACGGATGACCGGTTGCACATCCCAGATTTACCAAACGACCGTCAGCAAGCAGAATGATGCTGTGGCCATCCGGGAAATAATAACGGTCTACTTGTGGTTTGATGTTCACACATTTGATACCCGGATAATGTTTCAAGGCATCTACCTGAATTTCATTATCGAAATGACCGATGTTGCAAACGATAGACTGATCTTTCATTTTCTCCATGTGGTCGATACGGACAATATCGATATTACCTGTAGTAGTCACGAAAATGTTGCCTTCCATGCAAGCTTCTTCCATAGTCACCACTTCAAAGCCTTCCATGGCAGCCTGCAATGCACAGATCGGGTCTACTTCCGTCACGAGTACCCGCGCTCCGTAAGAACGCATAGAATGAGAACAGCCTTTACCCACATCACCATAACCACATACTACCACCACTTTTCCGGCAATCATCACATCCGTTGCACGCTTGATACCGTCAGCCAGCGATTCGCGGCAGCCATACAGGTTGTCAAACTTAGATTTTGTGACCGAATCATTCACATTGAATGCCGGGAACAACAGTTTGCCTTCTTCCTGCATCTGATACAAACGGTGTACGCCTGTCGTAGTTTCTTCAGACACGCCACGCACTTCTTCCGCTACACGATGCCAGCGAGTACTGTCTTCCGCCAACACTTTCTTCAAGATTGCATTCAGTTCTATTTCATCCTCTGCATGTACTTCTTTATCCAATACGGCAGCATTATTCTCCGCATCATAACCTACGTGAATCATCATCGTAGCGTCACCGCCATCATCTACAATCACATTCGGTCCTTTACCACCGGCAAAGCTCAATGCCTGTAATGTACACCACCAATAATCAGCAAGAGTCTCCCCCTTCCATGCAAACACAGGCACACCCGTAGCAGCAATTGCAGCCGCCGCATGATCCTGCGTTGAATATATATTACAAGAGCACCAACGTACTTCAGCTCCTAAAGCCACTAACGTTTCAATCAGCACAGCCGTCTGAATGGTCATGTGCAACGATCCCATAATGCGGGCACCTTTTAACGGTTTGGATTCTCCATACTTTTCGCGAAGAGCCATCAGGCCGGGCATTTCTTTTTCTGCCAAATCGATTTCCTTGCGTCCGAAATCAGCAAGCGTAATATCTGCCACCTTATAGGGCAGAGTAGAGAATAATTCTGTAGACATATTGTAAATCATTTATATATAATGGATGCAAAGATAGAACATTCTGATTAGTAGGGCAAAAGCTATCCGTTTTTTTTATATTATAATAACTTGGGAGGCAATCCGCGTCTCGGAATATTGTCTTATATTTGCAACAGATAAAACAATTTCTACAATATTCTAATGAATAACAATAAATCTTCTATGAGACATTACGAGGGCAAAACGAAGGAGGAACTTTTAAAAATAATCGAACAATTAGAAGAGAAGATAGATTTTCTTTCCTCTCATCCTTCGCCTCCTTCCCAAGAACGTTTTCGCGATAAATACAGCACCCGGATATTGGATGCCCTCCCCGATATGCTCACCGTCTTCGACCATGATGCCAATATTATAGAGCTTGCTTCTTCGCCGGCAACCAACCACGTAGAAGGTATCAATGCCAGTAATATCACCACCACTAACGTAAAAGATATTCTGCCGGAAGAAGCTTATGAGAGTGTCCGCAAGAATATGGATAAAGTGATCCTCACGGGAGAAAGTTCCACAGCCAGACATGACCTGATGTTGGACGGTGTTTTACATCACTACGAGAACCGCATCTTTCCTTTGGATAATGAATATCTGTTGTGTATGTGCCGTGATATATCCCAACAATGGGAAGCAGAACAGACGAACGCGCAACAACAGAAAGAGTTGAAGGCCGCCAGAGTCAAGGCAGAAGAGTCGGACCGGCTGAAATCTGCTTTTCTTGCAAACATGAGCCATGAAATACGCACTCCGCTCAATGCGATTGTCGGATTCTCCAAACTAATCACTTTCGCAACATCTACGGAAGAGAAGAATCAATATGCGGAAATCATCGAACGAAATTCGGAAATGTTACTGAATCTATTCAACGATATTCTGGATCTGGCCTCACTGGAGGCCGACTCTTTAAAATTCAACATTCGTCCGATCAAGTTAACAGATATCTGCCTGCAACTGGAGCAACAGTTTTGCCATAAGACGCAAAACGGAGTCAAACTTATTTTAGATGATGTAGATGCGGACATGTATGCCTCCGGTGACTGGAATCGTATTATACAAATTATAAGTAACTTACTTAGTAACGCCACGAAGTTTACCCCCAAAGGAGAAATCCATTTCGGGTATCGGGAAAAAGAGGATTTTGTAGAGTTCTACGTGAAAGATAGCGGCATCGGTATTCCGGCAGAAAGAGTTGCCACTATTTTCCGCCGCTTTGGAAAGGTCAACGATTTTGTTCAGGGAACCGGATTGGGGCTGACTCTTTGCAGAATGTTAGTAGAAAAAATGGGAGGACGTATCTGGCTGCGCTCCCAGGAGGGGCAGGGAAGCAGGTTCTATTTCACTCTCCCTTTGATTCGCCAATAAATGTGCCGTCGAGGTTACAAATACCTGTATCCGAGGATGACACTTATATGACTATTTACAATTAGATACAGAAAACGCGGCCTGTCGATGACAAAGCCGCGTTTTCTGTATTATCTATATTTGAAAAATATTTCTTTATTTCTTAGCAACCGGGGCACTAAGCATTTCTTTGTATTTCACCGGATCATTCAGTATTTTCATCGCTTCCTTCAAACCGTCATCATCCTTCAACTGCTGGATGATATTACCACGTTGATAATAGTAACGTTTGATAATTTCAGTAGCAATCATTTTCTTTATGTCGGTAGAGAAATAATCCAAGTCACGGTCGAGATTATGGTTCAACTTCTTCTCTAGCACTTTGAATTCCTCTGAAGCGTCATCCATATATCCTTCAAACTCGGCAGCTTCTTTCAACGTTTTCAGAATCTTCTCACTCTGTTGGTCATACTTGAAGTCGGCTTTCTTCACCAATGCTTTAAAATCATTATAATCAGCATCTGTCACCTCAAACTTCTCCGGAGCAACGATAGTGGGATGTTTCAAACAATACTGCGTTGCATAATCGAAGATTAGATTATCACGTACCAAATAGAAAAGGATATTCGGTAATTTCTCTTGTTTGATCGTAATATCCGGCATTACACCACCTCCGTCACGGACTTCACGTCCGGCAGCCGTATGGAATACCTTAGTTAAACTGTCGGGAATAGTGCCGACACTTCCGTCTTCATTGCGATGCTTGTAATCAATAGCCTGCACGCAACGGCCGCTCGGAATATAATATTTGGAGGTAGTCACTTTCATCATTCCGCCATAAGGCAAAGGACGGGTGGTCTGTACCAACCCTTTTCCAAAAGTACGGTTACCAACGATCACAGCACGGTCGAGATCCTGCAAAGAACCTGATAAGATTTCAGAAGCAGAAGCCGTTCCGCTATTTACCAGTACGGCAATCGGAATATCCAAATCCAACGGTTCACGCAACGTTTTATAAGTGTTACTGGCCTGTTTGATTTTTCCTTTGGTCGTCACAATCACTTTTCCACGCGGCAAGAAATAATTCGCAATTTCTACTGCTTCATCCAACAATCCACCACCATTACTACGAAGGTCTATCACCAATGAAGTGGCTCCCTGTTTCTTCAAATCCAAAAACGCTTTCTTAAATTCTTTGGAAGGATTGCCGGAAAAAGTACTAAGGCCGATGTAACCTATATTGTTATCCAATACGGCAGTATAAGGTATTGCCGGATTCTGAATAGACTCACGCACAATTGTGAACTCCATCGGCGTACGTCCGCCTTTCACATTCGGACGCTCAATCTTCAACTTAAAACTGGTCCCTGCCTGCCCACGCAACATCTGGCTAACTTCCGCATTATTCTTACCGGCAAGGTCTTTTCCGTCAATCTCCATCAGGATATCTCCCGCTTTCAGTCCGGCTTTTGCAGCAGGTGTTCCCTCAAAAGGTTCAGAAATCATCGAACGCTTTAGTTTCGTATTATAAGCAATGTAAGAACCTATACCACCGAATGATCCTTTAATCATCTGTTCCAACTCACTCTGATCTTCTTCCGGATAATATTCCGTATAAGGGTCCAAGGTGTAAAGCATATTATCGATCCCTTCCCGAATCGTTTTATTCGGATCAATGGTATCTACATAGAACATATCCAGTTCTTTCACAATCGCGTTAAATATATCCAGATTCTTTGCAATCTGGAAATTACGATCATCTCCGCTCTTGAAACTAAAGAAAGCAACTGTGGCTATCACCGCTACTGCAACAATAGCTATTCGCCTGTTCAGCAATTTTTTCATACCTCTTTTTAATCTAAATGAGTCGTAAAAGTAGCTTAATCCTTTGTTATTCTGCCAGAATCCTGTTAATATTTAACTTAATTTCATCCCAGCGTTCCTGTGGCATCGTTGTTCCGATTACCTGAATAACATTTCCCGAGAGAATAGAACCTATTTTTGCACATTTATCCAACGAGTATCCACAGGTCAATCCATATAAGAATCCGGAAGCAAAATAGTCACCGGCACCGGTAGTATCCACCACTTTCTGAACCGGAATGGCCGAAACCTTTATTTCCTCTGTTCCTTTGCGGATATAAGAACCGCTTGCTCCGACTTTTACAATAGCAATACTGCATTTCTTGGCAATCACTCCCAAAGCTTCCTCCGGCTCCTTGCCGGTAAAGGCTTTCGCTTCTTCTTCGTTTGCAAAGACGATGTCGACATATTTGTTTATTAATAAAGAGAAGAACTCCAAATCATTGGCCACAATATTATAACTAGCCATATCCAGACAAATCTGCAAACCTGCTTCCTTAGCCAGTTCAATGGCATGAAGAATCATTTCATGATCCTGAACGAGGTAGCCTTCTATAAATAGGTACGCGTAACCTTTAAACATATCCAGCGTCAGTTCTTCCGCTCTCAAAGAAGCGGCTGCTCCCAGATAGGTTCCGAAAGTGCGCTCTCCATCCGGTGAAATAAAAGTGGATGCCACACCGGAAGGTAGTCGGTCCGAGGTCAATAATTTGTCTTCAATCTTATTTTTCTGCAGATTTTCACGAAAAAATTCTCCATAATTATCATTTCCCACTTTTCCGATAAATCCTGTTCCAGCACCCAAACAAGCCAGTCCGAGGATGGCATTTCCTGCCGATCCGCCTGTTGCCAAGTGGGTTTTCATCTGTGAAAATTTTGTGTTAATCTGCTGTAACTTAGCGTCATCGATGAGCTGCATGCTTCCTTTGGGTAAACCCATTTCATCCAAAAGAGTATCATCCTTCAGGGTTGCGAGTACGTCTACCAGGGCGTTGCCCAATCCTATTATTTTGTCCATTCCTAATATTTTTTTTGCAAAGATATTGCATATTTCAAAAAAACCTAGTACTTTTGCATCGCAATTGAGAAAAACATTCTTCCTTAGCTCAGTCGGTTAGAGC
>OODP01000274.1_pt1 | contig 52023 bp, 30 predicted proteins | sample 1671011 | NCBI WGS metagenome assembly OODP01 (sample SAMN06348113, study PRJEB24527) | human gut metagenome | biome: human gut; feature: ankylosing spondylitis patient; material: feces | host: Homo sapiens | place: China | collected 2015-10
CTTTTATACTTTCATCTAAAAGATAATCAGGATAAGCATTTTCATAATTTACATAAGAGGAATCTATTTGGTTGTATTTTGCAAGTACTTTGACTATCTCTTCTGTCAATACATTAATTGAATCTACCCAATAATATATTAGCTTATTGTTTCTTTCTATATAATGAGACGGAAATATTCGGGTTTCAGCACCTATTGTATCTTTAGAACTTGGATAAATTTTAAATCCATATGTCCCGGAAATACCTAAAACTAATATGTCATCATTTTCAATATAAACATTAGCCTCGAAAGCGTTGTCAGTCTTTTGCAAACTACAATTATCTAAAAAATCTTCAATGGCGATAATAATTGCTTCATTTCGCAAATTAGCATTATTATCACTATCTTTTATTGCAGAACAACAAAAGGAAAGGATTATTAATCCTATAAATAATTTATAACTAAATAACTTCATATTAGTAAGATATCGGAGAAAAACCTTTTGTCAAGATTATAAATTTCTTCACATGTGGATGATCCCTTTGTGTTTTTAACTTCATCTTTTTATCCCGTTCGGAATCTTGTGATCTATCCGAATCGGATGCTCGAGAAGGATGAGTATGCCAGTCCGTATGTTCATATACGGAATTCATATCCAATTTAGAAGAATAATCCCTATAAGGATAATAACTTTTAACTGATTCATTATATTTATTATTTTTGTATTTGCCTATATGAACATAACTCGGACTGTCACTTCCTTTGTTTGCTATATCATAACCGCCTATTTCCTTACCAACCATTTCAGACAAATCAACGACAAAGCTCTGTACTCCCTCTAAAGTAGGCTGACCCTCTCCCCCTATCTCTATTAAATTATTATCCGTTTTAAAATTTATCCCATCATTCAAAATACCCTTCTCAATACCATCCATACGGGTTTTTATCTGGAAAAAACCTTTATTTTGTACCCAATCCCCTGCTTTATTTTGATGATATCCCATTACTTTGTCTGTTGCATCATCATTTGTTTCCATTAAATGAAAAGTTCCTGTCTTATCGTCAAAACGATAAACGTCCAAACCGTCCGGATCGATAAAACGTATCGGATTATTCATGCAATACGCATAAGGGGAAATCCAGGGATATTTCTCACATAACGGATCAATCGACATGGCAGGAGTTGCAGCGGGCACATCCTTATCGGTCGCTTTGACATATCCAACTACCTTTTTTGTTTTGGTATTGTATAACACTGAACCGATTTCAACGATTTCTTTATTATCATGAAATTCTTCAAATTCTCCCTTGGAGAAAGAGTAGGCACGAACTTTCTTAAAACCGTATTTTTCAAAAGGATTTTTTGCGGTTTGAGCATTAGCAAAGGCAAATCCGCATAACAGGATGAAAGCAAAGATAATCTTCTTCATAACTGACAGGAATTTATGACAGGTTATATTCGCCAAATATAATAATTATATTTAAACTATCAAAATAACAATTAGTTTACTTGCATATCCCAATCATTTTACTCAATCATTGTGTTTCAATCATTCTTTTTTTGAAATAAATCGAGATTAGGCACGGAGAAAAGTAAAGTTTAGTTTAAAAAGAATCCGGCATAATGGAAATAGTTTCTTATGTTCGAAAGAGTTTTGCCGGATAGAAATAGTTTATATTAAATAATAATACCTTCTATTTCTTCACCTTCATTCCAAACCAATATATGGGTATTCCTTTATCAACGAAAGAAATCCTCTTATACTAAAACAGAAAGATACTGATCCAACAATTTAATACTCGGCTTTAAATAGTAAAAACATGGGGATGTTCTTGCAAAAAACACCCCCATGTTTTATACCACAACATCCGGATGTTCTATACTAAAACATCCGGATGTTTTTTATATTAATATAGGACTATATGAATATAAGAAGCTACTATCCAATGGTTTGACCATACATATTTCACTTATTGGAAAAGGTATGTTTTCCAACCGTTCATAAAGCCTGTTTACGACTTCAATGGATGCGCCGTTCGTACTTCTTCAACAGGAAACGGGCGTAGGTCATTAAATCCCCTTCCGATTGCACGGTAACGGGGGTGGTGGAATCTACCCAGGCATCTTCAAAGGCTTTGACCGAGGCATCCAGTTCTTTCTGGTCGAAAGGGCAGTTGCTTTCAGTAGCCAGGAGTACGGCATCCAGATACATATCCCAACGTTTGGAATAATAGTCCTTGATAAGTCCCGACCATGCACGACTGGCATAATCGTTCAGGCTTCCTCCCCAGGTTGTGATAAGGTTCCGGGCATTCTTCTCATAATAATCTTTCAAATCCGGAGTATCGCCTAAAGCGCGGGCATCGGCAATCCATTTATCGAGCGAACAACGGCTATGGAAAGCGGTAAGCTTGTCCAGGTCACTCAGCACTTCACGCATCTCGGAGGCACGGGCTTTCAGTCCGGGTACATCTTTGGCGGCATACATACGGTCGAAATCTTCTTTCAATGTCTTGAAGTAATTGCCCAATAACTGGCGGCCTACGGCAATGATATCCAGACGAAGTGCGTCCCGATTGCAGTCGGGAGCTTGAAGCAACTTGTCCCAGGCTTTCAACAGAACGGTATCGGAGTAATCGTTCGTGATGCGTTTATTCGGTTTGTCCATTTCCGGACGATAGCCGGGCAATATGCCCAATGTACGGGGAACTTGCACGTAGACATCGTTGAAAAGAATGTCCCAGGCCTCACGAACGGGTTGCGATACGGTTCCGGCATGACGGTCGGCCAAGGCATGAAGCCATGCATCGTCATCCCGGTTCAGGTTCCAGGCTTTCTCAAAGATGTATTCATAAGGAAACTGCATAACGTCCAGCCCTTCGAGTGTCGAACCGATGCCGTGAAGGTTACTGCCGCCATCGAGCAAAGCATTCTCCAGACGCTTGCCACTCTCCTTTACATTCCCGGTGAGGGTGGTGTTGCCACCGAAGTTACCCAGATAACACCAAATGTAAGGCTGTCCGTGGAAATGGTCGGTGGTTTTCCACAGTTCCACATTTTCGCAATGATAATCGAGAAGGTACATCTTATCTTTCGGCACACCCGTCAGCAAGGCTTTGATGCGCGGGGCAGTCCAATCCTTCCGGTCGTGGTAGAACATCCAGGTCATCTGCATCCATTCCGCTTTCGGATCAGCGGCTGTCAGGGTACGGTACATGTTGGAAGATATTTCACTCAGGTACTCCGGCTCCCAACTGGGCGGATCGACTTCATTGAATGGATCGACCCCATAGATATGATCGGTTCCGAAAAGCCGCGTCTGCTCCTGTAGGAAACGCTTCTGGATGGTAGCAAACAAAGGTTCTTCCGGGTTCAGGAAGTGACAACGGTAGGTATCGGCAAAGCCTGCCCACTTGCCCAGATATTGGATGTTCGCATCCGGATAAATCCGTTTCAATCCGGCAGGCACATGTCCGGCAAAAGCCGGGAGGACGGGCTTCATATTCAGTTCGCGTTCGCGGGCGAGAATCTTCTTTTGAAGCTCCACCTGATTGTCCAGCCATTGCATCGGCAACGGGCCGTTCCAACCGTCGATGTTCGCCATTCGGTGCCAGGGGAGGTAAGTGGGGCCGGTAAAGTACGAACGGATTTCTTCATCGGTCATTCCCATCTTCTTCCAGACTTTATACCACACGGCTTCCTGTCCGGTAATGGCCAAAGGCATGTTGACACCGTTCAGCGCCATCCAGTCGATGAACCGTTCCCAATCCGCCCACTGCCAGTAGGGCATCGTGTATCCATACGTACAGTAGTTCAGGAAGAAACGCTTGTCCACCTTCGCCTCCACATCGATGGCTTCCTTGACAGCCGGAAGCACTTCGGGCATTTCAACGGGAATGTCGGCATACCATGAGATGGTGGTCAGGCAGTAGTATCGCAGATAATGGTTCAACCCCATTGCCATCGAATTGGCATTGTTGCCGCTTATCACTATCTTCCCGCGGTCGCTCTCCAGACGGAAACGGTCTTTGCCATCGATGGCTTTCACCTTCCGGAACTGGAAATTATCGGCATAAGACGGAATGAGCCGCTGCACCAGGGCTTGCACCACCGCCACATCTTTCTCCTTCGCCCCTGCCGAAAGGGACAGGAAAAGGAGTACAAAAAGTAAATAAATGCTTCTTTTCATGATTATAGTTTATAGTTTTATATAGATTCTTTTTTTAAACAGGATGTATCCTGCCGCCCAGTGGAGCGACAAGAAAAGAACGGCATACATGAAGGAGCCGAAATAGTTGCCGAACAGCGGTTGGAGTGCCGTGTCGAACAAAAAGCCACTCACGCCCCACAACCGGAAAAGTTCACCGAATATATAGCTTGCCACATAGAGAAACAAAGGATTGGCTCCAAAGACCTCGAAGAAAGTCCATCCCCGTTTCTGTTGCCGCACATCAATAACGTAAATCAGCGCAGCCAGTGAAAGCGCAGCTATACCGCATGTGACCAGTACAAAACTGGGCGACCATAACCGTTTGTTCAAAGGACAGGCGTAGCTGAACAGATACCCTGAAAACAACAGTGTAGTACCCGTCAGAAACAAATACTGCATCCGTTCCCCGTTGTCCTTCCGCCCGAGGATGGCACGTCCGCATACAAAACCGATCATCACCTGTGCCACCGAAGGGATCGTACTCAGAATACCTTCCGGCTCTACGAACTGCCGTCCCTGGAGATACATGTGACTGGTTCCCAAGACGGTGGAATCAACAATTGCCATGATATTGCCGGGACTCTTTTCAAAACCGTTTCCAATAAGTTGCAGGATGAAATAGCCCAATAAAAGCAAGAGAGCAACGGGCAGAAAACGACGGTGGGGAACAAACAAAGCCAACACAGCGGTCACTCCGTAACAGATGCCCAGACGCTGCATGACACCCAAAATGCGCATGTGTTCCCAATCCGTCCAGACCCCGCTTTCACAAGCGTTCACAAACCATTTCATGGCAACCCCGATAAGGAACAACAGGACAGCCCGTTTCAATATCTTGCCGATGGCAGGTTTCCACCGGAATTCATATTTGCGTAAAGAGATATAAGTAGAGATTCCCATCAGGAACATGAACATAGGAAAGACAAGATCGGCAGGGGTAAATCCATCCCATTTTGCATGGCGCAACGGTTCATACGGATATCCGCACGCACCGGCGTTGTTGACCAGTATCATCCCGGCAATGGTAATGCCGCGCAATACATCGAGTGAAAGAAGACGATTCTTAGTTGACATTTCTATGGATTAAAAGTTATAAGACAAGACATAAAAGAGTGGTGGAAGCCGCCAGCACCGCTCCTATCAAAGTTTCGTAAGGAATCAGTTTAAGACGTTCCCTGAAAGTCAGTTCGCAGACTCCCCCCGTGGCATGAAAGAAAGAACCGTGAGGCAGATGGTCGAGTACGGTAGCACCGGAATTGACCATCGCTGCTCCCCAGGCGGCAGAGATACCGACGGCAAGAATCGTATCGGCAAAGGAGGCGGAAGCAAGCGTAGCACCGGCAGTAGTGGACGCTGTGGCGGCAGACATCAATGCACCCGACACAGGAGCGATCATCACTTCATCGAAATGGGCTTGTCCCAAGGCTTGCAGGATCCAGTCTTTCAAGGTAGAGTTCTTGATGACCCCGGCAATCGTTCCGGTTCCTATCAGCAGGATGGCAACAGACGACATCTTCTGCAACCCATACTCCATGCTGGGCAGGATGTTCCTCCACTGTCTCATGCAAAGAATCCCGCAAACGCCACCAATAGGAAGTGCAATCAACGGATCGACCGTAATATCGAACAACGGGCGAAGAGAAAGAAGGATGATTGTTACCACCGGAGCCACCAGGCTACCGAACAAAGAAGGAAGTTCCTTCTCTTCGGCAACTTCTTCCGTCACCTTACCTTTAACCAATTTATCGGGGATCAGACGTACCACGACAAATACGGTAAACAGCAACCCGACTACCGCTGGCAAGACATTGTAGAACATCACCGAAGAGAGGTCTGCCCCAAAATTCTCGGCTGCAATAATCGTATTGGGATTGGGAGAAATGATATTCCCGCATTTCCCACCGCCAACCATGGCTATCAGCAATACGGACGGGGAAATGCCCAGCCTCCTGCCAATGGACAGGGCAATGGGAGCAACGGTAATCACTGCCACATCGATAAATACGCCAACGGCACACAACAACATCGTGGCGAGTGCCAATGCAAAAAACACACGCCTCTCACCCAACGTGCGGATGATGGCATTCGAGAGTGTGGCCGCCGCTCCCGTCTTAATCAGTACTCCGGACAAGACACCTGCCGTAAGGATGCGGATCACTGCCGGAGTCACATCCTTGACTCCTTCCGTCATCACTCTGACAGTGTCGGTCAACGGAAGTCCACCCAACAATCCTCCCACGATTGCGCCTGCAATCAGGCTATAGGTCGGGGCGACCTTTTTTATAATCAAGAGAACGGATACAAGCAATCCGATCAATGCGCCAATAGCGGTCATAATGGTTTTCTGGAATTACGGGTTACTTTTTAAACTGTTTGATGATACGCATGAGCTGAGTGACGGTATTCTCTATATTCGACAAAGCAAACTCACGTTGCATCGCCTGTTCCAAAGAAACGGGAGCCGGCTGGATGGATAGCACGGCTGTGAATCCCATTTCATTGAGTTTGTCCGCATCTTCGATGCATCCTCCCAAGGCTACGACCGGGACATCGGCTTCTCTGGCAAGTTTCAGGATACCCCCCAAAGCCTTGCCCATTCCGGTCTGCACATCCAGTTTGCCTTCACCCGTCAGAATGAGGTCGGCATCACGAATGGCTTCCTTGAAACGGAGTATTTCCAATATGGTATCGATGCCCGGCTTCAAAGTCGCATTCAGGAAAGGAAGTAATCCGCCTCCCATGCCTCCGGCTGCACCTGCACCGGGAAGAGTTGTTATATCCATGCCTTTCTCCCGGTGGATGACTTCGGCATAATGTTTCAGTCCGCCATCCAAGGCAACCACTTCTTCGGGAGAGGCACCTTTCTGGGGCGCATATACAAAGGCTGCTCCATCCATCCCGTAGAACGGATTGTTCACATCACAAGCTATCGTGAAAGAAGCTTCCTTCACGAACGGATGCAAAGCCGATTCATCTATGTGTTCTATCCGGACAAGATTGCTCCCTTTCGCATCCAGCAAGTTCCCTTGTCCATCGGCAAAACGGACTCCTAAGGCTTGCAGCATTCCCGTCCCGGCATCATTGGTGGCACTCCCCCCGATTCCCATGATGAACTTCCGGCATCCCCGGTTCAAAGCATCGAGGATGACTTCTCCCGTACCATAAGTGGTGGTATGCATAGGATTGCGCAAAGCATCGGGCACCAAGGGCAGACCGCTGGCGGATGCCATTTCAAGGATGGCCGTCCGGCCGTCTTCCGTGATGCCATAAGATACTTCGATCTCATTCATCAACGGATCATGCGCTTTACAGGCGACCCGCTCCACATTCAGATTGGCACAGATCGCTTCCGTGGTTCCTTCACCGCCATCGGCTATCGGGAAACGGACTGTTTCACAACGGGGGAATTCTTTCCCTATGGCCCGAAGGGCACTCCCGGCAATGTCGAGGGATTGGACAGAACCTTTAAATGAATCGAAAGCAAGAATAATTTTTCTCATGGTTATGGATGTTTTTTTATTCGGAGAATCATTCATTCACTCTAAAGTAGCATTCACCATTTTAATTGCCTCTTCAAGCGGATGATCGAAAGGTATAGTGGTATTCTTCCAAGGAGTCTGTATCCATTCTTCTTCCCACTCGTCCAACTTGTCACGATCAGGAGAGAAATAACGCTGCATACGAGGAATGTAGTAATCTTTAATCAGTCCGCTCCAAAAACGGGCGGCATAATCTTCTTGTATTCCTCCCCATGTGGTAATCAGGCGTTTGGCATTCGCTTCATACGCATCTTTCTCTTCGGGTGTAGTACCACTGTTTCTTGCCAGCTTCACCCACTCTTCCAGGCGGTAAAGGGGATGGGAAGCTAACAAACGGTCTACCTGCAATAGCAAACCAACAGCTTCTTCCAAAGATTTCCGGGCAGCAACCTTATTGCCGGAAGCATCTTCGTCCAACGCACGGGTATATAGCTTATCCGCTTTAGCAGCTACATAGTGAGCTGCATATTCCAAAGCATCGTTTACATAAAGCGGAGAACTCTTCAGGCTATCGGCACAAGAGAGGAATTGCTCTACGCCACGCAGGAACTCTTCGCTTGTATCTATTTTACTGATACGGAGCGTATCGGGAATGACCGTTTGCCATGTGAAACGGGGGTAAGAGTACAAACAGCTATAAGCCGTCTTCCTGAACTTGTCCCACGCTTCCTTCATTGGCTGCGGATAGGCTCCGTAGCGGGCTTTACAATATACGGGCATCCATTGATCCAGATGGATGGGACGATCCGTCCAGCCCATATCCGCCAGAAGTTCATAAACCACTTCATTGTTTTCAAGTCCTTCGGGTGCCGAACCAAATCCGATCAGGTTTCCATGACCCTCCGTATGTAAAGCCTCAGCCGAAGAAGAGGCATACATTTGCAGATCACCCGTCATCGGAGTTTTCCCTCCGAAATTAGGTACGTAACTGAATATCCACTTCTTGCCATAGAAGCCGTCCTGCACCTTCCAGGTTTGTTCCGTTCCCCAAACCCACTTTGGATAATCATTACCTAAATCGACTATCACCATCTTATCATCGGGAACGCGACTCAATAATGCTTGTAAACTGGCTTTATCCCAAAAGTCATGTTGATAACCGAACGTCCAGCCCTGCGTCACCCACACCGCATCCGGATTGCCGGCTGTGATGGAACGGTAAATAGACTCTCCGTACTGAGCCAGTAATTTATGCTTTCCTTCCACATCGTTTTTAGCTACAGGAAGGCGCATCTCGTTAAAACTATCCGAGAGGTAAAATGTATTTTTTCCAAACTCTTTCTCCCACTCTTCGACAAACAGTTTGCCTATCTCTTCAAAGAAAGGAGAATCGGGAGGAAGCACATAAGCATTGAAACGATCTTCGAAACCGCCCCATTCCAAGTGTTTAAAATCCACCTCGGCATGTTTCTTCGCAAAAGCCATGGGTACAAATCCGGCAAAAGCAGGGGCGATTGGCTCCATGCCAAGTTCGCGCATACGGTTGATAATGTGATGCTGGAGTTCGATCTGCCCTTCCTGCCAAGCATCGGTCAGAGGACCGTCCCAGGTATTTAGGTTACCCATGCGGTGCCAGGGCAAATGCGCCGGAGCGGTGAAAAACTCACGAATTTCTTCTTTAGTCAATCCCATGCGTAACCATACACGTTCGGCTATGGCTTCACTGGCTACAGTAGCCAACGGCATGTTCACACCGCGAAGTGCCATCCAGTCTATTTCTTTTTCCCAACGAGACCAGTCCCAGTAAGGAGTGGTATATCCATAGGTACATACATTCAGGAAGTATCGGTACTCGTAAGGAGTTGTTTGTTTTCTCAGTGAATAATCGGGCCACTCGGCTGGCAGAGACGCATGTTCGCCTCCCCACGTCTTCATGGCTTGGCATCCCTCTTTCAGATAAGTATGAAATGCATAACAAAGGGATACCGTACTACTTCCTTTCAAGGTCAGAACACCTGCTTTAGCATCTATTTCGAAAGTCTCTTTCCCGTCAACGGGTTCTATATACTGAAAACTAATACCTTTCACTCTTTCTCCGATTTGCCGTTCAATTACTTGTTTGGCCGGAGTTATTATATCGGCAGAACCGGACGTACCGGCACATGCACTAAGAAAAAATACCCAAATGATAGAAAAACATGTCAGAAAGTAGCCTTTCATATAATTAGATTTTCAAAATTAATAAAAAAGGGAAGCCGGCAATCAGGGAAATCGGGGGCTTTCCCCGGTTGCCGGCTAAAAAGTTGTATCAAATATGTGTTAAGTCAATATTACTTGATAATCAATTTGGCAGTAGCACCATTTACCTTCGCAATATAAAGACCTTCCAGTACAGGGACGGTAACCGATACACCTTCCCGGATAGTACCTTCGTAAACCTGTTTGCCTGTCATATCGTACACAGCTATGGAAGCCATACTTTCAATGCCTGCAGCATACAATACATTGCCATCGTTCCAGATTTTAATATCGGATGCTCCGGCTATGTTATTTACGATACCGCTTTCACCACCATATTCCACAGCACCGATAGCCGGAGTTGCAGGACGAGCTTTTCCCAACTGGTCAGTAGTAGGAATAGTCACACCATTATAAGATGCGGTACCTTTAGCGATAGCAATGCTACCCTCGCAAAGCAACGCTACAGGCATTCCATCAGCAGTCAATGTCGGACTCCATACCTCATCGCCTTCAATATCCGGGAATATCGTATTATCCAGTTTGTACAACGAAGTAAATATTTTGCTGTTTGCAAAATCATCTACTTTAATGCTATTGCCACTGAAAACGTCATTCATCGGTGTTCCTGCCTGATCATCAGCATCCATCGATTCGGCTACACCGTAAATACAGTTAGTCGTATTGAAGGTATAATTGCGTACATAAAGATTACCATCTTTATCTTTATCCCTCGGACCTTTCCAGCATCCTAAATCGTTCGGAGAGAAGAAATTGTCATCCAAGCTACCACCTGTATTGCCTGCAACGATACAATTTGCCATTGTAAGTTCGGCAGTCATATTAGCATTACAGAATATCGCTACGCCACCACCGACATTTCTACCAGAATAGTTACTTGTAATGGTACAGTTCACCAACTTCATGCCAAAAGACTCTCCGGTACGTGACCATGCATAGATGGCACCACCTCTTTCACTGGCATAGTTGTTCACAAATGTGCAATTGGTAGCCGATAACGATGGGATAGCTTTGTCCGCAGTAGTATACATGTAGATAGCACCGCCACTGGCTGAAGCATAATTATGAATGAATGAAGAATTCTCTAAAGTAACATCGCCTCCTACTGTGATTACAATAGCACCACCGGCAGATTTATTATCTTTGAAAAGTGAGTTTTTAATTATGCATTTTGCCGAATTGGCCACATTTATGGCACCACCGGCAGATGGCTTTTTCTCACCGTCTTTAATAGAATAATTATCATTGTCAATAAATTCGCAACGATCCACAAGCATAGTGGCACCTGTGGTGGCATACAAGGAGGAGGTGTTCTTTCCGGTAAACACACAATCATTTATTTCCACAGCACTTTGCACCATCAATGTCTGATTGACACCTGTGAAAATAACTTTCTTGTTATTCTTCTTATTCAGTCCGTTAATAGTCACACTCTTCTTAACAGTGATCTTTGTAAACTCTTCAATTTGTTCACCGTCGAAATCAAAGTTGATCACATCCCCATCGCTCAACGATTCAGAACTCATGATATTGGGAAAAGAACCTTCCACTGCGGGATCACCGCTTGAAGTGGTTACGGTAAAGTCCGTTGCATACATATTGAATGCTGCAAAACTCAACATTGCTGAAAGTAGAATTTGTTTTTTCATAACAATACAATTTTAAGTAGTTAATAAATATTCGTTATACAAAAGTTTCTCAAATCTGTATTTATAGTATAAGTTTACGGGTATATACTTCATCACCGTTTTTCATCCATAACAAGACCATCCCGGATTCCAAGCCGTTTAACGGTAGGGCATCGCCTTCCTTCATGCAGGCATTGAGAAGCAATTTTCCCGTCATTGAGTAAAGTTTTACGCAGGCAAAGCCTTCAACTCCTTTCAGAAGATAACGGTCCCCTGATTTTATGACTTTTATGCCTTTGTAGTCCGCAGTGTTTCCTTCAATGCCCGTAGTACTGGTATACTCGATTTTGACATACACCGGTAAATGGTCGGATGCAGTAGTAAGATCCACATCGCTCTGGTTGGCAATTCCCCGTTCAGTCACTTTGTAGGAAATAGATGATTTATTATATCCCAAAATAAAGTCGATACAATCTACAGGATCGGTTGACGGATAAGTAAACAGTTTTGTATCATTAAGAATAGTAAAGCCGTTTTCCTTGAGAGTCACCATTGCTCGGTAGGTTTCTTTTATATTAAGATCACCTCCTAAAAAGACAGGCTTATCGGCACTTTTTGCAAAATTGATGATATAATCAGTCGCTACATCCCTGTCTTCGGCATTCAGTGAATAATGGGTGGACAAAAAATAATAGTCGGGAAATTCAGCGATAATTATTCCACGGTTATCATCCGGATCAGGTTTAGCGGTTCCTCCGCCTGCACCTTTAGCAATAAGGTGAGTTTTTACCCCAAGAGGCTCCTCCTTGCTCAGCAAAACAATACCGAAATAAGTACTATGAGTAACCAGAAAACGGGATTTCATTCCTGTCTTTGTTCCCAATTGGGCGGCACAGTCTTTCACGTATCTCTGATCAACTTCTTGTATGGCTACGACATCCGGAATTACACTTTTTATCACAGAAGCTATCTTATCAACCTGTCTCGAATTAATAATAGAATGTCCTTGAATGTTGTAGGTCATCATTGTCAACTGTTTTCCCGATTCACCTGCATAGAGCCGGGAAATTCCCGAAAAGAAACAGACTGCCATAATCAAGGCATAACGTAGAATTGTTTTTAATCTATCCATAATAGTGTGTTATTTGGTTTCTCTGATTAATTCCACTTCCGTAATAATAGGCAAATGGTCGGATAGCAATGACTGTATCGATTGAGTACGAATCACACGCCATACGTCTTTAGGATATCCGAACAGGTAATCTATTTTAATGGAAGGCTTATTCGAAGGAAAAGTCAAATCATCATTGGTAAGCAGTTTCCAGTCTGAAATTCCTTCCCGTATAGTCTTTGAATCAGGACGTGTATTGAAATCACCTCCTAAAATTACAGGATAAGGAGACCGTTGCAAGGTTTCCGTTATCTTCTTTATCTGTAAGAAACGTGTATCTTCCGAGAAATAATCCAGATGCGTACATGCAAAAGTGATGGTATCTTTTCCGTTTACTTCAAACGTCCCCTGAAACATCACTCTTTGTTCTTTCTCTTGCGGACGAGGCAACATCATCTTCTCCGATTTGAAATAAGGATGACGGGAAAGTATTCCGATGCCATAATATCCTCCTTTATAAGAGATGGATTTTCCATACAAAGGATACATCTGCGTACGGTATCCCAATTCAGTAATGAAATCTTTTCCATTTTGTTGGGGAGTCCTTTCACGGAACGTTTTGCTGTCTACCTCTTGCAAAGCGACAAAATCGGGTTGAAAAGCTTTGATATGTTCTGCAATCTGTTCCAAGGATGCCAGTTCACCAAAACGGAGATTATAAGTCATGACCCGGATACGCAACGTATCTTGCTTCTGGGCACATACCCAGTTAGCGGTCAATGCTAAAAACAATACTATTATATACTTTTTCATTCTTCTTTTTTTTACCAATTAGGATTCTGTCCCAATGCGGGATTCTTCAACCTTTCCTGATAGGGTACCGGCCACAGATAATGTTTGTTTTCATCAAAATTACGAGAACCGCCTTCAGCAGTAGATCTGTCATAGACGACATCACCAAACTCATCCACGATCGGATTATTCTGATCATCCACATAAGGACATCCGCCTAATTCGTTGAGGCAAACCTCCAGACTTGGACAAGTTACGGCACGTCCCAGACGGAAGCCTTCTTTCCAGCGCAGGATATCGAAATAACGCATTCCGTCAAACGACATCTCGATCCGTCGTTCACGTCTTAATTCTGTTTTCAAATCCATGTTCCATGCTTTCAATTCGGAAAGTTTCATAGGATGCATTCCCACTCTATTGCGTAAAAGGTTTATAGTTTCGTCAATCTGATCCTGAGTCAAGGTTTCACCTTGTAGGTTGAACAAAGCCTCTGCGTAGATTAAAATGACTTCCGGATAACGAATTACGTTGATATTGTTATGATCTTTATCCGTTAATCCTGCCAATTCGGGTGTATTGTACTTCTTAAAGTAAAATCCGGTTTTGGTATTTGCACCATTATTATTGTTCCCTTGCAAAGAAGCAAAACGAGGTAATCCGAAAGTGGCATTCACTCTATTCCCCGCATCACCGTCATCACCTCCCGGCCATGCATCGCCCGGTGTATAGAGTGTCATCTTCATGCGGGGATCTCTGTCGACAAAATAATCAGCATACTTTTTCACAGGATATTTTGATTGGGGGGAAACAGCTACATCTGTCCGTTTGTAATATTCCAAACCGGGAGTTGCCGGCTTTCCATCGGAACAAAGAAATGCATCGACAAATGTCTTAGAAGCATTCAGACGGATATAATTTACCGGAGTACAGGTATAATTGGTCATGTTACACATCCGGATATCCTGAACATACAAACTGTAAATCATTGATTCCTTATTATTGGGATCGGTTTCAGAGTTCCCTTCCAGATGATAGACTTTTTCATAATCATATAGACCGTAAGGACTGTTATCAATAATATATTTAGAAACTTTTTCTGCCAACTCCCATCTTTCGTCCTGCAATGCAACACGAGCCAACAGAGCCAAAGCTCCCCATCGATCGATGCGTCCTACATCCGATCCGGTATGAATCTCAGCGGGCAACTTACCGGCAGCCCATTTTAAATCTTCAATCATCCAATCTATCACATCTTTCTTCGGATTACGCGGGCCATAAGCTTCTTCCGAACTAAGGACCTTATCTACCAAAGGCACATCGCCCCAGACTGAAGTCAGCCAGAAATATTGTAAGGCACGAATGGTTTTTACTTCGGCAGCATAGACATCTTTCACATCTTGGTCTACCTCTGCCTGGTCATAATTATCCAGAAAATTGTTGCAATCGAAAATATGACCATATAAATCTCTCCAATAGTTATAATAAGGGAAATTATCCTGCGCACTACTGGTTCCTCCGCTTACCTTGCTCAAACCGGAAGTAGGATCACCCCATACCACTGTCTCCGCACAAGCTTCGCCCAGATTAATGATCAAATCATACTGAAGTCCCTCATAACAAGGATATAAAGCAGCACGCAATTGAGGTTCTGTCTTCCAGTAGGTTTCATTGACGGCCTTGTCCAAAGGATATCTGTCTAAAAAGTCACTGCAACTAAAAGTCGTCATCAGGCAACAACCTGCCAAAATATATTTTATTCTCTTTTTCATAATACTATCTCTTATTGCTTAAGTTAAAAAGTCAGATTCAATCCAAACACATATGTTTTTACTTGGGGATAAGTATCTCCTGAAGATTGTTGAACCTCAGGATCGAAACCATCAAAATACTTAGTAATTGTAAATAAGTTATCGGCAGAAATGTAAGCTCTCAATTTACTTACTCCCAATTTATTCATCCATTGCTGCGGGAAAGTATATCCTAATTGCACGTTCTTCAAACGTAGATAGGCAGCATTCTCTATCCAGAAATCTGAAAATCTGCGATTATGAGTCTGCGCATAATACATACGGGGATAAGCAGCTCCCGTGTTTTCAGGTGTCCATCTGTCGAGATGAGATTTCTTAGGCACCGAGTAGTCATTAATAAAACAATGTCTCGCCTCTTCACTCAAATAACCGTTGGCTTTGCCCACTCCCTGGATATAGAAAGAAAAATCAATGCCTTTCCATGCCAACTCACCTTTAAATGAATATGAATAACGTGGTGTCTTGTCTCCGATGACCACCTTGTCATAATCGTCTATCACACCATCGGGTTTTCCTTCCGGACCACTGATATCCTTATATTTAATGTCACCCGGCTGAACAGCAACGCCATCTTTTATAACAGGGAACTTGGGATTTATATAATTACCAAAGCTGTCTTTGCCACCAAAATCATCCACTTGGGCAAGCCCTTCGGTTTTATATCCGTAATAAGCATCGATAGGATCACCTACCCGACGAATCTCATCTCCAATGATCGGAGCGCTTGAACCTAAATCAATAATTTTATTTTTTGCATCGGACAAATTAAAGAATAAGCCATATTTAACTTCGCCAATCTGATCTCTCCAAGCCAAGTTCAATTCCCAACCTTTACTTTCTACTTCTCCCAGATTCTCCAAAGGCAAATAGTCACGACCTGAATCTTTTTGCCATACGCCTATCACCAAAGGATAAGAAGGGCGCACCAACGCATCTACATTGTTCTTCTTGAACCAGTCGGCACTAACAGTCAAACGGTTATTAAAGAAAGCCAGGTCAAGCCCCAAATTGAGCATCCGGATAGTTTCCCATTTAATATTTCTGTTCCCTAAAGCAATCTGTTTAAACCCCGTGTTCAACTGGTTACCGATGGGATAGGCTTTATCAACGGATTCAATCGCTACCAGATAAGGATAATAATTACCCCCCACATTCTGGTTTCCAAGTTCTCCCCAAGAAGCACGTAGTTTAGCCATCTGCAATACAGGTTCTGCAAAACTCATGAATTTTTCCTTGGAAAAATTCCATCCAGCGGAGAAAGAAGGGAAATATCCCCAACGATTCCCCTTTGCAAAACGGGAAGTTCCGTCACAACGGATATTCGCTTCAAACAAATATTTTTCTGCATAATTATAGTTCAACCGACCGAAATAGGACCTCAAAGCCCACTCTTCGGCTCCCCCTCCATTAGTCAGTTCATCTGTTCCGGCATCAATCACCTCAATACCGTCCAGCAAGATAGATTTTCTACCGGCATTTAATGTATGTGTATATGCCCATTCCTGAGAAAAACCGGCTAATACCTTAAAGTCATGTTGATTCATATTTTTCTGATAGGTAGCAGTAGCATTCAACGTCTGGGTCAGTGTATTGGTATAGTATTCATCAATGGAATTCTTTCTCAGCTTGTTTCCCGGATCTTCCGTCCCGTCCGACATCCAACGTTTCATATCCGGAACAAACTTTTTCCTGTCCTGCGTATAATAGTTGGCAGCGTATTGCCCATTTATAAACAAGCCTTCCAACACTTTGAACGAAGCGTTCACCTGTCCGTTGAATGTACGGGAATTACGTTTATTATAACCGGAATTATAAGCAATATCCACCGGATTCATCAATGAAGAATAAGCATAATGATCTGTGTCCACCCATTCACCATTCTCATTTTGCTGTTTCCATTTAACCGGAAGCAGGGGAGAAACTCGTTGAACTGTCCTGAACACGCCTGTCGTACCTGAAACACCGTTCTCCTGACGGTAAAAATCAACAAAGCTGATGTTTCCATTCAATTTCAAACGATCATAAAGTTCGGTATTCATACTTAAACGGGCGTTGTGCCTTCTGGAAGAGAACGGATCGCCTACGATCAGACCGTCTTGCTTCAAATAACCATAAGACATGTAATAGCCACTCTTTTCTGTACCTCCACGAACACTGACATTATGTCCCGTTTGCATGGCGGACTTTTTATAGACTTCCTTCACCCAATCTGTATTTGAATACTCATTGGGAGAATCGCCTCTATCGTAGGCATCAAAAGCTTCTTGCTGATATAATTTTCCAAAACCGGCAGCAATATACGCTTCATTAGCCAACTCCATGTATTCACGTCCATTGACCAATTCGGGCAAAGCAGTAGGAGTCTGGAAACCTACATAACCTGAATAACTCACCGTTGTTTTTTCTTTCCGGTTACCTTGTTTTGTTGTTACCAGAATAACACCGTTTGCAGCACGGGCACCATAAATGGCAGAAGAAGCGGCATCTTTTAGAACAGATACATTTTCTATATCATCCGGATTCAGCATATTCAAATCTCCTCCTGCTACTCCGTCAATCAGAATAAGAGGATCGGTCTTACTGTTTAAAGTACTGATACCACGGATAACGATCGACATCTTATCATTACCAGGCTGACCGGAAGGTTGCACGATGGATACACCGGGCAGCATACCTTGCAACCCGCTTCCTACATTGGTTATCGGACGACTGGCTAACTCATCCCCTTTGACTGCCGACACAGCCCCGGTTAAATTCACTTTTTTCTGTACTCCGTAACCTACTACTACGACATCATTCAGTTGAATGGTATTCTCAGCCAACACTATATCCAATGTACCGGGCTGGCTTACTACCTTTTTAGCTTCGGTATATCCTATGAAAGAAAAAAGTAAAGTACTTCCTTGCTCCACTTTCAATGAATAATTGCCATCAAGGTCGGTAATTGTACCGTCAGAGGTGCCTACTACCGATACGGTAGCTCCGATAATCGGATCGCCCGTTGCCTTATCGAGTACTTTTCCAACAACTGACAATTCTTTGTTCTTATCAGGAACAGATACCTTTTTCTGTTCATTTTTATTAAACAAAAGGATACTATTATCCAAAAAGCGGAAACCGATATTAGTATCTTTCAAAAGAAGGGAAAGAGCTTCTTTTAACGCTACATTTTTTACTTTAAGATTAACTTTCTTATTTGTGTCCACAAATTCTTTACTGTAAGCCACATTCATGGAAGCTTGCTTACTAATTTGCTCAATAGCCTGTTTTAAAGGTATTTGCTGCACATTAATTGAAATTTTCTGATTCTGTGAATAAGCTGTCAGCGGAATTAGCAGACATAATCCACACACCATACACCACATTCGGATGTATGAGAAAGGTGTTTTTTTTCTCATAAGTTATAATTTTTCTGTATGATTAGATTAATTAGTTTTTATAGTCATTTTACCGTATAGTTTCCCTCCGAAATTTTCTTAAACTTAATAGGTGTTATTGATTCCATCATCTCCAAAATATTACTTAAATCGTTCCCTTTGCAGACGAAGTTATAGGTAAAAGAAGATATTTTCGCTTCTTGTATTTCAAACGTTATATCAAACTGCCGGGTAAGTACTTTCAGTACATCTTCCAGAGAAGTGTTTCGGAAGACTAACCGGTTCTCTTTCCAACCGGAAGCATCCTTATAGTATTCATTCGTGCTGATTTTACAAATGTGACTTCCTTTTTCATACTGGGCTGTTTGTCCCGGCACCATCTCATACATGACCGAATTGCTCACACAATGTCCTATACTTATCTTTCCTTCATCCAAGGTAGTTATAATATGGTTGTCGGCAGGATAAGCGCATACATTAAAGCAAGTCCCGGTTACCCTGACACGCATTTCGCCTGCGGTCACCATGAAAGGGTTTTCCGGGTTTTTCTTTACTTCAAAATAAGCCTCTCCTATTAATGAAACTCTTCGTTCACCTCCCGTAAAATGTTCCGGATAAATCAACTTAGAATCTGCATTCAACCAAACACGGCTACCATCACCCAGCAAAACAACCAGCTTTTCTCCTTTGGAAGCATAAATTTCATGATATACGGGAGTTTCCTCTTTTACATATTGATAAGTAAAATAACTCGCATTGAAAATAAGCAAAGCCACCACACAAGCCCACTTAAGAATAGGAACAACTTTTCTTTTCTCCTTTTTCTCTACCGCTGCAAGTATATTCTGGTAAACTTTATACTCATCGAATTCCGGAACTTCACGATCCGCCATATCCAATGGTTTATCATCCAAAAGACAATCAATATCATTGTCTATATGTTCGGCAATATACTTGATGATCTCAGAATCCGTATTTTCAGTCTTATTTATATGCATGTATTTATCAGCTTTTATATATAATACACAAGGACTAAAAGAAAGTATTATATAAAATCAAAGTTTTTTTAGAAAAAGTTATTTTAGAGCAACAACATGATTGCACATTCACGTACCCACTCCTTAATCTGTTTAAGGGATTGGCTGTATTGGAACTTAATTGTGTTTACGGAAAGGTTTAGCCGATCGGCTATCTCTTGGTTGGAATATTTTCCAGACATTTTCATAGAAAATATTTTCTTGCGTTGAGGTGACAACTGATCCATGGCACTGCGGATCATCTCTACTTGTTCCCGGTCAAAATCCTGTGCCTCCGTATCTTCACCATCAATATAGTTAAGAATTTCCAGGCAGTCATCCAATACAAAGATGTTACTTTTCGAGTCTCTCAATATATTTAGTAAGTCGTTCTTCAAAACAGTAAATAAAAAGCGGTTAATGGGCTTATTCTCGTCCAGCTCTTCCCGCTTCATCCAGATTTTCATAAAAAGGTTTTGTACGGCATCTTCTGCCAATTCTTTATTGCAAAGGTATTTGAATGATAGTGAAAACGCTTGTACACCATACTTTTTATAAAGTGTGGTGAATGCAAGTTGATTACCTTTTTTTAATTGCAAAACTATAGAAATATCATCCATAACAAGTTCCTCAATACACGATGTGGCTGCAATATTCGTAAAAATAGTTGAGATAAACAAACATTCCTTTCGATCTTGCTGATTTAAGCCAAAAAGTAGAATGAATTAAGAGGATGATATGACAAATGGATTTAATTCAATTCATTTTATCCCGATTTTGAAATATAACTGCCTGAAAAGTTTCCTAAAAACGAAAAGGGGATGTATTAAAACTCCCCTTTCAACGAAATTACCCATATTACAATTCAATCTGTAACATGGGTAATTTTTTATCTATATTCAAACATTCCTTTTTCAGAATATGAATATCATACTCATATATTCACGATTTATCTCTTCATGAATTTAATCTTAGTAACCCCTTCACTTCCTTCTATAACCAATAGATAAAGTCCACCCGGTAGATCGGATATAGATATAGACTCACTTTCGTTTGCCATATTCTCATTAATTATACGCATACCACTTACATTATATATAGTATAATGATTAGCTCCATTCATGGAGAACAACAACCGGCCGTTCTCTATGGAGTATTTTAGACCTTGCTGCTTTTGTGCAGTAATTCCGGTTTGTTGCGTCACATCAATATAATCCCTTGGAACTATTTTTTCAGTTGGATCAAACTTCTGTTCATCGTAGTTCCATGTATAGTTGATAATTTCAAGGATCTCATCATTATCACCGTATTTATAATCTGATTTCAATCCACCCACTTGTTCGGATTCACCTTCCATTTCTTCAAAAACATTGAACAGAACAATATTGCCATGGCTATCACAAGTCACTTCATTTGTAGAAACATATTCTTCCATAATTCCATCTCCATTCTCATCATACGATTCTAATATCTGTTCTTTATAACTTCCATTTTCATCCGTATCTTTGAGAATATGTTTGATTTTATCAGGACCGGCAACAGAAGACATGATACTTTCAAAATCCCTTTTATTTGTATACACGACCTTAAGCTTCGCGGTTTCTACCCCTTCATCATAAACTTTTGCTTCCTTTATGCGATTGTTTCCAACCAAAAAGTCATTCTCATCATGAGATAGTATTTGCCCGTCACTATTTTCCCATTTTATATTATCATACCGTGCAACTTCAGACATGACCAACTCATTTTCATCATTATAGCCTAGCATAAAATGTTTCCACGTCTTTGCAGGAAGTTCTCCATTTTCATAAACAACCTCAATTACCTCCACTTCCTCATAAGCTCCCTGATAATAAGATTGAATAGCCATTCTCGTCACATACCCTTTTTCATTTCTGGTTATATTGAATATATTGGAATATCCAATTTCCCACTTACCATCTTGCCAAGAATACATGGTAGATCGTTTTTTAAAATCCGGAACGAGATCGTCATATTCATATTCCTTCTTCTCCTCATTCAACCAAGTTTTCCCCTTGTCTTCAGAAACGAGGCTCATCTCAGTTAAAACGTTGTCATTTTCATTATATGTGATGACAGTCTTATGCTGCGATTCACCATCATCAAAAAAGATTTCAGTTATATTTCCTTTTAAATCATATTTGTAATGTAAGTCCTCAAAGGGAAGCCATTCTCCCTCATCATATATATACATAGCCTCAACCTGAGGCTTCAGAATAGCATTCTCACTCCGTGTTAAAGGAAATTTTTTAGCATCAGTAATGGATTTTCGATCCTTGGCAAATACAGACTTCGTTTGTAATTTCTCAACTTTAGAGTCCGTTCTGGCAAATCTTTGCTGAGCTGAGGCAACACCTGAAAACAAGAATGCACCTAATAATAATAGTGTAAAATTCTTCATAGACAACAATTTTAAATTAATGAATTAATATACATTTATCACTTACAAAGAAAGCAAATAAAATCCACCTTTACTATTAATTGCTTATTTTTTATATCATTTATCGATAAATCATAATTATAAATAGAATATTATTTTCAATCTTATTCAAAGGATAAAGTTTGATCTTACACACCAGATGAAATTTCACAAAGATCCATTTAGGCTGCATATCTAAAAGAGTAGAGGGAAGTACTGATACTATATTCCTACCGAAGAAATGGTTAAACTACTCAAAAAACGGTCTATCTCTATATAATGGTACACAGGTGTCGGGAAATAAAAAAAAGAATAGTTATCTTTGTACCGTTTTAAGAACCTGTCTATGTTCAAAATAAGCGGATTAAAATCCGGAAAATGAAAATAGAAACAAGTTCTGCAAATATTGAAAATAAATAACGAAATAGATTAATGGCATTACAATGTGGTATTGTCGGATTACCTAACGTAGGTAAGTCGACACTTTTCAACTGTTTGTCAAACGCTAAAGCGCAGGCAGCAAACTTCCCTTTTTGTACAATAGAACCGAATGTAGGCGTTATCACTGTACCCGATGAACGCTTGAATAAACTGGCAGAACTGGTTCATCCGGGACGTATCGTCCCCACTACGGTAGAGATTGTAGATATCGCCGGATTGGTGAAAGGTGCCAGCAAAGGAGAAGGATTAGGAAATAAGTTTCTCGCTAATATCCGTGAAACTGATGCGATCATTCATGTATTGCGTTGCTTTGACGATGACAACGTGACACACGTGGACGGAAGTATCAACCCGGTTCGCGACAAGGAAATCATTGATTATGAACTTCAGCTGAAAGACCTGGAAACAATAGAAAGCCGTATACAAAAGGTACAAAAGCAAGCGCAGACAGGTGGCGACAAAGCTGCCAAACAGGCTTACGATGTACTGATCCGCTACAAAGAAGCCCTCGAACAGGGCAAGTCGGCACGTACCGTCACTTTCGAAACGAAAGATGACCAGAAAATAGCCAAAGAGCTTTTCCTTTTGACATCCAAACCGGTAATGTACGTTTGCAACGTGGATGAAGCAAGTGCCGTCAGCGGCAACAACTATGTAGAAATGGTTCGTGAAGCTGTCAAAGACGAGAATGCCGAAATACTGGTGGTTGCCGCCAAAACCGAAGCTGATATCGCAGAACTGGAAACTTACGAAGACCGCCAGATGTTCTTACAGGAAGTTGGTCTGGAGGAATCGGGAGTTTCACGCCTCATCAAATCCGCCTATAAACTGTTGAATTTGGAAACATTCATTACAGCCGGTGAAATGGAAGTAAAAGCCTGGACGTACCACAAAGGCTGGAAAGCTCCTCAATGTGCAAGCGTTATCCACACTGATTTTGAAAAAGGATTTATCCGTGCCGAAGTAATCAAATACGATGATTTCATCCAATACGGTTCTGAAGCTGCCGTGCGCGAAGCTGGAAAATTGGGAGTGGAAGGAAAAGAATATGTCGTCCAAGACGGAGACATTATGCATTTCCGTTTCAATGTATAACTCTAAAGACAAACATGTAACTCAAAAAGACAGATGAAGTATCTCATAGCAGGAACCGGAGGAGTGGGAGGAAGCATTGCAGCTTTCCTGGCATTGAACGGGAATGATGTTACCTGCATTGCTCGCGGAGAACATTTGCAGGCAATGCAAACCAATGGTCTGAAGCTGAAATCGGGACTGAAAGGAGAACATACCATCCCCGTCAAAGCACGTTCGGCAGAGGAATTCCGCGGGAAAGCGGATGTCATCTTCGTTTGCGTAAAAGGATACTCGGTAGCATCTGTCATAGATCTTATAAAACGTGCCTCTCACGATAAAACGATCGTTATCCCCATACTCAACGTTTACGGAACAGGTGCCCGCATACAGCAGCTCATTCCGGAAGTGACGGTTCTGGATGGATGCATTTATATCGTCAGCTTCGTGTCCGCGCCCGGTGAAGTCACACAATCGGGAAATATCTTCCGGCTGGTTTACGGCTTACGCGAAGGGACGGAAGTAACATCCGGATTGTTAGAAGCCGTAAACAAAGATCTCATCGAAAGCGGAATCAAAGTCAACCTTTCACCGGACATCAAACGGGATACATTCATCAAATGGTCGTTTATTTCGGCAATGGCAGTCACCGGGGCATATTATGACGTTCCTATGGGAGAAGTCCAAAAACCGGGAAAAGTACGCGATACCTTTATCAAGCTTTCTACGGAAAGCGCTGCATTAGGAAAAAGATTAGGTATCGAGTTCCCCGAAGACCCGGTAAGTTATAATCTCAAAGTAGTCGATAAGATCGATCCGCAAGGCACCTCCTCCATGCAAAAAGACATCGAGAAAGGACACGAATCGGAAGTACAAGGCTTGCTTTTCGACGTAATAAGAGCCGCTGAAGAACAAGGGCTGGATGTCCCGACTTACCGGAAAGCCGCCAAAAAATTCAAGAACAAAAGCACTAATTAAACTCAATAGTTATGAACACCTTCTTATTATCTATCAACTGGAATCCCAATCCCGAACTGTTCAGTCTCTTCGGATTTCCTATTCGCTATTACGGGCTGTTGTGGGCTGTCGGAATCTTCTTGGCTTACGTGATCGTCCATTATCAGTACCGTGATAAAAAGATATCAGAAAAGAAGTTTGAACCTCTGTTCTTCTATTGTTTCTTCGGCATTCTGATCGGAGCCAGGTTAGGTCACTGCCTGTTTTATCAACCGGAATATTTCCTATCGCATCCTTTGGAAATGATCCTACCCATCAAATTTCTGCCCACCGGAGGGTGGAAGTTTACAGGATACGAAGGACTTGCCAGCCACGGTGGTACACTGGGACTCATGATCGCCCTGTGGCTCTATTGCCGCAAAACAAAGATGCATTATATGGAAGTTGTGGATATGATAGCCGTTGCTACGCCTATCACCGCTTGTTGCATCCGTCTCGCCAACTTGATGAATTCGGAGATCATTGGCAAGCCAACCGATATGCCATGGGGATTTGTTTTCGAGCGCGTGGATATGATTCCCCGCCATCCGGCACAGCTATATGAAGCAATAGCTTACTTCTTACTTTTCCTAGTCATGATGTACCTTTACAAAAATTACAGCAAGAAGCTGCACCACGGTTTCTTTTTCGGGCTTTGCTTGACTGCAATCTTCGTATTCCGCTTCTTTGTAGAATTCCTGAAAGAGAATCAAGTAGACTTTGAAAACAGTATGAATTTCAATATGGGGCAGTGGTTAAGCATCCCGTTCATCATAATCGGTGTTTACTTCATGTGTTTTTACGATACTAAAAAATTTAGAAAATGAAACATATTATTGACATGAATACCTGGGAAAGAAAGAGCAATTATGAGTTCTTTCTGAATTTCCAGAACCCAACCATTTCCATCACTTCGGAAGTGGAGTGCGGAGGAGCAAAGGAGCGTGCAAAAGCTTCGGGTCAATCATTCTTTTTACACTATCTCTATGCGGTGTTGCGTGCAGTCAATGAAATACCTGAATTCCGTTTCCGCATCGATTGGGAATACAGAGTGGTATATTTCGATACGATAGACATACTCACTCCGATCAAAGTAAAAGAAAACGGACGCTTCTTCACCGTGCGTATCCCTTGGAAGGAAGACTTCGACACTTTCTATACGGAAGCCAAAGCGGTAATCGATGCTATTGATCCGGAAGGCGAACCTTATACCGCAGAACAAACTGGAAAAAATGAACTGTTAGATGTCGTTCTGTTAAGTGCCACTCCCGATCTCTATTTCACTTCGCTAACATGCACGCAGGAACATCGCCACGGTAGCAATTATCCGTTGATGAATGCCGGAAAAGCTGTAATAAGAGAAGGAAAGCTGGTGATGCCTATTGCCATGACCATCCATCATGGATTTATAGACGGACACCATCTATCACTATTCTTCAAAAAAGTAGAAGAGTTTTTGAAATAAAAAATGGCAGAAGATTGCAAGCTAGTTGACAAGTTTTTTAAAACACTCATTAATAAAAGGTTTCAGGATATAAATATTAATTTTGTGCCTGATTAGAAGAAAAACAGGTAAAGAATGAAAGAAAAGCAATTAAGATTGTTTGAATTAGAGGAAAGAAATAGTTATAGCTTGTTGTGTCAGAAATTTGCAAATAGGGATTTTTTAACACCCGATGAATTCGGTTATCATGTTCGGAATTGGAGCCGCACGAAAGGAATAAAAATTAATACATTAAGTTTGTTTTCCGGTGCAGGAGGACTGGATATCGGATTTGAAGATGTTGGTTTTAATATAATCGAAAGCGTTGAGATTGAACAAAAATTTGTTCAAACCGCTCTATTAAATCAGGGCAAAGGAAAGTATTATTGCAATACAAAAATTAATTGTGCGAATATCCGAGATTATTCACCGAATCAAAATATTAAAATTGATTTTATTATAGGAGGGCCGCCTTGCCAATCTTTCTCATCTGCAGGAAGACGAGTTGCTGGTGTAAGAGGAATAAATGACGATAGAGGAACACTGTTTCAAGAATATGTCAGAATATTAAAAGAGCTTCAGCCTCGAGGCTTTTTATTTGAAAATGTATATGGACTTTTAGGGGCTCAAGGAGGAGATGCGATCAAACAAATCGTACAAGCTTTTAAAGAAGTTGGATATAAATTGTCATATCGCGTATTGGATACGGCCGATTATGGAGTACCGCAACATCGTGAAAGACTAATAATCGTGGGATTGAAAGATAAGTATTTCAAACTACCCAAACCAACCCATGGACCTGATTCAAAGGATATACCATTTTTTAATGCCGCTAATGCTTTAGAAGGTCTAACTATAGAAGAAAAAGCAAGTCAGCTAGGAGGAAAGTTTGGACATCTACTAAAAGAAATTCCCCCTGGTTTGAATTATAGTTTTTTTACTGAAAAGATGGGACATCCCAACCCTATATTTGCGTGGAGATCTAAATTCTCTGATTTCTTATATAAGGCAGATCCAACCACTCCTATAAGAACACTGAAAGCTTCAGGGGGACAATATACAGGTCCCTTCCATTGGTGCAATCGACGGTTTACAATTAGTGAACTGAAAAGGTTACAAACTTTCCCAGACGATTATGAATTTGTCGGAAATTATGCAATTGGGCAAAAACAAATTGGCAATTCGGTTCCTCCGCAATTTGCAAGAATTTTGGGTTTAGCACTTTTAAATCAAGTTTTTGATATAGAATTACCTTTCGATTTAAAATATTTAAATGACTCTGATACATTATCTTTTAGAAAGTTAAAACGCGAAAAGACCAATGCTTACCTTATCAAGGCAAAGGAGGCAATAACGACTATTGATGTAGAAACGACCTCAATAGAAAAGCATATACAATATTCGGCCGATTTAAAAGATAATTTTGAATGGGTAAAAGTTGACAGGAACGGAGAATACACAATTAAGATCGAATTAGAGGAAGAAATTTGGAGAATTAATTTGCGTAATAAGACTCAATCTCGTACACCAAAAATTGAAATAAATATTTATTCTCAAAGGAATGACACACTTTTCAAAAAAGTAAAAAAGATTGAATTAACTTCAAATTCATATATCTTAAAGGATTACACAGCCCTGTGGAAAGCTTTTGAGGACTCTTTGTCAGAACATAATATAAAAGTAGATCTGGTACAATTTGCAGGATATTATCAATATAAGAATGAAATAGACTACAATATAATTTTTCACAAGAAGCCTACACAAAATAAAAGTATGTGGAAGATTATTTCAATGCTATATGAAGATACTCCCATTGGTAAAATTGAACCCATCGATTTTTTCACACAATACTTTCATATTGAGAAAAATGAACTACTTTTGTTTTTTAGAGAGTTAAAGAACATTGGTTTTGAAATAAGAAACACGAAAACAAATCCGGAAATAAAAGAGGATTATTATCTTATTCCATACAGATTTCCGACTTTAAACCCTCTAAGCATACAATTAAATAAATCATTATGAATGAAATAAACGAACCATATTTGGTGATCCTTCAAGGCAAAAGTATTTTATACGACAGTGATGGGTCTGTACATCAATACGACGAAGGCAAGTTGTCCATCGAGGCTAAAAGGCGTTCTCAATATGTAAAGAGCCAGTTAGAACATGGATATTTGGAACATTTAATAAAAGAATGTTATATTCCAAATATTAATCATGATGTCTTATGTCAAGAGCATAAGAATGTTTTGGAGAAATTGGTCAATTCTGTGACAAGTGAAGTCGGTAGAGCTATTGTCGGACTGTCTGTCTTACAATTAACTATAAAATCTTTAAGTCCTCAACAATCCATTCGGTTACATAAAGGAAGCACTCAAAGCGGAAGTTTTTCTTGGAGTGAAGGAATTGCAATGAGAGTATTGGATAAAAATTTCATCACCCCTGTATTACGTAAATATGAACTTTTACGTTTAAATGCAGACGGCTTTATGATGACTCGCTCATTGGCTGAAAACTATCCATATTCAAAACTTTATAAAGCTGCAATTAAGGGAGGAAGAGAGGAGTGGTTGACTTTAGTTGATTTGATGGAAAATGGAGAACTAGATGCAGAGGCCGGCTTAAGATTTTTAATAACACAGTTAATAAAAAAATCAGAATCGTTTAAAAGAATTGCCGATTGCCTTTTACAAAAGACAGAGAAATATTTGTTGTCTAATCCAACTTTTGAGGATATATTTAAAGTTATTTGCGATTTCATCAATGATTCAACATACTCTGCACGAATCCTTGAGATAGCTATGCACTCGTTGTTTCAGGCTTTAAATACTAAGAAATGTCTTGCAGGATATTTAGTTCCATTATCTCAAATGCGATCAGCAAATAAAAAACATGGGAATATTGGTGATATAGAATTAAGTTATTCGAACAATGGGAATGATATCATTGAATCATGGGACGCTAAATTTGGGAAGGCATATCTTAGAGATGAACTAGAAGAATTACATGAGAAATTAAATTTTCATCCTATTGCAGAGAATGTCGGTTTTGTTACAGATGCTACTCCAAACTTGAAAGAAGAGATCATAACCAGAGTAGAAGAACTCGAAATGACTCATAATGTAAAAATTCACATTGTTGATTTCAAGACTTGGGTCTTCAGCCAAATAGAACAACATAGTTTAGACTATAATGAAGTAGGTAAGATATGGTTAATTGCTTTGGTTGAAACAATATGTTTGAAAAGAAGAGATATTGCACCCATTGATGAACCTACTAATCAATGGATTGAAGAATTTTCACATATATTGGATAGTAAGAGCCAAATGCATAGCCTACTGTATAGATCATAATATAGCAGAAGAACCTATTATTTAGTCTTTTAATAATAGGTTCTCCTGCATAAACATAACCTGCAAAACAATCCTTATCCTCAAAAAAATATTATATTAGCTACTATTACCTTATCGTCCAGCTGATTATTTATAAACAACCAACTTAGTGGTGTTATGGTCTTTCCCGTCATCGAAAGACACCATATAAACCCCGTTGGAAAGTCCGTTTACCTCTAATTTATTCTGATTGGGATAGTTAAACGAATAAAGCAATTTTCCTTGCATATCCCTTATTGAAATTACTCCTACCCAATCGGCTGTCGTTTTAAAATATGCAAAATCCGAACAAGGATTAGGATAGACAGAGAACCGTTGCCAATCGGACAAGATCGTTCCAAGTGCAGACGAACCGGCCGGTTGCAATTCGATGTAATCCACATCATATGGGGTACGTACGGTGGTAGGTGCTAAATGGATCGTATTAAATCCTTCTCTCAACTCAATTTCGGAAGTGTAAGTTTGCCATTCACCGTTCGTTGACGGGTATTTAACTTCAGTCACTACATCATTCACAGTCACATTATATCTGAGACTCGCACTCCCCCGGTAGCATACCGACAAGTGATACGTTCCTCCTTTCTTCACAAAAACATTATTGAATTGAAGATAGGTACTTAGACGTGATACATAGGCTCCGGATGAACTCAGTCCGTCAAAGGTACGGTTCGACTCATGAGGCTGGGAAGCCTCAGCTTCCAGTCTCGTTGCCGGCAGAGACGACTCATACGCATATTTCGTCTCCGGATAAAATTCTTCCAAGTATTTATCAGTTACGATCTCAATGCCATAATAGTTCATCGCCCGGTCTTTTTGCAGGATTTTCAGTCTCACTTCCGACTTTCCTTTAGTCAGATCAAGGGGTATTTTGAAAAAATTGGTAGGATAAGTGAATTGCTTCAATTTTTCACAAGCCCCGATACTGCCGATAAGTGCATCATCGATATAAACTTCGTAATCGCCCACTTCTTCCGTTTCCCATCCCTGGTGCTTGATAGCTATCCAATGCTGAGTACCGGATGTTTCCGAAAGTTTCAAAGTGTAAGACAAGCTACGTCCCTTGTCAACATGACGGTAATAACGGTTATAATTCTTTTCAAGTGATGTTCGCCCGCCATATGCATGTTCTGTCTCATTTACATTAAAAATGATCCGATCCGGGACATAATTGTTTTCCCATTTCTTGTCTTTCTCACCTGTGAAACGTTGGTAAACTGAGGTTCTCATGTGGTTGGCTTGATAAAACGGCACAAAATTATAAGTCTGATCCGCCCCCTGTGCAGTAAATTCCAATGTACCTTCTTTTCTCTTCATCCATGTGGAAAGCTCTTCTTTCGACTGAGTGAAGTTAGGGAAATCCGGGAACTTATCGATCTGCGTATCTCCTTGCTGATCCCACACATTGCTGACATAATCTCCGGAAGCCACAGCACCCAAGTTGGGAACGATCACAAGAGGTCCGTAAAACAGGCTCACCACATTCGGCTCTTCCGACGGTTCATAACGCAGCTCAACGGGCATTGACAGTACTATTACATCTCCGGCTTTCCAAGCTTGCCGGATATTTATAAACTTTCCGGATTCTATATTGACTTTTTGTGTTTGTCCATTCACTGTTATATTCACACGTGAGGCATCCATCCATTGCGGGCATCTGAATCGAATAGTACCATTGAAGTCCTGATTTTTTAGAATTGTCAATTTTATCTCATTCTCCAACGGATAATCCCCTTCCATTCGCATAGAAAAACCTCTATCTTCATATTCCAGCGTGGAAGGTATGTATAAATTAACCAAGATATCGTCATCGTTATGGAAATAGATCGCTTCTCCATATTTGGAATGATTTTCGAGTCCCGTCTCCCAACAGCAGTAAAAGCTGTTATCGTCCATATATTTACGACATTGCCCCGGCATCAACGACTGATAATAGCAGAACCCACCGCCAACCGACTGATTATCGGGATCTTTAGAAGCCAGAATATGGTTATATAAGGCTTTTTCATAAAAATCGAGATACTTGCCGTCACCAAAAACAGAAAACATGGCCTTGGTAAACCGCAACATATTATTCGTGCAACAGGTTTCGGTGGAAGTATTAGCCAACTGATCCAAAAATTTCCCCGGTTCTCCGTAACGTTCCCATCTTCCGTGGCCTCCCATTGAAAGTACATGATGATTGACCACGATATCCCACGTATTGAGTGCCGCATCGCGGTTTTGTTCATTCCCCGTAAACTCATAGTCACGGATCAATCCCATGTATTTTGGATCGTATACATTGGCATGACGGGAAGTCAACACATCGTTTCCTTTTGCCATCTGATCCCTGAAGTTAAGGCTGTGAACCCATCTTTCGGCATTATCAATGAAACGCTTATTGCCGGTCAGCGCATATGCATCGACGAACAACTCGGTCATCCCTCCGTGTTCTGCCTCAAGCGCCATCTGGAGTTGTGCATCTTCCGGAATGAGGTCCGTCCATTTACAAGCCCACTCCATGCATTTCACGAAGACGGTTTTTGCTTTCTCATAGCCGGTATAATAATAAACATCCCGTATTCCGTAGAATATGCGGTGCAACTGGTAAAAAGCCATTCCCGCCATGGCAGAATTCGTGTAAAAGTCCTCCCCGTTGTTAACGGGATATACGCCATTTCCCGTAGCTGCCATCAATGCATTATATGAGGCGGCTCCTTTACTGCGTCCGAAATAGAAAAAGCCATCCAAATTCTCTTTCTCCTGGCAAACGGCAATCTGGTCGATCATCCACTTTATGCGTTCCAGCAGACGTACGTCCCCAGTGGAGGCATACATCATGGCGCATCCCGCCATATAATTGGAAAACCCATTACCATTGTCGTGCTGCCATCCGCCGTAGTTTGCAGCAGATGTAGGAATATCCCCTCCACGCAAAACATTGTTGAGCAAACGTTCCGGATCGAGGGAAAGCAGATAATTCAAATGTTGATCCTGCATCTTCTTAAAATAACTTCCATCCAGAAGGCGAACATCGGATAGATTGAAATTTGTCCATTTCTTCTCCACCACTCTCGGCACAACGTAAAGGTCGTCCGTCTCCTCCGCATGAACACCATACCCTGCAAATAACAACATTGCAATAATGAAACCTGTTCTTTTTCTCATATAAACTATTATTTAGATAGAAGAGCATCCGGACAAAACGGGATAAAGCCGTTTTGTCCGGTAAAAGCTCAAAATATTACTGTGCAATAATCGTCTGCCTGAAATCTCCGGCAGCTACCACATAAAATCCTTTGGCCAAATTGATGTTCACTGTATAGACATCGCCTTCTGCCGTAAACGTATTTGTCAACGAACCGGCAACGGAATATACATTCACTTTTCTTCCGTCAGCTCCGGATACGGTCAACCGGCCATTCTGATAATTAACCGTCACATTCTTCTCATTTACAGATTGCTGAATACCTGTAAAATTACCCAGTTTATTATCTTCAGGCAGCTTCACGGCTTTGTCCGAATGGGCGGCAGCACCTGCAACATAAGTCAATCCCTTGAAATCAGTATTATGGGCATCGCCAGAAGTAGCTACCACATCGGGCACACCGTCATTATTGAAATCGGCCATAGCATAGACAGGAGTCTTCAATGCACACCAGCGTTGGTAATAACCTGTCATTGTCGGTGTAGATTCAGCCACGCCCATTTCTCCTTTGAATATATGAGTGCTGAAACCGCCTTTTCCATCACCTAACTGCAATACGCCTACCAATGCCTGCAGATTATTAGCTTTGCTCGCATCGTCCAGATCGGTTGTCGGCAACCAGGTGTTATACCACAAATCGAGATTTCCATCCTGATTGAAATCAGCCACTACCGGAGTTGCTCTTTCAACTCCAAGTGGAGTCACATCTTTGCCGGCAACATCCTTATTGTGAGCCGTGAAATTGCCTTTCCCGTCATTCAGGAAAAATCCTCCTCTGTATCTCCAGGGATCGGAAGACACCTGGTCATTGTTCCCGAACCAGATATCGATAGCACCGTCATTATTGAAATCGCCTACCTGTACACGAGAGCCTTCACTGGTGAAATACAATCCGTCCTTGTTCTCAGATTTCACCAAAGTAGTGGTGGTAAACGTACGGTTCTTGTTATTGATCGATACAAAGACTCCGCTTCCATCTCCTTTCTTTTCAAGATTAGCGGCATCGTTCCAACATTTTCCCGATTTACCGGTTACGGAAACCACATCCGGATACCCGTCACCATTCAGGTCGGCAACGACAGAACCACCATCGGCAACTGGTGCCAGTCCATTATCCACATGTGTTTTACGAGTAAAGTTTCCGTTTCCGTCTCCCCAATAGATAACTTGAGTACTTGAACCGTATTCACTGATCACTTCAGCTTCCGTATCGGGCAAACCGATCCAGCCGGAAATCAAGACATCGTAATTACCATCTTTATCGAAATCGTATACGTGAAGTCCGACACCTACACCGCAAACTCCGTCCTCCAGCTCTTTCACCAAAGTCCACACAGGCTTTCCATCGGCATCGAAAGACAATTCATGCAGAGAGGTCTTCAGATTGCTTTTCAATCCGAGATTAAAGCCCGGATTCCACCACTCCGCATCTGTTACAGACCCCGTAGTGGCAATGATTGCTTTATCATTCGCTGTTTTGATATAGTGGGCAGCTCCCATGTGGTATGCTCCGCTATCAGGCAGTTTATAGGCCGTAAACTTGCCGGTTCCATCCCCCAGATAAAGTACGTTCGTTGGAGAGGGGTTTCCTACCTCTCCGAAAGAAATGTTTCCGGTGAGGAAAACATCCTTATTTCCATCTCCATTAAAGTCTGCGGCAATCACCGGTACGTTCAATCCGTTGGCAAACCAAGCATCTCCTCCCCCATCATCCAACGGATCGGAAAAGTTAAACGGTGCTTCAACAAAAAGCTTCTCCAACTCAGCTTGTGAGTCCACGATGGTTTGTGCATTCATCATACATGCACTGAGACATAGTCCCGAAAGTAATAATAACTTCTTCATAATAATAACTATACTTTTAAGATTAATAAGAATTCCAAGTTTCGCAAGCCATTTCATGTTTTGGTAAAAGACACCAAATACGAACAATATAACATACTGTTTATTAATCCATTAATCGTTTTCACAATGATCATTAAGACAGGTCGTATCGACCATTAATAACTAGCGCGACGATCATTAATATCCAGCGTGATGACTATTAATATCTAGCGTGATGACTATTAATACTTGACACGATAGGTATTAACATCCAACAAACAGATCTTTTACATATTGACAATGAGACACATAACTTGCGAAACCTGAATAAAATTTAATATCCCTCGTTTTGATGTAAATTAGAATTTGCCTGAATTTCCTTTAAAGGAATAGGATACAATTGCTTATTGATGTCATTCGTAGCTTTATGAGACGACCATGCTTTAGCAATCCACACCGATTTACCGGATGTCGTTTTGAAACGTATCATATCCTGTCTGCGGCGACCTTCCTGATCAAACTCCCAGCCTAATTCATCCAGGAAACGGCCGTATACGATATCCTCGCCACCGGCTTCCGGGGCACCGGGATCGGAAGTGGTGTACTTCCACGTTCCATCCGGATTTTTGGGATATTTACCCCGGGAGGGCACACACTCTTTATATCCGTAGGCATAACAACTTCCCTGATTCAGTTCATCACCCGTGACCACGGCAACCGATTGGTCATTAAAGCTTCTACGTCTCACTTTGGTAACAAGTTCCGCAGCATCATCGGCTCGCCCAAGACGCAACAGGCATTCTGCCTTCATCATCAACACATCCGAATATCTGAATGGGAATACATCATTATTCATATTGTTTCCATCCAACCCCATTTCATATTCGTATTTGGCAAGCCGATAACCCATATTTTCATTACAGTTTTCACCGCTACTGCCCTCACAGGAAAGGACTTCATTCACAATAATAAAATCCTGTCCGGCTATGCTGCCCAAACCTGCCTTCATCAAATTTCCATCACTGTCATATTGAGGACCGTACAGATAGTTCTCCTTCAAACGCTTGTCATCTGGATGATATGAATCGATGAACTGCGGCACCATGATCGAACCGCCATTACCCCATCCTCCGGTAATCTGATAGGTTTGCGCATGCTGCCCATTAAGGTTGGTGGTGAAAAGGCTTAATCCCTGAGCATTTTTCTCATCAAAAACCACGGCAAAAATCGCTTCTTTACAAAAATCATTTTCGGCAACAAAAATCTCTTTTTGAGTGCCCGTCAGGGCAAATGCATCCGACTCAATGATCTTATCGCACATGTCGATGCAATCCTGCCAACGTCCCTTGTCCCCGTCACCATACACATATACGCCCCAATTCAGGTATAATTTGGCTAAAGTGGCATAGGCGGCCCATTGCGTGAAACGCCCATAGGTCTTCTTGTTCACATCGGTATATAAATAGGGTAAGGACTTTTTCAATCCCTTTTCAATCTCCCCGGCAAGATTGGCACGTGAGATCTGTTCCGGCAAATAGTCTTCTTCACCGTTATATTTGACAGACCATGCCACATTTCCGTACAGATCACACAGATAGTAATAGTAGCAGCTACGCAATGCCTCCAGCTCCTTGATCAAAGCTTCGGTATCATCTCCCTGATCTCCGTTCTGCAATTCCCAAATGGTGCGGTTGCAGGCATTGATGCCGTCATAACATGAGTTCCAGCCACCATCGATCTCAGCAGAACTGGATGTATAATTGTGATTGAACAGTTGATAACCGTACGTCCAGCCCCAAGGCTTTACCGGACAAAATATCTGGTCGGTGTCCCACGACATACCTAAAAGCAACCGGGTACACAAACCCTTAAACGGAGTATAAGCCGCACCGATCTTTGCCAACCCGTCCAGTGGGGTAGGCTCATATCTGTCTTCTACTATTTCAGAATAAATCCGGTCGTCCAGATCAACGCAACTCTGTATTGAAAATGTCGAGCAACAGCATACTGATGCTAACAGTAGATTCTTAATTAGTCTCATATCTAATCGGTAGTTTTTATAGTTAGAAATTTAAGTTTACGCCCAATGTATAGATCCGTGTAGTAGGATACTGGTTCATATAATCCATTCCGGGATTCAGCCCGACACGTGACGCAGATTCAGGATCGTTGCCCGAGTAGCCTGTGAATATAAAGGCGTTATTAACGGTGGCATACAAACGGAACGATTCCAAGTACTTCACTTTCGGAGTAGAGAATGTATAACCCAAAGTGATATTATCTATCTTCCAGAAATCGCCCTTTTCCACATAATAACTGGTGATCTTCTCAACCGGGTTCTTATTCACTGAAACACCGAATACAGGATCGAAAGCAGACACAGGTTTGTTGTTCGAACGGCGGTTGCTTACATTTTCATTACGCAGGCGGAACTGGTTGATAATGCTATAATCAAATGCTCCACGCATCATAATGCTCAAGTCAAAGTTCTTGAATGTAAACCGGTTATTGAATCCCAAGTAATATTTGGGCAAACTGTTCCCTAATACTTGTCCATGACTCTCGACAGTGATGCCACTATCATCCGTTGTAAATGTTCCACCGGGATTAGTAGGATCGTCAAACAGCCACTTCCCTTCTTCGCTAATCCCCACTACCTTGTATCCCCAGATTTGTCCGATAGGTTCTCCAACTTTTATACGGTGGGTGCATGTATACGACCCTTCTTCGGCATTAGTGAAAAAGTAATCACGGGGATTCTCCACGTTATACTGTGCATAATCGAGCGACGACAACTTATTCGTATTGTAGGAGAAAGTCACAGCCGGTGTCCACGAAAAGTTCCTTGTTTTGACGGGTATCCCGGATATCATGACCTCAATTCCCGAATTACGTATCTTACCGATATTGGCAGTAGTCGTCCCGTAAACATTAGGCGGAACCGGTACGCTGAAATCCCAAAGCAAATCGCTCGTCACACGGTTATAATAATCCACCGAACCGGAAATGCGCCCTTTCAGCAGTGAGAAATCCAATCCTGCGTTGTATTCGTGTTTCTTCTCCCAAGTAAACTTAGTATTTACATTGTTTGCCGGGCCGAGAGGAGTGACCCATTCACCGTCATAGTAGAATGAATTTCCGGTACCTAAATATTTCAGGCGTGAAATGGTCTGATAGTATTGAGAAGGAGAAATACCTGTTACACCGTATCCTGCACGCAGTTTCAGGTCATCAATAAAAGTAAGATTCTCCATGAATGATTCCTTACTGATTCTCCAGGCAGCACTGACGGAAGGAAACAAACCCCATTCCTGATTGGAACCCACGAACTTGGAATCGCCTTCATAACGCACACTGGCGGTGAGCATATATTTCTCTTTATAGTTATAGTTCACCCGGGCAAAGAATCCGATCAGGTTTCCGGAAGTCTTATTGCTATACATACCTGCCTTACCGTCTTTCAAAGCAGACCCCATTCCCATATTATGATAAGTCAACTGATCGGACGGAAAATCGTAATTGTTCATCCAGAAATGTTCCCATTCATTGCGGATATAACTATATCCGCCCAGTACTGATAACTGGTGTTCGTTGAACGTTTTGTCAAACTGTCCGGTAAACTCGAGCATGGCATCTTCACTTTGTGTGGCAGCTCGGGAAGCGAACAATGGAGTGGCGGAATACACCGTGTTACTGATGTCCCTTGAAGACTGGGCATACCCGCGAGTCTGGTTATAACGTTGGTAGGACATTAACAAATTAAATTTCAGTTCAGCTATCGGCGTAAACGTGATATTACCATAAATACGGCCTGTGAAGTTGTCATTATTTCCTTTCCGCTCTTTCAGCAATGCCAAAGGATTCTCCCAAGTACCGATATCTACTCCCAAGAACTTGGGTTGACACCATTGCCCGTCTTCCATTCTGACCGGTGCTGTTGGATTAGCGGTCAACGCCATGTTATAAGCATAGGAATTAAAACTGGCATCTCCATCGGCAGTGATGGTGTAATCTTGTTTGCTCAAGATAGTGTTCAAATTAAATTTGAGCAACCCGTCAAAAGCCGTGTGATTGACTGTCAGTTTACCGGAGAAATCTTGTTTATCGGAATTCAAGAAAACTCCCTTTGCATCCTTTACTGAGATATTAGCATATACGTTTGTCTTTTCATTTCCCCAGTTCAGACTTAAACTATGATAATGGGAAATGGGAGTGCGGGTAATCTCATCCAACCAATCGGTTGAAGAACCGTAGTCCGAATTCTCTTCAATATATCCGCTTCCGTTATTCAAAAGATTACGATACTCGGCAGCAGTAAGCACTTCCGGTGTACGAGCAATCTGTTCGGTGGTTATGTAGCCGTTATAGCTAATCGAGGTTTTGCCGGTAGCAGCCTGTTTGGTCGTTACAAGTATCACACCGTTGTTTGCACGTGTACCGTAAATAGCAGCGGCCGAACCGTCTTTCAAGACATCGATGGAAGCGATATTATCCGGTGAAACCAATTTCAGGTCACCGGGAACTCCATCGATAAGTATCAACGGTGCGCTTCCCGCTTTTAGAGAATTCGTACCACGAAGCACAATCTCCACACCACCAACCGGGTCACCGCTCGGTGTACTGATGTTCAGTCCGGCAATCTTTCCTTGTATCAACTGGCCGGCATCCTTCACACTTCCGGCGAGAAAGTCATCGGACTTGACGCTTGCGATAGCACTTGTCAGCTTCTTCTTCTCAATAGATCCGTACCCGACCACTACCACTTCATCCAATCCTGTCACATCTTCGTGCAAAGTTACCAAGATAGGTTTGCCATCGACAGTTATTTCGACCGGAATATAGCCTAAATAAGTGACTTGTAAAACATCCCCTTTTACCGCTTCAATAGAAAAAGTACCATTCAAATCAGTAATAGTACCCAGCGTAGAATTCTTCTTAATAACATTTGCACCGATAACCGGCTCGCCCGCTTCATCTAAAATTTTTCCTTTAATATTGTCCGCGTACATATGCGAACTTAAGAAAAGCCCCAATAGCAATGCTATCATCTTCCATGCTTTTACCTTTGAATTTTTCATCAGCATTCAATTTTAATTAAACAAGTTTGATATTTAATGAATAGGATAACTACTTCACAAATTATTCTTTGCTTGTCACAAATGTAGGTTATGGGGATTATTTCGGACGCGAAAAACGGCTCAAAATAAAGCAAAAACGGCTCATTGACATGGTTTAAAGGACACTTTCAGACCATAAAACAAAAAAGTAAATGCATCGGAAAATAATCACTGTTTTTGCTCATTTTCGTCCTTACAAATATTGATGTACTCTTTGGGCAACACCCCGAATTGTTTCTGAAAACATTTGGCAAAATATGACGATGTACTGAATCCGGTCAAGAATACGATCTCATTTATACGGTATTTCCCGGATTTCAGGTAAGCAGCAGCTTTCTTCAAACGGTATAAACGTATGTATTCATTGGGAGACAATTCGGAAATACCCTTAAACTTCCGGTTTAAGGTAGAACGGCTCAGTCCCAGCTCTCCCGAAAGCAAATCAATGTTTAATTCCGGATTATCTATATTATTTTCGATAATCTGATTTACCTCCGCCAAGAATTTCTGGTCAGTATCGTTGAAGGCCATCGAGTTAATCGCATCGATGGGGTACAGGCTGAACAGACGTTTCACCTCTTTTCTTTTCTCCAGCAGATTGGCAATTTGTGCTTTCAAGAAAGAAAATGAAAATGGTTTCTCAATATAAGCGTCTGCGCCTGAGTCCAACGACTCTATTTTAGAATTTAAATTATTCTTTGCCGTAAGAAAGATAACCGGAATATGGCTGAATTTATAATTCGACCTCACCTCCTTCAACAGTCCCAAACCGTCAAGTTCTGGCATCATAATATCACTGACGATCAAATCTACATCTTTATTCTCAAGTTGTTGCAAAGCGACCAATCCGTTCACAGCCTTTATTATGGTATAATCGGGACTCAACCATTTTGTCATCAACTCTAACAAATCTATATTATCTTCAACCAGTAAGATAGTACTCCCTTCCTTAGTCGGAACAGAATCAACCATAGTAGATTCGTTGTTTTCATTCGCCCCGGCTTCTGTTTCAACATCCTGTTCGGAGTCAGATACTCTTTTCTCGTCTACTTTCAGGGGAAGCGAAAGTATAAACCGGTTGGCAGCTCCATCCGGTGAAACCTGATAAATCAAACTGCCGTCATGCATCTGGGCGAGCCCTTTTGCCAAAGGTAATCCCAAGCCGCTACCATTGCCCGCATAGCCTTTTTCTCCATCCTTAATCTGATAAAAAGGTTCGAATATTTTCTCTTTCAGATTCTCTCCGATCAAATGACCGTCATTCTCAACTATCAGAAGGAACGCATCGGCTTTCTCCGTTAACTTCAGTTCTACTTTTATATAGGTGAAGGTATATTTAATAGCATTGACAAGCAGATTACTGACTATTTTCACGAATGCCTCGCAATCGACTTTAGCCCAAACAGGTTCATCGGGGATATCCAGCGAACAGTCGAGTGAGCGTTGCCGGGCTGTAGGCAGAAAGCGGTTATAAGTATCACTCAAAATCTGTGAAATGTTCGTATCGGCAAAATAAAGTTTAAGTCCTTTATTCTCTATTCGCTGGAAGTCGAGCAGTTGATTGGACAACTGCAAGAGCCGTCTTGTGTTCTGTTGCATTACCATGAGATTTTCACGGACATTATCTTTCAGATCCTTATCTTCAAGCAGATACTCCAACGGGGAACTGATCAATGTAAGCGGTGTACGTATCTCGTGAGTCACGTTCGTAAAGAAATCAATTTTAGCTTCAATGGCTTCCTGTTCCTTTTCCTTTTCGATGGCGGCAATCTGTTTCTTATGTTTATTGATGAATCTTTTCCGCAACAATATGTACATGCCACAGAGAAAAAGAACACCGAACAACCAATAGCATATCCGAGCAGTCCGAGACAAATAAAACGGAGGTAATATATGTATATCAAGGCTCTTTTCGACTTCGCTCCAGATTCCATAACTATTCGCACCCTTCACTTTGAAAACATAATCCCCCGGAGGCAAATTAGAATAAAATATCCGGTTATTGCGATCCAATAAATTCCATTCTTTATCCAGACCCTCCATTTTATAGGCATACCGGTTTTGTTTCGGTGAGGAGAAGCTCAATACGACAAACTCGAATGCGAAAGTCGACTGATCATGTTGTAATGTTATCGACCCAGTAGTGTTGATGGATTGTTTCAAAGGGGAATCAGAACCTATTTTTACCTCTTCATTGAACAGTGAAAACGAAGTAAGTGCCACGGTAGGTTTATAATTGTTCTCCACAAAAGTCCTGGGATCAAATGCAATCATACCTTTTACCATACCGAAATAGATTACGCCATTGGCATCTATCAATCCCGATTTATAATTAAACTGATTGGATATAAGCCCGTTATTATGTGTATAGGTTTGTACGTCTCCCGTTTTCGTATCCAACTTTACCAAACCATTGTTCGTGCCAAACCAGAAATTAGTCTCAGAATCCTCAACAATCTGATAAGCGACACCGTTGGGTAATCCGTTTCTTTCATTAAAACGGATGAAGTTATCTTTCTTACGATCGTAACGGCATATACCTCCTCCTTCAGTAGTAAACCACACTTCGCCCGTAGACGAAATATGTGTACTCAACACTTTGTTGGAGGGAAGACTATGATCATCTTTCTCATTATAAACATAGGATGTCCGTTTTTGGGTTTCTGGATGATAACAAATCACCCCCGATCCAAGCGTTGCAAACCAAAAACATCCATTCTTATCTTGCTTGATATCATAAACAAATATATTACCCAATTCGTGAATGCATGTCATTTTATCTTCCATGATATCATACGTATACACCCCCCGAACAGTTCCAATCCACAATTTACGATCTGCTTGGGAACAATATAAGGAAAACACATCCTCGTTGACCTTACAACCGATTTTTTCAGAAAGGGACATATATCGCAATTCTCCGGTCAGCAGATCATAACGGTCGATTCCTCCGTTATAATACCCTATCCACAGGTAACGATCGTCACAAGCCAGTCCATGCACATTGAGCAGATTCGGAAACGCACCTATTCGCTGCTGTTTATAACTGATAAACTTTTTGGTTTTCGTATCGAAACAGGAAAGACCGTTATCTTCCGACCCGATCCAAATACGTCCCATTCCGTCCTGGCACATTTCCCTTATTCGTTCACCCGATATGGATAAATAATCTTGTTGAGGATAATATTGCATAAAAGGGCTGAACTGGTAAGGCAAATAGTTTATACCATCAAAATAAGTCCCCAGCCAAATCCCTTTTTCCCTGTCTTTATAAATGGAATAGATGGCACTATCGGATATGGAACGGGAATTGGAAACCTGATGATAATAACGTATGGTCTCTTTTGAAATTTCATTGTATAAGACCAAACCGATCTCAGTCCCAATCAATATCTCGGACGATGACTTACGTTCGATGGAATGGATTAAGGAAGCGTTCAGGTTTAATTCTTTATTCTTATTTTCAACGGTCATCAAAGTACCATCCTCCGTCAAGACTAAGAGTCCCAGTTCAGTAGTACCTACATACATCCTGTTATCACTACACAATAAAACATTGGTATTGCATTGGCTCAGATCGAATCCTTTTGTTTCCATCTTCTCAAACTGTTTCCGGAGATGGTTATAAAGGAACAAACCTCCATTCAACGCTCCTACCCATATGCGCCCTTTGTCGTCCATTTCAAGGCATTGCGCATATACATGGTCATTCAGATCATAATGATATAAACGGTTTTCAGCCTTGCTGTATTTAAAAACACCTTGTGGTCCTGCCGTCAACCAAATATCCCCGTTTTTATCCACATTTATGTCGTTGACCCTTTCCGTAATACTCTTGCCATCGGCAGCTTTATCAGACAAAGGATGGAAATTGTCATTGGTCGTATCATAGGCGTACAAACCGACATCGGTACCAACCCACAATACACCGTCCGTATCCTTACAGAGAGACAATATATAACTACTTCCCAAACTGGTCAAATCATTGGGGATGTGTCTATAAACTTTAAAAGTCAACCCGTCAAAGCGATTCAATCCGTCTTTCGTACCAAACCACATGAAACCGTAATCATCTTGAATGATACTGTTTATCGTATTTTGGGAAAGGCCGTTCTCCATATTGAAATGCTCAAAAATGAGATTCTCGGAGGCATGGGTATTTACCACGCTCATCAGAGCGATTCCCCATACAATGACAAAACGGATAAATACTTTTAGAGCCATCATAATTAGGTTGTTTTAATCGTTTCTGAACCCACGCCCCCAAACCGGAAATTGTGAAATTCTCAAAGTAGTACACCCGTAAGGAATCAATGTGATTTCTTCAGGATGAATATCCTTCATTTGGTAATATGGGCTGAAAGGCAATGGACCTGCAGAATGATTGTATTCTTTCCACTCCTTGATACGTGTGCCTTCCGTTTTTAAGGAAAGCGGACAACTTTCCTGATTCCAGGGATAAATAAATCCTTTCTTATTTTTCTCGACTTTAAATCCCTTCTCAGGCTCATACACATGCTCTTCCAACAAAGCATAATTCCACGGTGAATCGGACTTAACTTCATAATAGATTTCTCCGGGCTTATTATCCGATCCGAATTTTTTCCACTTCTCATTCATTTTCAATGCGTATACCAACGGGCCACGTTCTATCCAAGCAGAATTCTCATATCCGCGTTCAACGGATACAATCATAGGAAACATAAGTTCTACACGATCACCATTTTTCCACTTCCGGTTCAAGCAAACAATCTCTGCCGGTTTCACATTCTTCTGTAAAACCCCGTTCACTCGTATTTCAGGAGATTTACACCAACCGGGTATCCGTAAATAAAGCGGGAAATCAACCCCTTCACTCTCTTTTAATGTAATTGCTAACCGAATGGATTCATCAAAAGGATAATCGGTCTGTTCCGAAATAACGATTTCTTTTCCACCGGCAACTTCAGCATGAACGGTCGATGCGGAGTAAATCAAGGCTGCCAATCCTTCATCCGGTGTAGCATACCAGAGATTTTGCACAAACTTAGGCCATGCCTGATGCATGTTCGCTGTACAACAAGGAAAACCGGTCAATACTCCGAACAACTGTGCAGAGCCATGATAGGAAACATTAAAATTACGAGGATTGTGACTAACTTCTATCTGATTAGCTTGTTGGAAATATTGCCTTGCCCCATAATCATCCGTAACCTGTGCAGGAAGGGGGTTAAAAGCGATCTTTTCCAGATAATCTGCAAATTCCACATCACCGGTAATTTCAATGATACTCTCCAAAGAGAACATCATTTCGGCAATGGTACATAATTCCGAACCCTGAGTAGGATTGGCATTATGAAGCCATTCATCTGCTCCCCATAATCCATGGGCTAATCCGTATGTACGGCGCAATACGTTCAACCCTCTTTTCAAATCCAACATAGCCTTGCCAACATCATGTAGCTGAGCATAAATGACAGGTTGCTTGATTCCCTGTGCAATGTTTACGCAATGAGTACTCCAGGGACGCAAGAACTCGGGAGAATTTATTCGATCTGCCCAATCTACCGTTTGAGAATTGAGCAACTCCGCCAATTCAAGCAGAAAACGATCACCAGTGATATTATAGAGCCACAGAATGACTTGCAGATTATCTCCTCCACGTTCTTTAGCCCAGAAAGTCCAATGATCCAACGGAGTGCCGGGCAGTTCTCGCAGCTGGTATTTAAAATAATTGGTCAGCACGGTGATGACTCTTTCATCTCCGGTTGCCATATAATACTGTTGCAGCACTTTTAAAACAACCATTTTAGGCCACCAGTCCTTGGCATTATCGCGTTGTAATCCGGGAACATTATTAGGATAGTCTTTCGCTGGTCCGAAATATCCATCCGGTTGTTGACTTAGAATAGCCCATTCAATCCATTTTTGCGCTTTTTGCTTTAATTCATCATCATCAAGGATATAGGCTAACGGTAACAAGCCATCGATCCAGTAAGGCCCTCGCTCCCATTGATCCCCATCACCACCGAGCCAACCGTTCCGGCTACCCATGACCGATTCATATATTTCGTCCAAATGTCCTGTCAATCCGTTTTTCTGGCGGATCAATTGCTCTTTCAGCCATCCTTCCGCACGAATAGCACCGAGAGGAAGGGATATAAATTGTTTGGGATATAACGGAGCCCGTTGTACATATACACGGTCGCTTGCTAAAGAGGGAGTAAAACAGCTCCCTATTATTATGAAAATAATTAGTGAAGTTCTGGTATTCATAACAGTTTTATAATGTGCTAAAATATAGTTGTATTGCAAATAAAGAAACTTTTAGAATAACAACCGGGTAAAATCGGTTTATAAAAGGATAAAATTGAATCAAAATGGTTGTTTTATTAGGGAAAATACACCTTTTCATCAAATTACTTCCGGGTCATTTCTTTTATCAATTCTATCTCTTCCGGATTATAAGGAACCAGTTTGTCAGTAAAAATATCATGTTGCCATTCTCCTTTATACGGCAAATCTTCGGGACGATGTCCCCAACTAAGATGAGTCTGTGTCTTTCCATTGACCAATCCCCACATGACACAACCCACATGATTTTCTTTAAAAAGTGGAAGTAAGTCCAAGATAGTAGACTTCGCGACCCTGTTCATCCATTCGGTACAAATCACCGGCCGACCTAATTTCATGAATTTTGCCATTGCTTCTTCTGTCTCTTTTACAGGCGCATAACGATGAAATGTAATCACATCCGAATTTTTAATCAGAAAATCATTCAGAACAGTATTATCATTCCATATTCCACTTGTAACCGGTTGTTCAGGGTTTATTTCTCTTGCCCATTCAAATACTTTATACAACAGGGGAAGACTTCTTTCGGGCATAGTCGTATTTGTTGGTTCATTATATAAATCCCATAACAGGATACGATCATCCTGTTTAAATCGTGTCATGACAGACTTTACATACTCCTCCAATTTATAATGAGTACGACTATCCACTACCATGGAATAACCGGGAGAGGGCGACCATGCCCAGGCATACCACCCTTCCAAAGGTTCCGACTGCTTGCCTAAAACGGGATCGGTATTGACACCGAAAGCACAATCATCAAAAAAACAGGGAATGACTTTTATATGGTGTTTCTCGGAAATGGCAAGAAAATGATTAAAAGTACGAAGGAAATAAACTGGATCGTCTTCATAAACTATGTATTGCATCACCACACGCACGCAATTGATACCGATCTTTTCCGCCAAATCCAACTCTTTATCAATAAGGTCGGGTGAGAAACTGGTCTTATCCCACATTGCCGTATAGTTGATGGCATTAGAAGGTATATAATTTACACCGCAATACCAAGGCTGCCGTTCCCCCCAACTCTTTGCTTTTTCCACACTCCATGTCGAATCTTGCGCATAAGCGGATAAATTCAACAAACAAACTATACATACGCTAAAAATAAGATTAACTGTTTTCATGATATCTCTACTATTTTGCACAAAAATAGAGACAATCAGATCTGACCGGGATATCAAATACCTCAGAAAACAACAAAATTGAATCAGAAACAGTCTTTTTCGCAAATACAGCTTGAATCAGCCGCAACCGTTTACTTCCCCCTCACTATCTTCTTAATATCGTTCAACTTATTCAGTGCTTCAAGCGGAGTCAGGTTGTTCACGTCCAAATTGAGTATTTCATCCCGTATCTGGCAAAGTATGGGATCATCCAACTGGAAGAAACTTAACTGCATCCCGCCTCTGTTTTCACTGACTTCATTGAGCGGCTTGCCGGAAATGCCTTGTTGGCGGTTATCCGTTTCAAGTTGTTTCAGGATCTCGTTGGCACGTTTCACAATACTTTTCGGCATACCTGCCATCTTGGCTACATGAATACCGAACGAGTGTTCGCTGCCGCCACGCTCCAACTTGCGGAGGAAAATAACTTTATTGTCCACCTCCTTCACGGATACGTTGTAGTTCTTGATCCGCTTAAAGGATTTCTCCATCTCGTTCAATTCGTGATAGTGAGTGGCAAAGAGGGTACGAGCTTTAGCCTTGGGATGCTCGTGGATATACTCTACAATAGCCCAGGCGATGGAAATACCGTCGTAAGTGGAAGTACCCCGCCCCAGCTCGTCAAAAAGCACAAGACTGCGGGAAGATACGTTATTCAGAATATCCGCTGCCTCGTTCATCTCCACCATGAAAGTAGATTCTCCCACCGAGATGTTATCACTCGCCCCTACACGCGTGAATATCTTATCCACTAATCCGATATGCGCACTCTCGGCCGGAACAAACGAACCGATCTGAGCCAACAAGGTGATCAAGGCCGTCTGCCGCAAGAGTGCCGACTTACCCGCCATATTCGGACCGGTGATAATGATGACCTGTTGGGTCGCGCTATCCAGCATCACATCATTGGCAACGTATTTTTCTCCGATGGGCAACTGCTTCTCGATTACCGGATGGCGGCCCTGGTGAATGTCCAGTACATCGTTGTCTTCTATCACCGGACGAATGTAGTTATTCTCACGAGCCACATTTGCAAATGCCAGCAGGCAATCGACACGCGCTATCTGATTGGCATTGATCTGAATGGCAGGGATAAATTCGCTCAACGCCTGCACGAGTTCCGTGTAAAGCCGGGTTTCCAGCATCAGTATTTTATCTTCTGCGCCAAGAATCTTCTCTTCGTACTCTTTTAGTTCCTGAGTAATGTAACGTTCCGCATTGACCAAGGTCTGTTTGCGTATCCACTCCTGCGGAACTTTGTCTTTATGGATATTGCGCACTTCGATATAATAGCCGAACACACTGTTATAAGCAATCTTAAGGCTGGGAATTCCTGTCAGTTCACTTTCCCGCTGTTGTATTTTCAGCAAATAGTCTTTTCCGGAATAAGCGATCTGGCGCAGTTCGTCCAGTTCCGTATTCACACCATCTTTTATTACGCCACCCTTGTTGATAAGCAACGGAGGATCGTTATTGATCTCTTTTGCTATCCGGTCGCGGATAGACAAACACAGGTTCAATTGCTCCCCGATACGGTTCAGGCTAGCATTATCCGCTTGCATACAGGCTTCCTTTATGGGTTCTATCGCCTGCAAAGCTACTTTCAGCTGAACTACCTCACGAGGGGACACACGCCCTACGGCTACTTTCGAAATGATACGTTCCAAGTCGCCAATCAGATGCAGTTGCTCTTCAATCAGCTCTTTGAAATCCGGTTGGCGGAAGAAATATTCCACCACATTCAAACGGTCATTGATCGGCTTTTCATCTTTCAACGGGAATACCATCCAGCGTTTCAGCAAACGGGCTCCCATCGGACTGATCGTCTTGTCGATGACGCTGAGCAGGCTGCTCCCGCCATCGTTCATGCTGCCGATCAATTCCAGACTTCGGACAGTAAACTTATCCAGACGTACATATTTATCTTCTTCGATGCGGGCAAGTGCGGTGATATGACCGATCTGTGTATGCTGAGTCATCTCCAGGTATTGCAGGATAGCACCCGAAGCGATAATACCGTTCTTCAGATGCTCGACTCCGAAGCCTTTCAGGTTCTTCGTTTCGAAATGCTTCAGCAACTTCTCACGCGAACTGGTTTCGGTAAACACCCAGTCATCCAGTTCGAAAGTAAAGAACTTGCTTCCGAAGTTACCTTCAAACATTCCCCGCTTCCCCCGTTCAAAAAGTACCTCCTTCGGGGCAAAATTATTCAAGAGCTTATCAACATAGTCGAACGGTCCTTCCGCTGTCAGGAATTCACCGGTAGAGATATCGAGGAACGCAATGCCGCAAGCCGCTTTTCCAAAATGCACGGCAGCGAGGAAGTTATTTTCCTTATAATTCAGAATATTATCATTGATAGAGACACCAGGAGTAACCAGTTCTGTGATTCCGCGCTTCACGAGTTTCTTCGTCATTTTGGGATCTTCCAACTGGTCGCAGATCGCCACCCGCTTACCTGCGCGGATCAGTTTCGGCAGATAAGTATCCAACGCATGATGAGGAAACCCCGCCATTTCGATGGTTTTACCTTTACCATTGGCACGCTTGGTCAATGTGATTCCTAATATTTCAGCCGCAACTATTGCATCTGTCGAGTAAGTCTCGTAAAAGTCCCCACATCTGAAAAGCATCACCGCATCCGGATGTTTTGCTTTCAAGTCAAGGAACTGCTTCATCATAGGGGTTAGTTCAATATCATTGCTCACAGGTGGTCTCCTCTCTTTTTTAAGTTTACTTATTAGCCGGGCAAAGATACTCAATTCTCACAAAACTACCATTCGGACAATGTGAAGAATTGTGCTGTTCACGTTAAGTCTGTACAGAAACCTACTTTCAGAAACAATATGTGTCATTTTAAAACCTATTTTCTCTTTGATGTATGATACACATTAAACTATAAATGAATTATTTTTAATTAATAAAAAAATTATTTGTCAACATAAAATCAAATTAGAGATAAAATCCCATGATTGAATTATCACAAAAATAGTAAGTTAAAAATCATCCAAATGATAATTTTATATGAGATTTAGAATCTAATCATTTAATAAATAGAATCAAAGTTCATCCTACAGTAACGAAGCACAGGATCGGAGAAAGAGCAAAATTTTCATCTGTTTTTCTCTCATATATTCAAGATTTAAAAATAAAATATTGATATTTTTATTGTATTTTATTTTGCATTTGATTATAATATTAATATATTTGAAACAAGCTTAATATATCCCGGGAGACTTTTGTTTAATTTATTTTAATTTATTACACTTATGAAAACTAAAGAATTACTACTGGCACTCTGCTTAATCTGTGCATCTACAGCTTTTTCTCAAAAAATGTACTTAACAAGGGCTTACTCACCGTTTACTGAAGTAAAGTATACGTATGGAAGCCATGACAAGGTGATTGAAATGGAAGATCGAGCGAGCTATACCCTGAAAAGCAAATTCACATACAATGACTTGAACCAATGCATACGCGAGGATAATTATCAATTAATGGATGATGACGAGTGGCTACATGCATCATATCTTGTTTACACGTATGATGAAAAAGGAAATCTGGCTACAAGGATCAATTATAATTTAGACCCTTCTACACGCGAATTCGTTAAATCCGGATTAATGACTTACGAATATGATGTTAATAACCATTTAGTAACCGAAAATACAGGAATATTCTTTGGAGAAGATAAAGAAAGCGCAACTCCCTATATGCGCCGTACATTTACCTATGATAAAAACGGAAATATGCGAACAGTACTTTATGAAGACAATGAAAATATGTTTGGAGGGGATACCGAATGGATTGAATCGATAAAAGGAGTATATCAATATGACGATCTCGGAAAACTGGTAGCAGACAGTTCATTCACCGTAAGTTACGAAACCAATGATTGGGTCTTTAATGAAAAAAACCTTTATGTTTACGATAAAAATGGAAATATAACCCTACATGAATATTATTATGGAGCTGCTGACGGCACCCGCTGGAGTATTTCTTCTTTCGATGAATATGAATACGACCCGACTACATCAGCAGCAGAATATGTATATCCGATAAACCACGAAATTGTATGGCCTAAGTTCGACAATATCGTCAATAAAAGGGTAAAAGAGATTTCCCACCAAAAGGATGATGACGGAATCATGCAATTATACGATACGTATATCTATGAATATTCCCCTACAGGAACCAGTTCCATTGAAACAGCACAAGTATCAGATTCGGGCAAAATGCTCATTTATCCGAATCCGGTGAAGGAATCGTTCACTTTGAAGCTGGAAGACAAACGTATGCCGGTATATATTTATGATGCAGAAGGACGTTTGAAAGTTTCCTTCTCCGATGCAGAAGGAACATTGAATGTTTCCGAGCTTCCTACAGGCATTTACTTTGTGAAATGCGGCAAATATACAACTAAATTAGTGAAAGAATAAAAACAATTGATTTCCTATTCATCAAGAGAGGAGAGAATCAAAATTTCCTCCTCTCTCTAAAAGCTTTAAAACAAATGCCTAGATGCTGACCAATAGAAACAGAATCATTTATTTCGTTATTGTTCAGACATTTACAATTAGGATAACAGGCATTAATACCCAGTGTATTGACCATTAATACCCAGCGTGCTGAGTATTAATATCCAGCATGTTGACCTTTAATATCTGTCACGTTGGATATTGATAGCCGTCAAAACGACCATTAATCCCCATCAAAACAACCACAAACATCTCTGTCCCTTAATTTAAAAACTATTCACAAGTATCTATGGGAATCATTAAATAGGCACATATCATTCTTAAATCATGTTACAAAACATACTTTTTTATTTGGATTATTTGCAGAAGTCACCAAAAGCCGTACCTTTGCAATGTGTTTTTCATAGTATTAGATTTAAGGTTAACAAA
>OODP01000275.1_pt1 | contig 51860 bp, 48 predicted proteins | sample 1671011 | NCBI WGS metagenome assembly OODP01 (sample SAMN06348113, study PRJEB24527) | human gut metagenome | biome: human gut; feature: ankylosing spondylitis patient; material: feces | host: Homo sapiens | place: China | collected 2015-10
ATGGACGGGAAGAGGAAATCTATCAGTGCGAAGACTGCAGTGGATGTCCTTACGCAGAAAAATGTAAAAAGGGAGAAGGAAACCGTACCGTGCGTGTCAATCAGGAACTAACAAAGATGCATCAGGAAGTGATTCAAAACCTTGAGAGTATCCAGGGTGCGCTGCTTAGAATGAACCGTTCCATCCAGGCAGAAGGTACTTTTGGTATTATAAAAAATGACCGCTGGTATAAACGGATTGTGCGAAGAGGGATAAAATCCGTTCAACTTGAAGTATACCTTGTTTCACTGGGACACAATCTTTATAAATTCCACAACAAACAGATGAAAATAAAATCAGCTGCATAGATTTGAAAATCAACAAATTTATGGGGTAAGGGGGGGAATGCGCTTTTAGAGACTACTTCGTTTATAATTTTTTAGTCTAAAAGAGCGTGTAAAAAATGATTTCTCATTTTTTCACACGCCCACTTTTGAGAATTTTAGAATTTTTTAATGGGGTCAGACCCCCTTACGATTTTCTTACGAAAGAGGAGAATCTATGCCAGATCAGTTTTCGAGAACCCGTCTCCTGCTGGGAGCGGAAGCCGTTCGAACTTTGCAGCAGGCCCGCGTCATCGTCTTCGGTGTCGGAGGCGTCGGTGGTTTCGCCGTCGAAGCCCTCGCGCGCGCCGGTGTCGGCACGATCGACCTCGTGGATAACGACACCGTATGCCTCACGAACATCAACCGTCAGATCATCGCCACCCACCAGAGCGTCGGGCGCTATAAAACCGAGGTGATGGCGGAGCGCATCCATGACATCAACCCGGACTGCGTCGTCCATCGTCACGAGTGCTTTTTCCTGCCGGAAACCAGTGCGGAATTCCATTTCGAGGAGTATGATTATGTCATCGATGCGGTCGATACCGTGACGGCGAAGATCCAGCTCGTCATGGCCTGTCAGGCAGCCGGCACGCCGATCATCAGCAGCATGGGCGCCGGTAACAAGCTCGATCCGACGAAATTCCAGGTCGCAGACATCTACCAGACCTCGATCGACCCGCTCGCCCGCGTCATGCGCCGCGAGCTGAAGAAGCGGCAGGTGAAGCATCTGAAGGTCGTATACTCCACGGAAGAAGCATTGACCCCGATGGCAGATGCGGGCAATGTTTCCGACGAGACTGTGTCGTCGGATGTCGAACATTTCAGTAAGCGCCGCTCGACCCCGGGCTCCGTCGCGTTTGTACCTTCAGTTGCAGGGCTGATCATCGGTGGAGAGGTGATCAAGGACCTTACGAAGGAAGCGATGAAAAAGAACTTTAGACGTTTATGAAGATAAGCACGTTTTGCATCGAAACCGGTATTTACAAATTCCCAAAAGAGTGATAAGATTATAGCTGACTATTTAAAGAAGTATATAGACGTGTGGGGGAAGAATGAAAGTAGCATCTAATCTGAAGGACTTTGTATATAAAAGCATAGAATCGGATATCCTGGCAGGAAATCTGCATTCCGGAGATATTATTAACGAGAAGGACCTAGTGGAGAAGTATGGTGTGAGTAAATCGCCGGTGCGCGATGCACTGATTGCGCTGTGCGCCGATGGCATACTGAAAAGCATTCCACGCTACGGCTATGAGATCATCACTTATTCAGTAGACGGCGTGTATTCTATGCTGCAGTTCCGTTTCGTTCTGGAAAGTGGATTTATAAGTCGTAAGATCGATACGCTGACCGAACGTCAGCTGGATGAGCTCGAGCAGCTGAACGAAGACTGTAAGAACGATGAGCGTACACCGTTTGAGCATTGGGCAGCAAATGAAACCTTTCATCTGAAACTAATGAGCTTCTGGCATAATGACTATGCGCTACAGGAGCTTCGTCTTACGATGAACCGTCTGACCCGTGCATATGCACAGTTTTACTGGAACAGCAATCGGGATGTGCTGCTGTCAAAGGATACTGAGCATCATACCGATATTATCGAAGGTCTTCGAAAGAAAGATGCTGCTACGGTTATCGAATTCATCCGCCTGGACCTCCATAACTTCGGTGGCTTCGAGGATTTCTTTCTCCAGGCACGATAAACAGAATATGAAAAAGAGCGATATACCGCCGAACAGGGAAGCGAAGCTTCTTTGCCCGGCGGTTTTGTTTCATGAAAAGAACGAAATTTCGAAAATCTTGCACACGAAGTAGTCGTAAATTGCAATAGGAAGCAGGACGAAGAGACGCGTTCGTGCGCGCATAAAAACACAGGGAAGCAGGAAATACTTAAAAATCAGGGGGCTTCGTCTATCTGAAAGGCTATAGATCGGATGACAGAAAGCCTTGTGTTTGAGCAAAATTTACAAAAATATTATAAATATTTGTCAATTATTTAGATATTCAGATGATATCCTTTGTGCTATTATATAGCTATAAATACTGGTAATATCAGTGAGATGGTTAATGACATGAATAGATAAAATGCGGATTAAGAGTGTTCATTCATCCTGCACTGCATATGAACAGTAGGCTGTCCGGGGCGTTCCCGGGTGGCAAAGAAAAGGAGGAAAAGCGTATGAAGCTGAGTGAAAATGAGTACCAGAATTACACAGCGATCTTACGTGCGGAGTTGATTCCAGCGATGGGCTGTACGGAGCCGACTGCGATCGCTTATGCGGCAGCCGAGGCCCGGAGACTCTTGGGAGAGATGCCGACGCGCATCACAGTGAACTGCTCCGGTAACATGATCAAGAATGTCAAGGGCGTAACGGTACCGAATTCTGGTGGACAGAAGGGTATCGAGGTAGCCGCAATTCTTGGTATGGTCGGCGGCGATCCGGATAAGAAACTGGAAGTGATCGCTGGTGTGACCGATGAAGATCGTGAGGAGTGCAGACGACTCAATGAGACGAAGATCTGCGATGTGAATCTCGCGGAAAATGTTCCTAATCTCTATATCGAGATTATAATGGAATCAGAAGAGCATACTGCCTGTGTACGCATCGCAAACCATCACACGGATATCGTTTATATGAAGAAGGATGAGGAAGTTCTTCGAGATATCGAGAATGCCGTTGTAGAGGAAAATGCAGATGAAACTGTACGTGCAGATCGAAACAAGATGAGCCTTCAGGGACTTCTCGAGTATGCAAACACTGTAGATCTCGCTGAAATCAAGGACGTGATTCAGCGTCAGATCGAGATGAACTCGAAAATCTCACAGGAAGGTCTCGATAACGCATGGGGCGCACAGATCGGTAAGACGATCCTCGAAAACTGGGGTGATGATGTCCGTACCGAAGCCTGTGCAGCGGCAGCGGCAGGTTCCGATGCACGTATGAGTGGGTGTCCGCTCCCGGTTGTGATCAATTCCGGCTCCGGAAATCAGGGCATCACGGTGACGATGCCGGTTCTCGTGTATGCACGTGAGTGGCATATTTCCGAGGAAAAGATGTATCGGGCGATGCTCGTTAGTAACCTGGTTTCTTTCTATATCAAGCACTATATCGGCGCACTTTCCGCATTTTGTGGCGCTGTAAGTGCATCCTGTGGCTCGGGTGCTGCCATTACATTTATGGCCGGTGGTGACTACCAGCATATCGGACGAACGATCACCAACACACTTGCCAATGTCGGTGGTATCGTATGCGATGGCGCGAAGCCAAGCTGTGCAGCGAAGATCGCCGCTTCGGTACATGCAGCGTTGCTTGCACACTATATGAGCATGAGTGACAAGCAGTTCCAGGCAGGCGAGGGTATCGTTGAGAAGGATGTAGAGGAAACTATTAAAAACATGGGATACATCGGCAGAGTCGGTATGAAGTCCACGGATAAGGAAATCCTGAATGTCATGATCGATAAGGCAGATGTAGACGCAAATCTTAAAAAGGGTTAGGAGTATGAAATGGGAGAAAACGTAAAGAAACAAAAGAAGAGCGGATCGATTAATGCATTCGTTATCGTATTTTTCGTAATCGTAGGCTGTTACATCATGTCACTGTTTATCAGCCCGGGCGCATTTGATCGTGAAGTGCTGAATGGCAGAACCGTTGTTATCGCGAACTCTTTCCATGCAACGGAAAAGACGTATTTAGGACCGCAGGCGATTTTTCAGTCGATTCCGAACGGACTTGTATCCTCAGCCGGCATGATGTTCCTCGTTATGCTCGTTGCAGGATGTATCGAGGTTTACAAGCGGACCGGTGCTCTGAACAAGGGTGTAGCTCGTATCCTTTCGAAGTCTGAAGCTGTCGGTTCCGAGAAGATCCTGGTTCTTATCATGATCATCTTCGGTTCACTCGGTGGATTCCTCGGATGGAATGAGCAGATCGTTCCGTTCATTCCGATCGTTCTGTCACTGGTTCTGGCACTCGGCTATGACCTGATGACTGGTATCGCATGTTCCGCTATGATCGATATGATCAGCTTCTCTTTCTCACCGACCAGTGTGTATACGGTAGGTATTTCTCATGAAGTTGCAGAGCTTCCGATGTTCTCAGGCTTTGCATTCCGTCTGATCCTGCTTTGCGTTGCGGACTTTATCATCATTCTTTACGTACTTCGTTATGCACGTGGTGTTCGTAATGGAAAGATTCAGTCCATCACCGCAGACCTTGATTCCGATAAGTTCCGTGTAGATTATTCTGAGGAGATGAAGACTCCGCTGACGGGCGGACAGAGCATGGCGCTCCTGCTTTTCCTCGTTGTATTCGTAGCAGCCATCGCAGGTGTTGCAAAGTTTGGATGGTCTATGAACGATCTTTCCGCATGCTTCCTGTTTGCTGCAGTCGCTGCGGGTCTTCTGAACAAGATGGCACCGAATGACCTCGTAAATGCAATCTGTGCCGGTGCGAAGGATGGTCTTACACCTGCACTTGTCATCGGTCTTGCGAGAGGTATCCAGTGGATTCTTACTGAGTCCGGTATCATCGACCCGATCATTTACAGCATTTCCAGACCTCTGAAGAACCTTCCGGGTTCGATCGCAGCCATCGCGGTTATGTTCGTTATCGCAATCTTCAACGGTCTCCTCACTTCTGGTTCGGCAAAGGCTATGGCGCTCATGCCTATCCTTATTCCGCTTGCAGATATCATCGGTATGACGCGTCAGACTATGATCCTCGCATTCCAGTTTGGTGATGGTCTTACAAACTCTCTCTGGTTCACCAGTGGTACTCTTCTGATCTTCCTTACGATCGCAGGTATCCCTCTTAAGAAGTGGTGGAAGTTTATTACTCCGCTGATTTCGATACTGTTTGTTGTCTGCGTGATTGCACTGATTGTTGCAACCAAGATCAACTACGGCCCATTCTAATATTTAAATTCCTCAGCCTTTCGAATGTCGATATTTTCGGAAGGCTGTACTAAAAAAAGAATATAACATACGTGTTTTACATCATTCATTAGGAGGAAATACAAAATGGATGTCATCACAGAAGGAAAGAAAATTCAGAACGAATTAGTCGAACTTCGTCGTTATTTCCATGAGCACCCTGAGTTACCATGGGAGGAGTTCAATACACAGAAGAAGATTATGGAATATCTTGATGAACTCGGAATTCCGTATCAGGAGTCCAGTAAGACCGGCGTGATCGCTACCATCAAGGGACCGCATTCTTCGGATAAGATTCTGGGAATTCGTGCAGATATCGACGCCCTTCCGATTACAGAGCAGGTAGCGTGTGAGTGGAAATCTCAGAATGAAGGCAAGATGCATGCATGCGGTCATGATACACATATCACCATGCTCCTCGGGGCAGCCAAGCTTCTGAAGCAGATGGAGGATGAGCTGACCATCACCGTACGCCTTCTCTTCCAGCCGGCAGAGGAGTGCATCGAGAACAGTGGTGCGGCGCTGATGAAGGATGATCCTGCGCTTCTCGAGTGTGATCGTCTCATCGCGATGCATATCTGGAGTAAGATTCCGGCAGGTTATGCATCTCTTCGTTATGGCCCTGTTATGTCCGCTGCGGATACCTTCGATATCTATGTGAAGGGTAAGGGTGGCCATGGTGCACTTCCACACCAGACCGTAGACCCGGTAGTTGCCGCTTCGGAGTTCGTTCTTTCGATGCAGCGTGTCGTTGCAAGAGAATTAAACCCGCTGGAGGCATCTGTTATCAGTATCACAGCATTTAATTCCGGAACGACATCAAACGTTATCCCGGCAGAGGCACACCTCATGGGTACCGCCAGAACCTTTACGCCGGCGACCCGTGATCAGTATCCGGAGATTATCAAGCGTGTAGCAGCCGGTGTAGGTGAGGCTACGCGTACCGAGATCGAAGTGGATTATCACTTCGGACCACCTCCAATGATCAACGATGACGCCTGCGTAGATACCGGAAGAAGAGCTGCAGAGACCGTTTTCGGTAAGGATCACCTCACCGATTGGGAGCTTCAGATGGGTGGTGAGGATTTCGCAAAGTACCCACAGGAGAAGTGCATCCTGCTTCTCGGCGGTGGCTGGCCAGAGGAGGAGCGTCAGTTCCCACAGCACAGCCCATTCTTCGATATCGATGAGAGCGCACTGTCACTGGGCGTTGAGTACTTCGTAGAGTATGTACAGGAATACCAGAAGGAGCTTTCATAACATTCCTATTTTTGTCACGGTCGGAAAACCACTTCCTTTGACTGATGGGGAGTGAAAACCATACATTTGAATAGATGATTCCGTGAAAAAAGCTGTTGCATTTCGGTGCAGCAGCTTTTTAATATGCCTGTGGGTGATGTTAGATATAATACACAAACGAAGGGACTCCTTTTTGTGTATTCTTTGGAATTGCAGATTCTTCTCCATATGGTAATATTTATCCCGAAGCAGCTGATAATATCAGTGGTCGGATTACTACTATGAGCAGCACAATGATTCATACATAGTAGACCATATGTTATCAGGACAACTGTCCGGGGAGTACGGATAGTAAATAGAAGGAGGGAAAAAGCGTATGAAGCTGAGTGAAAATGACTTTAAGAATTACACAGCGATCTTACGTGAGGAGCTGATTCCGGCGATGGGCTGTACCGAGCCGATTGCCATCGCCTATACGGCAGCGATGACACGGAAGCTCCTGGGGGAGATGCCGATACGCATCACCGTCAACTGTTCCGGTAACATCATCAAGAATGTAAAGGGCGTAACCGTGCCGAATTCTGGTGGACAGAAGGGCATCGAGGTAGCCGCTATTCTTGGTATGGTCGGCGGCGATCCGGATAAGAAGCTGGAAGTGATCGCCGGTGTGACCGATGAAGATCGTGAAGAGTGCAGACGACTCAACGAAACGAAGATCTGCGATGTGAATCTGTCAGAGGATGTTCCAAATCTCTATATCGAGATCATCATGGAATCTGAAGAGCATACGGCTTGTGTACGTATCGCTTACCATCACACAGACATCGTTTATATGTCGAAGAATCAGGAGGTTCTTCGTGACGTAGAGCATGAGGTCAAGGAAGAAGCAACGCAGGGTATCGTATGCACAGATCGCAACAAGATGAGTCTTCAGGGTCTTCTCGAGTATGCAAATACCGTAGATCTCGCTGAAATCAAGGATGTGATTCAGCGTCAGATCGAGATGAACTCGAGAATTTCTCAGGAGGGTCTCGATAACGCATGGGGTGCACAGATCGGTAAGACCATCCTCGGAAACTGGGGACATGATGTCCGGACCGAAGCCTGTGCAGCGGCAGCGGCAGGTTCGGATGCACGTATGAGTGGATGTCCGCTTCCGGTTGTGATCAATTCCGGTTCCGGAAATCAGGGTATCACCGTAACGATGCCGGTACTTGTATATGCTCGTGAGTGGAAGATCTCAGAAGAGAAGATGTATCGGGCACTGCTTGTAAGTAATCTGGTATCCATCTATATCAAGCACTATATCGGCGCTCTTTCTGCATTCTGTGGGGCCGTAAGTGCAGCCTGTGGTTCTGGTGCAGCCATCACCTTTATGGCCGGTGGTGACTACCAGCATATCGGTCGAACGATCACGAACACACTGGCCAATGTCGGCGGTATCGTGTGTGATGGCGCGAAGTCGAGCTGTGCTGCGAAGATCGCGGCATCTGTAAATGCGGCCTTGCTCGCACACTACATGAGTATGAGCGATAAGCAGTTCCAGGCAGGTGAAGGTATCGTGGAGCAGGATGTAGAGGAAACGATTAAGAACATGGGATACATCGGCAGAGTCGGCATGAAGTCAACAGACAAGGAAATCCTGAATGTCATGATTGATAAGGCAGATGTCGATTCCTGCCTGTAAGGAGCGTTTGAAAACACAGAATCTGCATGAAGGGGATATAACAGCGTAGATTCTGATTGTAATTATGTTGAATGGAGTATGAACATGTCAGAGACAAAGACAAAAGAAAAGAAGGGCTTTATTCTGCGGGCACTGGATACCGTAGAACGTGTCGGAAACGGACTGCCGAACCCGGCAACGATTTTTATCATTTTAACAGCGGCTGTCATCGTGATTTCCGCGATTTGTGCAGCGTGTGGTGTATCTGTAACCTATGATTTCCTGGACAGCAAGACCGGTGAGATCAATCAGATGTCAGTAGCAGTCGTAAGGGGAGTATCCCAAAGTTTGTGTAAACCTTCAAATTGATGTAAGATAGACTTACCAGTTTGGAGGTTTATTTTATGGCAAGGAAAAAGGATACACCACAAAAAGCAGCCCTTCGGGAAATGATGGGCAACTACCTGAAAGAGAACAATGTAAAGGTCAAGGATGGAACGGATGTCAATTCCATTATCCTCTACAATTTTTCTTTGTCCGGTACCATCGGTATCTGTTGTTGTACCTTGGTAATTTATGGTATATCCTGCTTCTGAAGCAGCATCAGTGGCACCTTTCTGGACATAGTCATAAAATACAAATAAGGTAGACTGTGGAATAAGTCCGATTGTCATAGTTTTTTCTGAAGTAGCTAATGTTTCTGTTTTGTTGGCAGTGGGTGTTTCGGCAGGAGTTTCGTTGTTAGAATTGGCACATCCGATTAGTGAAAGAGCCATAATCCCCGCCAATACGATCCCGTTCCATTTTTTCAGTTTCTTCATGTTGTACCTCTCCTTCTTTTAATTATTTTTAAATTTTACTCGGATTACATCTAGGAATACAGCTAAGATCTCCGTAATAGTTTAAAACCAGATCAGCCCCTTCCTGAGCATAAATAGTGGGGAAGCCTCGGCTCATTCCATATCCAGCACCAGCACCTGTGATAACAGCAACTTTTCCTTTTAGCTTCATAACAACCTCCATTTTTTTCTTTTTTCCCAATTTTTGGGTACAAAAATACCCATAGCATTCCTGTAATTATTTTCATTCATTATTGCCATGGGTATTAAATTACATTTATAGTAAAACCTATTCTTTCTGGTTTTTTGTAATATCCAGATAGTTATATAAGGTATATTTTGAAATGCCCAGATATTCCTGTACACGTTCACCAGATTTGGTAATTAAGAAAGCTCCTTTTTCATTGAGCAATCGTACAAATTCAATTTTGTCATCTCGGGTCATCTGTTCTGGAAGTTTTCCAATGTGTTCTTGTGTCTTTTTCATAATAACTTCCAATAACTGGTTTACATCAGAAACAAAAATCTCATCTTCCATATTGTTAATGTTACAGCGATTCATTTCCTTTAAAACCTGTTCAAATTTTAATGTTTCGGTAATATCTGTGTTGATACACAAACAACCGATAGTATTGCCATTGGCATCACGAATATAAAGGGAAGAGGAACGAAGATAACGTCCGTCAGGCAACTTTGTAACATAGCTGTAACGATCACCGTTTCCGTAAGTGCCTTTTAAGACTTCGAGACCTAAATTGCTTCCTGTTCCTCCAACTTTTCTTCCTGTAATATTGCCGTTTCGGATATCTACGATAGTATGTTCGTATCCATTTCGTAAATCGTGAAGTACAATTTCTGTATTTTTTCCAAGCTGTTGTTCAAGCATATCTACTAATCTATTTAAGAAGTCTGTATCCCAAATTTGGTTGTTTTTTTTCATGTAATATTCCTTATCTGTTTTAGTTCTTGTTCTAATTGTATAGTACCAGACTTTTTGTTCGTTGTCAATATAAAAAACAAACTTTTTGTATGTTTTATGTCTAAAAATGCCATAAAAACAAACTTATAGTATTGAGAAAAGGTAAAAATAAAAACATTTTGTTTGAAATTAAAGATATGATTTTTAAGAAGAAAAAAGCCAAAGCCGTATTCAAGCGGCCTGGCTTTTTTCAATTTGGATAAATTCTGTTAATTATTGCCCTAGCTGTGCAATCAGCCGCTGGGTTTCTGCTGCTATCTGCTCCTGGGTCAGGTTGGGATCGGTAGGATCCCAGGTCTGTTCGAAGGGGATCTCGTACAGGATGGTAGGACGCTCAAAGGGTCCCGGATCCGGACTGTTGTAAACGACTACGGTTGTTCCAATCGCACAGTTGTCGTAGATCCACTTGGAATCAATGGTTGCCAGCCGGATGCATCCGGCGGAACGGGCAATGCCCAGATTGTTGTAGGTGCTGGCCCATACGCTGAACGGATTCTGCCGGTCATAGATAATAGAATGCAGCAGAATGGGCATTCCAGCATGAAGGCGGGTTGCGTACTGGGTATACAGATCGTGAATCATCAGACGCCAGCGGTATTTCTCCGGAGTTTTGAAGGTTCCTACAGGTGTATCATCGCCTACGGAGGTCAGGAAGGATTTAACGGGAATGATAAATCCGTTGCCGCCGTCCTGGGCGTAAACAGTCAGGCAGTTCATCTCCTTGTTGATTTTCAGAAGATAGGGACCTCCTGCCGGAAGGAGAGCTTCTACATCAGTCACCAGACGTCCGTCCTCTCCGAAGTAATATTTATAGCCGTCTATGTACTGCCAGCCCGTTACTGGATAGGAATCCTTAAAGTAATACTGGTTGTTTTCCTGCCAGCCCCAGCCAGTATAATTGGAGCCGTCAGCACCGTGGATATAGCGCATCACACCGTCAATATTCTGAATTCCGTCTGCAGTGGCAGCAGCCAGAGGATTGGAGGTATTCAGGTTTCCGGCAGTTCCTTTAACGAAGAATGCCAGACGGTACCCGGTCAGGTGAAGACCACGGCCCATGGTACCTGCTGTCTGTCCATTTTTGGCCCAGCCGGTCTGAGTGCCGTCGCTTAATGTGGTCATGTAGTAAATATCATACTTATCAGCAACCGGCCCTTTGAAACGGTACTGAATGGCCTCTACCGGAACCATAGTGGCTGCATGAGAGGTCTGCTGACCATTGAGCGCCCAGTCAGACCAGCCATTGGCGGCGGAGTAGGTACGGTAAAGCAGATCTCCGTGAATATTTTCCAGGAAGGTGGAGATGGCGCTGAAGCCAGTTCCCTCACTGGTAATCTCCTGATCGTTGACATAAGGAACAGACCAGTTCTGCTGGCTCAGAAGAAGAGCTGTTGTCTGAAGCCGGGGCTGTCTGTCAGGAACAGTCAGGGGGTTGCTTTCCTGCTGTGCTTCCTGCTGAGCCGCCTGCTGCTCGGCCTCCAGCTGTGCGCCCTGTTCCTCGGTCAGTTCTCCGCTTCCTGCTTCCGGTGGGGTTTCACCGGACGGGGGCTGTGGGATCTCTGGCGCTGCAGCACCGCCTCCAGAAGGAGCGGGAGAGCCGGTTCCCTGTTCTATAGTGCCGGAAGAAGAAACGCCTGGACCTCCGGCAGAGTTTTCATCCTGCTCAGTCTGGCCGGCGTGAATGACGGGGCTGCCATTCGGGGAATTGTCTGAAACAGATGTTTCCGGAGCGGGAGAAGCTGCTCCAGGTCCCTGAAGAAGAACGGTAGGGGAGCCGTCTGTATTGCCTGCTGCAAACGCACAGGTGACTGTGTGAAGCATCATGGCTCCTGAAAGAAGCATGATCATGCCTGCTTTTGTATGTCTGTGCATAAAATAAATCCTCCTGTGATCATTCTATTGTTAATCTATCACAATACGGTGAAAAATACCATATGAGATTTACATTTTCAGGCCATTATTGTAAAATAAAAGGTAATGGCAAGAAAAATGTAAGAATATCGTTATGGATTTGGAAATGAATGGAGATTAAGATGGAAAAGAAACAACCAGAGGTGATGGTCAGCATCTGCTGTATTACCTTTAATCAAAAAGATTATATCCGGGATGCACTGGAGGGATTTTTAAAACAGAAAACGGATTTTTCTTATGAAATTCTGATCCATGATGACGCCTCTGGAGACGGAACTGGAGAGATTATCCGGGAGTATGCGCAGCGTTTTCCAGAACGGATTTTTCCTATTCTTCAAACGGAAAATCAGTATTCCAAAGGGCTGACCAATATCAGCGGAACCTTTAATTTCCCCAGAGCCAGAGGCCGCTATATTGCTATGTGCGAGGGAGATGACTATTGGACTGATGAGAATAAGCTGCAGCAGCAGGTGGATTTTATGGAGGCCCATCCGGACTGTTCCATCTGTTTTCACAGCGCAGCTGTAGAGGTACAGGGAAAGGCAGTAACAGAGCGCATGATGCGCCCATACCGGGGAAACAGGCGGGTGACGCCGGAGGAGATTATTGACAAAACCTCCGGTTATCCGACGGCTTCCCTTTTGTTTCGCCGGGAAATGGTAGACCATTTGCCGGAATTTTATGTAGAGGCGCCGATTGCGGATATTCCCCTTCAGCTTCTGGCTGCTGCCAGAGGATGGGGGTATTATCTGGATAAGCCCATGTGTGTGTATCGCCTGGGCGGAGCGTCTTCCTGGACAACGCTTATGAAGCAGGGGAATTATGAGCAGAAGCAGGCAGATTACGCCAAAGCTATGGAGAAGATGTATCGGGGCTTTGACCGGGAAACAGGCGGTCGGTTTCAGGAAACTGTGGAGCGTGCGATTTTGCGGCTTGTTTTTCTGACCAGGGTAAATACAAAGAAATACGAAGAGGTTCTGGATCCGCGGAACCGGGAATTTTTCCGGGAGCTGAATCTGCGGACCAGGTTTTTTATCCGTTTTGAGGCAGGCGCGCCGGGGATTTACCGGAGGCTTCAGAGCTGGTTTCACAAAAATGGATAACAGAAGATGACAGGAGTGAAATTGTGGCAGAGACAGAGATGAAACAAAAGGTGGCAAAGGGGCTGTTTTGGAAGCTTCTGGAAAATGGCGGAGCCCAGGGAGTGCAGTTTGTGATTGCCGTTTTGCTGGCGCGGCTTCTGACCCCGGCAGAATATGGTGTAGTGGGAATTATTATGATTTTCATTACGATTGCAAATGTATTTGTACAGAGCGGCTTTTCTACGGCTCTGGTGCAGAAACGGAAGGCAGATGAGGTGGATTTTTCCTCTGTCTGCTATTTTGAACTGGCAGCAGCGCTTGGAGTGTACGGTCTTTTGTATGGAGCGGCGCCATCGATAGCAGATTTTTATGGACTTCCAGTGCTTTGTGATATTGTACGGGTTTTGGGAGTGGTTCTTTTTCCCGGAGCAGTTATTTCCGTACAGACAGCTTATGTGTCCCGGAACATGGAATTCCGGGGCCTGTTTTTTTCCACTCTGGCAGCGTCCCTGGTGTCCGGAGGGCTGAGTATTGCCATGGCGGCTGCAGGCTGGGGCGTGTGGGCAATGGTGGGACAGCAGATCAGCTATTATATCAGTCTGATGGCAGTACTGTTTTTGACGGTTTCCTGGAAGCCGCGCAGATGTTTTTCCATGGAACGGGTGGGAGGAATGTTTTCCTTTGGCTGGAAGCTTTTGTGTGCCTCCCTTTTGGATACAGTTTTTAATAATCTCTATGGACTTTTAATTGGAAAGATATATAATGAAGAATTATTGGGAAGCTATACCAGAGGGGAGCAGTTTCCAAAGCTGATTGCATCGAATCTGGGGGCGGCGATTCAGGCAGTGCTTCTTCCGGCTTTTTCTGCCAGTCAGGATAGCCGGGAAACGGTTCGTGATATGGTTCGCCGTGCAATCCGTTTAAGCTCCTTTGCTGTGCTTCCTATGCTGATAGGGTTATTTGCTGTGGCAGATACCCTGGTTTTAGCTCTTTTGGGAGAGCAATGGATGGTTTGTGTGCCGTTTTTGCGGATTATGTGTATCTCCTACTGTTTCTGGCCGATTCATATTACCAATCTTCAGGCTATTAACGCGGTGGGAAGAAGTGATATTTTCCTGAAGCTGGAGCTGGTGAAGAAAGGGCTGAGCCTGGCTGCTCTGCTGGTGGGAATACAGTTTAATGTGTTTATTATGGTATGTATCAAGGCTTTTCAGGATTTTCTGTGCACCTTTGTCAATGCAGCACCCAATCAGAAACTGCTGGGCTACAGCATTGCTCAGCAGTGGAGAGATGTGGCTCCGCCGGCCTTTTTATCAGCTGTTATGTGTGCAGCTGTTATGGCAGCGGGGAGATTGCTTCCTGAGATGTCCGTGTGGCTGAAGCTGGCTGTGCAGATTGTATGTGGCTGCGGCGTTTATGCGGGGCTGGCGTGGATATTCCGGCTGGAGAGCTTTTGCTATCTGGTGGGAATGGTGAGAGGAGAAAAGTAGGATGATGAAAAATACAGTGCTTGTGACAGCTATCGGTTCTTTTTCTGCAGATGCAGTGATTCAGTCCTGCCGCAGAGAGGGCTTTCGGATTGTGGGCTGTGATATTTATCCGGCAGAGTGGGTGGTCAGCTCCATGGATGTAGATGTGTTTTACCGGGCGCCCTATGCCACAGATACAGAGGCCTACCGGAGCTTTATCAGACAGATATGTGAAACGGAGCAGATAGATTATGTGCTTCCTCTGACCGATATAGAGATCGATGTGTTTCAGCAGTGGAGACAGGAGGATCAGAATTGCCCGGGAGGAAGGGCTGTGGTCTGTATGTCTGATCGGGAAACCATTCATCTATGCCGGAACAAAAGAAGAGCGGCACAGCTTTTGGATGCGCAGAAAATATGCCGGACCATTCCGGGAAAACGGCTTTCCGAGCTTTTAGAGACTTTGGAAAATTCTGGGCAGGAGGGACTTGCCGGGCTTTCTTATCCGCTGGTTATCAAGCCGGAGGATGGACGCAGCAGCCAGGGTCTGCGGCGGATTTTTGATTTTCGGGAAATGGAGCTGGCAGTCAGCCAGCTGAGGGAACAGGCAGAACATTATCTGGTGCAGCCGATGATTTCTGGAGGGATTACTACAGTAGATGTAGTAAGGAGCCCGGAAACAGGAAGATGTGTGTGCCTTCCTCGAAGAGAACTTCTGCGTACACTAAACGGAGCTGGAACCTCTGTACAGGTATTTCGGGATCCGGTTCTGGAAAAAATCTGTGAAGCGATTGCAGGCGCTTTGAACGTAAAGGGCTGTGTCAATTTTGAATTTATTGAGCATCACACAGAGCAGGGAGAGGTCTTGTGGTATTTTCTTGAGTGCAATCCCCGGTTTGCCGGGGGCGTAGCTTTTTCCTGCATGGCTGGATACGATATGGTGAAAAATCATCTGCGGTGCTTTGCGGGAGAGGAGCCTGAGCCTGCGGGGAGGATCCAGAGTCAGTATATTGCAAGACGGTATACAGAGTACCGGATGAAGGAGGATACCAATGAATAAGGAGCATGAGACTCCAATTATGGTGACCAGGTCTTCCCTGCCGCCTTTGGAGGAATATGTGGAAATGTTAAAGCCTATCTGGGAAAGCGCATGGCTGACCAATATGGGCGAGTATCATGAGGAACTGAAGCGTCAGCTGAAACGCTTTTTGAAGGCAACGGAGCTGGAGCTCTTTGTCAATGGTCATATGGCTTTGGAGCTGGCGCTGCAGGCCATGAATCTGCAGGGAGAGGTGATTACCACCCCGTTTACTTTTGCATCGACAACCCATGCGATTGTCCGAAATGGTCTGACTCCTGTATTCTGTGATATTAATGACCGAGATTATACCATGGATGCAGAGAAGATAGAAGGACTGATTACAGAGAAAACCTGCGCCATTGTGCCGGTTCATGTATATGGAAATATCTGTGATGTGGATCGGATCCATGAGATTGCTCAGAAGCATGGTCTGAAAGTGATTTACGATGCAGCCCATGCCTTTGGAGAGGAATTGGATGGAACGGGAGTGGGGCAGTTTGGCGACGCTTCCATGTTCAGCTTTCATGCCACCAAGGTTTTTCACAGTATTGAAGGCGGGGCAGTCGTGTTTCAGGACGAGGCGCTGAAGGATCTCCTGTATCAGCTGAAAAATTTCGGAATTACAGGCTATGAAAGCGTGGAGTATGTGGGGGCCAATGGAAAAATGAATGAATTCCAGGCGGCTATGGGACTGTGCAATCTTCGTCACATTGAAGGAGAGATTGAGAAACGGAGCCGTCTGGCCAGACATTACCGGGAACGGCTTTCCGGGATACCGGGCATCCGGCTTTGTGAGGAGAATCCCCGGATAAAATATAACTATGCCTATATGCCTGTGGTATTTGACGGCTATGGCGCAGATCGGGATCAGATTTTTGAGGCCTTGAAGGAGCACAATATTTTTGCTCGAAAGTATTTTTATCCCTGTGTCAACAGCTATCAGTGCTACAGAGAACAGTTCCAGGCGGAGGATACTCCGGTGGCGGCACGGATTGCCTCTCAGGTACTGACGCTTCCCCTGTATGCGGATATGCCGGTGGAGGTGGCAGATGAAATCTGTGATGTGATCCTGGCGCAGGGAAACGGGAGGAATGAATGAACAGGGTGCTTGTAGTGATTCCAGCTTATAATGAAGCGGAAAATATTGAGTGGGTGGTGGACGAGCTGATCACGCACTATCCGGAGCTGGATTATCTGATAATCAATGATGGTTCCAAGGACCAGACTGCGGAAATATGCCGAAGCAGAGGATATCATCTTCTGGATTTGCCGGTGAATCTGGGGCTGGCTGGATGCTTTCAGGCTGGGATGAAATATGCCTGCCTGAAGGGATATCAGTATGCCATTCAGTTTGACGGAGACGGACAGCACAGGCCGGAGTATATAGAGTCTATGAGGCAGAAAATGGACGAGGGCTATGATATTGTGATTGGAAGCCGTTTTGTTGATGAGAAAAAAAGCTTTTCCATGCGTATGATTGGAAGCCGCATGATTGCAGCAGCCATTCGCCTGACTACGGGAGTCCATGTGGCGGATCCCACATCCGGTATGCGGATGTTTAATCAGAAAATGATTCGGGAATTTGCTCTGAACTTAAATTACGGGCCAGAGCCGGACACCGTATCCTTTCTTTTAAAGCAGGGAGCCCGGGTGGCAGAGGTTCCGGTGGTGATTGGGGATCGTCTGGGCGGGGAAAGCTATCTGAAGCCTGCTGTAGCAGTCAGCTATATGGCGCGGATGATGATTTCCATTTTACTGATACAAAATTTCCGAAAGAAGAAAGGATAGAGCCATGAATCAGTGGACGGCGGCCCTGTTAAAAACCGGATCCAACCGGGAAAAATCAAATATGCTCTGGAATATGGCAGGAAGCTTTTGCTATGCCTTTTCCAGTATGGTACTCTCTTTTCTGGTGATGCATCTGGCCGGAGAGGAACAGGGAGGGATTTTTGCATTTGGGTTCAGCACAGTAGGACAGCAGATGTTTCTGCTGGCGTATTTTGGAATCCGTCCCTTTCATATTACGGATGGTACCGTTCAGTACCGGTTTGGTGATTATCTGCATCACCGGTATCTGACCTGCACAGCAGCTATGCTGCTGGGACTGCTGCGGCTGGCAGTCAGCGGATACCGGGCAGAAAAGGCAGCGATTATTTTTCTGCTGATTGGATATAAGGTGATTGACGGCTTTGCAGATGTATATGAGTCAGAATTTCAGAGAAATGGCCGTTTGTATCTGACGGGAAAATCCAATACCTTCCGAACAATCCTTTCTGTGGGTGTATTTCTGATAACACTGACAGTGGGAAAGAATCTGGCTGTGGCCTGTGTGGCGGCAGTCTGCGGACAGGCTGTGGGTGTGTATCTGTTTGACGTGATAGTGCTGCGCTGCCTGGAGGGAGTGGATTACAGCAGAAGAAAGGGAAGCCTGCGGGAGCTGACTATGTCTACGATTCTTCTGTTTGTGTCTGTATTCCTGGACTTTTATATTTTTTCTGCATCGAAATATGCCATTGATGCCCATATGAATGATGCGGCTTCCGGGTATTTTAATGTGATTTTTATGCCGACCTCAGTGATCAATCTGGCGGCAGGCTTTGTGATTCGGCCGTTTCTGACCAGCCTGACCGATTGCTGGAACAACCAGAGATTTTCCGAGTTTACGCAGAAGCTTCGGCGGCTGACGGCAGTCATCGCAGCGCTCAGCATTCTTGCGGTAGGGGGAACTTTGATTCTGGGCCGTCCAGTGCTGTCTGTACTGGAATGGATTCTGGGGCCAGTGTATGCCGGAAAGCTGACGCCTTATTCGGGGGCGTTTGCAGCGATTGTGCTGGGAGGCGGCTTCTATGCGCTTTTAAATCTTTATTATTACGCTTTGGTAATCATGCGCCGGCAGAAAACGATTTTGGGAATTTATGTGGTTATGACAGGGGCGGCGGCTGTTCTGGCGCCGGCGGCGGTCATCCGAAACGGAATTTCCGGCGCGGCTTTTTCGTATCTGATTTTAATGGCGTTTATGGCAGCGGGCTTTGTCCTTTGGACCCTGATTGGCCTGCGTCAGGGAAAGCGAGGTGTGGAGCATGACGGTTGATGTGTTGATTCCGGTGTACAAGCCGGATCGGGTTTTTGCAAGACTTCTTCAGATGCTGCAGCAGCAGACGCGAAAACCGGACAGAATTATTGTGGTAAATACAGAAAAGGAATACTGGAATCCAGGAGGGTATCAGGGGATTCCGGGACTGAAGGTGTATCACGTAAAAAAAGAGGAATTTGACCATGGCGGCACGAGAAATCTGGCAGCCTGGTATTCGGATGCAGATATTATGATTTTTATGACAGATGACGCGGTTCCTCAGGATGAGCATCTGATTGAACGTCTGACAGAAGCATTCGATAAAAAAGGGCCGGAGGGAGAGACGGTGGCTGTGGCTTATGCAAGACAGCTTCCGGCAAAGGACTGCCGTTTGATTGAGCGGTATACCAGAAGCTTTAATTATCCGGAGGAGGGGCGCATTAAGACGAAAAAGGATCTGCCGAAGCTGGGGATTAAAACGTATTTCGCATCCAATGTGTGCTGTGCCTACCGAAAGGATATTTTCGAGAAGCTGGAAGGCTTTACCGGAAGAACCATTTTTAACGAAGATATGATTTACGCTGCCGGAGCCATTCAGGCTGGCTATGGAGTTGCTTATGTGCCGGAGGCGCGGGTAATCCATTCTCACAATCTTTCTCCCATGCAGCAGTTTCGGCGTAATTTTGATATGGCTGTGTCTCAGGCAGAGCATCCGGAGATATTTGCGGAAATCCGTTCTGAGAGCGAGGGAATCCGCCTGGTGAAGCAGACCGCTTTGTGGCTGTTGAAAAAGGGCAGGTTCTGGCTCCTTCCGTCTCTGGCAGTGACCAGCGGCTGCAAGTATCTGGGTTACCGTCTGGGAAAACAGTATGAAAAATTACCCAGAAAAATGGTTCTCTGGTGTTCCATGAGTCCTGTTTACTGGGAGAAGAAATGGAGGAAGCGGGGATGATGACAACGACTCTGCGGGCTGCTCTGATTTTCGTTTCTCTGGGCACCTGCTGTCTGATTATGCGGAAAATCCGTCAGTCAAAAATGCAGATCGAAAGCGCCATTTTCTGGATTGTGCTTTCTCTGGTTCTGGTAGTATACAGTCTGTTTCCCCAGGTGGCAGATTTTTGCTCTGGCGTTCTGGGAATTTATGCAACCACAAACTTTTTGTTTCTGTTTGCGATTTTTGTTTTGATTGTAAAGGTATTTTATATGTCTGTTCATATTTCTCAGCTGGAAAGCCAGGTAAAGGAGCTGGTTCAGAGAATTGCTCTGGATGAGAAAATGCGTCAGGAGAAGGAAGCCGAGAAAACGGGAGGGGCGCATGAAAAATAAGTGTATTTGGCCTGTAGCCCTTCTGGCTGTGGCCGGGGCAGGTCTGTGGCATTTTTTGGAGGTGCAGGAAGGAGCTGTGGCTGTAGGGGACGCCTGGATGAGGGGGTGGTATCTGGCGCTTCTTACAGCAGTGCTTGTGTTTCTGGCTGGAGCCGGACTGGCTTTTTCAGGAAAATCCCCTGCATCTTTTAGCTGGATATTCCGGAAAAAGTCGAAGACAGAGGCAGGCTGGAGACTGGAGCAGATTTATCCGGCAGCCGGTTTGATTCTGGGACTTCTCTTTCTTTTTATCCTTCCTCCTTTGTCAGCGCCGGATGAAATCAGCCATTATGTCAGCGCCTACCAGCTTTCCAGCAAAATCCTGGGAATGCCTTCCAATGCTCCGAATGGCCGTGTGCTTTTAAGACCTCAGGATGTGTGGGTGGAGGATCTGGACGGTGTTTATGAATATGAACCAGATGAGGCAGGCAATTTAAAAGTGGTTCTGGAAAGCTCTGAGGGCAGCAGAAAGCTGGGAGATCCTCTGGATCAGTCTGTGTACCATCTGATTTGGGAGCTGGCGCCGGATAAGCAGTATGAACCGGGACGGGCTGAGGCGTTGGAGGGAAAAATGGTGGGTTCCATGTATCCGCCGGTTACAACCACGCCGGTGGCCTATGGACCCCAGGCCCTGGGAATGGCTCTGGTAAGGGCCATGGACTGGGGAACTCTGCCTCTTCTTTACCTGGGGCGTCTTTGTAATCTGGTATTTTTTGTATTTATGACCTGGCTGGCCATGAAACGGCTTCCCTTTGGAAAGGAGGTGCTGTTTGGAACAGCCCTTCTGCCTATGACCCTTCATCTGTCATCCTCTTTTTCCTATGATGCGATGATTATGGGATGTATGTTTTATTTCACTGCCGTGTGCCTGGATCTGGCTTATGAGAAGGAACGGGCAGAGTGGAAGGATGTGGCTGTCCTGTCTCTTGTTATGGCTGCGGCAGGTCCCTGCAAAATGGTGTACGCTGTCATGATGGGGCTGTGCCTGCTGATTCCTGTGAAAAAATTCGGCGGCTGGGGAAGGTGGTTTATTTCTGCCGCCTGTGTGGCGGGAGCCTGGGCCGGGGCCATGTATCTGGTCAACAGTCAGGTGATTGTTTCCTATGCCACAGAGACAGAGAGCTATGTCCAGTGGGCAGGGGAAAGCGGTTACAGTCTGAGCCTTTTGATTCACCAGCCCATGCGCCTGATTAAGATTTTTTATCAGACTCTGCTGTGGCAGGCTCAGCATTATCATCTGACTATGATCGGCGCCTACCTGGGAAATCTGGATCCGGTGCTGGATGTTCCCTATGTGCTGGTAGTTCTTTTTACTTTGTGCCTGTTGGGGCTGGCTCTGCGAAAGCCAGGAGAGAGTCTTTCCATCACAGGAGGAAAACGGATGTGGGTATTTGCAGTCTGTGCAGCCTGCGCTTCTGCAGTGATGCTGTCTATGCTGATTGCCTGGACACCTCTCAGCTCCCGGGTCATTAATGGTGTGCAGGGACGGTATTTTCTGCCCTTCCTTCCAGTGCTGCTTCTGGCATTGAAAAATGACTGGGTGGTTTTGACAAAGGAGAGAAACCGTAGTATATTGTATCTGATGTGCTGTCTGAATGGGTATGAGCTGCTGCGTCTGTATGCCATTGTCAGCATACGGCTGTAGAGGCAGCCTGAGACGGCAGTAACGACAGGGACATCCGCTGTTTCCTGAAGGGATATCAGTTGGGAAGAGGAGCTTCCGGAATCGTTACGTTTTGATAAAGAACCGTCGGCAGGGCCAGAAGGCCAGCCGGCAGAAGAGGAGATAAAAAATGGGAAAAATTAAAGTAACAGCCTGTGATATTGAAGGATTGTATGTGATTGAGCCGGCTGTATTTAACGACGAGCGTGGCTACTTTATGGAAACCTACAATCAGAATGATTTTAAAGAGGCGGGACTGGACATGGTATTTGTCCAGGACAACCAGTCTATGTCTGTCCGCGGAGTGCTGCGGGGACTTCATTTTCAGAAGCAGTTTCCTCAGGGAAAGCTGGTACGGGCTGTCCGCGGTTCTGTATTTGATGTGGCAGTGGATCTGCGGGCAGATTCCAAAACCTACGGAAAATGGTTTGGTGTGGAGCTGACTGCAGAAAATAAAAAGCAGTTTTATATTCCGGAGGGCTTTGCCCATGGATTTTTGGTGCTGTCAGATGAGGCAGAGTTTGCCTATAAGTGTACCGATTTCTATCATCCCGGCGATGAGGGCGGCCTGGCCTGGAACGATCCGGAGATTGGTATTGAGTGGCCGCTGCAGGATGGTGTGGAGCTGATTATTTCCGATAAGGATAAAAAGTGGAGCGGCTTAAAGGACACGTTCCGATTCTGATGAGAGGAAAAGAACAGTATGAATGATGTAATTTCCCTTCTGAAGGAGATTGTAACACGCAGGAAGCTGATATGGGATCTGGCAAAGGCAGATTTTAAGAAGCGGTTTGTAGGCTCTTATTTTGGAATGGTGTGGATGTTTGTCCAGCCTCTGGTAACGGTGCTGATTTATTTCTTCATCTTTCAGCTGGGGTTTAAAAGTGTTCCTCCTGTGCCGGGAGTGCCCTATGTGCTCTGGCTGGTGCCAGGAATTGTGCCCTGGTTTTTCTACAGTGAGGCACTAAACTGTATTACAGGCTGCCTTCAGGAGTACAGCTATCTGGTAAAAAAGGTAGTGTTTCAGGTGGAGATTCTGCCCGTGATTAAACTGATTTCCTGTCTTCTGGTTCACGGCTTTTTCCTTCTGATTATGCTGATCATGGCGCTTTGCTTTGGAAAGCTGCCTATGGCAACCTGGATTCAGATTTTGTATTATTCCTTTGCGGCTTCCATGCTGGCTTTGGCTTTTGGCTATCTGACCAGCGCAATTCATGTGTTTTTTAAGGACATGGCTCAGATTGTCAGCATCTGCCTGCAGTTCGGAATGTGGCTGTCACCAATTATGTATCAGGAAACCATGTTTTCTGCGGATTATCCATGGATTGTTACGGTTTTGAAGCTGAATCCTTTCTATTATATAGTTGCCGGATACCGGGACAGTATTCTGACAGGAAACTGGTTCTGGGAGCGTCCAACCCTGACCGTGTATTTCTGGGTGGTAACTCTTGTGATAGGATTTGCAGGTTTGAAGGTGTTTAAACGGCTGCGCCCTCATTTCTCAGATGTTCTGTAGGAGAGAGGCGGATGCCGGAATCAGGATAGAAATGGCGGCGGTGGCCGCCTTTTCTGATCATTCCTTTGCGATTGCTTACTATTTTATAAAGATAGTAGCGGAATCCTATGGAAAATGGTATAATGCAACATGATTATGGAGTTTTCTGCCCTTTTAGAAAACGGGCAGGACAGGAGGAAAAAATGCAGGCGATTTTACTGGCAGGCGGTCTGGGAACGCGGCTTCGCAGCGTAGTAAGCGATCGGCCTAAGCCCATGGCGCTGATTGAAAACAGGCCGTTTATGGAGTATGTAGTCCACGAACTGTCCAGATACGGCGTGACAGATATTATTTTTGCAGTTGGATATAAGGGAACCATGGTAGAGGAGTATTTCCAGGATGGAAGGAATTTTGCGGCGCCGGACGGAACGCCGCTGACGGTTCATTATGCCTACGAGGAGGAGCTGTTAGGGACAGCGGGAGCCATCAAAAATGCGGGCAGATTTGTAACAGAGGATAGGTTTTTTGTTCTCAATGCAGATACCTTTTATCAGATTGATTACAGCCGTTTGACAGCTCTCCAGGAGAAGGAGGAGTTAGACATGGCCCTGGTGCTTCGCCAGGTGCCGGATATTTCCCGGTACGGGGAAGCTGTGCTGACAGAGGGGCGTCTGACTGGCTTTAATGAAAAAACGGCAGAGGCAAGACCCGGCTCTATCAATGGGGGAATTTATCTGATGACAAGAAAGCTGCTTGAGGAGATTCCGGAGGGAAAGGTTTCTCTGGAAAATGAGATGATTCCCCGCTGGCTGAAGGAAAACAGAAGGCTGGGCGGTTTTGTTCACGACGGATATTTTATTGATATCGGGATTCCCGAGGCATACTATCAGTTTATTGAAGATGTCCAGAAAGGAGTTGTTGTATGGTAATCAGAGGACGGGCTCCTTTGCGGGTCAGCTTTGGCGGCGGCGGTACGGACGTGGCGCCTTTCTGTGTGGAACAGGGGGGAGCGATTATCGGAAGTACGATTAATAAGTACGCCTACTGTTCAATTGTTCCCAGGGAGGATGATCAGATTATTGTTCATTCTCTGGATTTTGATATGACGGTAAAGTACAATACCAGAGAAAATTTTGTTTATGACGGCAAGCTGGATCTGGTAAAGGCAGCTTTGAAGGCTATGGAGATTGACCGGGGCTGTGAGGTTTATCTGCAGTGTGATGCTCCTCCCGGATCGGGCCTGGGTACTTCTTCTACGGTGATGGTGGCGCTTCTGATTGCTATGGCCCGGTGGAAGGGCGTGGAAATGGACGGCTATCGTCTGGCAGATCTGGCCTATCAGGTAGAGCGGGAGGATCTGAAGATTGCAGGAGGCTATCAGGATCAGTATGCAGCTACCTTTGGCGGTTTTAATTTTATTGAATTCCATGGGCGGAATAATGTAGTAGTAAATCCTCTGCGCATTAAAAAGGATATTATTCATGAGCTGCAGTATAACCTGCTTCTCTGCTACACGGGAAATATTCATGTGTCAGCGAATATTATCCAGGATCAGGTTCAGAATTATGAGAAAAAGGATGCCTTTGACGCCATGTGTGAGGTAAAAGCCCTGGCCTATGCTATGAAGGACGAGCTTTTAAGGGGAAATCTTCACAGCTTTGGAAAGCTGCTGGATTATGGCTGGCAGAGTAAGAAGCGGATGAGCAGCAAGATCACTAATCCGCAGATTGATGAGCTTTATGAAGAAGCTTTGAAGGCGGGCGCTTTGGGCGGAAAGCTGTTAGGCGCCGGCGGAGGAGGATATTTGCTGATGTACTGCCCCTACAATGTAAAGCATAAGGTGGCAGCGCGGATGGAGCTGGTAGGCGGCCAGCTGACAGACTGGAATTTTGAACTGCGGGGCGCTCAGGCGTGGATCGCAGATGAGAACCGCTGGGATTACAGCAGCGTAAAGGTGCATCTTCCCAATGGAGATTATCATTTTGCACTCTGAGGATGAAAAGACAATGGAAAAAGTAATATTTCTGGATCGGGACGGAACACTGAATGCGGAGGTAAATTACCTTCACAGGCCGGAGGATCTGCAGCTGCTTCCCGGAGTGCCGGAGGCTCTTCGGAGACTGAAAGAGGCTGGCTATAAGCTTGTTGTGGTAACGAACCAGGCGGGGGTGGCTCGCGGATACTATAAAGAAGCGGATGTGGATACTCTTCACCGGTATATGAATGAAATTCTGGCGGCAGATGGGGCGGAAATTGACGCATTTTTTTACTGTCCTCACCATCCGGAGCATGGAATCGGAGATTATAAAAAGAATTGCCTCTGCAGAAAACCGGGAACAGGTATGTTTGAGCAGGCGGAGGCTCTGTTTGATGTAGATCGGAAAAGCTCCTGGATGATTGGAGATAAGCTGATTGACACAGAGGCCGGACGAAATTACGGAGTGAGAACTGTGCTGGTGGGAACCGGATACGGAAGAACTGAGGCAGAGAAAATCCAGGCTCAGAGAGAAAAGCCTTTTGATTTTTATGCAGAGGATCTGGAGACAGCAGTCAAACTGATTTTGGAGGATGCAGATATGATGACAGAACTGACAGAAAAGCAGCAGGAGATTTTTGATGAGCTGTTTTTGCGATACCCCTGTCTGGAAGCTGTCCGCGGGCAGCTTCTTGACGCCTACAGAATGATGGAGGAGTGCTATGCAGGCGGCGGTAAGCTTCTGGTAGGCGGAAACGGCGGAAGCTGCGCAGATGCAGAGCATATTGTAGGAGAGCTGATGAAGGGCTTTATAAAAAGCCGCAGGCTTCCGGAAGAGCTGCGCCGGCGAATGGAGGAAATCGGCGGGGAACAGGGAAGAAAACTGGCAGAAGGTCTCCAGGGAAGTCTTCCGGCGATTGCCCTGACCGGGCATCCGGGACTGTCTACAGCGTTTTTAAATGATGTGGACGGAGAAATGATTCTTGCCCAGCAGCTGTGTGGATACGGTGCGCCAGGAGATGTATTTCTGGGGATATCTACTTCCGGCAATTCCAGCAATGTGGATTACGCGGTGACGGTGGCTAAGGCGAAGGGGCTGAAGGTTATTGGGCTTACGGGAAAAGATGGAGGACGTCTGGGACAGAGGGCCGATGTGGCTGTGATTGTGCCGGAGAGAGAAACCTTTAAGATTCAGGAACTGCATCTGCCTATCTATCATGTTCTTTGCCTGATGCTGGAGGAGCGGTTTTTCTAAACAGAAGCACCGGAACGTTGTTATAAGAAATGCAGCCGTTGGGCCATGGAGTTTCTTGTCTGTATCCAGCGGACGGGAAACATGGCGGAGCTGTTATTTAGAATGAAGGAGTTTTTTATGCTGAGTCACACATATGCGATCTGCGCTTATAAAGATTCTCCCTGGCTGGAGGAGTGTATCAGATCCCTGAAGCGGCAGTCTGTGCCGTCAGAGATTATTCTGTGTACCTCCACGCCAAGCAAATATATTCAGGCTATGGCTGAGATTTTTGGTCTGCCTCTTTATGTGCGGGACGGGGAAAGTGATATTCAGGCAGACTGGAATTTTGCCTACAGCAAGGCAAAAACAAGACTGGTGACGATTGCCCATCAGGATGACTGTTATCATAAGAATTACGGAAAGTATGTGCAGGAGTGCTGGGAGCAGTATCCGGATACAACGGTTTTTACAACAGACTGCGGAATTCTCCGTAATTCGGATCCGGTGAATCCGGGGATGGTTCAGTTTGTGAAGCATTTGCTGCGGGTGCCGCTGCGGTTCCATGGTCTGGCAGACAGAACCTGGATAAAGCGTCTGCCTCTAATTCTGGGAAATCCCATTATCTGCCCGTCCTGTACGTATGATAAGGAGGCCCTGGGGGAACCGCTGTTTGACTCTCCCTATAAATTTGCGCTGGACTGGGATACCATGTGGAAGCTGGCCGAAAGGCCGGGACGTTTTATCTGTGAGGAGAAGCCTTTGATCAGCTATCGGATTCACAGCGGAGCGACAACCAAGGAGTGTATAGAAAATCACAGAAGAGCACAGGAGGAAGAGGCCATGTTCCGGAAAATCTGGCCGGATCCGGTTGTTCGGGTGATTATGTGGTTTTACAGGAAAGCCTACAGGGCGTACCAGTAACCGGAGTGAAACAGGAAGAAAGAAATTGATACAGGAGATTCAGGAGAACATGGAAAAAAAGTCTGAATATACGAAAATGAAAGGCTCAAAACAGCTGGAATCTGGCTGGATGAGGCGGGCTGCATTCTGGAAAATGGAAGTAATTATTATTCTTATGCTGACCGGCTTTGCTTTTTTTATTAACCGCCACATGAAGCTGGAATGTCTTTATATGGATGACCTTTACCAGTGGTACTGCTACAATGATCAGTCCTTCTGGGATGCAGTATTTACAATGGGAGGCACCCGGTTTCGGGTTTTGTACAACCTGGTTTCCTGGATTGAGATGGCTCTGTTCGGGATTCATATTAACTGGTATGTGCCCTTTAATATTATTTTGAATGTGGGGATCGCCTACACTCTTTACAGAATGTCCCGGCGCTTCAGTCACTCTATCTATGTGGGAGTGCTTTGCGCTGTGATTTTTCTGTCCTCCAGAATGTCTTATTATCAGATTGGACAGATTCTGGGACTGATGGAGTCCATGGCCCTCTGGATGGCTCTGGTGATTTTATATCTGCTCTATGGATATTTGAATGAGGAGGATGGCAGAGAGGAAAAGCGCCTCTACCTGGCAGCAGTTACCTATGTGGCTGTGTGTCTGGTTCATGAACGCTATATGGTTCTGCTTCCGCTGTTTTTCTTTGTACTGCTGTTTAAGAAAACAAAGGACTGGAAGCTGTGGGCAGCTCCTGCCGGGGGATTTCTTCTTGTTCAGCTTCTGCGTTTTATCAGCATTGGAACCATTTCACCGCCGGGAACCGGCGGTACAGATGTGGTGGATACCATGTCCCCTGCTTCTGTGCTTCATTTTGTTCTGAGCCAGATTGCCTATCTGTTTGGAATCAATGCGGGACCGGAGCATTTAAACGGACAGAATTTCCGGGAAGCGCCTATGGGCATTATGATTCTCATTGGCGTAGCGGATTTTATGCTTCTACTTCTGGTGCTGGCTTTTCTGTTAAAGCTGATTCAGCTGAGAAAAAACTGTGTCCGTTATCTGCAGACGGCCTTTCTCTTTGTGGCGTTTATCGGCGCCTGCATTGTCTGCTCCAGCGTAACAATCCGTGTGGAAATGCGGTGGGTATATGTGTCTTACGGCGCTGCCCTGCTGTTTTTATCCTGGATGTACGGTGTTTTGATTGACGGAGAAGCCCAGAGAGGACACTGGATGCAGGGAATTCCCTTCCTGGCTATGTTTACGGCTTATGTAGTACTGATGCTGCCGGTGGAAAATTATTACCGGGGACTGTTCCCCAATCTCTATTACTGGGCAGATCAGGAGCATTACAATTCTCTGGCAGAGGAAACCTACGGCCAGTACGGAGATGAGATTTTCGGGAAAACTCTGTATATCATCGGGGATTATTTTGAAATGGAAGAGTTTACGGAAGAGCATTTCTTCCGTGTGTTTGACCGCCAGCGCCGGAAGGACTGTGTGAAAATCGTCCACATTGACGATGTGCGGGATATTGGTCTGGTAACAGATGACATGCTGGTGATTCAGGAGGATCCGGCCAACAACCGGTATCAGGATATCACCCATGTGGTGAAAACCATGAAGTGCCGTCCTATTTACGGCTTTTACGATGACGGATGGATTGACGAGCGGGCGCAGGTGCAGGTGATGGCCGGAAGCACCGGAGAGATTAACCTGACCTTCCACTATCCCAGAGATCTGACAGAGGATCAGTGGCTGACGGTTTATGTAAATGGAGAAGGCCGGGAATATATTAATTTTGATACCAATACAAAAGAAGTAACCATAAAGGCAGACCCGGTAATGCTTCGGTTTGAGACGAATTTTTATGTGCCCAATGCACTGGAAAAAAGAGGAACTACCAGACTGGCGCTGCTGCTGGAGATGAAGGCGGAGTAACGGAGGAGAGAATATGAAGGTTGTAATTCTGGCCGGAGGGCTGGGAACGAGAATCAGCGAGGAAAGCCATTTAAAGCCAAAGCCCATGATTGAGATTGGCGGGCGGCCGATTTTATGGCACATTATGAAATACTATTCTGAGTTCGGATTTCACGAATTTGTGATCTGCCTTGGATACAAGCAGTATGTGGTAAAAGAATATTTTGCAGATTATTTTCTTCACACCTCAGATGTGACCTTTGATTTGGCCAACAACCAGATGGAGGTGCTGAACAATTATTCAGAGCCGTGGAAGGTAACTCTGGTGGATACGGGACTGTATACCATGACAGGAGGAAGGGTGAAGCGGATTCAGCAGTATATCGGAGACGAGCCCTTTATGCTGACCTACGGAGACGGGGTATGTAATGTGGATTTAAACGGTCTGGTGGAGTTTCACAAGAGTCATGGAAAGATTGCGACCATTACCACGGTTAATATCGGACAGCAGAAGGGAGTCCTTGATATTGGCTCTGACAATGTGATTCATGCTTTCCGGGAAAAATCTGCCAATGACGGCGCGGTGATTAACGGCGGCTTTATGGTGCTGAATCCCGAAATTTTTGGATACCTGAAGGACGATACTACTATTTTTGAACAGGGTCCCATGCAGATGCTGGCAGAGGAGGGACAGCTGATGTCCTATTATCATGACGGGTTCTGGCAGTGTATGGATACTCAAAGGGAAATGAAGAAGCTGGAGGCGCTCTGGCAGTCAGGAAATGCGCCCTGGAAAATCTGGAAATAAAAAACGGACGGGAAGAAGGCGAAAAAAAGATGAGGTATAATCTGGAAGAATGCAGAAAGTTTTATGCCGGAAAAAGGGTGCTGGTAACAGGCCATACGGGATTTAAGGGAACATGGCTTTGCAGGATTCTCATGCTGGCTGGGGCGAAGGTTACGGGATATTCCCTGAATCCGCCGACAGAACCGTCAGTGTACGGGCTTCTTGATATGGAGGCATCAGGAATGACATCAGTGATTGGCGATGTACGGGATCTGGCGCAGCTGCGTAAGGTTTTTGAGGAGACAGAACCGGAGATCGTGCTTCATCTGGCAGCTCAGCCGATTGTGCGGGATTCCTACAGAGAGCCTGTGTATACTTATGAAACCAATGTAATGGGAACAGTGAATCTGCTGGAGTGCGTGCGTCTGACTCCCTCTGTGAAGTCAGTTCTTAACGTAACGACAGATAAGGTTTATGAAAACAGAGAGTGGGAGTATGGCTACCGGGAGTGTGATCCCTTAGACGGATATGATCCCTATTCTAACAGTAAATCCTGCTCGGAGCTGGTGACACACAGCTACCAGAAGTCCTTTTTCCAGGAACGGGACTGCGCCATCTCAACAGCCAGAGCAGGCAATGTGATTGGCGGCGGTGATTTTGCCAATGACCGGATTATTCCGGACTGTGTTCGGGCGATGGAAGCGGGAAAACAGATTGGGGTGCGCAATCCTTATTCTACCCGCCCCTTCCAGCATGTTTTAGAGCCTCTGTTTGTATACCTGCAGATTGCCCAGAAGCAGTATGAGGATCCTGCATTCCAGGGATATTATAATGTGGGACCGGATGACTGTGACTGTGTAACCACAGGCCAGCTGGTGACTATGTTCTGTGAACTTTGGGGAGACGGGGCAGCGTGGGAGAATCAGTCGGAGAACGGTCCCCACGAAGCGAATTTCCTGAAACTGGACTGTTCCAAAATCAAACACGTTTTTGGATGGCGGCCCCGGTGGCATATCCGGGAAGCGCTTGATAAGACGGTGGAATGGTCTAAGGCATACCTGGAGGGGCAGGAGCTGCAGAAAGTGACGGATCGACAGATTCTGGAATATTAAAGCTGTCTAAGGGCAGGAAAATTCCTTTACAAGCAAGCTTTACAAGAATTTTTCTGCCAGATCTCCCGCCGTCCTGAATAGTTGCCAGGAATAAAAAAGAAAGTTTATATAGAAACGGAGAAGAAATATGGAAAAATCACAGGAGCAGGACCGTCAGCAGATTCTGGATCTGGTTGCCGATTACTGCAGAAAATATCATTTGGAGAATAAGAAGCCTTATGAGCCGGGAGACAGAATTCCTTATGCATCCCGGGTGTACGATGAAAAAGAAATGGTAAATCTGGTAGACAGTGCCCTGGAATTCTGGCTTACAGCAGGGCGGTACACCGATGAATTTGAAGAGAAGCTGGCAAAATATCTGGGAGTCCGTTATTGTTCTCTGGTCAATTCCGGTTCTTCTGCCAATCTGGTGGCCTTTATGGCTCTGACCTCTCCTCTGCTCAAGGAGCGGCAGGTACGGCCGGGCGATGAGGTGATTACCGTGGCTGCAGGATTTCCCACCACAGTGACGCCTATGATTCAGTATGGGGCAGTGCCGGTATTTGTGGATGTGACTATTCCCCAGTACAATATTGATGTGACCCAGCTGGAGGCAGCTCTTTCAGAAAAGACAAAAGCAGTGATGATTGCTCATACTCTGGGAAATCCCTTTGATTTAAAGGCTGTTAAGGATTTCTGTGACAGACATGGGCTGTGGCTGGTTGAGGATAACTGTGATGCTCTGGGAAGCCGCTATACCATAGACGGAGAAGAGCGGTTTACGGGAACTGTCGGCGACATAGGAACCTCCAGCTTTTATCCGCCTCACCATATGACTATGGGAGAGGGCGGCGCTGTTTATACAGACAATCCGCTGTTAAACAGAATTATCCGCTCTTTCCGTGATTGGGGAAGAGACTGCGTGTGTCCGTCCGGACGGGACAATCTCTGCGGACACCGGTTTGATCGTCAGTACGGAGAGCTGCCTCTTGGGTATGATCACAAATATGTATACTCTCATTTTGGATACAATTTAAAGGCAACCGATCTGCAGGCGGCAGTTGGCTGCGCTCAGCTGGATAAATTCCCGGGCTTTGTAGAGCGCAGACGTCACAATTTTGACCGGCTGAAGGCAGCTCTCACAGGGGCTGAGGACAGACTGATTCTTCCGGAGCCATGTGAAAATTCACGGCCCAGCTGGTTCGGATTTTTGATTACCTGCCGGGACGGTGTTGACAGAAACCAGGTGGTTCAGTATCTGGAGGACAAGGGTGTCCAGACGAGAATGCTGTTTGCCGGAAACCTGACCAAGCATCCTTGCTTTGATCAGATGCGGGCAGAAAAGAAGGGATACCGGATTGTGGGAGATCTGCATGTGGCAGATCAGATCATGCAGGATACCTTCTGGGTTGGAGTATATCCGGGTATGAGCGATGAAATGATTGACTATATGGCCAAAACAATTCTTGAGGCGGTAAACCTTTCATAAGGAATCAAACAGGAGCGGTCTGACTGATGATTTAAGGGAAACGGCACGGACGAGTCCGCCGGAGGGCGGTGCGGACGGCGGAAAAGAGGAAAAGAATGGAATACGATCTGACCAGGGTCCATGAGACCAATCTAAAAATATTAAAGGAAATTGACCGGATTTGCCGGAAATATAAAATTCAGTATATGTTAGACGGCGGAACGCTTCTGGGCGCTGTGCGCCACCAGGGCTTTATTCCCTGGGACGATGATGCTGATGTGGCATTTACCAGAAATCATTATGAGGCGTTTTTAAAGGTAGTGCGCCGGGAATTGCCGGATACCATGGAGCTGATCATGCCCTGGAGCTTTCAGAAGGGCCGCGTATTTTTTGATTTTACGGCAAGAATTATTTACAAAAACAGCCGGACCCATGAGAATACAGAGGAGATGGAGTTTTATGAAGGCAAGCTGAATCATCTGTGGGTCGATCTGTTTATTATTGATGAACTGCCTCAGAGTAAGGGAGGAGCGGCGCTGACACTTCTGATGCATAAGGCAGTTTACGCTTTGTCTATGGGGCACAGATATCATCTGGATTATCAGAAATACAGTCCCTTCCATAAGCTGGCGGTAGGGTGCTGTTCTACTGTGGGAAGGCTGATTCCCATGCATTTTTTGTTCCGGCTTCAGCAGCTTGTGGCAAAGAAAGACAAAAAGGGACGCAGCAATCTGCGGTATTACAGTAATTATCAGCCGGATTATCTGTATGTGACTCTGAAAAAGGAGTGGTGCGAGGAGCTGGTAGAGTTGGACTTCTGCGATACAAAGCTTATGGCCCCGAAATACTGGCATGATGTGCTGACCTGGGTTTACGGAGATTACATGACTCTGCCTCCAAAGGAAAAACGGGTGCCCTCCCATTCCACCATTCAGATTCAGGTGTTCGACGAAGAAGTGTAGGCAGGAGTGAAGCTATGAAAAAAGTGCTTTCCGTGGTAGTGTCTGTATATAATGAGGAACAGGCGCTGCCGGCGTTTTATGAGACCACCAGGCCGATTCTGGAAAGTCTGCCCTGGGATTATGAGCTGCTGTTTGTAGATGACGGAAGCAGAGACAGGAGCCTTTCTATTCTGGAAAAAATGGCAGAAGAAAATTCCAGAGTGAAGGTGATTTCTTTTTCCAGAAATTTCGGACATGAGGCAGCCATGATTGCCGGTGTGGATCGGGCATCCGGGGACGGGGTGGTCTGCATGGACGCGGATCTGCAGCATCCGCCGGAGTGTCTGCCAAAGATTGTAGAAAAGCTGGAGCAGGGCTGCGGCGTGATCAGTATGGTAAGAACCAGAAATACGTCTGCGGGGCTTCTGAAGAATATTACATCAGCAGGATTTTATGCCGTCATCAATGCGCTTTCAGATGTGAAATTTGAAGTAAATGCATCGGATTTTTTTGCAGTTTCCAGACAGGCGGCTGATGTGCTGCGGACCAGCTATCGGGAGAAAATCCGGTTTCTCAGAGGATATGTACAGAACATCGGGTTTCAAAAGGCCCGCATCGAGTATGAGGCTCACGATCGGGTAGCCGGAGAGAGCAAATACAGTATTCAAAAGCTGCTTGCCTTTTCCATTAATACGATTATGTGTTTTTCTAACCTGCCCCTGAAGCTGGGAATTTATGCAGGGATTTTTGCGGCCCTCTTAGGGGTGGCAGTCATGATTTACACGCTCTGTACCAGACAGGGGGCTCCCAGCGGCTATGCAACCATTGTAATTCTGATTTGTTTTATGTTTGCTATGCTGTTTGTGATCGTAGGAATCATCGGAGAATATATTGCAATTTTGTTCAGCGAGCTGAAGGATCGACCGGTTTATATTGTGGAAAAAACCTGGAATCTGGAAAGCCAGAGGAGGGAGTAATTCTGCGGGAAGATCAAAGCGAGGGCAGAAGAGAGCTTTGAGAAAAGTTTGATAAAAATCAGGAAAAGTTTACTCAAAAATTACCCAAACGTTTGCGCAAAGCTGTCTTGACGGAAGACACGGTTTCGATTATACTTAAAAAAAGACAGCACAAGCGGTCAGAGGGTGCAGAAGCGCCGGATTATGAAAACTTATTTGAAAGACTTATGATAATAGAAAGCCAGGAAGGTGACAGGTGTTCCCAAGGAGCGCGTTTATCTTTCCTGGCTGTTTTGATTTCATAGGAATAGAAAATTAAAGGAGAAAAGAAGATGAAGAAAAAAATTCCGGTGCTTGCTGTGCTGATGGCAGCGGCAGTGACAACAGGGTGTGGCCAGAAGGAGGCCAATGTTTTACAGGGAGAGAGCGGTCAGGCTGACATTCTTCAGGGAGAAAGCAGTTCGGTTCAGGAAAACCGCGAAGATGTTATTGTAGTGATGGGACCCACCTCAGAGCCAGAGGCAGGCTTTGACCCGGCATATGGATGGGGAGCTGGAGAACATGTCCATGAGCCTCTGATTCAGAGTACGCTGACTGTAACAACCTCAGATTTGAAGATCGATTATGATTTGGCTAAAACCATGGAGGCCAGCGAGGATGGGCTGACCTGGACTGTAGATATTCGTGATGATGTGAAATTTACAGATGGGGAGATGCTGACAGCAGAAGATGTGGCTTTTACCTACAATACACTGAGAGATACCAGCTCCGTCAATGATTTTACGATGCTGAAGGAGGCAGAGGCAGTAGATGGAGACACGGTGGTGTTCCATATGAACCGCCCCTATTCGATCTGGCCTTACACGATGGCGATCGTGGGAATTGTGCCAGAGCATGCCTACGGTCCGGATTATGGGGAAAATCCCATAGGCTCCGGCCGGTATGTGCTGAAGCAGTGGGATAAAGGACAGCAGGTAATTCTGGAAGCCAATCCGGATTATTATGGAGAGGCACCGAAAATGAAAAAGGTGACAATTCTGTTTATGGAGGAGGATGCGGCCTTTGCTGCAGCCCAGTCCGGACAGGTAGATCTGGCTTATACGGCAGCGCCTTATGCAGAACAGAAGATAGATGGCTTTGAGCTTTTAAGCTTTGCAACGGTGGACAATCGTGGCTTCAATCTTCCTGCCATTTCCCGGAAAGAAGGGGCAGAGGTGTCGGGAGAGGACGGACTTCCTATAGGCAATGACTTTACCAGTGATGTGAATGTTCGAAGAGCCATTAATCTTGCCATTGACCGGGATGCAATGATTGAGCATGTACTGAGTGGATATGGAAGTCCGGCTTACAGTGTCTGTGACAAAATGCCCTGGTACAATGGAATGTCTCAGACCGCCTATGATCCAGAAACGGCGGCAGAACTTTTAGATAAGGCAGGATGGAAAACCGGCGCAGACGGGATTCGGGAAAAGAACGGAGTGCGGGCAGCCTTCCCGCTGCTGTATCCGGCCAGTGATTCGGTGCGTCAGGCTTTGGCAGCAGATACAGCAAACCAGTTGAAAGGAATCGGCATTGAAGTAACCATTGAGGGCGTTGGCTGGGATGAGGCCTATGACAGAGCTCAGAGTGAGCCGCTGATGTGGGGCTGGGGAGCGCATACTCCGATGGAGCTTTATAATATTTATCACACAGCTCCGGGAAAGGCGCTGGCAGGATATTCTCCCTATGCCAATGAGAATGTTGATCGTTATATGGATGAGGCTATGAGCTGCAGCGATCTGGAGGAATCCTATGAACTGTGGAAAAAGGCACAGTGGGACGGAAGGACAGGGATTACCCAGGATGGAGATATCCCCTGGATCTGGCTGGTTAATATTGATCATCTTTACTGGGCAAAAGAAAATCTTCAGGTGGCAGAGCAGAAGCTGCATCCCCATGGTCATGGCTGGTCGATTGTAAATAATGTAGATCAGTGGAGCTGGAAAACAGAGTAACTGGAAAACAAAGCTGAGACAGAAAAGAAGCAGAAAGCAGAGAGAAGGAGGAGCATCATATGGAAAGCAGCAAAAAAGGAAGGAGTTTTTTCATTTTTGCAGGAAAAAAATGCATACGTATGGCAGTGCTTCTTTTTCTGGTCAGCGCTGCTACCTTCTGGCTGGTATCCATATCGCCCTTGGATCCTCTTTCAGCCAATATAGGGCAGGCGGCCCTTGGAAGTATGAGCCAGGAACAGATTGCAAAGCTTCAGGAATACTGGGGAGTAGGGACTCCGCCGGTGAAGCGTTTCCTTTCCTGGTTTGGAGATTTGCTTTGCGGCGACTGGGGAATGTCTCTGCTGTACCGCCGTCCGGTGATGGAAGTCATTCAGACAAAGCTGGCAAACTCTCTGTGGCTTATGGCAGCGGCCTGGCTTCTGTCTGGCCTGGTGGGATTTCTTCTGGGAATTGCCGCCGGATTCCGGCGGGGAAGTGCTGCAGACAGGATTATTTCCGGGTATGCCCTTGTAACAGCCAGCACACCGTCCTTTTGGCTGGCTCTGGTATTTTTAATGGTATTTGCTGTGTGGCTGAAATGGCTTCCTATTGGGCTGAGTGTGCCGATTGGCGTGGAGACGGCCGGAGTAACAATCCAGGATCGGCTGGTTCATGCTGTTCTTCCGGTTTTAACTTTGTCAGTTACAGGGATTTCCAATATTGCTCTTCATACAAGAGAAAAAATGATTCAGGTTATGGAGAGCGATTATGTAATGTTTGCAAGAGCGAGAGGAGAGTCAGATTTTCGGATTCTTGTTCAGCACGGAGTTCGAAATATTCTTCTTCCGGCAATGACTCTGCAGTTTGCCTCTATCAGTGAAATATTTGGCGGTTCTGTGCTTGTGGAGCAGGTATTTTCCTATCCGGGCCTGGGACAGGCGGCTGTGACAGCCGGATTAGGCGGGGATGTGCCGCTGCTTATGGGAATTACAATTATCAGCGTGGCCATTGTATTTTTAGGGAATTTTGCAGCCGATCTGCTGTATGCAGCAGTGGATCCGCGGATGGCGGAAAAAAAATAAAGAGGCAGCGGGGAAGGAAGAACATGAAGAAAACGAAAAAAAGCAGTGTATTATCAGGAAACCGGAGGCAGCTTATGATGATCCTGTCTGCAGTTTGTCTGCTGCTTTTGGGGGGCATAGCCCTGGGGGGCTGGTGTTGGCAGGAGGAAGCTCTGGCAGTGGATTTTTCCAGAAAAAATCTGGCTCCTTGCCTTCAATATCCCTTTGGGACAGACTGGATGGGGCGAGATATGTTTGTAAGAACAATAGCAGGCCTGTCTTTAAGTATCCGCCTCGGGGCGGTAACGGCGGGAATCAGCTCGCTTATAGCCCTGGCCCTGGGACTGGGCGCAGCGGTTCTTGGAAAGGCAGCAGACAGCGTGATTGGCGGACTGATTGATCTGGTTCTGGGAATTCCTCATATTCTTTTGCTGGTGCTGATTTCTTATGGAGCCGGAAAAGGCTTTCGCGGTGTCATTATTGGAATTTCTCTGACGCACTGGACCTCCCTTGCCCGTCTTCTGCGGGCAGAGGCTCTGCAGGTTGTTTCCAGCCAGTATGTACAGATTGCCCGCAGGCTGGGAAAGGGACCTTGGTATCTGGCCGGAAAGCATTTGATGCCCCACCTGATTCCACAGATGCTGGTGGGAACGGTACTTTTATTTCCTCACGCCATTCTTCACGAAGCCAGCATTACCTTTCTGGGCTTTGGTCTTCCTCCAGAACAGCCGGCAATCGGCGTGATTCTCTCGGAAAGCATGAAATATCTGTCTATGGGACGCTGGTGGCTGGCGCTGTTTCCGGGGCTTTTGCTTGTGGCAGTGGTTCTGATGTTTCATGCAGTGGGGCAGGCAGTATCTGGTCTGCTGGATCCGGGACAGGCGCAGAAGTAACGGAGTGATGAGAAGGGAGGAAGGAAAATGATGGAAAACAGGGAAAATGACATGGAGAAGGCAGGGAGCAGTCCTCTGCTGGAGGTGGAACATCTGGAGGTTTCCTTTCTTCAGTATGAACGGGGCTGGCGTCAAAAAACCATCGTGCCGATCCGGGATTTAAGTCTGAGTGTTCATTCTGGAGAAATGGTAGCTGTGGTTGGTTCCAGCGGTTCCGGAAAAAGTCTCCTGGCTCATGCGGTCATGGGGCTTTTGCCTTACAATGGAAGCTGGAAGGGCGATATTCGTTATAGGGGAGAGGCGCTGACGGAAAAGCGTTTGAAAAAGCTGAGGGGCAGGGAGATTGTGCTGGTTCCCCAGAGTGTGTCTTACCTGGATCCTCTGATGAGGGCGGGAGAGCAGGTGAGAAAGGGGAAAAGAGATTCAGAAAGCCGTGAAAAATGTCGTCGTGTGCTGGGACGGTACGGTCTGGGGCCAGAGACAGAGGAGAGATATCCCTTTGAACTGTCCGGAGGAATGACGCGGCGCGTTCTCATTGCCACAGCTGTGCAGGAGGAACCGCGGCTGGTGATTGCAGATGAGCCGACACCAGGGCTCCATATGGATGCAGCGCGGCGGGTTATGGGACATTTTCGGGAAATTGCCGATGGGGGAGCCGGAGTGCTGGTGATTACTCATGATCTGGAGCTGGCGGCAGAGACAGCAGATCGGATTGTAGTATTTTATGCGGGAACGAATCTGGAGGAGGCGACAGCCGGAGATTTTTCGTCAGAGGAATGTTTGCGTCACCCTTACAGCAAGGCACTTTATCGGGCTATGCCAGATCATGGATTTTCTGCTTCTCCAGGAACTCAGCCCTATGTGGAAGCTATGCCGGAGGGCTGTCCCTATGGTCCCAGATGCCCCTGGTTTGAGGAAGCCTGCAGACAGGAGGTGCCTTACCGAAACCTGAGGAAGGGAAAGGTACGGTGTAGGAGGGCTCAGTAAAGGAAGATAAAAGCAGAAGGGCGGAGCAGAAAAAAGAGGGGGAAACAGGAAGGCTGAAGAAAAGAGCAGAAGAGAATGGCGAACAGGGAAAAGGAGACAGAGTATGAAGCTGGAGGCCAGCGGTATTTCTTTCCGGTATCAAAAGGGAAACCGGGAAATTTTAAATAATGTGAGTCTGGAAATTGACAGTAAGGAGCGAGTGGGGCTGATTGCTCCCAGCGGCTTTGGAAAGACTACCTTTTGTAAGATTCTGGCAGGTTATCAGAGACCGGACCAGGGAAGTGTGTTTTTAGACGGCAGGCCGTTGGAAACCTTTCAGGGCTACTGCCCGGTGCAGATGATCTGGCAGCATCCGGAGCTGTCTGTGAATCCCCGGCTGAAAATGAGAGAGGTTCTTTGTGAAGGGGATCGGATTCCGGAACGGATTGTGGAGGGACTTGGAATTGAACGGGATTGGCTGAACCGATATCCGGCAGAATTGTCCGGCGGAGAGCTGCAGCGATTCTGCATTGCCCGGGCCCTGGGAGAAAAAACGAAATTTCTTCTGGCAGATGAAATCAGTACGATGCTGGATCTGATTACCCAGAGCCAGATATGGAATTTTTTGATAAAAGAGGTTTCAGAGAGGGAAATCGGTCTGCTGGTTGTAAGTCATTCGGAACCTTTACTGGAACGACTGTGCAGCAGAATCATAAACCTATGGGAGGAAGGATAAATGGATGTAGGAGCATTGCTTTTGCAGGTAAAAAACGGACAGATAACAATAGATGAGGCAGAGCGCCTGCTGAAAGATCTGCCTTATGAGGAACTGGGCTATGCGAAGCTGGATCATCACAGGAAGCTGCGTTCCGGCTTTGGGGAAACAGTATTTTGTCAGGGCAAGCCAGATGCTTATCTGGCGGAAATATTTCGGAAGCTGTGGGAACGGGACGGAGAGGTACTGGGAACCAGGGCAACACCAGAGCAGTATGAGCTGGTTCACAGGATCCTTCCAGAGGTGGTTTATGATCCGATTTCCAGAATTTTAAAGGCAGAGAAAAAAGAAAAGCAGAAGCAGGGACTGATTGCTGTCTGTACTGGGGGAACGGCTGACATTCCGGTAGCAGAAGAGGCAGCTCAGACAGCTGAGTATTTCGGATGTCGGGTAGATCGGATTTATGATGTAGGAGTGGCAGGGATTCATCGGCTTCTTGCGCAGCGCCACAGACTGGAACAGGCCAACTGCATTATTGCAGCAGCCGGAATGGAGGGCGCTTTGGGGACGGTGATTGCAGGACTGGCAGACTGCCCTGTGATAGCAGTTCCCACATCTGTAGGATATGGAGCAAGCTTTCATGGGCTGTCCGCTCTTTTGACTATGATTAATTCCTGTGCAAATGGAATTTCTGTAGTAAACATAGATAATGGATATGGCGCCGGATATCTGGCGACACAAATAAACAGACTGGCGGTGAGATAAAAATGAAAAAAATACTTTATCTGGAATGTAATTCAGGAATCAGCGGCGATATGACGGTAGGAGCTTTGCTGGATCTGGGGGCGGATCGGAAAGAGCTGGAACGGGTGCTTGACAGTATGAAGGTGGATGGATATCATCTGCACTTTGGAAGAAAAGTGACCTGCGGACTGGATGCCTTTGACTTTGATGTGCATCTGGAGCACGAACACAGCCATGATCATGAACATAGTCACGATCACAGCCACGATCATGAGCACGGTCACGATCATACACACAGTCATGCCCACGAGCACAGCCATGCTCATACGCACGGTCATGAACATCGCAATCTGCATGATGTCTATGCCATTATTGATCGACTGGATACCAATGAACATGTAAAAAATCTGGCCAGAAAAATGTTTCTGATTGTTGCGGAGGCAGAGTCTAAGGCTCACGGCCTTCCCATTGAACAGGTGCATTTTCATGAGGTGGGTGCAATTGACTCCATTATCGATATTGTCAGCACTGCTGTCTGTGTAGATAATCTGGGAGTAGATGAGGTTGTTGTATCTCCGCTGGCAGAAGGCCGCGGATATGTACGCTGCCAGCATGGAGTAATTCCAGTACCGGTACCGGCTACGGCCAATATTGCAGCGGCATATGATCTGGAGTTTCGTTTTACGGAAAATGACGGTGAGATGGTAACGCCAACGGGAGCTGCCATTGCAGCAGCCCTGTCAACAGGAAAGAAGCTTCCAACCGGCTGCAGAATCCGCAAAACAGGAATGGGAGCAGGCAATAAGGAGTTTCGTCAGGCAAATGTTCTGCGTGCTATGCTTTTGGAAGAAGAGGAGACACCTGAGCCGAGATTGATAGAGAAGCCGTCCGGAATGTGGGTGCTGGAAACAAATCTGGACGACTGTACAGGGGAAATGCTGGGCTTTGTGATGGAACTTCTGTTTGAGGCAGGAGCGGCAGATGTATGGTATACGCCGATTTATATGAAAAAGAACCGTCCGGCATATATGCTGTCTGTACTGTGTGACAGCCAGAGACGGGAGCAGCTGGAGGAGCTTATTTTTGCCAACACCACAACCATAGGAATTCGACGCAGTCCAGTAGAACGGACTGTTCTGGAGCGGAGAAAAACCACAGTGGATACAAAATTTGGACCAGTAGAAGTAAAACTCTGTACCCACAAGGGAAATACCTATTGCTATCCGGAGTATGAAAGTGTAAAAGCAGTATGCCAGGAAACGGGACAGAATTACCGAAGAGTGTATGGAGAAGCAGAGCAGGCGGCAAGAAAACAAAATAGCCAGGAAGAAGAATGACCGGAAAGAGGACAGCCGGAAAGACGCAATAAAGAACAGCCGGAAAAGGGATAACCGAAAAGAATCCCAAAAAGAAGCAGCCGGAAAAAGGGTAACGGAAAAGAACGATGCGGAGAAAGGGCAGAAATGATGAGGGAACAACAAGAGAACATAATGCAGAATCAAATATCAGAGCAGAAAGCCCGCCTGGAAAAGAGAATGAGAGAGCTGGCTGCCGGAGATATCTGTCTGGCCTTTTCCGGAGGAGTAGATTCCAGCCTTCTTTTGAAGGCGGCAGTAGATGCGGTGGCAGAAACAGGAAAAAAGGTTTATGCCGTAACCTTTGACAGCCGCCTTCATCCGGCCTGTGATCTGGAAATTGCAGGTCAGGTGGCAAAAGAGCTGGGCGGAATTCACCAGGTGATTTCGATTGACGAGCTGGAACAGGCGGATATACGGATGAATCCGAAAAACAGATGCTATCTGTGTAAGCGAAGGCTGTTTTCCAGCTTAAAGGAATTTGCAGAGGAAAAGAAAAGCTCCTGTATTCTGGACGGAACCAATGAAGATGATATGCATGTGTATCGGCCGGGGATTCAGGCTCTTGGCGAACTGGGAATTATCAGTCCTCTGGCAGAGCTTCACATAACAAAGGCAGAGGTAAAGGCTCTGGCGTCCCTATATGGAATTTCTGTGGCCTCCAGGCCCTCCACGCCCTGTATGGCTACCAGAATTCCTTACGGAATGGAATTAAACTATGAGATTCTTACCCGGATTGGAGAGGGAGAGGCCTTTTTGCGGGAATTGTTTTCCGGCAATGTCAGGCTTCGTCTTCACGGAAATGTAGCCCGCATAGAGCTGGATCCGGAATGTCTGGAGCAGATGCTGATAAAACGGGAGTTGGTGATTCGCCGGTTAAAGGAACTGGGCTTTCCTTATGTGACTCTGGATTTGGAGGGTTTCCGTTCTGGAAGTATGGATTTGTTTATAGAAAAGCAGACACCCGACAGCTCTGCTCTGCTGTAAGCGGGCAAGAAGAGCCTTGGCTGAACCGTTTCTGATTTTTCCGGCTTTTGAGAATGGGAGTTCACAATCCTTTCGCCTCATGATAAAATAGATGGTAACTATTCAGGACGGCGGGAGAACTGGCAGAAAAATTCTTGTCAAGCTCGCTTGTAAAGGGATTTTCCTGCCGGTTCTCACATGGGAGGAATCTCCGATGCTTCTTGTTCGGCTTTGCCGGACAAGAAGATGCCCCGTCCTGAACAGTTACAATGGAAATAATAAAAAGTAACAGTTCATGGGAGGGAGGCGGACGCGGTGACAGAATCAGAGTTCCGAAAAAAGGTGATTTGGTTCACATTTTTGTTCAGCCTTCTTGTAGTATGGGTTCATTCTTATAATGCGGAGCTGTTTCTGGGATGGTCAGAGGATGCGGCAGACGTGTACTGGGCAGAGCATCTGATAGGAGATTTTCTGGGGCAGGTTGCAGTACCGGGGTTTTTTATGATTTCCGGGTATCTGTTTTACCGGGGCTTTCGCTGGGAAATGCTGTGGGGCAAATGGAACCGTAGGATTCGCAGTCTTCTTGTGCCGTTTATTTTGTGGAATTTTCTGTATTATATAGGATATGTGATTGGAAGCCGTCTTCCCTGGGTGACAGATGTAGTAGGAAAGGGAATGATACCCTTTACTCTGGGAGCTGCCATAGATGCAGTGATCAATTATACTTATAATTATGTGTTCTGGTATCTTTATCAGCTGATTGCTCTGACACTTCTGGCCCCTGTGCTTTACCCGCTTCTGAAAAGATGGCAGACAAGAATCGGACTTATGGCGGTGTTGTGGTGGATGGCGTGGAAGGACATCCAGCTTCCGGCAGTCAATGTGGATGCTTTGATTTATTATGGGACAGCAGCTTCCCTGGCTATGGTAAAAAACAAAAGGATCTGGAGTCCAGAGGCGTCCTGGAGCCCCTGCAGGGCTTTTGTCGGGGCAGCTTTTGTGCTCTTTTCTGGCTGGGCGTATTTCTGGGGGCTGTCTCGGGCGATCATTCCGGGCTTTGTTCTGTGCCGTCTGCTGGCGGCAGCCGGTCTGTGGCTGATACTGCCGGGAGAAAGACTTCCAAAGCCAAGGGATTTTATGAATTACAGCTTTTTTCTTTATTCTACGCATTTTGCGCTTGTGCGTCTGATCAACAAAACAGCGGCCCGGCTCTGGAATCCGGTTAAATGGGAGCCGTTTGCGCTGTTTCTGGTTATGCCGGTTCTGGTGCTGGCGATCAGCTATTTGGTAGGGAAGTGGTTGCGCCGGTATCTGCCCTCATGCTGGAAGCTGCTGAACGGCTTTCGATAGAGCTGCGGAAAAAAGGACAGCTTTAACTGGCAGCGGAACTGTCCTTTTTCAGAAGCTGAAGGGCAGTGCCCAGAACTGCCTGATCGGCAATTTCAGCCAGCTGTTCCCTGGGAAGAGCCTGACCGGAGTCCAGCCAATGCTTCATCAGGCCAATGAGCCCGCAGGTAATAAATTCAAAAAAATAATCTACAACTGCGCCTTCTGTATCAGGAAAAAGCTCCTGAATGATTTCCTGGCCGTTTTCGTGGATTCCCTGGCGAAGGCGGCTGAGAAAATCAATAGCAGCACTGTTTTCGAAAAGGACCCGGCAAATGCCGGCATTCTCGCTGACATAATCAATCAGGGGATTCAGCATGGGCATGAGAGAGCGCTTCTGAGGCGCTTCCCGGTACTGATCCAGCATTTGCTGAAACTCCAGCAGGGTTTCATTTTCAATATCCTGCAGAAGATGGCGGGTGTCCTGATAGTGGAGATAAAAGGTTCCTCTGTTTAAATCGGCCCTCTCTGTCACTTCCCGGACAGAAATATTCATAAATTCTTTTTCCTGCATCAGTTGGATAAGACTTTCTTTCAAAAGTCTGCGAGTCCGGCGGATGCGGCGATCCTGTTTGCTTTCCTGCATAATACTCCTTATCTAAATATGAACGAAATATAAAAAAATGTTGATTAACGAATAATTGTATTATAAAGTACGAATGTTGAGAAGTCAACGCAGTTTCCTTTTTTCAGTGGGTTTCTTTTTGTCAGTAAATATGCTACAATCTTAGCATGGCTTTTGGATTTTGATGCAGAGGCGATATAGCAGGAGGAACAGGATGATAAAAAACATTGTTTTTGATATGGGAAAGGTTCTTGTGGGATATGACGGAATGCGTGTCTGCGAGCATTTCCTGCAGGATCCGTCTGATCAGCAGCAGGTGCATACGGCTGTGTTTGTATCTCCCGAATGGGTTCAGCTGGATATGGGCGTGATTCCTGAGGAACAGGCTCTGGCACAGATGTGTTCCCGGCTTCCTGAAAGGCTTCGGCAGCCGGCGGCCCTCTGTATGGAAAACTGGCACAGATATTGTATGTGGCCCATAGAAGGAGCAGGCGATGTGGTGAGAGAGTACAAGGAAAAGGGCTATGGGATTTATCTTTGCTCCAATGCATCTCTCCGTCTCCTGGACTGCTACCGACAGGTGATTCCGGCCATTGATTGTTTTGACGGAGTGCTGTTTTCTGCAGAGGTAAAATGCATGAAGCCGCAGAAGGAGATGTACCTTCATCTGTTTGAGCGGTTTGGGCTGAGGCCGGAGGAGTGTTATTTTATTGATGATCAGCCGTTGAATATTGAAGGCGCCCGAAACTGCGGAATGGATGGCTTCTGCCACCGTGACGGAAGCGCGGCGACATTGAAAAAAGCCCTGGAGAAGGCTCTTGGGTCTTTCTGAGCAATTACAGGATACCGAAAGGAAAGGATAGAAAGAGGTAGTCAGAATGAAAGAATTTAATTTTGAAAAAACAAATCAGGAGCTGATGGAATTTCTGGACAACAGCCCCAGCAGCTTCCATGCTGTTGCCAATATGAAGGCTATGCTGGAGGAGGCCGGCTGCAGCTGTCTTCTGGAGGGAGAAAAGTGGCAGCTGGAGCCGGGAAAGGGCTACTATGTAACCCGCAATGACTCTGCTCTGATTGCATTCCGGATTCCCAAAAAGGATTTTACCGGATTTCAGGTTATGGCAAGCCACAGCGATTCCCCTGTATTTAAAGTAAAGGCAAATGCAGAGATCGAAGTAGAGAAGCATTATGTAAAGCTGAATGTAGAAAAATACGGCGGCATGATCTGCTCTCCGTGGCTGGATCGCCCCCTTTCTGTGGCAGGACGGATTGTGGTAAAAACAGAGAATGGAGTGGAAACGAGACTGGTGAAGGTGGATCGGGATCTGCTGATTATCCCTAATCTTGCCATTCATATGAACCGGAGCGTAAACGATGGCTATGAGTTTAATGCCCAGAAGGATATGCTTCCTCTGTTCTGTGGCGGCGGACAGGAGAAGGGCTGCTTCCTTGCTATGATTGCTGCAGAGGCAGGCGTTAAGCAGGAAGATATTCTGGATACAGATCTTTTCCTGTACAACCGGGATAAGGGAACCACCTTTGGCTTAAACGGCGAGTATATTGCCAGCCCGCATTTGGATGATCTTCAGTGTGCATTTTCATCCTTAAAGGGATTTCTGGCAGCAGAGCCTAAGGACAGCGTTGCCGTTCACTGTGTTCTGGACAATGAAGAGGTAGGCAGCGGCACCAAGCAGGGAGCGGCATCTACCTTCTTAAAGGATGTGCTTCACCGGATCAACAGCGCTATGGGACGGACCGAGGAGGAATTTTTGACGGCAGTTGCTTCCAGCTTTATGGTTTCTGCAGACAATGCTCATGGAATTCATCCCAATCAGGCAGACAAGGCAGACCCCACCAACCGTCCGTATTTAAATGAGGGTATTGTAATTAAATACAGCGCTAATCAGAAATACACCACAGACGCAATTTCAGGAGCTCTCTTTAAGGCTCTGTGTCAGCAGGCAGAGGTTCCCTTCCAGACCTTCCATAACCGGTCTGATATGCTGGGCGGCTCTACTCTGGGCAACATTTCCGGCAACCAGGTGGCCTTTAACACCGTAGATATCGGTCTGCCCCAGCTGGCTATGCATTCCTGTTTTGAAACTGCGGGAAGCAAGGATACTGCATATCTGGTAGAAGCAGCAAGGGTTCTGTTCTCCTCTTCCGTATATGGAACAGGAAATGGCAATTACCGTCTTTCCTTTTAAGTGACAGTGGTATATAATGTTGCCTGAAGAGGTACAAAAAGGGCGAAAGACCAGAGGAAAAGGGTCGAAGCTGCCCATAAGAAGATAAGGAGTGTTTAGACATGACAAAGATTAGAACAAGATACGCACCCAGCCCTACCGGCCGGATGCATGTGGGCAATCTGAGAACCGCGCTGTATGCCTATCTGATTGCCAAGCATGAAGGCGGAGATTTTCTGCTGCGTATTGAGGATACGGATCAGGAGCGCTATGTAGAAGGCGCTACGGAGATTATTTACAGAACTCTGGCTCAGACCGGCCTGATTCATGATGAAGGACCGGATAAGGACGGCGGCTGCGGTCCCTATATTCAGAGTGAGCGGCAGAAAGCGGGAATTTACCTGGAATATGCAAAAAAGCTGATTGAAAAAGGAGAGGCATATTATTGCTTCTGTACTCAGGAGCGTCTGGATTCCCTGAAAACTACAGTCAACGGCGAAGAGATCATGACCTATGATAAGCATTGCCTGCATCTGTCTAAGGAAGAGATAGAAGCCAATCTGGCAGCAGGAATGCCTTATGTAATCCGCCAGAACAATCCGACTGAGGGAACGACTACCTTTAATGATGAGATTTACGGCGATATTACGGTAGACAACTCTGAGCTGGATGATATGGTTCTGATTAAATCCGACGGCTATCCTACTTACAACTTTGCAAACGTAGTGGATGACCATCTGATGGGAATTACCCATGTAGTTCGGGGCAATGAATACTTATCCTCTTCTCCCAAGTACAACCGTCTTTATGACGCTTTTGGCTGGGAGGTTCCGGTTTATGTACACTGCCCGTTGATTACAGATGAGTTTCACAAAAAGCTGTCCAAGAGAAGCGGACATTCTTCCTTTGAGGATCTGATCGAGCAGGGCTTTGTGGCAGAGGCTGTTGTAAATTATGTGGCTCTGCTGGGCTGGTCTCCGGTAGACAATCAGGAGATTTTCTCTCTGGATGAGCTGGTTAAGTCATTTGACTACCGTAATATCAGCAAGTCCCCGGCAGTTTTTGATATTGTCAAATTAAAATGGATGAACGGCGAGTATTTAAAGGCTATGGATTTTGATCGTTTCTATGAGATGGCTGAGCCGTATATCCGTCAGGTGATCAAAAAGGATCTGGATCTGAAAAAGATCGCAGCTATGGTGAAGACAAGAATTGAGATTTTCCCGGATATTGCGGATCACATTGACTTTTTCCAGGAGCTTCCGGAATATGATGTAGCAATGTACACACACAAGAAAATGAAAACCAACGGGGAAAATTCCCTTCAGGTATTGAAGGATGTGCTTCCGATTCTGGAGGCCCAGGAAGACTTTACCAACGATGCTCTTTATGCATCTCTGGCGCAGTATGTATCTGACAATGGATTTAAGACTGGCTTTGTAATGTGGCCTATCCGTACTGCCGTATCCGGAAAGCAGATGACTCCGGCTGGTGCAACAGAGATTATGGAGGTACTGGGCAAGGAGGAATCTCTGGCCAGAATCCGCCGGGGAATTGAGCTTTTAAGCCAGTAGAGGAGAGACAGAAGCTTCATGGCATTTCATAAATCACAGCTGCAGGCCATCCGCCATCTGAAGGGGCCCATGATGGTTCTTGCAGGACCGGGCTCCGGAAAAACCACGGTAATCACCCACCGGGTCAGATGTCTGGTGGAGGGCTACGGGGTGGATCCGGGAAGTATCCTGGTTATTACATTTACAAAAGCTGCTGCCTCAGAGATGAGGCAGCGTTTCCAGAAGCTGATGGAGGGACGGAGTCTCCCCGTCAGCTTTGGTACCTTTCACGCGGTATTTTTCAGTATTCTCAAACATGCATACCGCTATGATGCCTCCAACATTGTCCGGGAGGAGCAGCGGATTCAGCTGATGCGGGAGCTGGTGGATCGATACCGGATTGATGTGGAGGATGAGGGTGAATTTATCAGCTCCATTTTATCGGAAATCAGCATGGTCAAAGGCGAGATGATGAGTCTGGAGCACTATTATTCCAAAAACTGTTCAGAAGAAATATTTAAAAAGCTCTACGAGGGCTATAACCGGGGCCTGGAGTCAAAGGGACTTCTTGACTTTGATGATATGCTGGTGATGTGCTACCAGCTGTTTGATCAGAGAAAGGATATTCTGGCGGCATGGCAGCGCAGGTACCGGTTTATTTTGATTGACGAATTTCAGGATATTAACCGGGTTCAGTATGAAATCGTAAAAATGCTGGCTGCACCGGAGAACAATCTGTTCATTGTAGGAGATGATGATCAGTCTATTTACCGGTTCCGGGGAGCAAAACCGGAGATTATGCTGGGCTTTGAAAAGGATTATCCAACAGCAAAGAGAACCCTTTTGGGGATTAACTACCGTTCCTCCTCCTCTATTGTGGATGCGGCGGGCCGTCTGATTCGCCACAATAAAATGCGGTTTGACAAAGAAATCCAGGCGTTTCGGGGAGCGGGCCGGCCTGTGGCTGTTATGGGCTTTGCGGATGCCCATACAGAAACCAGAACGATTGTGGAGGAAATTCAGGATTATGTGCGGATGGGATATCATCTGTCGGATATTGCAGTGCTTTACCGGACCAGCATGGAGCCGCGGCTTTTAATGGAGCGGATGATGGAATGGAACCTTCCCTTCCGGATGAAGGATTCTCTTCCCAACCTGTATGAGCACTGGATTACCCAGGATATCCTGGCTTATATCCGCATAGCAGGCGATGAACTGGCAAAGCACAGACAGGCTCGGAGAGCAGATGTGCTGCGGGTGATCAATCGTCCGAAAAGATTTGTCAGCCGGGATGCTCTGGAGGGACAGATTATCTCCTGGGATAGTCTGAAGTCCTGGTATCAGGACAGAGGATGGATGGTAGAGCGGATTGAACAGCTGGAGTATGACTTAAAGATGATTGGCAGAATGGCTCCCGTGGCGGCGGTGAATTATATCCGCAAGGCAGTAGGCTACGACGACTATCTTCGGGAATACGCTGAGAACAGGAGAATGAAGGCAGAGGATCTGCTGCAGATTGCAGATCAGCTTCAGGAGAGTGCTTCCTCCTACAAAACAATGGATGCGTGGCAGGATCATATGAGGGAATATGGAGAACAGCTCCGACAGCAGCTTGCTAATCGGGACAGCCTGAATACAGACTGTGTTTCTCTGATGACTATGCACAGCTCTAAGGGACTGGAATTTCCGATTGTCTATATTTTAGATGCGAATGAAGGCGTGACCCCTCATCATAAGGCTGTCCTGGAGGCAGATCTGGAAGAAGAACGGCGGATGTTTTATGTGGCCATGACAAGGGCCAAAGATCGGCTTCATGTATATTATGCCAGAGAGCGGTATGGACGTCCTCAGGAAAGATCCCGTTTTATTGATGAATATCTGGAAGCACCTGGCTCTGTGCCGGGAAACGTCAACTGGGAGAAAGGCAGAGGAAAGCAGTGAAACAGCAAAAAGGATATGTTCACATATACTGCGGAGACGGAAAGGGAAAGACCACGGCAGCGGTAGGGCTGGCGGTTCGGGCCGCCGGACGTGGAATGAGAGTTCTGATAGTCCGGTTTCTGAAAACAGAGGATTCCGGAGAGGTTTCCGTTCTGCGCCGGATTCCGGGGATAGAGGTGGTTCCCTGTGAAAAAACCTTCGGCTTTACATTTCGTATGACAGAAGAGGAGCGGCGGGAGGCGTCAGAGTGGTATGGACAGATGCTGGAAACGGCATGTGCCAGGGCAGTGAAGGAAAAATTTGATCTGGTTATTTTTGATGAGATTATGGCCGCCTGCAATACTGGACTGACGAAGGAAGAGAGAGTGGCGGAATTTTTAAAAACCAGGCCGGAGGGAATGGAGGTTGTACTTACCGGGAGAAATCCTTCGGACTGCATGAAAAAAATGGCAGATTATATTTCAGAAATCCACGCGGAAAAGCATCCCTTTGAAAAGGGAATTGGGGCACGAAAGGGAATTGAGTATTAAAAAGCGTCAGGCATGGCGGTGAAAGGCCGGTATGCCTGCGCTTTTTCTTTTTGGTGGAAGAAACATTTTTTTGGAAAAATTGGAAAAATATGTCAAATATACGTCATATAATATCAAAATATTAAATCTATGTTCTGGTTATAAAATCCAATAAGATTAAGACGGACACTGTTAAGGATACAGTACCCGAAAAACAACAGATATATATCAGGCTTGCGCAGATGAGACATACGGATGAGAAGGAGAAAGAACATGGATAACGAGCGGATTCTCAGGAAAATAGAGGAATTAATGGAGCTGAGAGGGATGACCCGGTATCGGCTTTCTAAAATGAGCGGAATCAAGCAGTCTACTTTGACTACGATGTTAAATAAGCGCAGCGTAATCAGTATCAGCAGCCTGGATAAAATATGCAGAGCCTTTGGACTGCAGCTTTCAGAATTTTTTGCTATGATTGAGGAAAACCGCGAACAGGACGGATTGACAGACTTTCCGGTAGCAGAATGGGAACCGCTTCCCTCAGAGCACAAGCAGGTACTGGTGGGAATTATGCAGCTGTTTCGTAATTATCTGAAAAAATCGTAACTGTTCAG
>OODP01000276.1_pt1 | contig 51783 bp, 37 predicted proteins | sample 1671011 | NCBI WGS metagenome assembly OODP01 (sample SAMN06348113, study PRJEB24527) | human gut metagenome | biome: human gut; feature: ankylosing spondylitis patient; material: feces | host: Homo sapiens | place: China | collected 2015-10
AGGAACATAAGAAATGGATGATTTTAGAAAATACGCAACCAAGCATTTAGGTATAAATAGCATGGTGTTGGATGATGTGATCAAATCACAAGCCGGGTATTTGAATCCCTATATTCTCGAAGAGAGACAACTGAACGTGACACAACTTGATGTATTCTCACGCTTAATGATGGATCGTATCATTTTTCTGGGAACCCAAGTCGATGATTATACTGCAAATACGTTGCAAGCCCAGTTGCTGTATCTTGATTCTGTAGATCCGGGTAAAGATATCTCTATCTATATCAACTCTCCCGGTGGATCGGTATCTGCAGGATTGGGGATTTATGATACCATGCAGTTCATAACAAGTGACGTAGCGACCATCTGCACAGGCATGGCCGCTTCGATGGCGGCTGTATTGCTGGTAGCCGGAGCCGAAGGGAAACGTTCTGCCTTGAAACATTCGCGGGTGATGATTCATCAACCGATGGGTGGTGCGCAGGGGCAGGCTTCCGATATCGAAATTACCGCTCGCGAGATAATGAAGTTAAAGAAAGAACTTTATACTATTATTGCCGATCATTCCCATATGAGCTATGACAAAGTATGGGCCGATTCCGACCGTGATTACTGGATGACTGCTCAGGAAGCTAAAGAGTATGGCATGGTAGATGAAGTGTTGATTAAAAAATAAAAATGGCTGAATCAAGAACTAACAAGAAAAAGTGTAGCTTTTGTGGCCGTTCGGAGAATGAAGTCGGATTCCTCATTACAGGGATGAACGGCTACATTTGTGATAGTTGCGCAACCCAGGCTTATGAGATTACTCAGGAAGCCTTGGGTGCTGCTAAGAACGGTGCGGGAGCTACAAAGCTAAATCTTAAAGAACTGCCTAAACCTGTAGAAATAAAGAATTTTCTGGATCAGTACGTGATCGGGCAGGATGACGCAAAACGGTTTCTATCCGTTTCGGTTTACAATCATTACAAAAGGCTTTTGCAAAAAGACAGTGGTGACGATGTGGAAATTGAGAAGTCCAATATCATCATGGTAGGTAGCACAGGAACCGGAAAAACGCTGTTAGCCCGTACAATTGCTAAATTGTTGCATGTGCCCTTCACCATAGTGGATGCCACGGTATTGACAGAAGCTGGTTATGTGGGTGAGGATATTGAAAGCATCCTGACTCGTCTGTTGCAGGTGGCCGATTATAATGTGCCCGAAGCGGAACAGGGGATTGTATTTATCGATGAGATAGATAAGATTGCCCGCAAAGGTGACAACCCTTCCATTACCCGCGATGTCAGCGGAGAGGGAGTTCAACAAGGATTATTGAAATTGTTGGAAGGGTCGGTTGTAAACGTCCCGCCTCAGGGTGGCCGCAAACATCCGGACCAGAAGATGATCCCCGTAAATACAAAAAACATCCTGTTTATCTGTGGCGGTGCGTTTGATGGTATCGAGAAGAAAATAGCTCAACGTTTGAACACACATGTAGTAGGCTACAACGCTTCACAAAAGACGGCTGCCATCGACAAGAACAACATGATGCAATACATTGCTCCCCAAGATTTAAAGTCATTCGGGTTGATTCCTGAGATAATCGGGCGGTTGCCGGTGTTGACTTATTTGAATCCTTTGGATCGCACAGCGCTTCGTGCCATACTGACCGAACCGAAGAATTCCATCATCCGGCAATATGTGAAGCTGTTCGAAATGGATGGCGTGAAACTGACTTTTCAGGATGAGGTGTTTGAATACATCGTTGACAAAGCGGTCGAATATAAGTTAGGCGCACGTGGATTGCGCTCTATCGTTGAAACGATCATGATGGATGTGATGTTTGAAATACCCTCTGAAAATAAAAATACATATGAGGTGACATTGGATTATGCAAAACACCAATTGGAGAAAGCAAATCTTGCTAGATTGCAAAACGCTTAAAATCAAATGGTAAGATGCTCTGGATGGCTTGACTATGTTTTTTCTTGAAAAATATTAATCAGATTATGCTTGATATTTAAGAAGTTGTTTATAACTTTGTTAGTACTCTTTAAAAGTAAAGAGTTGAATATTAAATCATGAACTGAATAAAACAACCTATTTAAGATGGCAGGGAAGATTAATTTGACAGACCAACTGAAAAAGTATTTCGGATTTGATAAATTCAAGGGGAATCAGGAAGCAATCATTCAGAACTTGCTCAATGGTGGCGATACCTTTGTGTTGATGCCTACTGGCGGTGGGAAATCTTTGTGCTATCAGTTACCTTCTCTTATGATGGAAGGTACGGCAATTGTAATTTCCCCCCTGATCGCTTTGATGAAAAATCAGGTAGATGCTATGCGTAATTTCAGTGAAGAAGATGGAATTGCCCATTTCATTAACTCATCTCTGAATAAAGGTGCAATAGATCAGGTGAAGTCTGACATTCTTGACGGAAAGACAAAATTACTGTATGTCGCTCCCGAGTCACTGACGAAGGAAGAAAATGTAGAATTCCTGCGAACTGTGAAGATTTCGTTTTATGCGGTGGATGAGGCTCACTGTATTTCTGAATGGGGACATGATTTCCGTCCCGAATACAGAAGAATCCGTCCGATTATTAATGAGATTGGAAAAGCACCGCTTATCGCACTTACTGCAACCGCAACTCCGAAGGTTCAACACGATATCCAGAAGAACTTGGGTATGGTTGATGCTCAGGTATTCAAGTCATCGTTCAACCGTCCGAATCTATATTACGAAGTACGTCCTAAAACTGCAAATATCGATAGAGATATCATTAAGTTTATCAAGAATAACCCCGAAAAGTCAGGCATTATCTATTGTCTGAGTCGGAAGAAGGTCGAGGAGCTTGCCGAGATACTTCAAGCTAACGGCATCAATGCCCGTGCGTATCATGCCGGTATGGATTCGGCAACGAGAACGCAGAACCAGGATGACTTCCTGATGGAAAAGATTGATGTGATTGTAGCAACCATCGCTTTCGGTATGGGTATTGATAAGCCGGATGTAAGGTATGTGATCCATTATGATATACCCAAAAGTCTGGAAGGTTATTATCAGGAGACAGGTCGTGCCGGTAGAGATGGCGGGGAAGGCCAATGTATTACCTTTTATACAAATAAGGATCTGCAGAAACTTGAAAAGTTCATGCAGGGAAAACCTGTGGCAGAACAGGAAATAGGCAAACAGCTTCTGCTGGAAACTGCTGCGTATGCCGAATCTTCCGTGTGTCGCCGTAAGACATTATTGCACTACTTCGGTGAAGAGTACATGGAAGAAAATTGTGGAAATTGTGACAACTGTTTAAACCCTAAAAAACAAGTGGAGGCTCAAGACTTATTGTGTGCTGTGATTGAAGCGATCGTAGCAGTAAAAGAAAACTTTAAAGCTGATTATATAATAGATATTTTACAGGGAAGGGAAACTTCCGAGGTGCAAGCGCATTTGCATGAAGACCTTGAAGTTTTCGGTTCCGGAATGGGAGAAGAAGACAAGACTTGGAATGCAGTCATTCGTCAGGCATTGATAGCCGGATACCTCAGTAAAGATGTAGAAAACTACGGCCTGCTGAAAGTGACCGAGGAAGGGCTTGAATTTCTGAAAAAACCGAAATCATTCAAGATAACCGAAGACAATGATTTTGAGGATGTAGAAGAAGAAACCCCGGCCAGAGGCGGAGGGTCTTGTGCGGTCGATCCGGCATTGTACTCTATGCTGAAGGATTTGCGCAAGAAGCTTTCCAAAAAACTGGAAGTTCCTCCTTATGTGATTTTCCAAGATCCTTCTCTTGAGGCGATGGCTACTATCTATCCGGTAACTCTGGATGAACTTCAGAATATCCCGGGTGTTGGTGCGGGAAAAGCAAAAAGATATGGAGAAGAATTCTGTAAGCTGATTAAACGGCACTGCGAGGAAAATGAGATAGAACGTCCGGAAGACTTGCGTGTACGTACGGTTGCCAATAAGTCAAAGATGAAGGTTTCTATTATTCAAGCCATCGACCGCAAAGTAGCTTTGGATGACATCGCATTGTCTAAAGGCATCGAATTCGGTGAACTCCTTGACGAAGTAGAGGCGATTGTTTATTCAGGCACAAAATTGAATATCGATTACTTCTTGGATGAAATTATGGATGAGGATCATATGCTTGACATATATGATTACTTTAAAGAATCCACTACAGATAAAATAGATGATGCGCTTGAGGAACTGGGGGATGAATTTACGGAAGAAGAAGTTCGTCTGGTTCGCATCAAGTTTATCTCCGAAATGGCCAATTAAAAATGCGAAAAAATCTTGCGTGCAGGTATGCGGTTTTGAATAAAAACTGTATATTTGCACGCAATAAATTTTAAACGCGTAGCCTTATGTCATTTATTGCTGATAAGATTGTAATGGATGGATTAACGTATGATGATGTTTTGTTAATCCCCGCTTATTCTGAAGTTTTACCACGCACAGTCGAACTCTCGACAAAGTTTTCAAAAAACATTGAGCTGAAAATTCCTTTTGTAACTGCGGCTATGGACACGGTTACTGAGGCTAAAATGGCTATTGCCATTGCCCGTGAGGGAGGAATCGGTGTGATTCATAAAAATATGTCTATTAAGAATCAGGCAAAACAGGTTGCTACTGTTAAGCGTGCTGAAAATGGCATGATTTATGATCCGGTTACTATTAAAAAAGGTTCCACTGTACGTGACGCGCTCGCTTTGATGGCGGAATACAAAATAGGTGGGATTCCGGTAGTGGATGATGACAAATATTTGGTCGGTATTGTAACCAACCGTGACCTTCGTTTTGAGCGCGATATGAATAAGCGTATCGATGAGGTGATGACAAAAGAAAATCTGGTGACAACTAACCAGTCTACCGATTTGGAATCAGCTGCACAAATTTTGCAAAGGCACAAGATAGAAAAGCTGCCTGTGGTAGATAAAGACAATAGGCTGGTTGGCTTAGTGACTTATAAGGATATTACAAAGGCTAAGGACAAGCCGATGGCTTGCAAGGATGCTAAAGGACGTTTGCGTGTCGCTGCCGGTGTCGGGGTTACAGCAGATACATTTGCACGTATGCAGGCATTGGTCGATGCCGGTGCCGATGCCATTGTCATAGATACTGCTCATGGTCATTCGAAAGGAGTCATTGATACTTTGCGAGAAGCGAAAAAACGTTTCCCGAATATTGATATCGTTGTCGGTAATATTGCTACAGGAGAAGCAGCCAAAGCATTGGTTGAGGCCGGTGCCGATGGGGTGAAAGTCGGGATTGGACCAGGCTCAATCTGCACTACCCGCGTCGTGGCAGGTGTTGGAGTGCCGCAATTGTCAGCGGTTTACGATGTTGCTAAGGCATTGAAAGGTACTGGAATTCCTTTGATTGCCGATGGAGGACTTCGCTATTCCGGTGATGTGGTAAAAGCCCTTGCTGCCGGAGGATATTCTGTAATGATCGGATCTTTGGTTGCAGGAACAGAAGAAAGCCCGGGCGAAACTATTATTTTCAATGGACGTAAGTTTAAGTCTTACCGTGGAATGGGATCTTTGGAAGCTATGGAGAATGGATCCAAAGACCGCTATTTCCAGAGTGGAGAAACAGATGTCAAGAAATTGGTGCCGGAAGGAATTGCAGCGCGAGTACCTTATAAAGGAACTTTGTATGAGGTAATATATCAATTGACTGGTGGCTTGCGTGCTGGGATGGGTTATTGCGGAGCAAAAAATATAGAAAAACTACACGATGCCAAATTTACACGCATTACTAATGCCGGAGTAATGGAGAGTCATCCCCACGATGTAACGATTACGAGTGAATCCCCCAATTACAGTCGTCCGGAATAAGGAAATAAGTTTACTAAATAATATACATCAAGTTACGAGTTATAAGCAATATGTAAATGTTTCACTTACGGTGTGCATATTCATGGTTTATAGCTCGTAACTTTATTTTTTCCCTATACAATTTTTCTTGTTTTCCATCGTTTAATAATACGTATGTAAATCTACGAATGCATTATTATGAAAAGAAATCTAGCTTTATTAGTATCCTGTATATTGGGACTTTCCGTTGTAGCACAGGAGGATCCGGTTCTAATGCGTATCAATGGAAAAGATGTGACTCGTTCGGAGTTTGAATATATCTACAATAAAAATAATTCATTGACAGAATTAGAGTCAAAAACACTGAATGAGTACGTAGACCTTTTTGTTAATTTCAAATTAAAAGTCGCAGCTGCCGAAGCTGCGGGAATAGATACCACAGCCACTTTTCGTAATGAACTGAAGGGATATCGCCAACAATTAGCAAAATCCTATCTTACCGATGAAAAGGCTGAAGAGGCTTTTGTTCGTGAGTATTACGATAAAATGAAAAATAAGTCACGTTCCGGTCAGGTACAGGTGATGCACATATTTAAATATCTTCCCCAGAATGCATTGAAAACCGATATTAATGCTGCACAGGTTCGAATGGACTCGATATATAATGCTTTGACGGCCGATTCATCACTGGATTTTGCATCTTTTGTCGAGAAGTTTTCCGAAGATAAGAACAAATTTTGGGTAGGTTTTCTCCAGACTCCGGAAGAATTTGAAGATGTGATCTTCGCTATGGGGAAAGATGAAATCTCGAAGCCTTTTTTCACTCCTTTCGGGCTGCATATTGTCAAAGTTTTCGATGTGAAAGAACTTCCGGTGTTTGAGGAAGTAAAAGGTGAACTGACCCGTAGATTTGCACGTAAAAACGGTATCAGTAAGGGAACGGAAGCGATGATTCAAAAGTTGAAAGGAGAATATCATTTTCAGCAGGAAGAGAAAGGGTTGAATGAGTTGTTTACTAAAGGTGAGACCGACAAACCTCTTTTCGTATTGGACGGACATAATTATACAGGTGTTGAGTTCAAGAAATTTGCAGCATCCTATCCCCGGGGCATTAAGAATCAATATGACATGTTTGTGATTAAATCGATTCTTGATTATGAAGATGGTCGATTAGAGCAAAAATATCCGGCTTTCCGTTTGCTAATGCAAGAATATAAAGAGGGTATGCTTTTGTTTGAAATAAGCAATCGTGAAGTTTGGGATCGGGCTGTAACGGATGAGGCAGGGCAAGAAGCTTATTTTGTATCGCATAAATCCAATTATAAGTGGAAAGAGCCGAGATATAAAGGTATTGTAGTTCATTGTACCGATAAGAAAACAGCGAAACAGATCAAGAAATTTATTAAGAAGTTGCCTGAGAAAGTTTGGGCTGATACCATACAGAAAGTCTTCAATACTCCAACAGATTCGGTAAAGGTGGAAGCCGGAATATTTGCATTGGGTGATAATAAATATGTAGATAAACTTGTCTTTAAAAAAGGTGGATTTGAACCGGTGGAGTACTATCCGTTTACTACTGTTTTTGGTGAAAAACGAAAAGGCCCAGATGAATATACAGAGGTGCGAGGGCCGCTTGCTGCTGATTATCAGAACTTCCTCGACTCGCTTTGGGTAAAGCAATTGCGTGACAATGGTAAGGTTGAAATTAACCAAGAGGTTTTAAAAACAGTTAATAACCACTGATATAACCGATTATTGCATTATCTTCGTACCTTAAATTAAGTATAACTTCAGTTGACAATGCGAATATCGGGCCTCTTATTGGTTTCTCTTCTTGTCTGTGCTTCATGCATTGAAAAGCATGATCATAGAGGAAAGACCCCCTTGGTAGAGGTTGACGGGAACTTTTTATACAAGGAAGACCTTCAGTCTGTGCTTCCTGTTGGATTATCAAAAGACGACAGTCTACTCTTTGCCGAACATTACATACGTAATTGGGCTGAGGATATTTTGTTGTACGAGAAGGCACAGAGCAATATACCTGATAATGGTGAAATAAATCGGCTGGTGGAAAACTATCGCAAAGCGTTGATAACCCATACTTATCAGCAAGAACTGATAGATCAAAAACTTTCCAACGAAATTCCGGATCAGGAGATTACGGACTATTACGAGAAAAACAAAGAACTCTTTAAGTTAGAGCGTCCGTTAATCAAAGGACTCTTTATTAAAGTACCCCTAACCGCTCCTCAATTAGCCAATGTTCGCAAATGGTACAAGTCCGATGCACAAGAATCGGTTGAACATTTGGAGAAGTATAGTTTGCAGAATGCCGTGAAGTATGAATACTTCTATGACAAATGGGTGCCATTAGCCGATATACTAGATATGATTCCTTTGAAAGAGGAGAAACCGGAGGAATATATAAGCAAAAACCGGCATGTCGAACAGAAAGATACAGCATTTTATTATTTCCTTAATGTTAGTGATTATCGCGCAGTAGGTGAACAGAAACCTTATGAGCTTGCAATACCTGAAGTGAAAGATCTGCTTATTAATATTAAACAAGTCGATTTTATGCGTCAGGTGAAAGATGATTTATATAAAAGGGCTGTGGACAGGAAGAAGATTAAATATAATTATTAGATACAAAGAATGATGAAGTTTGTGAACTTTAAAATTGTTGTTTTATTTGCCCTTGTGGCACTTACCACTACAGTGGCGAATGGACAGGACAATGTGATCGATGAAGTTGTCTGGGTTGTAGGTGACGAGGCTATTCTGAAATCGGAAGTAGAGGAGGCACGGCTGAGTGCCTTGTACGAAGGGCGAAAGATTGACGGTGATCCTTATTGTGTAATCCCTGAAGAATTGGCTGTACAGAAATTGTTTTTGCACCAGGCACGTCTTGACAGTATTGAAGTGCCCGAAGCAGAAGTAATCCAGAAAGTCGATGGGATGACGAACCAATGGATACAGATGTTGGGATCAAGAGAAAAAATGGAAGAATACTTTTTTGAACATCAGAATAAAACTCCCTCTCAGATTCGTGAGACTTTGCGTGAAAATGCACGTGAGGGACTTACTGTGCAGAAGATGCAGCAGAAATTAGTAGGAGATATTAAGATCACTCCATCTGAGGTGCGTCGTTATTTTAAAGACCTGCCACAAGATAGTATTCCTTATGTGCCTACACAGGTTGAAGTGCAGATTATCACTTTGCAACCGAAGGTGCCGATTGAGGAAATAGAGGATGTAAAAAGCAGGTTGCGTGAATATACGGATCGTGTCAACAAAGGTGAAACCAGCTTCTCGACATTAGCGCGTATGTATTCTGAAGACAGAGGTTCAGCTATGAAGGGGGGGGAGACCGGTTTTATGGGAAAAGGTATGATGGACCCTGCTTATGCGACCGTTGCATTCGGTCTGCAAGATGCCAAGAAGATTTCTAAAATTGTTGAGTCTGAATATGGATATCATATCATACAATTAATAGAGAAACGTGGTGACCGTGTAAATACCCGTCACATTCTGTTACGTCCTAAAGTCTCGGAAAAAGAATTGGCAGAAGCTCGTGCCCGTTTGGACTCTATCGCAGACGATATACGATTGGATAAATTTTCTTTCGATGTGGCTGCTTCTGCGTTGTCTCAGGATAAAGATACCCGTAACAACCATGGCTTGATGGTGAATACGAATTCTAGAGATGCTATGGCGACTTCTAAATTCGAGATGCAGGAATTGCCACAAGATGTTGCCAAGATAGTCGATAATTTGAATGTGGGTGAAATCTCTAAAGCATTTACAATGGTAAATGAGAAAGATGGTAAGGAGGTTTGTGCTATTGTGAAGTTGAAAACTCGTATCAATGGGCATAAGGCGACTATTACGGATGACTATCAGAATCTGAAAGACATTGTTATTGAAAAACGCCGGGAAGAGTTGCTGCACAAATGGATTCTGGAGAAACAAAAGCATACGTATGTACGCATCGATGATAACTGGAAGAATTGTGATTTCAAATATCCGGGCTGGATTAAAGATTAATGAGAAAGAAACGATCTTTGTTTAAAAGCATCCTCACGGGGATGCTATGTTTGTTTGGGGCATTCCTGCTCGGAGCGCAGAATCAACCTACCTCACAACAGTCGCAGAAGAAAAAAACGAAAGTAGACCTCTTGCATGCCGATGAGGGTAAAGCCGACAAATTGGCTCGTCCGGACGTACAGGTACTGGTCGGTTCGGTGAAGCTGCGTCATGATAGCATGTATATGTATTGTGACAGCGCTTTGATTTACGAAAAGACTAATTCCGTGGAAGCCTTTAATAATGTACGCATGGAACAGGGTGATACGCTTTTCATTTATGGTGATTACCTATATTACGATGGCATAGCGCAGTTGGCTCAACTTCGTGAGAATGTGAAGATGATCAATCGGAATACAACTCTTCTTACGGACAGCCTCAATTACGATCGTATCTATGATTTGGGTTATTATTTCGAAGGCGGTACTCTGATGGATGAAGAGAATGTGCTTACTTCTGATTGGGGAGAATATAGTCCAGCCACCAAACAATCGGTATTCAATCATGACGTTAAATTGGTTAATCCTAAGTTTATTCTGACTTCGGATACATTAAAGTATAATACTCAATCGAAAATTGCTACCATTTTGGGACCATCGGATATCGTCAGTGATAATAATCATATATATTCAGAACGGGGTGTTTACAATACTTTGACAGAGCAAGCCGAACTATTAGATCGATCTATTATAACCAATGGCGGCAAGAGAATGACTGGTGACAGTCTTTTTTATGACCGTAAAGCAGGTTATGGTGAGGCTTTTGATGATGTTGTGATGAAAGATACTGTCAACCGTAATATGTTAACCGGTGATTACTGTTTTTACAACGAACTGACGGATAGTGCATTCGCTACTAAAAGGGCGGTGGCAATTGACTATTCACAGGGGGATAGCCTGTTCATGCATGCCGATACGCTGATGATGACCAGTTATAACTTGAATACCGATTCACTTTTCCGGGAGATGAGAGCTTTTCACAAGGTTCGTATGTATCGTACGGATGTGCAGGGCGTTTGTGACTCATTGGTTTATAATTCTAAAGACTCTTGCATCACGATGTATCGCGATCCTATTCTCTGGAATGAGGGGCAGCAGCTACTGGGTGAAGAGATCAAGATCTATCTGAATGACAGTACCATTGACTGGGCACATATTATTGATCAGGCTTTGACTGTCGAAATGAAAGATTCATTGCATTACAACCAAGTTTCCGGAAAAGAGATCAAAGCCTATTTTGATCAAGGTGAAATGCGGAAAGTAGATGTGATAGCTAATGTATTAGTGGTGTTTTATCCGGAAGAACAGGATAGTACCATGATCGGTATGAATACTTCCGTAACCAGCCTTCTCACCATGCATCTGAAGGATCGAAAAATGCAGCGGATGGTAATGAGTCCCAAGTCCAACGGAACTTTGTACCCTATGGATCAGATTCCGCCCGACAAGATGAAGTTGCCGACTTTTGTCTGGTTCGAATCGATTCGTCCGAAGAATAAAGAAGATATATTTGAATGGAGAGGTAAGAAAGCCGGTGAAACACTGCGGAAATCTACCCGAAAACAATTAAATTCGCCCAAGCGTGAATTAATAAATATGAAATAGCACTATGGGAATGTTTAATAGCGGTATGAGAAAACCGCGCCGCTTCAATCATCAGTACATCTATGTAGACGAGCGTAAGGAAAAGCTCGATAAGATGGAAGAGCAAGCCAAACGCGATTTGGGGATGTTGCCTGAGAAAGAATTTTCTCCGGAAGATATTCGTGGAAAGTTTGTGGAAGGGACTACACACCTGAAACGTCGCAAGGAGAGTGGCCGTAGACCCATGCATTTGGGAGTAATACTTGTAATTATTGTCCTGCTGATCTTTCTGTGGCATTACTTACAGACCGGCAGTTGGGCGTGGGGAAATTAATTCTAACTACTAAACATTATGAGCGATATCATTCATTTATTACCAGACTCGGTTGCCAATCAGATTGCAGCCGGAGAGGTGATACAACGTCCGGCATCCGTTATTAAAGAGTTAGTGGAGAATGCGATCGATGCGGAAGCCAGCAGCATACACGTGCTGGTGACAGATGCCGGAAAAACAAATATACAAGTAATCGATGATGGGAAAGGTATGTCGGAGACGGATGCACGCCTTTCCTTCGAACGCCATGCAACCTCAAAAATCCGAGAGGCTGCCGATTTGTTTGCTTTGCGGACGATGGGATTTCGTGGGGAGGCACTTGCTTCTATTGCTGCGGTTGCGCAGGTAGAACTTAAAACCCGACCGGAGAAAGAAGAGTTAGGTACTAAACTTGTGATTTCCGGATCGAAAGTGGAAAGTCAGGAAGCCATATCCTGTCCGAAGGGAAGCAATTTCTCAGTGAAGAATCTGTTCTTCAATATTCCCGCACGGCGTAAGTTCTTGAAAGCGAACTCTACGGAGCTAAGTAATATTCTTACAGAGTTTGAACGTATTGCTCTGGTTCACCCTGATGTTGCATTTTCGCTTTACAGCAATGATTCCGAATTGTTCAATCTTCCGGTTGTCCCTTTGCGCCAGCGTATCCTCGCCATTTTTGGTAAGAAGCTCAATCAGCAACTGCTGAGTGTCGAGGTGAATACCACCATGATAAAACTGTCCGGATACGTTGCCAAACCCGAGACGGCACGTAAGAAAGGCGCGCATCAGTATTTCTTCGTGAATGGACGTTACATGCGGCATCCCTATTTTCATAAAGCAGTGATGGATGCTTATGAACAGTTAATTCCTTCAGGAGAGCAAGTCTCTTATTTCTTGTATTTTGAGGTCGATCCTGCAAATATTGATGTGAATATCCATCCTACCAAGACAGAGATTAAGTTTGAGAACGAGCAGGCCATTTGGCAGATAATTTCTGCTGCGATAAAAGAAACTTTGGGCAAGTTTAATGCCGTTCCTTCTATTGATTTTGATACGGAAGATATGCCCGACATTCCGGTATTTGAGCAGAATCTTCCGCCAGCGCCACCGAAAGTACATTATAATTCGGATTTCAATCCCTTTAAGGGTTCTTCTTCAATCGGAGGTGGGGGAGATTATTCCCGTAAAAAAGTGGAGTGGGAAGGGTTTTATGGCGGTTTGGAAAAAGCCAGTAAGATGAACATGCCGATGGACGAGCCGGAACCGGACTCTGGAACTCTTTTCACGGCATCTTCCGCTTTTGAGCCTGAAGTGCAGCCAGAGGTTTCGTCTACCCTCTATACCGCTGAGCCGGTGGTGGAAAAGGGAAACATGCATATGCAATTCAAGGGACGTTTTATTCTCACATCGGTAAAGTCGGGATTGATGTTGATCGACCAGCACCGCGCCCATATCCGTGTCTTATTTGACAGGTATATGGCTCAGATCCGGCAAAAGCAGGGAATGTCGCAGGGAGTATTATTTCCTGAGATCCTTCAATTACCGGCATCTGAAGCAGCGATGTTGCAAAGTATCATGGAAGATCTTTCGGCTGTTGGATTCGATCTTAGCAATTTGGGCGGAGGGAGTTATGCCATTAATGGCATTCCTTCCGGTATTGAAGGGCTCGATCCGGTGGAGTTGGTGCGAAACATGCTTCACACGGCTATGGAGAAAGGTAATGATGTGAAAGAAGAAGTTCAGAACATTCTTGCACTCACATTGGCCCGTGCTGCCGCCATCGTTTATGGACAGGTGTTGACAAATGAAGAAATGATCAGCTTGGTGGACAGTCTTTTTGCTTGTGCAGCTCCCAATTATACTCCGGATGGAAAAATCGTGCTGACCACTATTAAAGAGGAAGAGATCGAGAAGCTTTTTAAATAATTTAGGATCCCGGAAGTAATCTTTCCTATGAGGCAAACCGGGTTAGTGCCAATTAATCGGTACTAACTTGGCACTGCATTTCCCTGATACTACTTTTGATAAGATCATTTGCAGGCCATGGTTGAAAGGATATAATCATTGTCCTGCTTGGTAAGAGCTTATGTCTGTGCTGCTTTGTTTATTTTACATCTGACCTTATTGCTTATCCTTAATTTCTGCTATTCTCCAACAACCTCTTCTTTTGCTGCAATATCAGTACATAATGTCTTTATTTACAAAAGGATAAAATCCCTCTTCCTCTCTTGCCTATAACTGAAATTTACATCTTATAATCTTCTTTTTCGTAGATGATTATACATAAAATTTCATGTTTTCAGAACCTTTTAGTTCCCTTCGTGTTATTTAAACAGTTTCAATAGGAAAGAATTTAATAACCACTTTAACGATTTAGGTATATGAAAAAGATTCTAATGTTGCTGGCATTTGCCGGCGTTACAGCTGTAGCTTCGGCTCAGCAGGTTACTGTCACTCAGACAGAAGTGATTGAAGTACAAGACAGATACCAGGTGTTAACTAATCCGTTCTGGAGCAACTGGTTCTTCTCTGTTGGAGGAGGTGCCCAGGTACTTTATGGAAATGGTGATAATGCAGGAAAGTTTAAAGATCGCATAAGCCCTGTGTTGAATGTTGCCATAGGTAAATGGTTTACTCCCGGATTAGGTTTGCGTTTGCAATATAGTGGACTTGAAGCTAAAGGCTTTACTTATGATAAGGGAGCCCTTTACGTTACCGGTAATGAAATGGGTGACGGATATTACAAGCAGAAATTCGATTATATGAATTTGCACGGTGATATCATGTTCAATTTGAATGCACTCTTCGGAGGTTATAACTCCCATCGGGTATATGAAATCATTCCATATTTGGGAGCTGGTTTCACTCACTCGTTTACTAAGCCCCATGTAAAAGCGTTTACTATGAATGCCGGTTTGATCAACCGTTTCCGTGTTTCCAGTGCCGTTGATATCAATCTTGAATTGAGTGCTACGGGTCTGGAAGGTAAATTTGACGGTGAACATGGCGGCAAACACGATTATGATGGTATCCTCGGAGCCTCTATCGGTTTGACCTATCATTTCCCGCAACGTGGATTCCAACGTCCGTATCCGCAGATGATTTCCGAACTGGAGTTGAGAAACATGCGTCAGCAGATGAACGAGATGGCTGCTGCTAATCTAGAATTGCAACAGCAACTCATGGATGCGGAAAGCCAGCCTACTACAGAGGTTGTTGAACAACAGACAGTCGTAGTCGATGCCGACATCATCCCACGTACCGTATTCTTCAATATCGGTTCTGCTGAGATTACTCCGCGTGAAGCAATGAACCTGTCTTACTTGGCAGATCACATGAAGAAGTTCCCGAATACGAGCTATGTCGTAAACGGTTATGCTGACTCTGCAACTGGTACTCCGGGTCTCAACAAAGAGTTGAGTATGAAACGCGCACAAGCTATTGTAAATGTACTGGTTAAACAATATGGCATTTCTGCCAACCGTTTGACTGTTGATGCCAATGGTGGTGTTGATAAATTCGGACAACCTATCCTGAACCGTGTTGTGTTAGTAGAGTCTAACAAATAGTAGTGGACTTTTATAAATGAGAATGCCCCGCTATCGTCTATCGGTAGCGGGGCATTTGCTATTATAAGATCGGGGCGTTGTTTTTATTTCTCCGCATTGAATTTCTTCACCTGCTCGGCTATCAGCTCGGCATCGTCAAAGTAGTTTATCTTCATCGCTTTACGTACGTCGGACAAAGTGTCTGCTGCGGCTGCTCTTGCTACGTCGCATCCTTTTCTCAACATCTCGTAGATGGCAGGGATGTCTTTCTCGAACTCTTTGCGCCGGTTGCGGATAGGTTCGAGAGTCTCCTGCATGATGGAGTTCAAGAAACGTTTCACTTTCACGTCTCCCAACCCGCCACGTTGATAATGTGCTTTCAATTCGTTCAAGTTGGGATAATCCGGCAGATAACGTTCGAAATGTTCGGGACGGCAGAAAGCATCCAAATATGTAAATACCGTATTTCCCTCGATCTTGCCCGGGTCTTGAACCCGCAGGTGATCAGGATCGGTAAACATGCTCATTACTTTTTTCTGAACTTCGTCCGCTTCTTCCGAAAGATAGATGCAGTTGCCGAGTGACTTACTCATTTTGGCTTTGCCATCAGTGCCTGGCAAGCGCAGGCAAGCTGCATTGTCCGGCAATAAGATTTCGGGCTCTACCAGCGTTTCGCCATAGATGTGGTTGAAACGGCGCACGATTTCTCTTGCCTGTTCGATCATCGGTTCCTGGTCTTCACCTACCGGAACGGTGGTTGCACGGAATGCTGTGATGTCCGCAGCTTGGCTGATGGGATAAGTAAAGAAACCTACCGGAATGCTTGTTTCAAAATTACGCATCTGGATTTCTGTTTTTACCGTCGGGTTGCGTTGCAGGCGCGAAACGGTAACCAAGTCCATGAAGTAGAAAGTCAATTCGCATAATTCCGGAATCTGTGACTGGATGAAAATGGTTGTCTTTTCCGGATCGAGACCGCATGCCAGATAGTCGAGGGCTACTTCGATGACGTTCTGACGTACCTTTTCAGGGTTGTCGATATTATCTGTCAAAGCCTGAGAGTCGGCTATAAACACGAACATCTTGTCGAATTCACCTGAATTCTGGAGGTCTACTCTTCGTTTCAGGGAACCTACGTAATGGCCGATGTGGAGTCTGCCTGTGGGGCGGTCACCTGTCAATATGATTTTTTCTTTTCCCATTTCTTTATCTTTTAATGTATTAGGTGCAAAGATAAGAATAAAAACCGAATACAGGAAACGATGGTTTCTTTTAGAATGTCCATCCCAGTCTTAACACGGGTTCGATATATGTTTTTAGTTGGGTGTTGGTCACATCATCCGTTGTGAACTCATGGTATCTGGTATTTTCATTCATGCCTTCATAGGTCATCTTGCTCAACTTATTCGTGTGAAATCCGATACCTAATTCTGTCCCGACGTACAGCCCTTTATAAACGTAAAAGTCCAGTCCGGTAAACACGGCGGCATTGAATCCCCAATAGGCGCGGTCGTTGACGGCAGGAAGCATGTTTTCTATATCAACGTTGATCTCTCCGCTTCCCGGCAGAATGGCTCCGTTTGTAATTTCCCCCATGAAGTCATTGTGGCTTCTGTTGGACGTTTCTTCAAATTTGGTAGAAGCAAAATGGCGGGTGAATCCGACACTTCCACCTACATAGATGCTCACTCTTTTGGCAACGTTGAAGTGGCGTTCATAGCCGGCATCCAATTTGAAATCGCCAATGCTGTATTTGTAAAGTGCTGCATTGTATTCCTGTTCATCGTATTCATCCGTATATTCATTCTTGAAAGAAGAGTGATCGAGGTTGAATCCCAGTTTTAACCGGAGGACATCCTTGTCTGTCACGAAGTAGCGGAACTTGAGGCCGTCCAGTTTGAAAGTTTGTCCGTTTTGGTCGAAAGGGTTGAATTGAACTTCGGTACCGAATGAACCTTTGGTTGGTAGAGTTTGTGCAGATACGCCAGTTGTGAAACATAATGCTGCAAATAGAATTAACGCAAGTCTTTTCATGTCATTGTTTTTTTAATGTTGTTTTAAATAACGCTGCAAATGTAGGAAACAAATCGGTTGCTGCAAGCATTTGATGGAAAAAAGAACTATTTGATTTGTTGGAAGGAATAAGTGGGAAGAGGTGTGTAAATGCTTATTTCTATTAAGGATCGGGAAAGTACGGATGAGAATAGTGGGAGAGGATACTTAAAGTGGCACGGAGAAATCCTCCGGGTCAGGAGGAAAATAGAGTTGGGTTAAAGGGAACGCTTCTTTTCTTTAAAGGGTCTCATGTTAAACATGCCCATGTCTCGCAGTGAAACATGGGCATGTAACGCAGTGAGACATGGGGGTGTTTCACTGTTAAACACCCCCATGTTTAACATGGTTCCCTAACGGCTTTCAATGGATGAGGCTGCACCTAATCATAGGCAAGGTTGCACCTTCCAATGGATAAGGTAACGCCAAACGGGGCTATTCTTTATAATCTACCCATACTTTCATCTTGCCGGCTGTGCGGTTGTCCCATGCATAATAGGGGATAAAGGTGATGGACTGGCCGTCTGTAGTGGCTTTGATCACTTCTACGCCGTTCAGTAAGGAGGAATCGAAAGTTGATTCAAACGTGGTTTGCGGTGTAATCGACAGTTGGTCGCATTCTTTTCCGTTGTCCACTTCTTCCATGCAGTACACCAGTGGTCCGCGTTGGATGGCGCGTTTGCCGATATTCTGCTTCACGCGCGGATCGGCTTCCACTTTTTCCACCGGCATGTCCATGTTCAGTTCAATCCGGTCGCCAGACTTCCAATCTTTGATTACTGCGTATCCTTTCTCCATCGGGGCTTCCACGGACTTGCCGTTTACTGACAATACGTACTTTTTGCACCATCCGGGTATGCGGAGGCGGATATCTTTCTTCACGGGTGCAGAGGTGTTAACGGTCAGTTTGACTTGTCCTTCCCACGGATAGCTGGTCTCTTGTTGCAGGGTAACGTTGGTTTGATCTATCTCGATATCTGTTTTATTGCCGATATAGAGGTTTACCCAGATCGCATCGTTGGAAGTTCCATATATGTAGTTACCGATGGAGGGCAGGAAACGGGAAAGCTGACTCGGACAACAAGCGCAGCCGTACCATTCCTGACGGTGATGGTCTCCCTTCGATTCCAACGGGTTGACATAGAAGAAGCGGTCGCCATCGAGTGAGATTCCTGCCAATGCACCGTTGTACATGGAGCGTTCCAGTACATCCACGTATTTCGAGTCGCCTGTGAATTGGTTCATACGCTGGTTCCAGTACACCATGCCGACGGACGCACAGGTTTCGCAATAAGCATCCAGGTTAGGCAAGTCGTAGTCCTCGGTAAATCCTTCGTTGTGGCGGGAAGAGCCGATACCTCCGGTAACGTACATATTGCGCAAGACAACATCGTCCCACAAGCGGTTGAGTGCGGCGATGTATCCGGAATCTTGTTTCAATGCCGCGACATCGGCCATTCCGCAATACAGGTACATGCAGCGCACGGCATGTCCACCGATGCTCTCCATGTCGCGTACAGGCATTTCGTCCTGATAATATTGAGGGTCCCATTCACCTTCATCTCCTTTAGTGCCGTAACCGTGTCCGCGCTCTTCCAGCAGCCAATTGGCAAAATCCAGGTATTTAGGTTCTTTGGTGATTTGCGACAGTTTGACCAACGCCAACTCGATCTCTTCGTGTCCCGGTACCCAGTGGCGCTTGTCGGGGCCGAACTGATCCATCATGTGGTCTGCCATGCGGATGCAGACATCCAAAAGTTTACGCTTGCCGGTTGCTTGATAGTAAGCCACTCCGGCTTCTATCATGTGTCCCGCACAGTACATCTCGTGCTTGTCCATGTTTTTCCAACGTTTGTCCAGCCCGGTCAGCGTGTAGAATGTGTTGATATAGCCGTCGGGTTGCTGGGCAGCCGCAAATTTGTCGATCCACTCATCAGCTTTCTTTTCCAATTCCGGGTTCGGATTGTTGATCAGGCTGTAGGCGATGCCTTCCATGGCTTTGTATACATCCGAATCGTCGAAGAAGATACCGGAGTGTTCGCCTTCGCCTTTGGCGGCATTTTCAAAGTTGCGGATACGTCCGGTCTGATTTTCTATTTGGTCGATGCATACCGGAAGGGTTGCTGAGATGTGTTTGCTCAGGCGAGGTGACCAGAAGTTATCCTGCACATGGACATGTGAGAAGTCTACCTGGTCGATCATTTTAAGTGGAGTCTCTTCGGAAACCTGTTGGGTGCTGCATCCACATAATGCTAAGCAAGCAACGGAGACTAAAGTGTTGAGTTTCATTGTTGTTAATTTTTAAGTTAGTAATATTAATGGTTAATTGTTCTTATCCGGTTTTGAGAAGAGCCAGTTGCCTATGACCAGATGGTTCATTCCCGTATGGATGAAACAAGCATAGGCGTCCTCCGGCGTGCATACGATCGGTTCGCCTCGTACATTGAAACTGGTGTTGACCAGCACGCTGCATCCCGTGGTCTGTTTGAAGTGTTTCAGTAATTCGTAGAATTTCGGATTCGTGTCCGGGGATACAGTTTGCACCCTTGCCGAGAAATCGACATGTGTGATGGCTTGCAAGGTTGAACGTTCGGTATATAACTTTTGCATATAGTTCATTTTGAGATAATCTGCCGGCAGGGTTGTCCGGTGTTCCTGTTTTATTTTGGCTACTAGTAGCATGTATGGAGAGGGAGTGTTGCCCAATGTGAAATACTTGTCCGCATCTTCTGCCAATACACTCGGGGCAAACGGGCGGAAACTTTCCCTATTTTTAATTTCAAGATTCAGCTTACGTTGCATTTCTATATTGCGCGGGTCGGCAAGGATCGATCGGTTACCCAATGCGCGGGGACCGAACTCCATGCGGCCTTGGAACCAGCCGATTATTTTTCCTTGGCTGATCAATCCGGAGACTTCTTTATATAAAGTGTCTTGTTCCAGTTTTCTTGCCGTGGCTCCAAAATGCCGAATCATGTTTTCGACCTCTTTGTCCGTAAAGGAAGGTCCTAGGTAACTTCCTTGCATCTTGTCTTTTTCGGAGAGTATGCGCGGCTTCTCCAAGGTCAGATGCCAGACCGCCAGTGCGGCACCGACTGCTCCTCCCGCGTCACCGGCAGCAGGCTGTATCCAGATATTCCTGAACAACCCGCTTTCGCGGAGCTTGCCGTTGGCAACGCAATTCAGAGCTACGCCTCCGGCCATGACAAGTGAGTCCGAGTGTGTCAACTTTTTGGCAGTGGTTGCCAGCTTCAGTACGATTTCTTCCGTCACGGCCTGTATGGCATATGCCATTTGTATATAAACAGGAGATAACTCGCTTTCCGGTTTTCGGGGCGACACGCCAAATAATTGTTTCCAACGCTTGTTGTGCGTCATTACCAACCCGGTCGCAAAGTCAAAATACTTCATGTTGAGCAGGAACGAGCCGTCGTCGCGGATATCTATTAGCCGTTCTTTGATGATACGAATATATTTCTGCGCTTCTTCAGGATTCCCGTACGGAGCCAATCCCATCAATTTGTATTCTCCGCTATTCACTTTGAATCCACAATAGTAGGTAAATGCCGAATAAAGCAGTCCCAGTGAATGAGGGAATCGTAATTCCCGTAAGAGGGTGATTTGAGAGCTTTCGCCTTTGCCGATGGTAGTAGTAGCCCATTCCCCTACACCGTCCACTGTCAGGATGGCCGCTTCTGGAAAGGGAGACGGATAAAACGCACTGGCAGCATGCGACAGGTGGTGTTCCGGGAATAATAGTTCCGCCTGTATGCCTTGTTGTTGAAGGGCATCTTTCAGGATACGCTTCATGTAAAGTTTTTCTTTGATCCATAGCGGCATGGCTTTCAGAAAACTGGAAAAACCTTTGGGCGCGAAAGTGTGATAAGTTTCCAATAAACGTTCGAACTTGATGAACGGCTTCTCGTAAAAAGCGACATAGGCAACATCGTCTCCTTTGATGCCGGCTTCCTGCAATACATAGGCGATGGAGCGGGCAGGGAAGGAGGCATCGTTTTTCTTCCGGGTAAAGCGTTCCTCCTGAGCAGCAGCCACCAGTGTCCCGTCTATCAGTAATGCTGCCGCGCTGTCATGGTAAAAAGCCGATATTCCTAATATTGCAGTCATGAGTCGTCAGAATATTGAATAAATGAACGGTGCGAGAGCCGTGCCTTGCGATAAGACGATGAGCAATGAAAGCAACAGCAGGATGATGATGAGCGGGATCATCCAGTATTTTTTTCGGTGGAGAAGGAATTCTCCAAATTCTTTTATAAAGTCTATCATGGCGTTTCTTCTGTTTTAGTAATATGAACTTAGTTTTTGTTGGCAGGTTAAAACTGTTTCTCCAGATCGGCAGAACTATATATCTTATCCGGTTGAATAAAAACACTTTCCTTGCACTTTTTGAAATCCCGTAGGCGGAGCGAGTCTTTTTTTAGTAATGCCCGGAGTTTGCCGATGGGGGTAACTATTCCGAAAAAGACGATTGCCAGAAGGATGGAAGTGGTGATTTGGCTCAACGCTTCTCCGAATTTCATCCACAGCCATGCGAAAGGAGTAAATGTCTTTGGTACCAGTAATGTAAGTACTAACGTAACTATGGTCCATTGTGTCCAATTCTGTTTGCAAATGTATGCAATCACCAGAATAGCCAGGGATAGGACAATGCCGAATTCTATGTTCCTTTTTTTGTCAATCATAGTTCAGTTGCTTTAAGTAATAGTCGGCTTTTTCTTTATGTTGTAACCGTTGGTTGAGTATGCCGGCTTGCTTCAGGAATATCTTCTCGTATGGGAGTTCCAGGCACATCTGCTCCACGATGCGTAGAGCGCTTGCATAATCTTTTTGCAAGATGTAATAGTTGTTCAGCTTTTGCATGGCTTCTCCCCAATTAAGCTTGCGGTAGAAAAACTTCAGGGCTATCTTGAACTCGAAACGGGAGGTATCGCAATACAAAGGCTCTGCTTCTTCGTTGAAAGGCCATTGCTGTTTTAACTGCCGGATTACCAAATCACCGTAAATGGTGTCGAAAGCCGTTGTCGGATATTCCTGTAGATCTATCTGGCAACCACCTTCTTTGCTCTTATGTTGGAAGAAGTTTTTTTGCAGCACTTCGTAATAAGCTTCCGCAATTCGGTGGTGTCCGTTCAGATTGGGATGTACATGCTCCAAAAGCAATTCTTTTCCGATAAGTTGATGAGGTGAATGCTCTGACAGTTTTTCGGATACATCGACTAGATGCACGTTATCCATTGTCGTTGCATATTTCCGGATGAGTTCATTAAAAGCGTCAGGGGCTCTGAAACGTAGCCCGTCGGTTTCTTTTGCTTTTTTGAAACCTTGCAAGGCTGCTTCAAAATCTTCTTGTTCATAGGCTTGAATGGCATTCTTGTAGATATCCCCGGCTGTTTTATTTTCTTTTTCCAAAGGGGCTTGGTCTTTCAAGTTGGAGGCTAATGTACCGATGAAGACAGGGATTTGTCTCTTCTGAAACAGTTGGAGTATCTTTTTCAGGTTTCCATCGAACTGTTTTATGCCTTGTTCGTATAGTTCGGAATGAAGGGGAACCATCTGATGTGCCGCCATACGTTCCATCAATGTCCGGTCAGGGTTAATCAGTGAGGAATCACGGACTTCCCACGAGCTACTTACTGAAGAGACGGCTTGCATGATCTTTAATTTTTTAGCGTTTATAAGCCATTCGGTCATCTGCGGATGAGTGCCCGTACGGCTGGAGGAAGCCGCCCCTAATGCCCCGTAGTATTCGTTGTGGCCAGCGTAAAGGATTATTCCGTCCGGTTCATAATCGACTACCTGTTTGGCAAAATCGTATAAAGTGTAAGAGTTTATGGCTGTTAATGATAGATTGATAAGTTCGATCCGGTATTGAGGATATTCGAATTGCAGCTTATATTTCAGCATCCGGCTGAAGGAGCCGTTGTGCATGTATGGAAATCCGAGGGAAGAAGATGCTCCTAATACGAAAAAGCGAATGGTGTTGGATGGCTTTTCTTTGCGAAAGGGGTCTTGGTTTCCGATAGTTGCATTTTGGGAGAGAGAAAAGTATTTCTTAGAGATGTCCCGGTTCATTACCAGATAATTAGGATTATCTGGATCGGTAATAAACAGGTGTGTATCGTAACCGTAATTAGCAATTCGCAGTACACCTTCTATTCCTGCCAGTAACAGAAAAGGTAAAAGGATGGCTAATAAACGGTATATCCAAACTTTTCTCATTATAGTGACATTTTAGATTATAGGTTTGAGTCTATTCTTTTAAGTACATTTTCATGCGCTCATTTCTTTTCTTTTTACCACGGATTACACGGCTTTAGTAAAGTGAGAACCGTGCAACCCGTGGAATTTGTGTTTATAAAGGTCTTAATTTAATATTGACTTTTATCTTGTTGCATCTATGATATCTTGTGAGATGCGATCTAGTTCTTCAGCGGAATCCAAACTTTATAAGAATCACCTGTTGTACGGTTGCCTACTGCATAGTATGGAATTGCTGTAAAGGAAACTTCTTTGTTGTCTTTGTTCACGGCCTTTCCTGCAATCACGTTTATTCCGTTCAACAGATCGCTTTGGTATTGCAAGGACATCGGAGCCTGGGCATCCAGTTTCAGATCGGTCAAGCCATTATTGTCTGCACCTTCCAGGCAGTATACCAGTGGACCGGAAGCTAATGTGGCCAAGCCCTTTAAATCATTAACGGCTTCATTGGCCGTAATCAGACGCGGTTGCATCGGCAAAGACAATTCCACTTTGTCGCCTTTCGCCCATTTTCTGGAAATGCCGGCATAACCGTTTACAATATTCATTTGTACAGGCTCCCCGTTTACTTTTAACTCAACAGGTTCCGTAACATTTGATTTGTACAATCCATAAGGATTCTCTATGGATTGTGCCCAACCCGGAATACGGACTTTTAGTGTAAAATCTCCTTCTTTTGCCGGATCAACAGTAAGAACAACAGTTCCATCCCATGGATAACGGGTTTCTTGCTTCAGTTGAACAGAATTGTTTCCTAAATCGATCTTTGTATTGCTGCCGATAAACAGATTTACAAAAATATCATTGCCTTCATGTGAATAGATATAGCCCGGTACAGCCGATACCAGTTTTAAGAACATCGGAGGGCAGCAAGGGCATTCGTGCCATTCCCATCTTGCGTGTTTATCGGCATTTAGCGGATTTTGGTAAGTATAATGATCACCTGATAATGAGATACCTGTCAGAATGTTATTATACAGAGAACGCTCGAATTCGTCCATGTATTTTCCGTCTCCTGTAAGTTCATTTAATCTTTGACTATAGAAACCGGCACCAACGGCAGCACAAGTTTCGAGATAAGCGTCTGTTGGTAAGAAGTAATCCGGTCCGAATTTCTCATCAAAATGAACAGCTCCTACTCCTCCTGTGATGAACAGACGTTTGCCGACCATATTATCCCAAAGACGTTTTACGGATGCGATGTATTCGGGATTCTTGTTTTCCAATGCAGCAGTTGTAGCACCTGTCATGAATAAAGTAGCGCGTACGGCATGCCCTTCGATCGTTTGCTGTTCAACCATTGGAATTGAGTCTTGTGCATAATTACCGAAAGAAGGCCTTGAATGATTACCGTATTTGGGATCACTATATTTGTTGTCTTTTATCCATTGTTCGGCAGCTTCGTTGCCCCATGTCCCCCATAATGGGAATCCGCAATGATGGCCTCTGTTATTAATCCAAAACTCGGCAAGTTCAAAATAAGCTTTCTCATTCACCGGAACATTTACTTTGTTCTTTAATTCAGGATTCTCTTTATAAAGCTGGTACAATTTAATCAACGGTTCTTCTGAGCCTGAATGGGCGGGTACTACATTATGTTTAGGTTCAGGACCCATGTATGTACTCATTAAGTTAGCCAAACGGGTGGCAACTTCCAATAGTTTTGTCTTTCCGGTAGCTTTATAATAATGTACGCCTGCTTCAACCAACATACCAGCATTGTATACATCATGTTGCCAACGAAGCATACCTCCGTTTTCACCCCAACGATGATTGTCTTCCATCATTTGTGTGTATGTGTTGATGAAACCATTTTCTTCTGAAGCTTGCGCGGCTGCAATTCGGTCGATATAGTTGTCTATTCGTTTTTCCATGGCAGGGTCGGGTGTTTGTGCCATCAAATCGGATATACCTCTGATTGTTTCGTATACCAATCCGTCAAACCAAGGGAAACCGGCATGTTTGCCAATATTACGTTCGCCTTTTGCAACCCGGTCGAAGTTTTCAAACGTGTCATAAATGTTGTTTGGATCTTGATTCTGTACATGTTTGCCTTCAAACTTATTAAATACATCGTTGGCTGTTGTGGTTCTCCACTGTTCGAATTTAGGTTTCCAAAAAGAATCTTCAATTTTTACTTGGTTCACTTCCATAAAGTGGATACCTGTATCTGTAGACTTTTGATCTGTTGACGAACAAGAGACTAGTCCCATTAATAATACGGGTAACATTAATCCATTCTTTTTCATACTCTTTTTCTGTTTTCTATGTTATATTAATTTGTATTTACGTAGCAGTGTCGCCTCTTTTTATAAGACTATTGTTTTAATATTATTCTCTGTAAAGACGTCATATACATTGGGTATAGCCGTCTGATCAAATGGTGGTTGGTATTCCTGTCCGATCATTGGATATTTTGCTCCTGCAATTTTATTGTAACGTAATATTTCTACTCTTTGTAAGGATTTGGAGTCTTTTATCACGTTCAGGATAGCCAACATGTTTTCTTTAGAATCGTTTACTCCTGGAATTAACGGGATTCGGATGATAAAATCTTTTCCAGATGAGCATAGATGTCTCAGATTTTTTTGTATTGTTTTATTGTCGACTCCAACGTACTTTCTATGTTCTTCCGAATCCATGTGTTTTATGTCGAAAAGTACTAAGTCAAGCCATGGTAATACTTTTTGAAAAGTATCGGGTGAAGCATAGCCGCTTGTTTCAATTGCTGTATGAATACTTGGTTTTATTCTGCGTAGAAAATCGATTACAAAGTTGGCTTGGAATAGCGGTTCTCCTCCTGTTAAAGTTATTCCTCCTTTATTTAAAGTGTATATTTCTTTATTCCTTAGTACCTGATCTGCAAGCTTATCAGCAGATATCTTATAACCGCATAGTACCCGCTCATTCTTCTTTATCATATATTGAGGTTGCGGTGAAAGACCTTCCGGATTATGACACCATGCACATCTTAGGGGACATCCTTTTAGAAATATGGTAGTTCGGATTCCAGGACCGTCGTTGACTGCAAACTCTTCAATGCTGAAGATAATCCCTTCTTGTATGTTAGTTATTATATCCATAATATTATAGATTGACGCTGCAAATGTATAAACAAAAAAAGGAAAAACTGGTACGAACTGGTATGTATTATTCTATGTTATATAACATCTGAAAAAATCGTATCAGATCGTACCAGTTATTTCTTTTTTATATTTATATTTGCAGCGTTTTAATAATTCATATAGAAAAACAAGAAATGACCTTAAAGTTGTTGCCTTTTATTGGCGATACATGTATTAATCATAGTTCAAAAGAAATACTGGAATGATAGTGAACTTACCTTTATATAATATGAATTTTAAAAAAGAAAATTGCCTATGACGAAATTTAAGAAGATTAGATTAACACACACACGTGCAGGAAAAGAGTCTGTGTGACTTTACTATGAAAACATAGCAGGACTCTCCTCCTTAAATCCTAGTATTAAACAAAAAACATTTATATATGGAAATATTTTGTACAAGTAGTTCTTCCGTTCTTAGGAGGATACATAATGAAAAGAAACAATTAGCAAAACTTATTTTAATTGCTCCCTTCCTTTTTGGTACAAGTGCATATGCAATAGATAGCAATGGGCTAAATGCAACAAACACAACTATTACCCAACAGAAATCTCGTACAATCACAGGTACGGTAGTTGATAAGGATGGTGAACCGATTATTGGCGCCAATATTATTGTAAAAGGTACATCTAATGGTACTATTACAGATATAAATGGTGCATATACCCTTGAAGTACCCGACAATGCTGTTATTCAGATTTCATATATTGGTTATCTGAGTCAGGAAATACCTGTAAAAGGTCAGAATTCAATCAAAATTCATTTGATTGAAGATACACAAAGTTTGGATGAGGTAGTAGTTGTTGGTTATGGTACGCAGAAAAAAGGTGAAGTTGCCAGTGCAATTTCCAGTGTTAAGTCTGATAATTTCGTAAAAGTACCTACAACAGATGCTGCACAATTGATTCGTGGTCAGGTGGCCGGCTTAAATGTCGTTACTCCTGATGCTAATCCGGTTGGTGGATCACAAATTACTTTACGTGGTGCCGGAACATTGATCTCTTCCGCTACTCCATTGGTATTGATTGATGGTGTTCCTGGCGATTTGAATACAGTTTCTCCGGATGCTATCGAACAAATCGATATTTTGAAAGATGGTTCTGCCGCTGCTATTTATGGTACCCGCGGTACGAATGGTGTGATTTTGATTACTACAAAAAGCGCAAGAGGTGAAATGCCGACTGAGGTAGATGTAAACGCTTATGTAGCCACACAACAGATCACTAAAAAATTGCCTTTCTTTGATGCGGCTGGATACCGTCAGTTGGTGGAGCAAGGTAAAGCTGGGGCACAGGATGAAGGTGCAAGTACAGACTGGTTGGACGAAGTAATGCAAACACCGTTAACCCAGATATATAATATAACATTGCGTGGTGGTAGCAAAAATACTAATTATGTTGCTAGCTTTGAATATCGTGGAATAGAAGGTATCATGAAACGTACAAAGAATCAGATGTACTATCCACGTGTAGAGATTACTCACCGTATGTTTAATGATAAATTGAAGCTGAACGCTAACCTGAGCGGATATAAGCAAACTTATTTTGCCGGTTCAGATGACGATAATGGTTTCAATAAAGAAGTATATCGGAATGCAATTACCTATAATCCGACTACGCCCGTAAGAGATGCTGAAGGTAACTGGTCTGAAAGTCCTGCTAAAACAGATTATTTGAATCCGGTTGCATTAGTAGAAGAAGTAGAAGGTGAAAATCAAGCCATGAATCTTCGTATGCATGCTTCTGCGTCTTTTACTCCAATTGAAGGATTAGAAATTAAATACTTGGTTTCTTCTAATAATTACTACCAGACTCGCGGCTATTACGAAACAACCAAACACATCGCTTCCTATAAAAACGGTAGAACGGGTTTTGCTTCGAGAGGTACGAAACGCAAAGTCGATGATATGTCTGAGTTGACGGCATCGTACAGGAAGACATTGAAAGATCATACATTCAATATCTTGGCTGGTTATAGCTGGATGCGTACAAACTGGCAATTTTATTGGATGCAGAATTTCAACTTCCCGTCAGATGATTATACTTTCAATGGAATGGGCACCGGACAAGCACTGAAAGATGGCCGTGCCAATGAATTCTCCGAACAGAAAGAAAACAAGTTGATTGGTTACTTCGGCCGTTTTAACTATAGCTATAAAGGAAAGTACATGTTTGCGGCAAGTATCCGTCACGAAGGCTCTTCCAAATTCGGTGCTAATCATAAATGGGGTAACTTCCCTTCTGTATCGGGTGCTTGGAGTATTAAGGATGAGTCTTTCTTGGAGGATTCTAAGTTGATTAGCCAATTGAAAGTACGTGCTGGTTACGGTATTACGGGTACGGAACCGGGTGATCCTTATATGTCACTGAATACGTTGGATTTTGGTACTTATGTATATTATAATGGAGGATTTATCAAGACTACACGTCCCGGCTCTAATCCGAATCCAGATTTACGATGGGAGAAGAAAAAAGAGACGAACGTTGGTTTGGATTTCGGATTCCTTCAAGATCGTATCACTGGTTCGGTAGATTACTACAATCGTAAAACGGAAGATCTTCTGTGGAACTATAGCGTACCGACACCTCCGTTCTTGTATAATAGCATGACTGCCAATGGTGGCTCTATACGTAATACCGGTGTTGAAGTTTCTGTAACAGTTGTTCCTGTACAAACAAGAGACTGGCAGTGGATCACTTCCATGAACTACTCAACCAATAAGAGCAAATTGTTGTCTTTGTCAAGCGATCAGTACGTATCAAACGATTATTCGGATCAAGGATGGTTGCCGGAGCCGATGCAGATGGCCAGCCACCGTATTCAAGTCGGTGAGCCTATCGGTAACTTCTATGGATATAAGAGTATAGATATTGATGAGAATGGTCACTGGATTATCGAAGGCGCGGATGGTAAACCAAAACCAATCGAAGAACAGGTGCCCGAAGATAAAAAAATAATAGGTAACGGTCTGCCTAAACATTTCTTAAACTGGAATAATACGGTTCGTTATAAAAACTTTGATTTTACTGTCACTATGCGTGGAGCATTCGGCTTTGATATCTTGAATTCTGCAAAATTGCAGTTTGGTTCTCCGATCATGTTGACTCGCGGTAATATCTTCAATACTGCCTATGATAAAGTATATGGTAAGGTACCTTTGGCTGACGATCAAGGTTTGCAGTATGTTAGTTATTATGTAGAGAAAGGCGATTATTGGAAGATAGATAACCTTACATTGGGTTATACTTTCAATTTCAACAAATGGTTGAAGAGTCTGCGAGTTTACGGAACGATTTCGAACCTGGCTACTATTACAGGCTATTCCGGTATCGATCCTGAAGTAGGTATCGGTGGTTTGACACCTGGTATTGACGATAAGAGCCGTTATCCGGCAGCCAGAACGTATACATTAGGAGTATCTGTTAAATTTTAATACGAACGATTTATGAAAGCATATATTAAAATAGCTGTCGCTGCATTTTTGATGGGTTCAACCATAAGCTGCAGCAATGATCTGGACGAGAAAGTTTATTCTCTTGTAACGGAAGGTACTTATAATTTTACTACGGAAGATTTTCATCCGACAGTAGCCAGCGTATATAGTTATTTCCGTTTTATCGGTCACGATAATTATTGGGGAACCCAGGAATTGACGACGGATGGAATCGTGAATCCGCCTAACTCATCAGGTTGGGATGATGGTGGTACTTATCGTATGTTGCATTATCACAAATGGACATCTGAGCAGAATCATGTGAGAGTAATGTGGGATAAATTCTATCAAGGGGTGATATTATGTAACACGGTGATCGATCAAATCGAATCAGGGCTATTGCCAGCTCCTTCAGATGCTGAAAAGAAGGCAGGCCTGGCTGAACTTAGAGCTGTCAGAGCTTATTATAACTGGCTGATATGCGATAATTTCGGTGATGCGCCATTGATTAAAACGAGGACTTCGGAGCTTCCGGAGAAAAGTTCGAGAAGAGAAATATACCAGTTTATTGTTGATGAACTGACCGCAATTATTCCAGACCTGGACGAAGAACAAGGAGGCAAGATGTACGGCCGTATGAATAAATGGGCCGGTATGACCTTATTGGCCAATGTCTATCTGAATGCTAAAGTATATATAGGTGAAGAGCATTGGCAAGACTGTCTGAATGTTTGCAACGAAATCATTAAAGATAGCCCTTGCGACTTATCCGATAATTATCGCGATTCTTTCCTTGCTTCCGGAACTGAAAACTCTAAAGAGATCCTGTTTACGATTCCGTTCGACAAAACTTTGGCAGGCGGACAATCCATTCATATGTTCTCATGGCATGGTGAACTTCAAAAGAAGTTTAAGTTGGAAGCTACTCCTTGGGGTAGTGGATCGTCTATGGCTCTGACTCAGTTTATCGATACTTATGATGAGAAAGATACCCGTTTAGGAGATACCTGGTTGATGGGGGATCAAATAACTCCTGAAGGAGAGCTTTTGCTATGTACTTATGATAAAAAGGGTGAACCTCTTTCATATATTAAGGAAGTAAAAGACGGTCATTATACTAACGAGACCGATGGTTACCGTATGTATAAATTTGAAGTAGAACCGGGAACTCCGGGTTCTTCAAACACAGACTTTCCTTTGCACCGTTATTCGGAAATTCTATTAATGAAAGCTGAATGCCTTTTGAGACTCGGACAACCTGGTGCAGGTGCTTTGGTAACTGAAGTACGTAAGCGTAACTTCAAAGGAAATCCTGAGAGAGCTACTGTTACGGATGATGAATTGAAACAGAATAGTAGTTACCAATATGGAACTGTTGAGAACTATGTCAATAAGCATGATGGTGACCAAAGTCCGATTCAGTTTGGTCGTTTGTTGGATGAACTGGGTTGGGAATTTGTATGGGAAATGCATCGCAGAAGGGATATGATTCGTTTTGGAATCTTTACGAAGAAGAATTGGTTATCTCACGATGCTGCAGGTGAAGGAGATTATAGAACAGTATTCCCTATACCTGAAGCTGCATTGACATCCAATCCGAAGTTGACCCAGAATCCGGATTATTTAAGTAATAACTAATTCCGGTAGCAAGAAATAACAACTGGTTTTTAGTCAATAGAAAAGGTTATAATGCTTTGGAGTTTATTCATTCATTATAACCTTTTTATATTTATAGTGATTGCTCTAGCAACTTTTCATATCAGAACTATACGAAAAGTGGCTGGAGGAAGTTTATAATAAGGCATTGCTAAATTCAGATTCATATGGCTCATAGATCATTTATATACATCGTTTTTGTCTTGGGATGCTTCCTTTGCTGCATTTCGTGCAATCAAAGAAAGGAAGCATATTTCTATGTTCGATATAAAGGGTTGGATATAGTTAACGGCTCTGTTGCATATTTATGGAGATATAGTGGTGATCTGACAGTAAATGACTCGGATTATAATAAGGGACCTATTGGGAAATCTATGGTTGTAGATGGACAAGTAGGCTTTGCCGGACCAGAGGATACCACTCACATGTACCGCATAGAAATAGGAGGAGAAGGTGCGTTTTTTTATCCGGAACGTGGAGATTTGACTGTGACCTATACAGCACCTGGAGATTCTGTTGTAGCCCATCAAAGCAGTAATCCCAATTCACTGAATATGCAGCTTTGGAATTTATATCATAAGGGGGATCCTTCAGTGGAACAGGTCAGAAACGTGTTGTTTGCTAATATCCGGAATGCAATTGGTTGTTACTTGCTGGACGATCGTGCAGTTGTTTATCCGGATGAACTGGAATTGCTATATAATCGGAGTAATGAAGAAATGCGGCACAATACTTCGGTGTTGAAAGTTCTCGGTAGGCAATTGGACGCCACTCATTTGTTAAATGAGGGTGATCTGTTTATTGATTTTAAGCAAAAGAATTTAGAAGGAAGTTTTGTTTGTTTTGCTGATATTGCCGGAAAAGGTGATCCGGTAGCTTTGCTTTTCTGGATGAAAGACCGGGAATTAATGCCTCTCAGAAATGAGATAGAATGTCTGAAAACTAAATACCCTGCCATACGATTGGTGATAGTGACCACATGCTTTCAGACTCCTCCAGGTGAAGCGTTTTTGCGGACATTGAAAGAGGAACCGCATGTGACAGTGCTGGATGATAATTATCGGTTTGAGGAATCGGTGCGATGGTTATACCGCATACATAATACTAATTTTAATTACGAATATCTATTCGATGGCGAAGGTAGGCTGATTGGAAGAAAACCTGTTGTATAGACCTTGCAGGCAATGATTACTACTATTTGGGAGTGAAATTCTTTTCCGTTATTTTTTGTAATTAACGAAATAAGTAGTTACTTTGCACAAATTTTAAGAACAGCAATGAATCAACGGGAAATCAGAAGTAAGCATTACCTCCATTCGGATGTCTTCCATCCGGAGTCAACATGCTTCCTTTCTATTTTTCCAGAAACGATATTTAGTTCTTTGGTAATGCGTTAGTCCTTTTTTAAGGGTAACGCATTTTTTTTGTGCGGCAACTTTAGAAACAACAATTTATAATAACGATAAAAGAAATGGAAAAGGAAATGAAGAAAGTCCTTGTCTTGGGTTCAGGAGCGCTCAAGATCGGACAAGCCGGAGAATTTGACTACTCTGGTTCGCAAGCACTGAAAGCTTTGAAAGAAGAAGGTATCAGTTCAGTATTGGTCAATCCTAATATAGCAACTATCCAGACTTCTGAGGGAATTGCTGATAAGGTATATTTCCTTCCCGTAACTACTTATTTTGTAGAGGAGATCATTAAGAAAGAACGTCCCGACGGCATATTGCTGGCATTTGGAGGACAAACTGCATTGAACTGCGGTGCCGAACTTTATACAAAGGGTATTCTTGACAAATATGGTGTGAAAGTTTTAGGAACTTCGGTCGATGCAATTATGTATACCGAGGACCGTGACCTATTTGTGAAAAAGCTCGATGAAATAAATATGAAGACTCCTGTCAGCCAAGCTGTGGAAAACATGGAAGATGCTTTGGCAGCAGCACGCCGGATCGGTTACCCGGTTATGGTACGTTCGGCTTATGCATTGGGTGGTCTTGGTAGCGGCATTTGTGCTGATGAAGAAGAATTCCTGAAATTGGCTGAAAGTTCTTTTGCCTTCTCTAAGCAGATTTTGGTAGAAGAATCCTTGAAAGGCTGGAAAGAGATCGAGTTTGAAGTGATTCGTGACGCTAATGATCATTGTTTCACTGTTGCAAGCATGGAGAATTTCGATCCGCTGGGCATTCATACGGGTGAGTCTATCGTAGTAGCTCCTACTTGTTCGCTCGATGATAAAGAGTTGGCTTTATTGAAAGAACTTTCCACCAAATGTATCCGCCATCTGGGAATTGTCGGTGAATGTAACATTCAATATGCTTTCAATTCAGAAACCGATGATTATCGGGTAATTGAAGTAAATGCACGTCTGAGCCGTTCATCCGCCCTTGCTTCCAAGGCAACCGGATATCCTTTGGCATTTGTCGCTGCAAAAGTTGCCTTGGGATATACTCTTGATCAGATTGGTGAAATGGGGACTCCGAATTCTGCATATGTGGCACCGGAACTCGATTATTATATTTGCAAAATACCTCGTTGGGACTTGACAAAGTTTGCCGGTGTTTCTCGTGAAATCGGTTCGAGCATGAAGTCGGTAGGTGAGATTATGTCGATCGGACGATCTTTTGAAGAAATCATCCAGAAAGGCCTTCGCATGATCGGTCAGGGTATGCATGGTTTTGTGGGGAATGACGGGGTGCATTTTGATGACCTTGACAAGGAGTTGTCCCATCCGACGGATTTGCGCGTTTTTGCATTGGCTCAGGCATTGGAAGAGGGTTATACCATCGAACGTATCCATGAATTGACAAAGATCGATCCCTGGTTCTTGGGCAAATTGAAAAACATTGTCGATTACAAGGCAAAACTGTCTACTTATGATAAGGTAGAAGATGTTCCTGCAGATGTGATGCGTGAAGCGAAAATTCTTGGATTCTCAGACTTCCAGATAGCTCGTTTCATATTGAATCCGACCGGCAATATGGAGAAAGAGAACCTTATGGTTCGCGCTCATCGTAAAGCTTTAGGCATTCTTCCGGCCGTGAAACGTATCAATACTGTTGCTTCGGAACATCCGGAATTGACAAACTATCTTTACATGACTTATGCCGTTGAAGGATATGACGTCAATTATTACAAGAATGAGAAATCAGTCGTTGTTCTCGGTTCCGGTGCATACCGCATCGGTAGTTCGGTGGAATTTGACTGGTGTTCGGTAAATGCAGTTCAGACAGCGCGTAAACTCGGTTACAAGTCAATAATGATCAATTATAACCCCGAAACGGTATCTACCGATTACGATATGTGCGACCGTCTCTATTTTGATGAACTTTCATTTGAGCGCGTACTCGATGTGATCGATCTTGAGCAGCCGCGTGGCGTTATCGTCTCCGTGGGTGGTCAGATTCCGAATAACTTGGCAATGAAGCTTTATCGGCAGTCTGTTCCGGTTTTAGGTACTTCTCCGGTTTCTATCGACCGTGCCGAGAATCGCAATAAATTCTCAGCGATGCTCGATCAGTTGGGTATCGACCAACCGGCATGGCAGGAACTTACCAGTTTGGATGATGTAAAAGGCTTTGTGGCTAAAGTAGGTTATCCGGTGTTGGTTCGTCCGTCTTATGTGCTTTCGGGGGCTGCCATGAATGTCTGCTATGATGATGAGGAGCTGGAAAACTTCTTGAAGATGGCAGCCGAGGTCTCTAAGGAGTATCCGGTAGTTATCTCCCAGTTCCTTGAAAATACAAAAGAAATAGAATTCGATGCCGTAGCCCAGAATGGTGAAGTGGTAGAATATGCTATTTCCGAACATGTAGAGTTTGCCGGTGTCCATTCCGGTGATGCAACTCTTGTGTTCCCTGCTCAAAAGATTTATTTTGCTACGGCACGCCGTATCAAGAAGATCAGCCGCCAGATTGCAAAAGAGCTCAATATCTCCGGTCCGTTCAACATTCAATTCCTTGCCCGTAACAATGAAGTGAAGGTTATCGAATGTAATTTGCGTGCATCACGTAGCTTCCCGTTTGTTTCCAAGGTGTTGAAACGCAATTTCATTGAGACGGCTACTCGTATTATGCTCGATGCCCCTTATAGCCGTCCGGATAAGTCGGCCTTCGACATCGATTGGATCGGAGTGAAAGCTTCACAGTTCTCCTTCTCGCGTTTGCATAAAGCCGATCCGGTTTTGGGTGTAGACATGTCGTCTACGGGAGAAGTAGGCTGTATCGGTGATGATTTCTCAGAAGCTCTGATGAGTGCCATGATTGCTACCGGTTTCAAGATTCCTGCAAAAGATAAAGGCGTTATGTTCTCTTCCGGTGCAATGAAGTCGAAGGTGGATTTGCTGGATGCAAGCCGTGCATTGTTTGCTTGTGGGTATAAAATATAGGCTACGGCAGGGACTGCTGCTTTCCTGAATGCTCATGGAGTGGATACAGTTCCTGTGTATTGGCCTGACGAAAAGCCGGGTGCTGATAATAATGTGATGAAAATGATTGCCGACCACAAGTTTGACCTGATCGTCAATATTCCTAAGAATCATAGTAAGCGTGAGTTGACCAATGGTTATCGTATTCGCCGCGGGGCGATCGACCATAACATTCCTTTGATCACGAATGCACGTTTGGCCGGTGCGTTTATTGAAGCTTTCTGTGAATTGAAGCTGGAAGATATTCAGATAAAGAGTTGGCAGGAATATAAATAAGGCTGTAGTAACAACCTGAAACGGTTGACAGGAATTAGATAAATAATCGGGTAGCAAATGGGGAGAAACATTTATTCTCTTTATGCTACCCGATTTTTCCTTTGCTTTGAAGGAGACCTTTAAGGTAATAGGCTTCCCGCTTTAATAAAATATACATCGGTTCTGTTTGTAAAAGCCATGATAGAGCCATCTTCAGATGAATAATTAGTCCACTGTGTGTTTTCATTAAGTTGTTCCCAGTGTACTTCTTTACCGCTATTACGTTCTATGACGATTAGTGTTCCGTTTTGAATAAGAGCGTAATGATTCCAAGGTATAGTAGTCTCTAAAGGTAATGGGTCAATATGTATAGAATAGTCATTGTAATAGTTATTATATTTTATTTTTTCCCCTGTGATTGTGTTTATGGAGTATATTTTATCTGATGATTGTCCAGCTACTATTATATAAGGTTCCCTTTTATGTGGTTGACAAAAATTCCGGTAGTTAGCATAATTGGGATTATCATTAAAGCAAATCCAATGTTTTTTTGTGTCTACATCCAAACAAAATACTTCCTTTATTGTATTTGAGTCGAATAGTATGAACTGGCGTCTATTATTTCCTGACTTAATAGTTGTGAACTTTGTTTGGTTGGACTGATACAAATCGTTATCGACTGGATAGAGTTCCATTTGGTGGTTTTGTGCGGAATTTATGGTGAACAATTTACTGTTACCTTGAAGTAGTCCAAAGCCATTGTAACAAAAATCCATGGAATGAATATCATCATAGTTCATCTCTATCGGTTTAGATAAGGTAGCTCTTAATATTCCTGTTTCTGCATCAATTATACATATATTTTCATCATAGATGTAAATACAGTTATTGTAAGGATTATAACATAACTTTGAATCTTTATCTTCAAGTGGTATTTTTTGAACAGTACTGTAATTCTTGGTTTCTAATTGAATGAGTTGTGGTTCCCAATTTTCTTGTGCCAAAAGCCAGCAATATTGGTTGTCTTTTGTAAATATCATATCTTTAGTTTGAGTTTGATATTTGTATGGAGGGATAACGGTGAAATTTCCATTATAAGTTTGGCCATCTTGACTTTGGACACTGTAATAATATGAAATAGTTTTTAGGAGATAGGGCTGTATGTCGGGGAATCGAATAATTGTACTATCCTCTTCATAAATGACAGAGCTAACTTTTACGTTTTCTAAATCGAGCAACTTGACGGGACGATTGAATTTGATAAATGGCATTTCCTGTGGAAATGTATATGTTTCATTTCTGCCACTATAATCAATAATATTAAGTATAGGACCTGCATCTTGAATAACAGTAAGTGTATCTTGTATATCTTCTTTTATTGCTTTTAAGATAACATGTGCAATTCTTTTCTCTGTCGTCGGATTTTCCTCAAACCAGACGTACAATGTATTTTCCCATATTCTAGTTTGTAGCCATTTCTCCTTACAGATTAATTCTGTTTGTAGATTTCCGGCATCAAAGTAAACTTGACTGCTCCCTTCAAAGACATTGACTTCCAAAATAGATGGAGTGATTGTTATAGGTTTCTTTTGTTTTTGGTCGGCTATAAGAGTTATTGTCCCCATTTTTTTTATGGTTCCAGGTATAATGTTTAAGATAATATCTTCCGAGTAATATCCTTCTTTATTGATTGATAAGATGTCATACTTAATATCTTTGAGGTAAAAAATACCTTCTGAATCAGTTTGAGTAGCTTGTTTGCCAACTGTTACAGTTGCTTCTTGGATAGGTGTACCATTTTCTTCAGTTACTTTTCCGGTTATGTCAGAACTGTACAATGTACTTTCTCTTTGGCAGCTTATTATAAGTATTGATATAATAAGTATATATAGTCCTTTGTGTATACTTCTCATGTGATAATTGTTTTAAAATATATATCCTACATTAATTCCCCAAGTGGTTATTTTATCAGTGATATGTTTCCGTTGTTCGTATATTGCTTTTAGGGTGAATGCTCCTTTCTCAATTGGTATCTGGATTCCTGCATTTACATAATAACCTATATAATTATGATATATGGCATTGCTATTGTCTTTTTTGTCTTGCTGTATACCATCTGGAAATAAGAAATAAGAGTATGAATGATAAGCATTTATTCCCCATAGAAATGTATTACATAAACCTCCTTCAATATGTGGACAAACAGAAATTTGGTTGAGTTTTATCACTAAGCCTGTTCGGATATCTGTTGTAAAGGCATTGATATGGAACTTATTATATATATTCATTTTAGAGAAATTGTCTTTTTCTCCTTTCACTCCACTAAGTTCACCTTCTAAATTCAAACCTATCATCTGAGTTAGACGCGGTATGGATAAGTCTATTCCGGCAGTAAGTGAAGGAGCCATTGACTTCATGTTATCTATATTCCAAAGTATGTTTGCATCTTTAAGGTAAAGTTTATGGAATTGCCAACCTATTCCAATATTATATTTTACTTTTACGAAATGTTTGTCGGGCTTTGTTTCAAACTCAATGCAATCTTCTCCCGTTTGACAAGTTTCATAATGATATTGTTTAGTGATTCTGCTAAGAAAGTCTCGGTTGATACGAAGAAACTTTAGTTTTTTCTTAGTCTTTTCACTTTTTTTGAACAACCATGTCATTATACCAACATAACGTGGATCGTACATGATTTTATGCCTTCCCTCAATTTCAACCTCTTTTGTCTCATTGGACATTTTAAACATATGTCCTTCTTCATCCTCGAAAAAGTAATAATCACATTTTGTTGATCTATAGTAATAGAGACTAACGCTACCTTTGATAATATACTCGAGGAATAGCAATGTAGGAGTTTTATCAATTGTAACTTGGCGTGTAACATAAAATTTCCCATCGCCAGTAAACCTGTACGCATAGATTTCTCCCGGCAAATAATTTTTGATGTTTTCGGAAGAGTCTGGCCGAAAACTGCATATGCGGGCATTTCGTTCGGCTGTTCTGAAATCAATCATGCCCTGAATGGTGTCATTTAAGTTTGTGATTATATATCCGGGACGTAAATTAATTTGTCCTTTGATTGTGAATATGGTTAAACACAACCAGATGGAAGTTATAATAAATTTCTTCATTGTGCCAGTTTTAAAAGATTGGTGTCGATTAGATAATACTCACAATTTTGCCCGACTTCAAACATGAATATAGCATTTTGAGAATCGAGAGATGAGGACATCCATACTCCTCCCCGCATATCAATTTCCTGTGTTTGATTATTAGAACATTGTAATATATATATCTTCTCATAGGCTATAAACAGGATATGAGTTACTTCAGTGCCGTTGTCCAATAGTTTGATGGTGTTATAATCTGTGGAAGGAGTTTTAAAGTTTGTTTTTGTTCCACTTATTATATTTATTAATTGCAAAGAGTTTGGATTGCTTATGGCTACAAATGGAGTCCGTGGGCTGACTCCGCAATAGTTTTCTGAAGTCGCATTACAAACTTTTTTGATTTCTAATGTGGCTGCGTCGACATATGCTACCATGTTAATGGGATTGTTACCATATAAAATGAATCCGTTTCCGTTATCGCAGGTTTCTACATTACTGACCAAAAGAGATTCAATTTGGTGTGGATTTTTAGTTATATCATATCCGGGAATTAACTCTATCTGGTGGTTCTGATGTGAATTGATGCTATAAATACGATTATTGGTTAAACAGAGTCCGATTCCGTTGTCCCCGAAAATCATAGCTCTTAAACCATTGCTACTGTTAAAGTTTAGTGGAACTTCTTCTACGAAGTTACCTGATATTGCATGATATAAATCCGCATAATAATTTGTATAACCTTTCATCCGTATTGCATATATCATTTTATTATTAGTATTATAGGAAGGCATACTATATAAATAGCTGTTGGGAATGGTTATGATAGGAGTCATTTGGGGTAAATCGATTATTTGCCATGTACTGGAGCTATATGCCAAACAGTGAGTATTGTCGGTGAATAGCATATAAGTTGGACAGTCGATTGATGTTGTTCGAGCGATATATCCTTTCAGGTCTAAAGGAATACTTCTTTGAGTGCAGTCTGTGGCTTGAACGACAAGTTTGAAAGAAGATTCTTTAAATGGTGGTACTTTTATTCCTATGATATGGACTGTCTCTCCTTGATTTAGGAGATTTACTGTTAGTTCGGAAGAAGGCTGTGACGTACTTGTTAGTTTTACTATTTTCACGGAACGGTTGAAATGAAAAAAGACTCCTTCTTTCTGAGCTAAAACGGGATTATCGGTATTTTCAGAGTAAACTAATTTAAGCGCGGGACCGGCTTTTTGTGTTACGATGAATTTGGAGTTCACGTCATATTCTCCTTTAAAAATAATTTCTGCAGTACGTTCTAAGTAAGTATCATTTTCTTTTATTTTTAGGGTCACTATATTGGAACCGGAAAATGAATTAGAGGGGATTGTTATCCAATCGGTATTTGCTGATAAGTAATAATCGACATTACTTTCAACAGATATGTTTATTATGGTATCTTGATTCTCAATAATGCGTTCGCCTTCATTAAGTTTTAAGAAAGATTGCTCTGCTATGGAATATAATGTAATGTCATAGTGTTCGGTATGTTTCCCCTTTAAAAATAAATTTGTTTTTTGAGAAATATACTCTTCTTTTTTAGAAATTAATACGCCCAGTCCTGGCTCAACGTTTTTAAAGATAAAGCTTCCGTCACTCTCCGTTTGAGTTTCTAGTTTAGAATCTGCAAGTCTTAATTCTAATTTGGCTCCTTCCAAGGGCAGGCCATCGGTTTTATAAACCGTCCCTTTTATCTCGCATGTAAATGAAGCTTCTTCTAAGGAGCATCCATGTACAATGAAAAGAATTAAAAAGAGATTAAATACTGAGGCTAACAAAATCTTGTTTTTCATGATCTTATGTGTTTTTTACAAAAATACATTTTTTTCTTTTAATCTTGTGGTTTGTGGCAATAATATTGTCTTTGATAATTAAAAAACATGAAAAAGAATGTTGATAACAGTTAGCATGCGATGGCTTTGTTTTTTCCAGAACTGAATAATATGGAATGAGTTTTGTATAAATGTCTTCACTACTTCGAATAAAGATAATAAAGTGTTTGACTTTTTAGTCAAGATGTTCCTCTATATGATAGATGATAAAAGAAGTTCAAACGCCTCCTTAATTATAGAGATGAAGAAGGTGTTTGGAGGAATATCAGAGTTTGGGATTCTTAATATTTTAAAATACTTTCTCTTGTTTCAACACGTACATGTCCGCAAGGTCTCCTTTGATGACCTGTTTGTCATTATCGAGCATCACAATTCTCCCTTCCTCTACTTTATAGTACGACTTTTCTCCCTCTTTATCGGTGGTTGTCAGCAAGTTCCGGCTTATCTCAAATGTTCCCGAATCGTTGAATTCGTTATCTTTACGATCAATATAAATATATTGCTGGGTGAATGTTTTGTCTTTGTTCAAGACGATTGTTACCCTGATTCCCGGGCAGTCGGCAGCCGGGATTGTTCCTTTGTATATTCCAAAGTAATCCAATGACGTTTCAGCATTGTGCATATCCATCACTTGGGTGGAATCAACTTCATGGTTTTCATTCACGCTAGTCTTTTTACTGTTCGTGCAGCTCATGATCGAGAATGTACACATCAGTACGGTACCGGTCAAATAGAACATCTTTTTCATACTAATTGTTATTTTTATTGTGTCAAGAACAAAGATAAGACTAAAAAGTTTAACTTTGTCCGTAGGTAAATAAATTCAATTACAAATTGCTAATGTTCACATGAATATACTTTTATCTTGTGCTAAAACCATGAGTGACGTTTCAAAGGTGAAAGTTCCTTTTACGACTGTTCCCCGGTTTCAGAAAGAAGCCGCTGAAGTAGCCTTGCAAATGTCGCAGTTCACGGTTGAGGAGCTTGAGCGTTTGTTGCATGTCAATCCGAAAATAGCTGTTGAGAATTATAAGCGTTATCAGGCATTCCATTCGGAGGAGGTACGTGAATTGCCAGCGCTACTGGCTTATACCGGGATCGTTTTTAAACGCCTGAATCCTAAAGATTTCTCTGATGAGGAGTTTCGTTACGCCCAGGATCACCTCCGACTCACTTCCTTCTGCTACGGTATGTTGCGTCCGTTAGACGTTATTCGTCCTTATCGCCTTGAAGGTGATGTACAGCTCCCGGAGGAAGGAGGGAAAACAATGTTTGCCTTTTGGCAAAGCCGCTTGACCGATCTGTTTATTGAAGAAATAAGAGCGAATGGCGGAATATTATGTTATTTGGCGAGTGATGAAATGCGGAATCTTTTTGACTGGAAGCGTGTGGAACGTGAGGTGAAAGTGGTTGTTCCTGAATTCCATGTTTGGAAAGGAGGGAAACTGTCTACCGTTGTCGTCTACACCAAAATGTCGCGGGGGGAGATGGCGCGTTACATATTGAAAAACCAGATTAAGGCACCGGAAGACTTGAAAGGATTTACTTGGGAAGGTTTCGAGTTTAATGAGCAGTTATCGGATGATAGGAAATTAATATTTACGAATGGAATAACCGGTTGAAGATATGACGGAAGTAGAAAAGATGCGTAGCAGCCAACTGGCTGATATGTCTGCGCCTGAGATACAGGTGAAATTTGAGAAAGCAAAAAGACTGTTGGCTAAGATGCGTTGTTTGAGTACTTATGATGCCGGATACCGGCCGTTGCTTGAAGAGTTGATACCAGGTATACCTGCCAGTTCTGTAGTTTGTCCTCCATTCCATTGCGATCATGGAGATGGTATCCGTTTGGGGGAGAATGTTTTTGTCAATGCGAATTGCACTTTCCTGGATGGTGGCTATATTACTATTGGGGCGCATACGTTGATTGGTCCCTGCGTGCAGATTTACACTCCGCACCATCCGTTGGATTATGTGGAGCGACGTCGACCTTTGGAATACGCTTATCCGGTGACTATCGGTGAAGATTGTTGGATTGGTGGCGGTGCGGTTATTTGTCCCGGAGTGACCATTGGAGACCGGTGCGTGATTGGTGCGGGTAGTGTCGTCACAAAAGATATTCCAAATGATTCCGTGGCGGTGGGCAATCCGGCACGAGTTATAAAAAGGAATTAGATTCTTGGTTAAGATAGGCTTCGTGGCAATTTGTATCGGTATTCTTTGTGTGATTATTTTATTGCTTGTTTCTCTTTGTTGCCGCTTGACTACTAAGTGATAATTTCTTTTCTTTGGGAAATGGTTGCTTCTAAGTGTCTGATAATCAATATTTGTTGAGGCCGTTTTTTCCTCGGTGATGAACACCCTCTTCCTCACCGATGAAGGGGGCGTTCCTCACCGATGAAGGATGTCTTCATCACCGACCTCCAAGGTGTACCTCGGTGGCAGGCAATATTGTCAGTTCCGGTCGTTTGCCCATGTAATATCTTTTCCTTGGATTCTGCTCGCTGCTTGAGGATATAAGAATCCTGTTTTAATCATTTCGTTCATGGATATTTCGGGTAGTCTTCCGCCAAATATTATAAGATAATTACCGGTCGAATAAAGTGAGACCTTGCTTGAAAATTACCTAATGTCCGGATCTCTTTCGATCGTTTATTTCCATCGGGCAATTTAAATGAGAAAGGGAATTTTAAGTTTGAAAGACAATCGGTGTTATTTAAAGAACCTTGTAGTCATTTTTTTTATTTTAATTTATGGCTGATTATCAGAAAGTTTTCCTGCGTATGAATAAAAAGATGAAAAAATAATAGTCGAATGTTTTGGTATTTTCAAAATAAGCTATACCTTTGCATCGCTTTTGAAACGGAAGTGTACGGGCGTTTAGCTCAGCTGGTTCAGAGCATCTGCCTTACAAGCAGAGGGTCGGCGGTTCGAATCCGTCAACGCCCACACAAAATCCAAGCACTTTCGTTCATCAAAAGGGCGTTTAGCTCAGCTGGTTCAGAGCATCTGCCTTACAAGCAGAGGGTCGGCGGTTCGAATCCGTCAACGCCCACATTAAAGAAGACTGAGTGGTTTCTGCTCAGTCTTTTTCATTTTTTGCCCCTGCTCTTTGCTGCGGACTGCCTTATTCTGTATGAGAGGAACTTAATAAAAGTAAATCTTAAGCCCTTCTTCTAAACTTTCCATCGACTTTATGCATTATTAATCAGGAAAAAGAGCTAATTTTGCAACCTGATAATTATCTGAACATTTTATGGAACTTGATTTACTTACGGCTATATCTCCTATTGATGGCCGTTATAGAGGCAAAACTAAAGCTTTGGCAGCTTATTTCTCTGAATTTGCGCTGATTAAATACCGTGTGCAGGTGGAAGTGGAGTACTTTATTACTTTATGTGAACTTCCTTTGCCGCAATTGAAGGGTGTGGACAAGAGCATCTTCGAAACGCTGCGTTCTATTTATCGTAACTTTTCAGAAACGGACGCTCAGCGTATCAAGGAGATAGAGAGCGTAACCAACCATGATGTAAAGGCTGTAGAATATTTCCTTAAAGAAGAATTTGACAAACTGGGCGGATTGGATGCATACAAAGAGTTTATCCATTTCGGACTCACTTCTCAGGATATAAATAATACATCCGTTCCTCTTTCTATAAAAGATGCATTGGAACAGGTCTATTATCCGCAAATTGAAGAACTGATCGCCCAATTGAAGGCGTACTCGAAGGAGTGGGAAGCAATCCCGATGCTTGCAAAAACTCACGGGCAACCTGCATCTCCGACTCGTTTGGGAAAAGAGGTGATGGTGTTTGTTTATCGCCTCGAACGCCAGTTGGCGTCATTGAAAGCTTGTCCTTTGACAGCTAAGTTTGGCGGGGCGACGGGTAATTACAATGCGCACCATGTGGCTTATCCCGAATATGACTGGAAGGAATTCGGCAATCGTTTTGTGGCTGAAAAGCTTGGATTGGAACGGGAGGAATATACCACCCAGATTTCCAATTATGACAATCTTTCTGCTGTTTTTGACGCGATGAAGCGCATCAATACGATCATGATCGATATGAACCGGGATTTCTGGCAATATATATCAATGGAATATTTTAAGCAGAAAATTAAGGCCGGTGAAGTGGGATCGAGCGCAATGCCCCATAAGGTAAACCCGATTGACTTTGAAAATGCGGAAGGCAATCTTGGAGTAGCTAATGCGCTTCTCGAGCATCTGGCGGTGAAGCTGCCCGTATCCCGTCTGCAGCGGGATCTTACAGACTCTACAGTGCTGCGCAATGTCGGTATGCCTTTCGGACACATCGTTATTGCTATCCAGAGTTCGTTGAAAGGACTTCGTAAACTGCTGTTGAATGAACCGGCTATTTGCCGCGATCTGGATAATTGCTGGAGCGTAGTGGCCGAAGCCATTCAGACAATTTTGCGCAGAGAAGCATACCCGCATCCTTATGAGGCACTGAAGGCATTGACGAGAACCAACCAAGCGATAACAGAAAGCTCTATTAAAGAGTTTATTGAAGGCTTGGATGTCAATGAAGATATTAAAAAAGAATTAAGAGTGATTACCCCGCATACTTATACGGGGCTTTGATAAATCTCTGAATAATCGGCCGTGAGGCCAAAGTTTAATTTTTATTCGAATAAAGCAATGAGCACAGAAAACGAAGAATGGCGTGATAACTTTAATGAAGAGAACGCCGAAGGAGGCCGTGACGGTAACAGATCTTACAACAGGGAGGGTGGATATAATCGTCCTTCTTACAATCGTGAGGGTGGCGATCGCCCGTATCGTCCGAGATTTAATCCTAATCGTGAAGGGGGTGACCGTCCGCAACGTCCTTATGGAGATCGTTCCTATGGTGACCGTCCGCAACGTCCAAATTATAATCGTGAGGGAGGTGACCGTCCGTATCGCCCCAGATTTAACTCAAATAGTGAAGGTGGGGATCGTCCGTACCGTCCCAGATTTAATTCTAACAATGAAGGAGGTGACCGCCCGCAGCGCTCCTACGGTGATCGCTCTTATGGTGACCGTCCGCAGCGTTCTAATTATAATCAGGGAGGTGGCAATCGCCCGTATCGCCCACGCTATAATAATAACGATGAAGGTGGCGAACGCTCTTATGGCGACCGTCCGCAACGTCCTAATTATAATCGCGAAGGAGGAGATCGCCCGTATCGTCCGCGTTTTAATAATGGTGGAGAAGGTCGTCCGCAAGGGTTTGCGCGTCCACAGCAACGTCGCACCGCGGATTATAACCCCAATGCTAAATATAGCAAGAAGAAACAGATAGAGTATAAAGAGCAGTTCGTAGATCCGAATGAACCGATCCGTTTGAATAAATTCCTTGCCAATGCCGGAGTTTGCTCCCGTCGCGAGGCTGATGAATTCATTACGGCAGGAGTCGTTTCCGTAAACGGTGAAGTGGTGACAGAATTGGGTACGAAGATCAAACGTTCTGACATTGTGAAGTTTCATGACCAGCCGGTGAGCATTGAACGTAAAGTATATGTTCTGCTGAATAAACCCAAAGATTGCGTGACTACTTCCGATGATCCGCAAGCGCGCAAGACCGTGATGGATTTGGTAAAAGGGGCTTGTAGTGAACGTATCTATCCTGTAGGACGTCTTGACCGCAACACGACAGGTGTTCTTTTGCTGACTAACGATGGCGATTTGGCTTCCAAGCTAACTCATCCGAAGTTCCTGAAGAAGAAGATCTATCATGTATATTTGGATAAGAACCTGACGAAGGCGGATATGGAGCAGATTGCTGCAGGTATCCAGCTTGAAGATGGTGAAATCCATGCGGATGCCATCAGCTACTCTGATGAAGTCAAACGAGATCAGGTAGGAATTGAAATACATTCCGGCAAAAACCGTATCGTCCGTCGTATTTTTGAATCATTGGGATATAAAGTCATGAAATTGGATCGAGTATTCTTTGCCGGTCTGACGAAGAAAGGCCTTCGCCGTGGTGAATGGCGTTATTTGACGGAGCAGGAAGTAAACTTCCTCCGCATGGGGTCTTTTGAATAATACACATTATATATAGTAATTATGGAGAAGATTAGTAGAACAAAAATTGTTGACCTGATGAAGCGCGAGGATTTCGGCACGATGGTCAATGTGAAAGGATGGGTACGTACCCGCAGAGGTAGTAAACAAGTTAACTTTATCGCACTGAATGATGGTTCTACAATAAATAATGTGCAAATCGTTGTCGATCTGGCTAACTTCGATGAAGAGATGCTGAAACTTATCACGACCGGTGCTTGTTTGAGCGTAAACGGTGTGATGGTCGAATCAGTCGGCTCCGGTCAGAAAGTAGAAGTTCAAGCACGTGAGATAGAAGTGCTGGGTGCTTGTGACAATACTTATCCGTTGCAGAAGAAAGGACATTCTATGGAATTTCTTCGTGAAATAGCACATTTACGTCCTCGGACAAATACATTCGGCGCGGTTTTCCGTATCCGTCACAATATGGCAATAGCTATCCATAAGTTTTTCCATGAAAAAGGATTTTTCTATTTCCATACTCCGATTATCACAGCTTCGGACTGTGAGGGTGCAGGGCAGATGTTCCAAGTTACTACGAAGAACTTGTACGATCTGAAGAAAGATGAAAACGGTTCCATTATTTACGATGACGACTTTTTCGGAAAGCAAGCCAGTTTGACTGTTTCCGGTCAGTTGGAAGGTGAATTGGCTGCAACCGCCTTAGGTGCTATCTACACATTTGGCCCTACGTTTCGTGCGGAGAACTCAAATACCCCTCGTCATCTTGCCGAATTTTGGATGATAGAACCGGAGGTTGCTTTCAACGATATTGCGGACAATATGGATCTGGCTGAAGAGTTCATTAAGTATTGTGTGCAGTGGGCTTTGGACAATTGTGCCGATGATGTGAAGTTCCTAAACGATATGTTCGATAAAGGATTGATTGAACGCTTGCAGAGTGTCCTGAAAGAAGATTTTGTTCGCTTGCCTTATACCGAAGGAATTAAGATCCTGGAAGAAGCAGTGGCGAAGGGGCATAAGTTTGAATTCCCCGTTTATTGGGGAGTCGATCTGGCTTCGGAACATGAACGTTATTTAGTCGAAGAGCATTTTAAACGTCCGGTTATTCTTACTGACTATCCGAAAGAGATTAAAGCTTTCTACATGAAGCAGAACGAGGATGGAAAGACAGTTCGTGCCATGGACGTATTGTTCCCGAAAATTGGCGAAATAATTGGCGGCTCCGAACGCGAATCCGATTACGGCAAGCTTATAACCCGTATTGAAGAGCTTAACATACCGATGAAAGATATGTGGTGGTATCTGGATACACGTAAATTCGGTACATGTCCACACTCTGGTTTTGGTCTGGGATTTGAACGTTTATTGCTGTTTGTAACAGGTATGACCAATATCCGTGATGTAATTCCTTTCCCGCGTACTCCGCGTAATGCCGATTTCTAAGTAGTCGTTAAACAGAATAAATATAAAGAAGCCCGAATCTTTTTTTAAGTTTCGGGTTTTTTTATTGTATTATATTGTTATAATCTCGAAATATATATTTATATTTGTGAGCGACAGACGATTAGAATGTTAACTAAAAAATACGGCGATGAAAAAACTCAACTTCTTTACCATGCTTGCAGCTATGCTGCTTGTGGTATCAGGTGTTATGGCTCAGAAAAAAGCAAAGTTTGAACCTGCCAACTTGAAGGGTATCTGGCAATTGTGTCATTACGTGTCGGAGCTTCCCGATGTTCCGGGCGTGTTAAAACCGAGTAATACATTTAAAGTGTTGAGCAATGACGGGAGGATTGTGAATTTTACCATAATCCCTGGTCAAGATGCCATTATTACCGGGTATGGCACTTATGAACAGATTTCTGCCGATGCTTATAAGGAGAGCATAGAAAAGAACATTCACCTCCCCATGCTTGACAATAAGGATAATATTCTACAATTCGAGCTTGAAGACGATGACCTATTGCATTTAAAATATTACATAGCTAAGGATTTAAACGGGAATGAACTGAATTGTTGGTTTCACGAAACATGGAAGCGGGTTGAAATGCCGGCTGTATTTCCGGAAGATATTGTGAGGTAGCATTTAGCGTTCCCCAAATTGATTAATTTTTTACTTTTTAAACATGAAGAAATTTTATTCGTTGTTAGTGGTCGGTTGCTTGATGCTACTTCAAGGTGTGGCGTTTGCGCAGAATGGGAGTCGATTAATGAAAAGTCCTGTACAAATGGATGTGAAACAAGTACAGAGCCGTAGTGCTGAATCGTCGGTTGAGTTAGGCTATTGCGATGATGGAATTGTTGGTGGCCTCGGAATAGGACGGACGTATTCGTTGTCCGGTGCCATTTATATCACACCGGAGCAAGCAAAGCTATATGAAAACGATCAAATAGAAAGTATCAGTATCGGATTATCGAGCAATGTAACAAAGTGTTCTGTGTTCATTGTAAAAGAATTGGGTGGAACGAAATTAGCGGAACAGAATGTCGGAAATGCTTCTTTCGGATGGAAAGATGTTAAATTGAATAATCCATATACAATTACCGGTGAGGGATTTTATGTCGGATATACATGTACCGGAGATGGACAAATCGGCTTATCGAATACACAATCGGAAAATAGTGTGTTTGTCGAACTCGATGGAAAATGGGATGATAATGCCGATCAATTTCCTGCACTGTGTATTCGTGCGAATGTGGCAGGTGATAATATGCCCAATGACTTTAATCTGATTAACGTTGAAGATTGCATATCGAAAGTTGGTGAAAGTTTTATTTTGTCAGGAGTGGTAAAGAGTATGACTACCATCCCAGTAACAAATTATGAAATAAAATATGCCATAGGTGACGGAGCGTATGCTTCACAAACAATTGAAAAAGCATTAAGTGCAAATATGTTGGATTCATTCCGAATAGAGGTTCCGGCTATAACTGAAATAGGGGAATACACATTGCATGTTGCTGTATCAAAAATTAACGGAAATCCTGATGACTATGAGGGGAATAGCACAAAGGAGTGTATTGTAAGGTGCAAAGAATATGTATTCCCTTATAAAATAGTGGTAGAAGAAGGTACCGGTACTTGGTGTGGTTGGTGTCCTCGTGGAATTGTAGGAATGCGGGAAATGAAAAAGAAATATCCGGATTCATTTATCGGAATTGCCGTCCACGCTGACGATCCCATGAAAACCAGCAGCTATACAGCTCTTTTAAGCAATTTAAAAGGCTATCCCGGTTGCATTGTTAATCGAAATAAAGACCTTGTTTTTGATCCGGCATTTGCGAATTTAGAAAAAGCATACTTGGATGAAATAAAGAAGGGAGCCGATGTGGGAATTACTGTAGCAGCTCAATTTGCTTCTGAAGATCAAAAGGTTGTTGAAATAAGCACTCAAACAGTGTTTGGGTATTCTATGGAAAATGCAGCATTTCGTATAGCATTTGTCGTGCTTGAAAATGGAGTTACGGGTTACAAGCAGACAAATAACTATGCTGGAGGTCGTAACGGGGAAATGGGAGGCTTTGAAAGCTTATCAGGTTCGGCTAAGATAGATTTTGATGATGTAGCGCGGGGGATTTATAAATCGTATAATGGTACATTAAGCAGCGTGCCGACTACAGTCGTTAAGGGAGAGACTTATGCCTATTCATATGAATTGACATTGCCTACTACTATCCAAAATAAAAACAATCTTGAGATTGTTGCATTATTAATCAACTCTACTACTAAAGAAATTGTAAATGCGGATAAAGTGGAGTTAAAAGTAGAGGCTACTGGGATTGATCAGGTGCAGGAACATTCCAGTATAAATGTTTATGCTGAAGCTGGAGAAATTAGAGTAAGCGGAGATTATGATACCTTACAGGTATATACCACAGAAGGTGTTGAGATTCTTAATTCTCAACTTAATTCGGGTGTCTATCTAGTAAGGATAGTGGCTGGCAATCATATTTATGTAAAGAAGATAGCATTATAAGAAAGAATATAATTTTAAGAAGCTTGGAAAGCTGAACTAATTGGAAGCTCCGTACAAATACATCTAACTTTGTGCGGGGCTTTTCGCTTTCTTTCTTGTTATTTCTCCTGCTTCTGTATGCCTGTATTTCAATCTGATAAATCCAAAAAAAGGAAGAAATAGTTTGCCAATTCGAAGAAAAGCCGTACTTTTGCAAGCCGATTATTATCATAAAAGGATAAGAGATTAATT